>Ga0164242_10001875_pt1 | contig 24632 bp, 25 predicted proteins | sample OricomgcompostMG_FD_108783 | JGI IMG/M metagenome (GOLD analysis project Ga0164242, IMG submission 108783) | Miracle-Growth compost microbial communities from Emeryville, California, USA - Original compost - Miracle growth compost (MG) ...
CCGGTCGTAGGGGCATGAGGACCCGTGACGTCCCATGAGTCTTCGTCACGGGACCCGCGTACTTCGTGGAGGAAGGCGCCCTTCCACCCGGCGCTCGTCACGAAGTCCCGACCCGCTCCCCGCACCCCCGGCCGTCTCGGCCACGGCCACAGCCTGCCAGGGTCGTGGTCGAGATGGCCGCGTCCCTTGCCCGTCGGGGACGTCTTCGATCGCGGTCGCGTTGGCGAGCTGCTTGATCTGGCCTTCGAGGAGTTTGACCATCCCTTCCTCGTCGCGGCGGATGTCGCGGGCGAGTTTGGCGGTGTCGGAGTCGCCTACTTTCTTGGCGAAGGTCTCGAGGGCGAGGTAGGTGGAGATCTTCTCCTGCTCGGCGGTGAACTGGGTCTTCGCGTTCTTCAGCATCCGCTCCTGGGCGCCGTCGCCGCGGACGGCGTGGAGGGGGCCCTTGGCGACCGCGGTCGCTTTGCCGACCAGTGACTGGACGACCTCTTTGCCACCGCCGAGTTTGCGGGTCCGTTTGTCGAGCGCCTTGGCGTGCGCTTTCGTCTCTTTCAGCTGACGACGCATTTAGCGCCGCTCGGCGAGGTGCCTTTCGCCGGGAAGGCGTGCGCGAGGGCGTGGGCGATGAGCTCGGCGCGGGCGGCGTAGCCGGGCGAGGTGAAGTGGATGCCGTCTTCGATGAACCAGGAGGTTTTGACGTCCCCGGCCCAGTTGTAGATGCGCATGTTGGGATACCGGAGGCAGGCTCTTTCCAGTTCCGCGTCCCATTTTTTCATGCCTTCCTCGGCGTAGAATTCGGTCGCGTCGGGGAGGGTTTTGACGTTCACCCAGAGGACCGGTTCGTCGCCGATGATGGTCATCATTTTTTCGATCCGTTCTTCGAGGCCGACGCTGGAGCCGGCGGCGACGTCGGCGGCCTCGTTCGTCCCCAGGGCCAGCACCCAGCACCCTTTGTAGCCTTCGGCCTTCCACGCCTCGGCGACTTCCTGGGCGTTCGGTTCGTTGTCGTAGCGCTCTTCGATCGAGCGCGCGCCCTGCACCTCCATGTGCGTTTCTTTCACGCCCACTTCGGCGTAGCGGTTTTCGATCCGCTCTTTCGGGTTCGGCAGGTATTCGGCCGAGTCGAGCCCCTCGGAGGTCGAGTCGCCGATGTGGACGACCCGTCTGCATGACGTTTTCTGCGAGTCGGCGGCCTGCGCTTTGGTCAGCGGCACCGGGCCCTTGGTCCCCGCGGCGACCGCTTCCTTGACCCGGATCTGTTCGCCTTCGGCCGCGGCCTTGTTCAGCCCGGCCATCCCGGCGATCGCGATGATGAAGAGCACGCCGAGGGTGACCAGCACCATCCGCCCCTCCGGCGTGAAGGTCGTCCAGCTCCAGCCGAGCCGGCGGCGCTTCGCCAGCATCCGGCCGATCGCGCCGTGGCGGATCGGCTCCTCGACGAACCGCCAGGAGAGCGAGGCGATGATGAAGATCGCGGCGACCTGGAGGATGTCGCGCAGCAGGTTCTGGCCGTGGTGGTGCTGGGGCGAGGTGAGGACGATCACCGGCGTCTGCCAGAGGTAGATGCCGTAGGAACGGACGCCGATCCAGCGCAGCGGTCTGCAGCCGAGCGCGTTGCCCAGTTTGCACGCCGGGTGGGCGAGCGGCATCAGCACCATCACCGTCGCCAGCGAGAGGACGACGAAGCCGCCGCGGTAGAGGAACTGGGAGAACTCGCCGGTCCGCCAGATCATGATCGCGATGATCAGCAGGCCGACGCAGCCCATCAGGTCGAGGTTGCGACGGGCCTGGAAGGTGATCCGCCTGCTGAGCCGGCGGCTCGGCCACACCATCGCCAGGGCGGCGCCGAAGAGGAGCCCGGCGGCGCGCGTGTCGGTCCCGTAGTAGACGCGGCTCGGGTCGAGGCTCGGGTGGTAGAGGACGGCCATCAGGATCGAGGAGGCGATCGCCAGGCCGAGCGTCGCCAGGGCGAGCCGCGGGCGCAGGCCGTTCCCCTCGCGCTCGCGGATGAGGCGCAGGCCGATCAGCAGGATGAAGGGCCAGAAGATGTAGAACTGCTCCTCGACCGACAGCGACCAGAGATGATTCAGTGGCTGTTCCGGCGCGAAGCGGGCGAAGTACGACACGTTCGCGGCGATCTGCTGCCAGTTGTTGACGTAGAAGATCGCCGAGACGACCGCCTTGCGGAACTGGGCGGGCTGGGCGGGGCCAAAGATCGTCACCCAGGCGATCACGATCAGCAGCATCAGGAAGAGCGCCGGCAGGAGGCGGCGGGCGCGGCCGAGCCAGAAGCGGCCGAGGTGGATCGCCCCCCGTTTCATGAACTGGCCGAGCAGGATGTCGGTGATCAGGTAGCCGGAGAGGGTGAAGAAGATGCCGACGCCGAGCAGCCCGCCGGGCGCCCAGCCGAAGCCGAGGTGGAAGAAGATGACCGCCAGGACCGCGATCGCGCGCAGGCCGTCCAGCCCTGGCATATAGCGCTCTCCGCGCGTAATCGGTTCGGGCATCGGACCGAGCAATGGTAGGGACGGCGCCGGGTGATAGTTTCCCCGCCCGATGCAGGCGCTTTCCCCAGTCGAGCCGCGACACCGGCGTACCGTGACCGTCGCCTTGGTCGGGATGCTCGTCGCCCTCGCCGTGGCGCTTGGCGCGCGGCCCGCCGGCGCGGCCCCGACCGCCGCCGAAGCGACGAAGGCCTGCCCCGGCTTCCGCGTCCTCCACAACGACCGGATCGGCAGCGCGGTCTTCCCCGCCGGGGCCTACACGGTCAACCTCGAAGACGCGAGCCTCAACTGCAAGTCGAGTGCCGAACTCTTCGCCCGCTTCCTCGAGGACTGGGACGGCGTGCTGCCGAAACCGTGGACGGTGAGCGGCGAAGGCTCCGGCAAGGCGTCCTTCGTCCGCGGCTCGCTCGGCGGCTTCTCGGTCGAACTGACGGCGAAAGCCAAGGAAGGGACCGGCACGAACCCGGACCTCGGCGCGCTCTGCCCGGGCACCTACACGGTCAACTCGACGACCACGATCCAGACGCTCCGCTTCACCAAGGGCGCCTTCCTCGTCTACCTGCCGCAGGGCTCGGCGCTCAGTTGCAACCAGGCCTCGGTCCTCTTCACGCAGTTCCTCGGCTCCGGCGGGTCCCTGCCCTCCCCCTGGAAGCTGACGACCCAGACGGCGACCTTCTACAAGTCGTCGAACCCGACGCGCGCCGCCTTCCGGATCGAATCGCCGAACGGCTCTGTCCGCCGCTAGCGCCCCCCCGGGTGCGTTCGCACTTTCCCGGACTATTTACGGCTAACTGCGAACGCGTCGGTCAACGCTGCTCGAGGGCGAAGGGGGTGCCCTCGGAGTCGCGGCAGATCGACCACCGCTCGCCGGGGTGGACGATCGTGCCGCCGAGGTCCTCGACCTTACGCAGGGCGCTGGTCATGTCGGCGACCGGGAAGTAGGGCAGCGAGGCGGTGTCGCCGGGCCCGCGGCCGCGCTCGTGGACGCCGACCCGCACGCCGCCCGCGTCGGCCACCCAGCCGGCTCCCTCCCCCGCCCCGCGCTCGGCGAGGTCGACCTCGAGCAGGCCACGCCAGAAGCGCAGGGCGCGCCCGGGGTCGTCGGCGGGGAACTCGATCAGCGCCGCCACGGTCGCCACCTCGGCGCGCTCTCGCCGGCGCCGTCGGACGCCCCGCCGGGGAGCTGTTCGCCGTTACCGAGATGGGACATTTCGCGCCCCAGCAGCTGCTCGAACTCGCCCGCGTCGAGGAAGATCCCATGGCATTTGCGGCACTGCTCGATCGTCACCCCGTTGCGCTGGTGGGAGCGCATTTCGCCATCGCACTTGGGGCAGGTCACGAGACCGCTCCCTCCGGCTTCGTCTCCACCCGGCTCGCGTAGGCGTCGGGACGGCGCGTGGTGAGGAAGGGGAAGAGCTCCAGCCAGTCGCCGCGCTGGTCGAGGTCGAGGTCGGCGACCAGCACCGCCGCCTCGTCGCGCGGCGCCTGCACCAGCACGCGGCCGTAGGGGTCGGAGATGAAGGAGCTGCCGTAGAAGGTCAGCGGCGGCTCCTCGCCGAAGCGGTTGACGGCGACCATGAAGGTGCCGTTGGCGATCCCGTTGGCGACGATCACCCGCTCCCAGAGCGGCTGGGTGTCGAAGTCGGGGTGGTCGGGCTCGGAGCCGATCGCGGTCGGGTAGACCAGCACGTCGGCGCCGGCGAGGCTGTAGGCGCGGGCCAGCTCCGGGAACCACTGGTCCCAGCAGGTCGGCAGGCCGAGGTTGGCCTCGCCGAGCACGGTCAGCGGGAAGGCCGGGCCCTCGTCGGCGGGGCCGGGACGGAAGTAGAGGTCCTCGTAGTAGCCGGCGGTGATCGGGATGTGGAGCTTGCGCGTGCGGCCGACCAGCTCGCCGTCCGGGGAGACGACGATCGCGGTGTTGTAGCCGAGGCCCTCGCCGGGGGCCTGCTCGTAGAGCGAGGCGTGGACGTGGACGCCGGTCTCCCTCGCCATCGCGGCGGCGAACTCGAAGGTCGGCCCGCCGGGGAGCGGCTCCGGCTCCACCCCGACCCCTTCCGGCCCGGCCGGGTCGACGGCGAAGTAGGGCGAGAGGGTCAGCTCCTGCAGGCAGACGAGGCGGGCGCCGGCGGTAGCGGCCATGCGGATCCCGGCGGCCAGCCCGGCCTTGTGCTCGTCGGGGTCGGGGTACCAGCGCTGCTGGACGGCGCCGATCCGGAACGGCTCCCGGCCCGGCTCGCGCTTGCGGGCGGGCGACTCCTCCACCCCGTTCTTCTCGATCAGGCGAAGCTCGGTCATATCCCCGACTGTAGGCGCTCCGACCGGTCGGCGACAATCCCGGCATGAGCCGACCGATCTCCTCCACCCCCGCCGCCGACGGCTTCCGCATGCCCGCCGAGTGGGGGCCCCACGCCGGCACCTGGATGATCTGGCCCGAGCGTCCCGACAACTGGCGCGAGGAGGCGGCGCCGGCGCAGGCGGCGTTCGCCGCCGTGGCGGGCGCGATCGCGGAGTCGGAGCCCGTGACGATGGCGGTCTCCGACGGCCAGTTCGAGCGCGCCCGGGCGGCGCTGCCGGACGCCGTGCGGGTGGTCGAGGTCTCCACCGACGACGCCTGGATGCGCGACACCGGGCCGACCTTCGTGGTCGACGAGGCGGGGGAGCGGCGGGGCATCGACTGGCGCTTCAACGCCTGGGGCGGCCTCGCCGGTGGGCTCTACAAGTCCTGGGAGCGCGACGCCCGGGTCGCCGCCAAGGTGCTCGAGGTCGAGGGCGACGGGCGCTACCGGGCGCCGCTGGTGCTGGAGGGCGGCTCGATCCACGTCGACGGCGAGGGCACCGTGCTGACCACCGAAGAGTGCCTGCTGAACCCGAACCGCAACCCGGAGCTGGATCGGGCGGCGATCGAGGCGGCGCTCCACGCCCACCTGGGGACCGAGAAGGTCGTCTGGCTCGGCGAGGGCGTCTACGGGGACGAGACCGACGGGCACGTCGACAACCTCGCCGCGTTCGCCCGGCCGGGGGTCGTGCTGCTGACCTGGGAGGAGGATCCGGCCGATCCCCAGCACGAGCGCTCGGCCGACGCCCTGGCGCGCCTCGAGGCGGCGACCGACGCCAAGGGACGGCCCTTCGAGGTGATCAAGCTCCCCGCCCCGCGCCCGCCGGCGACCACCGCCGAGGAGGCCGGCGGCGTCCTCGCCACCGACGACGCGATCCCCCGCACCGCCGGCGACCGCCTCGCGGGCAGCTACGTCAACTTCTACGTCGCCAACTCGAGGATCGTCTACCCGCTGCTCGACCCGGAGCGCGACGAGGAGGCGGGCCGGGTCCTTGCCGAGGCCTTCCCCGAGCGCGAGGTGGTCGGCATCCCCACCCGCGAGATCCTCCTCGGCGGCGGCAACATCCACTGCATCACCCAGCAGGTCCCCGCCGCGCCCCAGCAGGCCCCCGCCGCGCAGCGCGTTCGCACTTTGCCGTAACTATTACGGCAAAGTGCGAACGCACTAAGAACCTGTCTCAAAACCAGCGTCTGCGACTGGCGAGGGCCGGACCGAGCGGGGGTAGGACGCAGGGAGGCCTAATGGCAGCGCCATTTGGCCGACCGAGGACGACGCCCCGCGAAGTGTGTCCGGCACCGCCAGGCGTGCGCGGGGGTTTGAGACAGGTTCTAAGCCAGCGTCTGCGGCGCCGCGTCCTCGCCCTTCGCCGCCACCGATTTCTGCTCCAGCGACGCCGGTTCGCCGCCGAAGCAGAGGCGCACGAGGTGGTTGGGGGCCTCGCTGATGCGCCAGAACTGGCAGCTCGTGCCCGCCGGGGACGACGGCAGGAGGTCGAGGAGTTCCGGTTCGACTTCCGATTCCTGTTCTCCGGGGACGCCGATCAAGCCGAGGACTTCGACCTCCGTCTGCCCTTTGTGGATCGACGAATAGGCTTCGGCGCTCATTTCCGCCGGCAGCAGCCCCGTCACCGCGGCGGTGTCCGGGCCGGAGCCTTCGTCGGTGCTGCCGAAGGCGACCGCCAGGCCGACCCCGACGACGACCAGGCCGAGCACCGACCAGGCGATCAGCGCCCGGCGCCGCTGGCCGCGTCGGTAGCGCTCGCGGCCCGGCTCGGGCATCGTCTCCGCGTCCATCCAGGGAGGATCGCAGACGCTCGGCGCCCGTCTCCGCTAGCTTCCACCACATGAGTGGAGACACGGATTTTCGACGCGAACTTGGCCAACAGCTGCGGGTCGACTCGATCCGCTCGTCCGACGCGGCAGGCTCGGGGCACCCGACCTCCTCGATGTCGGCGGCAGACCTCCTGGCGGTGATGATCGACGGTCATCTGCGCCTCGACTTCGACGCCCCCGAAGACCCCCGCAACGACCACCTGATCTTCTCCAAGGGGCACGCCTCGCCCCTGTACTACTCGGTGCTGAAAGCGGTCGGCGCGATCGAGGACGATGAGCTCCTCACCTTCCGCAAGTTCGGCTCCCGGCTCGAAGGCCACCCCACCCCGCTGCTGCCCTGGGTCGACGTCGCCACCGGCTCGCTCGGCCAGGGCCTGCCGATCGGCGTCGGCGTCGCGCTCGCCGCGCGGATGGAGAAGATGCCCTCGCGCGTCTGGGTCCTCTGCGGCGACTCGGAGATGGCGGAGGGCTCGATCTGGGAGGCGGTCGAGCACGCCGGCAAGGCGAGCCTCGCCAACCTCACCGCGATCATCGACGTCAACCGCCTCGGCCAGACCGGCGAAACGATGCACGGCTGGGACCTCAGCTCCTACGGCGGCCGCGCCGAGGCGGCGGGCTGGAACGTGCTCGAGATCGACGGCCACGACGTGCAGGAGATCGAGGACGCCTACGTCAACGTCGAAGCGAGCGATCGCCCGACGATGATCGTCGCCCGGACGAAGAAGGGCAAAGGCGCCAAGGAGGTCGAGGACCTCAACGGCAAGCACGGCAAACCGCTCGCCGATCCCGCCAAGGCGATCGAGGAACTGGGCGGCGAACGCGACCTTCACGTCGACGTGAAGAAGCCCGAGGGCCCCGCCGATCCGTACAAGTTCCCCGTCCCCGGCGGCGAGATGCCGACCTGGGAGAAGGGCGAGGAAGTGGCGACGCGCAAAGCCTACGGCGAAGCGCTGGCGGCGCTCGGCGCTCGGCGTGACGACATCGTCGCGCTCGACGGCGAGGTCGGCAACTCGACCCACTCGGAAGACTTCAAGAACGCCTTCCCGGACCGCTTCGTCGAGGTCTACATCGCCGAGCAGCAGATGGTCGCGGCGGCGGTCGGCTTCCAGGTGCGGCGCCACTGGACGCCGTTCGCCTCGACCTTTGCGGCGTTCCTCAGCCGCGCCTACGACTTCGTCCGCATGGCGGCGATCAGCCGCGCCGACATCCGCCTCTGCGGCTCGCACGCGGGCGTGTCGATCGGCGAGGACGGGCCGTCGCAGATGGCGCTCGAGGACCTGGCGAGCCTGCGGGCGATCCACGGCTCGACCGTGCTCTACCCCTCCGACGCGACCTCGACCTCGGCCCTGGTCGGGATCATGGCCGACACCGCCGGGATCTCCTACATGCGGACCACCCGCGCCAACACGCCGGTTCTCTACGACTCGGGCGAGGAGTTCCAGGTCGGCGGCTCGAAGACGGTGCTGGAGGGCGACGACGTCACCCTGGTCGGCGCCGGCATCACCCTGCACGAAGCGCTGGCCGCCGCCGAGCGGCTCGCCGGCGAGGGCATCTCCGCCCGCGTCATCGACCTCTACTCGGTGAAGCCGGTCGACGCCGACACCCTGGTCAAGGCGGCCAAGGAGACGGGCGCGATCGTCACCGTCGAGGATCACTGGAAAGAGGGCGGCATCGGTGAGGCCGTCCTCGCGGCGCTCGCCGAGCACGGGGCGAGCGCCGCGGTCCGCGTCCTCGCGGTCGAGGGCATGCCCACCTCGGGCAAGCCGGCCGAGCTGCTGCGCGCCGCCGAGATCGACGCCGAGGCGATCTACGCCGCGGCGACCGAGATCGTCAAAACCAAGGTCGAGGCTTAATCGGCCGGGTCGACCCGGCCGTCGCCGTTCGACGCGTTGCCGTCGAGCGAGGCGATGGCCTGGTCGGCCCCACCGTCGATCTCGTCGCCGAGGACGAAGATGTCGACGGCGACGTCGGGGTCGACGTTGACGCTGCTCATGTGGGCATCGACGCGGCGGCCGATCACCTCTTCCATCCGCTGCTTGTAGACCTCCTCGGTGGCGGCGCGGTGGACGGCGCGCATCTCCCGCACCCGCTCCTCCTGCCCGGCCTCGATCAGCGTCGTCTCGAACGGGGTGAAGACGTCGGTGAGGACGCAGACGATGAGGTTGTCGGAGAGGTGCGTCTTGGCGGCGCCCGGACCGCGCCCGAAGTGCTCGCGGTGGAGAGCGACGGCGGCGTTGGAGATCTCGGTCAGCCGCGGGCCGGCACCGGTCGCGGCGCCGTCAGGCGTCAGCCCGGGAGTCAAGTCCAGGGTCCCTTCGATGCGATCACGACGTCGATCTCCTAACGCTTCCCGTCCGGCCGAAATCAAAATCACGGCACCAGCCCGTTCAAATGCCACCTGTCCGGTACGTGGACGGTACTACTCCGTTAGACGCAACCTATCCAAACGGGATTGATCATTCACACCCCAGGTACCAAGCGAGGCGGCTCACGCATCGGAGGGTAGCGGGGGTCAGGGCCGGGCAGGTTCAGGCCGGGTGGAGTTGGCGGCGGGGGCTGCGAGGGGTTGAAAGGGGTTGAAAGGGACGGGCAAGGGACGCGGCCATCTCGACCACGACCCTGGCAGGCTGTGGTCGTGGTCGAGATGGCCGGGGGTGCGGGGAGCGTGTTGGGACTTCGTCACGAGCGCCGGGTGGAGGCGCGCGTTCCTCCACGAAGTGCGCAGGTCCCGTGACGAAGAGTCCGGGAACGTCACACATCCTCATGCCCCGTGGAAGCGTGGTCGACCTTAGTTACCCATAGGTTCACGTAGGTCGACCGCACTCGGCAGGGTGTTGAAGAACCGTCACGGAAGAGTGGAGATCCTCCCTTCCCTGTGACATTCCCGGCGCAGGCGTGCCGTCCCTGTGACGTCCCCGGCGCAGGCGTGCCGCACCCTTGACGTTCCCTGCATCTCCCTCACGTCCCGGGCGTCTCGTGGCGGCCACAGCCTGCCACGGGCCGCCACGAGACGCCCGGGACGCATCTCGGACGGCCGCCACCGCCGCGAACCACGGGCCGGCCCGCCGCGAACGCCACGAAGCGCCCCGCCCCCTCCGCCGAACCAGCCCTCTACGCGCCGACGCCCTCCGGCTCGGCCTGCGGCTCGGTCGGGGCAGCGCCGGGCGCGGGCGGGCGGGTCTTCGCGCGGAGGAGGCCGAAGGCGCAGATCGCGGCGAGGACGAAGATCGCTCCCGCCCAGTAGAAGGCGGTGGTGTAGCCGTGGACCTCGGCGGCGAGCACGTCGACGGGGGTCGGTTTGCTCGTCAGTTCACCGAGCTTGTCGCTGATCGCCGTCGCGGTGATCGTCGAGAGAAGGGCGACGCCGATCGAGCCGCCGACCTGCTGGCTGGTGTTGACCATCGCCGAGGCGATGCCCGCCTCGTCGGCCGGCACACCAAGCGTGGCCGTCGCGATCGCCGGGGCGAAGATCAGGCCGAAGCCGAGGCCGGCGACGATCAGGGCGGGCAGGATCGAGCCGACGTAGGTCTCGTTCGGTCCCAGGCCGGTGAGGTAGAACATCCCCGCCGCGCCGAGCACGCAGCCGATCGTGACCAGCGGTTTGACGCCGAAGATCGGCATCAGTTTCACGTTCGAGGTGATCGAGGTGAACATGATGCAGGCGACCATCGGCAGGAAGGCGAGGCCGGAGGTGACCGGCGAGTAGCCGAGGTTGCGCTGCAGGTAGTAGGTGAGGAAGAGGAAGACTGCGAAGATCGCGATCGCCGCCAGGGCGACGACGACGTAGGAGCCGCCGCGGTCGCGGTCGAGGACGACCGAGAGCGGCAGCAACGGGTGCTTGGCGCGGCGCTCGACCAGGGCGAAGGCGATCAGGGCGACGAGCGCGATCGCGAACATGATCAGGGTCACGGCGCTGGTCCAGCTCGAGGTCTGGGCGTGCGAGAGGCCGAAGACGAGGCAGAAGAGGCCGCCGGTGCCGAGCACGGTCCCGGGCACGTCGAGGCGGGCGTCCTCGTCGCCGCGGACGTTGTTCAGCAGCATCAGCGCCCCGGCGACGGCGATCACGGCGAAGCCGATGTTCACGAACAGGCACCAGCGCCAGGAGAGGTACTGGGTGAGGATGCCGCCGAGCAGCAGGCCGACCGCGGCGCCCGACCCCGCCACCGCGCCGAAGACGCCGAAGGCTTTGCCCCGCTCCTGCGGGTCGGTGAAGGTGACGGTGAGCAGCGAGAGCGCGGCCGGGGCGAGGATCGCGCCGAAGAGGCCCTGCACGGCGCGGGCGCCGACCAAGACCGCGAAGGAGGGCGCGGCGCCGCCGACGGCAGAGGCGATCGCAAAGCCGATCAGGCCACCGACGAAGGTCCACTTGCGGCCGAAGATGTCGGAGATCCGCCCGCCGAGCAGGAGCAGGGAGCCGAAGGTCAGCGAGTAGGCGGTGACGATCCACTGCCGCGCGCTTTCGGAGAAGTGGAGCGCTTCCTGCGCCGAGGGCAGGGCGATGTTGACGACGGTGGCGTCGAGCACCACCATCAGCTGGGCGATCGACAGGATGACGAGGACGAGCCAGCGTTTGTCCGGTGATTTGACCGCGGATTCCAAGTCGGGCCAGTGTACGCAAGCGAATTTCCCGGCCCATTCGTGAGACCGAGATTCGGGAGTGCGTCGCTTGGGTAGTCGGGCCGTGCCGATGCCCGCCGACCGCCGCCTCCTCGCCCACCTCGCCGCCCTGCAGGAGGTAGAGCGCCGCGCCCTCGCCCGGGTCGACGGCCCGGCGGCGGCCGAGGCGCTGCTCGACTCCTACCTGGGCGAGGTCGAGGCGCTGGAGACGCGCTCGATCCGCTTCCTCGAGGCGACCCGCGGACGGGCCGGGGCGCCGGCCCTGGAGGCCGTCTTCGAGGCCCATCTGGAGGAGTCGCTGGCCCAGCGACAGCGGCTCGACGAGCGGCTCGCGGCTCGCGGCGCCGCCTCCGCCTCGGGTCGCGACACCTCGCTGCGCGCCGGCGGCGTCGACATCGTCGCCTTCTTCGCCGCCCAGCCCGAGCCCGCGTCGAGGCTGGCCGAGTTCGCCTTCGACTTCGAGCAGCTCGAGGTCGACGGATACGCGCTGTTGGCCAGGGTCGCGAGACGGGCGGGCGACGCGGAGACGGTGGCGCTGGCGGAGCGCGCCGAGCGCGAGGAGCGGATCGCCGCGGCGGCGGTCGCGGGCGCCTGGGACGCGGCCCTGGCGACGCTCGGCGAGATCGAGATCACCGTCGCCTCCCCCACGCCGACGATCGTCACCTGAGCGGCCGCGCCCGAGGCCGGCCGGCGCGCCCCGCCGTCACCACGACCGCGCCCCGCGCATAAGCTGAGGCGCAGCGATGAGCGACGGCGCGCCATTCCTCCTGCTGCAGATCTCCGACACCCACCTCGGCGCCGACTGGGAGGGCGCCGACCCGGACCAGTCGCTGCGGCGCGCGGTCGCGGCGATCCTGGCGCTGGGCGACCGGCCCGACGCCCTGCTCGTCTCCGGCGACCTGACCCAGAACGGGGCGCCGGCGGAGTACGCGCGGCTGCGCGAGCTGCTGGCGCCACTCGACCTCGAGCCGCACGTGCTGCCGGGGAACCACGACCTGCGCGGGCCGCTGCGGGAGGCCTTCGGGCTGCCGGGGTCCGGCGAGGAGCCGGCGTCCCACGTGGTCGACCTCGGGCCGCTGCGGCTGGTCTGCCTCGACTCGATCGTGCCGGGAGCCGAAGGCGGGGCGCTCGACGAAGGGCGGATCGAGTGGCTGGACGCGACGCTGGCGGAGGAGCCGCGGCGGCCGACCGTCGTCGCGATGCACCATCCGCCGCTGCGCTCGGAGATGCCGGGCTTCGAACGGATCGCGCTGGCGGCGGCGGGGCGCGAGGCGCTCGCCGATGTCCTCGCCCAACACCCGCAGGTGCTGCGGATCGTCGCCGGCCACGTCCACCGGACGATCGTCGCCGAGCTCGCTGGGCGCGCCGTCGTCACCGTCCCCAGCACCTACCTGCAGGCGGCGCTCGACTTCTCCACCGAGAGGATCACGATGGCCGCCGACCCGCCCGGCTTCGCCATCCACGCCTTCCGCGACGGCACGCTGGCGACCCACATCCAGCCGATCCCGCCGCCGCGCTAGCGGACGCGTGAGTCAGTAGCGCAGGATCGCGGCGACGCCTTCGGCCTCGGCGAGGCTGGCGGCGGCGGCGTTGTGGACGACGGTGATCTTGGCGCTGACCTTGAGCGCGCCGCGGACCAGCGCCTCGGCGCCGTTGCCGAGGCCGGCGGCGTCGAGGACGAGGCGCTCGACCCGGCCTTCCTCGACCGCCTCGCTTACGTCACCGAGGCCGGCGGCACCGCGGCCCCCGCCGCGCACCTCTTCCATCGTCGCCGCGACGAGGCGCGCCTCACGATCGGAGTCGGCGTTCTCGACCGCCGCGGCGACGGTCTCCCGCAGCTGCCCGGTCGGGGTCGAGATCAGGTCCTCCTGACCCGCCGCGGTCAGCTTCACCTTCGGCGCGTTCAGCCCCGCCTCGAAGCTCTCCAGGTCGACAGCCGGGCCGAAGGCCAGCGCCCTGCCGATCCCGCGCTCTTCCAGCGCCCGCCCGACCAGACCGCCTGCCTCGCCGAGGAACTTGTGGCGGTTGTGGTCGAGCCGCTCGCCGTATTCGTCCTTGCCCGAGGGGCCGCCGCGGCCGCCGCTCGGGTCGCCACCGCCGCTGCGCACCTTGCGCTCGCGCCAGTCGAGGCTCGTCACCTCCAGTTCCCAGTGGGCGATCTCCGAGAGTTCGCCTTCGGCGAAGAGCAGCAGGCGGACCTGCTCGAGCGAGACGATCGCGATCCCGCGCTGCTCGCCGCGGCAGGCGAGGTCGACCAGCGGCGCCAGGGTCGGGCGCTCGCCGAGCTCCACGCAGGCGCTCGCCTGCGGCGCCGCGCCGGTCCCCCACCAGTGCTCCTCGCCGCCCTTCTCGGCGACCTCGACGAAGCCCGCGGCGCCGCGCGGCGGCGGCCGGTGGTCCCCGTCTTCGAAGCGCTCGGTGATCCGTTTGGCGACCGCCCGGAGGGCGACGCGGCGCTCGTGGTCGGCGTCCTTCGCGGCCTCCAACAGGGCGTCGAGCCCGTTGCGCAGCTCGGTGCGCCAGGCGCCGCCGCGGTCGGCCGGGTCGAAGGCCAGGTAGACGGAGACGACCCCCAGGGGCGGCTGCCAGTCGGTGAGCCGGCGCGCGTCGTCAAAGGTCGGGTGGGCCATCGGCGTCCTCCTCGGTCGGTCATGGATCGGGGTCGTCTACCCCGGCTCCTGTGGCTGGAACCTATCGGGCGCGAGGGCGGCTGGGGGACGGACGTTCGGTCTCCGCCCGGACGGCGCCTCGGCGGCCGCTCAGGCGTCCCGCGCGACGCGGAATCCCATGTTCCCGGTCGAGGAGTCCGGCGTGTTGAAGCTTCGTGCCGCCACCCGGTAGCGATTGCAATAGCTCGCATGGCAGAGGTAGGAGCCGCCGCGGATCGCGCGCGACTGTCGGTCGAAGCGGTCGGCGCACCATTCCCAGACGTTGCCGCTGGTGTTCAGCATGCCGAGGCCGTTCGGCTCGTAGGCGTCGACCGGGCAGGTACCGAGCCAGCCGTCGGCGCCGGTGTTCTGGGACGGGAAGGTCCCCTGCCAGACGTTCATCGCGTGGCGGCCCCCCGGTTCGAGCTCGTCGCCCCAGGGGAAACGCGCCCCCTCGAGGCCGCCACGGGCCGCCATCTCCCACTCCGCCTCGTGCGGGAGGCGGGTGCCGGACCAGGCGCAGAATGCTTTCGCGTCGTTCCAGGAGACGTGGACGACGGGGTGCTCGAGGCGGTCGTCGTCGAGGCCCGACCGCGGGCCCTCGGGGTGGCGCCAGTCGGCGCCGAAGACCTGGCGCCACCAGGGCGCCGCGGCGATCCCCCGGGTCGGTTCGAAGTCGGCCGGGAGGAAGGCGCCGAAGACGAAGGTCCAGCCCGCCCGCTCGGCCTCGGTGCGGTATCCGGTGGAGTCGGCGAACTCGGCGAAGCGGCGGTTGGTGACCGCGACCGGGTCGATCCAGAAGGGCGGCAGGTCGACCTCCCGCACCGGGCCCTCGCGGTCCTGGGGGAAGCCGTCGGCGTCTTCGGTCCCCATCAGGAAGCTGCCGCCGAGGCGGATCATCCCGTCGGTGGAACCGTCGTTGGCGCTCGCGGGCGCGGCCGCCTCCACCCCGCTTGGCGCCCGCCCGGGCGCGCAGCAGGCGTGCGCCTCGTTATCCGGATGGCTACGCGTCGAGTCCTCCATCTGGCTAGAAGTCTGCCGGACCCGGGGGCGCGACCCCTTTGCCGCCGCCGCCCCTGGGATGGTCAAGCGGTTTAAGCGACCCCAAACCACAGAACAAAGGAGTCAGACGTGGAAGTCAGAGGCGAGGCGCGTGCCATGTTCGCCGCCATCCTGCTGGTGATCGCCGGCGTCCTCAACGTGATCTACGGGATCGCCGCGATCAGCAACGCCAACTTCTTCAACCACCAGACCGTGTACGTCATATTTGGCCTCGGCTTCTGGGGCTGGGTGACCCTGATCATCGGCCTCGTCCAGCTGACCGGCGGCTACTCGCTGTTCAGCGGCGGCACCTACGGTCGCACGATCGGCATCGTCGCCGCCACCTTCGGCGCGATCGAGTCCCTCCTCTCGATCGGCGGCAGCTACCCCTTCTGGTCGCTCGGCATCTTCGCCCTCTGCCTGATCGTCCTCCACGGCCTGATCGTCTACGGCGAGCCGCTCGAGCGGTAGATGGTTGGTTCCGGGGGGTCGGGGCGCGGGCCACGTGCTCCTGGGCGTGGCGGCCGTCCGAGGTGCGTCCCGGGCGTCTCGTGGCGGCCCGTGGCAGGCTGTGGCCGCCACGAGACGCCCGGGACGTGAGGGAGATTCAGGGAAGAGGACACAGGCCCGGCGGGAAGAGGACACGGTTCGGACACGAAGTCACAGGTCCGCCACGAACTCCACACTTCCGCCCAAGGTCTCTCCGCGAGAGGCCTCCGGAAGGCCCTTTCCGTGACGAAGACGCCGGGAACGTCACGAAGCACGGGGAGAGACACCGGGAACGTCACGACTCCTCATGAGTCTCGGACCCTGGTCAGGGGGTCGGAGACGCGATGCATGGATTTAGGGTCCTATAGGCCCCCAAAACCATGGTCACGTGTTTGCAACGTCTGAAGAAGACAGGACGACCTGTGACCTTCTCCCGCTCTTCGTGCCGTACCTGTGACGCCCCGGGCCCTGTGACCCGCTCCCCGCACCCCCGGCCGTCTCGACCACGACCACAGCCTGCCGGAGGGTCGTGGTCGAGATGGCCGCGTCCCTTTCCCGTCCCTTTCAGCCCCTCGCAGCCCCGCCGCCAGGGCCTCCGGTGCCGCTTTGTTTGCCTTGACGCTTATATAAGCAGCTGATTGAATGAAGTCAATGAGCGTCGACGGCCGCCGAGGAAGCCATGTCTTCGATGCCGTGGCCGAGGGGTCGCGGCGGGAGATCCTCGACCTGCTGACGGCCGGGCCGCGAGCGGTCGGGGAGATCGCGACGAAGACCGGGATGAGCCAGCCGAACGCCTCGCGCCACCTGCGGATCCTGCGGGAAGCGGGGCTGGTCGAGCCGCGGGTCGAAGGGCAGCGACGGATCTACGAGCTGCGGCCCGCGGGGCTCGCTGAGCTGATCGGCTGGGTAGCCCCCTACCAGCGGCTCTGGCAGGGAAGCCTCGACGCGCTCGAACGCCACCTCGACGCCGACAACCCGAGCGGCGGTCCCAGGACCGACGAGAAGACGAAGGAGAGCTGATGCCCGATCGTTACGCCCAACTGGAGGAAGTCGACGGCCGTCCGGCGCTGCGCTTCGAACGCACCCTCCCCCACGCGCCGGAGCGGGTCTGGAAGGCGCTGACCGACACCGACGAGATGTTCGCCTGGCACCCCACCCCGGCGAGCTTCGAGCCGCGGGTCGGCGGCCGCGTCACCTGGCACCCCGACGGACACGTCGCCGACATGCCGGAGAACGAGGTGACCGACTGGGACCCGCCGCGCCTGCTCGGCTACACCTGGGCCAAGGAGGGCGAGCGGCCCGACCACCTGCTCTGGGAGATCCGCCCCCACGACGACGGCTGCCTGCTGATCCTCGTCCATACCTTCGACGATCGCCTCAAGGCGGCGCGCGACGGGGCTGGCTGGCACGTCTGCCTCGACGCTCTCACCGAGGAGCTGGAGGGTGGGGAGCCGACGCCGCCCGGCGGCGACCCCGACGTCCCCGGCCCCTGGACTGCGCTCAACGACGAGTACCAGGGCCGCTTCGGGATCTCCCCCGAGGAAGCGACCCCGGTGCCCCGCCGCGACTGACCTCCGGTGCGTTCGCACTTTGCCGTACATAGGACGGCAAAGTGCGAACGCATGGGTCGGGGCTGGGCGCCGGGTCAGGCCCAGGCACCGCCGTTCGCGTACATCAGCGAGCCCGGCGTCGTCAGGTCCTCCCCGGTCTCCAGCAGCGTCTTCAGGCCGGAGAGGATCATCGGCCAGCCGCCGAAGAGCTCCGAGCTGGCGCCCTCGGGCAGCTGGTCGTGGGTCACCCGCAATTGGCAGGAGTCGTCGCCGACCGGCTCGATCTCCCAGGTCACCCGCGTCTTCCCGGCGGCCCGCACCTCTTCGCTCCAGAGCGCCTCGAACGTCTGCACGAGCCGCCGGGGTGGATCGACCTCGACGTTCTCGCCGCTGGAGATGTCGATCACGCCCGGGACACCCGCGCGGTACGCCGACCCCGGCGTCCAGTCCGACTCGATCCCCACCCCGAAGCTGTAGCGCTTGCGCATCTCGCCGTCGGTGATCGCCTCCCAGAGCCGCTCCGGGCTGGTCTTGATGTAGATCTCGAACACGGTCATCGCCCCGCGCCCGTCGACCACGGTGTAAAGCCGCTCATCGCTCATCGTCGTTCTCCTCCTCGAGGTCCTTTTTCAATCCCGTGAGCGCCGCCGCCCACGGCTCCGCGTACTTGCTGACCCAGCGGTCGTGCACTTCGCGGATCGGCACCGGGTTGAGGAAGTGCAACTTCTCCCGGCCGCGCTTCCGCGTCGTCACCAGCCCCGCGCCCTCCAGCACCTTGAGGTGCTTGGCGACGCCGAACCGGGACATCGGCAACCGCTGCTCGAGCGCGCTCAAGGTCTGCCCGTCCTCCTCGAAGAGCTCGTCGAGGAGCTGCCGTCGAGTCGGATCGGCCAACGCCTTGAATACGTCGTCGATCATGGGACCGATAATAGGTGACCAAATGGTCACATGCCAAGTCGGCCGCGAGAGTGCGAGCAGGCCCGTTCGTACTTGGTTCGACATGCGGAACCAAGTACGAACGCGCTGACGAGCGCGGACAGCGCGGGCGGCTAGCGCAGGCCGCCGATGCCGAGCGAACCGTCGTCCGGCGGTGCGGGCCGGTCGGCGTCCGCCGCCGCGGGCGCTTCGGCCGAGGCCTCGCCGCCGGCGGGCGTGGCGGATTCGGCGGCGCCCTTCGCCGGTGGGTCGTCGAGGAAATCGGCGCCGGGGATGAAGTAGAGGGCGCCGGTCAGGGCGGTGGAGAAGTCGAGGATGCGGTCGTGGGTGGCGTCGCCGAGGCCAAGGAACATGTTTTCGAGCATCTGCTCGATCAGCTGGGCGGTCTTCGCGTAGGCTATGTAGAAGGTGCCGAACTCGGCCGAGCCGACGCGGCCGAAGGGCATGTTGAAGCGCATGATCTGGCGCTCTTCGCCGTCGGGGCCTTCGATCACGTTGAGGACGAGGTGGGAGTCGGGGGCCTTGTCCTCGTCGGCGAACTCGACGTCGTCGAGTTTGGTGCGGCCGATCGCCGCCTCCTGCTCCTCGATCGGGAGCGCGTTCCAGGCGACCAGGTCGTGGGTGTACTTCTGCACGACCAAGTAGCTGCCGCCGGCGTGGGGCGCGTCTTCCTCGTCGGCGATCAGCACCGCGTCGGCGGCCTCGCCGCCCTCCGGGTTCTCGGTCCCGTCGACGAAGCCGAGCAGGTCGCGCTCGTCGAAGGAGCGGAAGCCGTGTACCTCGTCGACCACCCGCACCTTCGAGTCGAGGCGGTCGGTGATCAGCCGGGCGAGCTCGAAGCAGAGGTCGAGCCGGCTCGCGCGGATGTGGAAGAAGAGGTCGCCGGGCGTCGACGGCGCCGTGTGGACCGGGCCGCGCAGTTCCTTGAAGGGATGGAGTTCGGGCGGCGGCGGCGCGTCGAAGAGGCGGCCCCAGAGGGCCGCGCCGATGCCGACCACGCAGCTGAGCCCGGCGTCCGGGGCGCGGAAGCCGACCGAGCGGCGCAGGCCGCCGAGGTCCGGCAGCAGGTCGATGACCTCGTCCTCCCCGCCCGGGTCGACGCAGACGGTGAGGAAGATCGCCGCGTCGGTGAGCGGGGTGAGGATCGACTGCGGCGCTTCGGGCATGCCGGGATTATCGCGACGGACGGCGCTTCTGCGGCGCGCGGCCGGGCGGCTGGTGGACCGGGTCGGCGGGCGGCTCGACCGGCGGCGGCGGGCCGAACTCGAGCCCGTCCTGCCCCAGCTCGACCTCCTCGCCGAAGTACTTGAAGCGCACCGCTTCTTCGCCGTCGAGCAGCCTGAACCTCGTCCCCCGATCGGTCACCTCGACCCAGATCCGCCGCCCCCGGTAGCCGAGCCGGAAGCAGACCTTGTCGAGCCGTTCCGGCAGCCGCGGCATGAAGCTGAGCATCCCGTCGTGGTCGCGCAGGCCGCCGAAGCCGAGCACGACCGCGATCCAGGTCCCCGCCAGCGAGGCGATGTGGACCCCGTCGCGGCTGTTGTGCTCGAGGTCGTCGAGGTCCATCAGCGCCGCCTCGCCGAGGTAGTCGTAGGCCAGCTCGAGGTGCCCCGTCTCCGCCGCGATCACCGCCTGCACGCACGCCGACAGCGAGGAGTCGCGCACGGTCAGCGGCTCGTAGTAGACGAAGTTCCGCTCCTTCTCCTCGGCGCTGAAGGCGTCGCCGCAGACCACCATCGCCATCACCAGGTCGGCCTGCTTGACCACCTGCTTGCGGTAGAGGTCGAAGTAGGGGTAGTTGAGCAGCAGCGGGTAGTTCTCCGCCGGCGTCGCCTCGAAGTCCCAGCGCGCGTGCTTGGTGAAGTTGTCCGACTGGGGATGGACGCCGAGCTCCTCGTCATAGGGGATCGTCATCGCCTCGGCGGCGTCGCGCCAGGAGGCGATCTCCTCGTGGTCGGCGCCCAGCTTCTCCCCCGCCTCCGCGTAGCGCTCGGCGAACTCGGCCGCGGCGCGCAGGTTCTTCCGCGCCAGCAGGTTGGTGTAGACGTTGTTGTCGGCGACCGCCGAGTACTCGTCCGGCCCGGTGACCCCGTCGATGCGGAACGCCCCGTGCGCGTCGTGATGCCCGAGCGAGCGCCACAGCCGCGCCGTTTCGACCAGCAGCGGCAGCGCCACTTCCTGCTCGAAGTCGGGGTCGACGTTGACGTCGCAGTGGCGGATCACCGCCTGGGCGATGTCGGCGTTGATGTGGAAGGCGGCGGTGCCGGCGGGCCAGTAGGCGCCGGTCTCGGCACCGGAGATCGTCCGCCAGGGGAAGGCGGCGCCCTCGAGCCCCAGCTCCAGCGCCCGTTCGCGCGCCTTCTCGATCGTCGCCAGCCGCCATTTCAGCGCCTCGGCCGCCGCCGCCGGCGCCGCGTAGGAGAGCAGCGGCAGCACGTAGGCCTCGGTGTCCCAGAAGGTGTGGCCGTCGTAGCCGGGGCCGGTCAGTCCCTTCGCCGGGATCGCCCGACCCTCGCCGCGGGCGCTCGCCTGCAGCGCGTGGAAGAGGCCGAAGCGGACCGCCTGCTGCAGCTCGGCGTCGCCGTCCAGCTCGACGTCGGCGCGCTCCCAGAAGTCGTCGAGGTAGGCGCGCTGGGCGGCGACCAGCTCGTCCCAGCCGGTGTGGGACGCCTCGGCGAGCGCCGCGCTCACCTGGTCGCGCACCGCCGGCACCGAGCGCCGCGCCGACCACCCGTAGGTGACGAACTTGGTGATCGTCAGCGGGTCGCCGGGGCCCGGCGTCGCGGTGATCGTGGTGCGGCCGAGGTCCTCCCAGGCCTCCGAGTGCCAGGTCGTGTCCTCGGGGCCCTCGATCTCGTGCCCCATCGCCGCCCCGGCCCGCAGCTTCGACTCCTTGGTCTGGTGGACGAGCACCGAGCGGTCGTGGTTGGCGAGGAATTCCTCCGATTCAAGCGGCGCTTCGAGCGCCGCGGCGGCGCGCGGGTCCTTGGTCATCGCCGGCCGCGGCTCGTTGGTGACCAGCTCCGACTGGACGACGACGTTGGTCTTCGTCGCGGTCGGCTCGACCGTGTAGCGGATCGCCATCACCGCCCGCTGGGCGAAGGAGACGAGGCGTTCGGAGGTGACCCGGACGGTCTTGCCGGTGGGCGAGCGCCAGAGCGCCATCCGGGTGAGGATGCCGCTGCGGAAGTCGATCCGCCGCTCGTGTTCCTCCAGCTCGCCGTAGCGGATGTCGAAGGGGGAGTCGTCGACCAGCAGGCGGATGATCTTGCCGTTGGTCATGTTGACCACCGTCTCCCCCGCCTCCGGGTAGCCGTAGCCGGCCTCGGCGTAGGGCAGCGGGCGCGCCTCCCAGAAGGCGTTCAGGTAGGTGCCGGGGAGCGCCGAGGGCTCACCCTCGTCGAGCGTCCCGCGGATACCGATATGGCCGTTGGACTGGGCGAAGACCGACTCCGACTGGGCCAGGTTCTCCAGCTTCAGGTGGGTTTCGCGGATGCCCCACGGCTCGACCGTGTAGGCGGGGTCTTCGATCACGCGGCGTCCCCGCCCGGCGCGCCCTCGCCGAGAATCAGTTCGCCGAGGTCGTCGACGACCACGTCGGCGCCGTGCTCGCGGAGCGCCGCGGCGTGGTTGACGCGGTCGACGCCGACGACGTGGCCGAAGTGGCCGGCGGCGCCCGCCTCGACCCCGGAGACGGCGTCCTCGAAGACGCAGGCGGCGGCGGGCTCGACCCCGAGCGCCTCGGCGCCCGCCAGGTAGGTGTCCGGCGCGGGCTTGCCCTTCAGCTGCCGCGCGTCGGCGACGTTGCCGTCGATCCGCTCCTCGAAGAGGTCCTCGATCCCCGCCGCCTTCAGCACCTCCTGGGTGTTCGCCGAAGAGGAGACGACCGCCCGCCGCAGCCCCGCCTCGCGCGCCGCTTCGACGAACTTGACCGAGCCCGGGTACACCTCCACGCCGTCACGGTGGATCAGTTCCTGGACGAGGTCGTTCTTGCGGTTGCCGATCCCGCAGATCGTTTCCACCTCGGGCGGGTCGTCCGGCTGACCCTCCGGCAATTCGATCCCGCGCGATTCGAGGAACGAGCGGACGCCGTCGTAGCGCGGCTTGCCGTCGACGTATTCGTTGTAGTCGGAATCGGAGTCGAAGGGGACGAACTCTTCGCCGCTCGCCTCGGCCCGCTGCTTCAGGAACTCGTCGAAGGTCTGCTTCCAGGCCTTGTCGTGGACCAGCGCGGTCTTCGTCAGCACCCCGTCGAGGTCGAACAGGAGCGCTGTGATCGCCTCCGGCAGATCTAGCTTGGGAGCGCCCGCGGCCACCTCCGGGACCCTAACGGTCGCGACCCCCGGCGGGTGAACGCTTGGCTGCCGCCGGCCGGCCGGCCGTCACGAAAGTGCGGCCTGGACGGCGGCGAGGGCCTTCTCGATGCCGGCGCGGTCGACGTCGAGGTGGGTGACCATGCGGACGCGGCCTTCTAGCAGGCTGACTTCGACGCCCGCGTCGAGCAGCTGGTCGTGGAGGGCCTTGGCGTCGGCGACGTCGAAGATCACGATGTTGGTTTCGACCGTGGACGGGTCGATCTCGACGCCGGGGATCGCGGCCAGGCCCTCGGCGAGGAACCTGGCGTTGGCGTGGTCGTCGGCGAGGCGCTCGACGTTGTGCTGGAGCGCGTAGCGGGCGGCGGCGGCGGCGAAGCCCCCCTGGCGCATCGAGCCGCCGAGCATCTGCTTGTAGCGCCAGGCTTCCCCGATCAGCTCGGCGGAGCCGGCGAGGCAGGCGCCGATCGGCGCGCCGAGGCCCTTGGAGAAGTCGATCCAGGCGGTTTCGAAGCCGGCCGCGTATTCCGCGGCACTGACGCCCGAGGCGACGGCGGCGTTGAGGAGGCGGGCGCCGTCGAGATGGGCGCGCAGGTCGAACTCCCTGGCGACTCCCAAGACCTCCTCGATCTGGGCGAGCGGCCAGACGCGGCCGCCGCCGAGGTTGGTCGTCTGCTCGACCATCACCAGGCGGGAGCGGGGTTCGTGGCTGTCGGCCGGATCGCGCATCCGCTCGCGCAGGGCGGCGGCGGTGAATTTGCCGCCCTCGCCCTCCAGCGGCATCAGCATCGCGCCGCTGATCGCCGCCGCCCCGCCGACCTCGGCGTTGACCGGGTGGGCGAGCCGGTGCAGGTACATCTCGTCGCCCAGCGGCCGGATCTGCAGCCGCACCGCGATCTGGTTGCACATCGACCCCGAGGGCAGGAAGACCGCCGCCTCCTTGCCGAGCAACTCGGCGACTTCCTCGCAGAGGGCGTTGACGGTGGGGTCCATCCCGCGCTGTTCGTCGCCGACCTCGGCGCCCGCGATCGCCTGGCGCATCGCCACGCCGGGGCGGGTCTGGGTGTCCGAGTAGAGGTTGATCACGGAGTCGGGCATAGGCTCGGCAAGTTAGTGAACGCCGCCCACCGCCCGCCCGTGCGTTCGCACTTTGCCGTAAATATCACGGCAAAGTGCGAACGCACCGGACGGGGTAAGGGGTCGGGTCCGAGGACTAAGGGGTCGGGCCGGGAAAGCGTAGGAATTCGCCTGATGTGCGGGGCATTTCTCAGCCGTAGCTTGGACTCACACACCAAGGAAAGGCGTGACGATGAATCCCAACCAGATGATGATGGCGAAGGCGATGGTGGCCCAGGAAGCGCTCCGCGAGGAGGCCGCCCGGTCGCGCCAGGCCCGCCGGTCGGGTCGCCGCCCCGAGGAGGCTCGGACCGAGCGCCGCGAGGCCCGCGGCCAGGGCTTCTTCCACATTTTCGGACTCGCGTTGCCCGGACGGCGATAATCGCCGGGTGGCGACCCGGGTCAGTGCCAGTCGACTGATCGGGCGGGCCTCCGAGCTCGCCGAGCTGGAGGCTGCCTTCGACGAGGCCGCCGCCGGGGCGGCCTCGTTGGCGTTCCTGGCGGGCGAGTCGGGCGTCGGCAAGTCGCGCCTCCTCCACACCTTCCTCGACCGCGCCGCCGAACGGGGCGGCTGCCGGATCGGCGGCGAGTGCGTCGAGCTGGGCAACGACGAACTCCCCTACGCGCCGCTGGTCTCCGCCCTGCGCGGCCTCGTGCGGGAGAACGACAGCGTCCTCGGCAAGCTCTCCCCCGCCACCCTCCAGGGCCTCGCCCAGCTGATGCCGGAGCTCGACCCGGCCGCCGCGGCGATCCCCGAGGAGGACCGCACCCGCCCCTTCGAGGCGCTCCTGACGCTGCTCGAAACGATGGCCGCCGAGGAGGGCCGCACGCTCGTCCTCTGGCTCGACGACGCCCACTGGGCCGACCACGCGACCCGCGACTTCCTCGCCTTCCTCGGCGCCAGCCTGCCCGACGACGCGCGTCTGCTGACCGTGATCGCCTACCGCTCCGACCAGTTGCACCGCCGCCACCCGATGCGGCCGCTGCTCGCCGAGCTGGGGCGGGGACGGCGGGTGCGGCGGCTGGAGCTCGGCCCCTTCGACCGCGGCGAGGTCGCCACCCAGCTCTCCGACATCCTCGGCGCCGCCCCGGACCCGGAGATCGTCGAGCGCTTCTTCGAGCGCGGCGAAGGCAACCCGCTCTTCACCGAGGAGCTGCTGGCGGCGGGGGCCGACGGCCGCGGCCGTCTCCCCTCGACGCTGCGCGACGCGCTCCTGCTGCGGATCGAACGGCTGCCGGAGACCTCGCGC
>Ga0164242_10001876_pt1 | contig 24629 bp, 20 predicted proteins | sample OricomgcompostMG_FD_108783 | JGI IMG/M metagenome (GOLD analysis project Ga0164242, IMG submission 108783) | Miracle-Growth compost microbial communities from Emeryville, California, USA - Original compost - Miracle growth compost (MG) ...
AAGAATCTTCAATGGCCATCAACCTCAAAAATGTAGAAGCAGAAGAGCTCGCCAGGCTGGTCGCCCGGGAGGCGGATGAGAGCCTGACCGAGGCGATCACCGTCGCCCTGCGGGAGCGGTTGGCACGGCTGCGGGCGCGACGAGTGGGAGACCATCGTCTGGACCGGGTGCTTGAGATTGCCCGCGCGTGCAGCGCGCTCCCGGACCTGGACACCCGGGACCCCGATGAGATCCTCGGCTACGACGAACAGGGACTCCCTTGAGTCAGGCCGTCGCGCTGGACAGCTCGGCCTGCGTCGCGGTCCTGCTCGGTGAACCGGAGCAGGAGGGCTTCAGTCGCGTGCTGGCGGAGGCCGAAGAGCTCTGGATGGGCGCCTTCTCGGTGCTGGAGACCTCCATCGTGATCGCCACGCGCAAGGGACCCAACGGCTTGATGGCGTGGGACGCGCTCCGCGAGCGGCTGGCGATCCAGGTGGTGCCGCTGACCGGTGCGCATGCCGAGCTCGCGCGCGAGGCTTGGCAGCGCTTCGGAAAGGGTCGCCACCCGGCCGGGCTCAACATCGGGGATTGCTGCAGCTACGCAGTCGCGCGGCACGCCGGGCTGCCGCTCCTCTTCAAGGGCGAAGACTTCGCTCAGACCGACATTGAGGCCGCTTTGGTTCCGACCGGGCTGCGGTAGAACCCACCGCGTGTCCCCGACCGAGATCCGCTTCACGCCGGCCCGCGCCGCGGCGATCCTCCTCGGGCTGGGCCTGCTCACCGCGCTCGCTTTCTTGGCCTCGGTCTCCTTCGGGGAGTTTCCGCTCTCCCTGGCCAAGGCGCTCGCCCACCCCGCGTCCACCGATGGCCGGGTGCTGCTCGAGCTGAGGCTGCCGCGCGCGCTCCTGGCGGCCCTGGTCGGCACGGCGCTGGGCGCCAGCGGCTGCGCGCTCCAGGCGCTCTTGCGCAACCCGTTGGCGGACCCTTTCATCCTGGGCGTCTCCGGCGGGGCGGCGCTGGGGGCGACCCTGGCCATCGCGCTCGGGGTGTCGGCGGTGGCGCAGCTGGCGGCGCCCTCGCTGTTCGCGTTCCTGGGCGCCATTGGCGCGACCGCGCTGGTCTTCGCCGCCGGGCGCTCGCGGGGCCAGAGCTCGCCCTACGCGGCGCTCTTGACCGGGGTCATCTTCAACGCCTTCGCCGCCGCCGCCATCACCTGCGTCAAGACGCTCTCCGCCCCGGACAAGGTGGGCGAGCTCCTCTACTGGCTGGCCGGCACCCTGGGCTACGAGAAGCTCTCCACCCTGGGCTTCGCCGCCGCGCTCCAGCTGGTGGCGGTGGGCACGCTCTGGTTCGAGTCCGGCCGGCTCAACCTGCTCACCCTGGGGGACGAAGACGCGGCCAGCCTGGGCGTCCCGGTGGAGCGGACCCGGGTCGTTCTGCTCCTCGCGGCGTCCTTGAGCGTGGCCGGGGCGGTGGCGCTCTCCGGGCTGGTCGGCTTCGTGGGGCTGATCGTCCCCCACGTGCTCAGGCTCTGGCTGGGTCCGGACCAGCGGCTGCTCCTCCCGGCCAGCGCGGTGGGCGGGGCGGCGTTCCTCCTCCTGGCGGACCTGTGCACCCGCCTGCTCTTCCCTATTTTCCACGCCGAGCCCCCGGTGGGAGTGCTCACCGCCGTGCTCGGAGGCCCGTTCTTTCTCTGGCTCCTCCGCCGAAGGGAGGCGCGGCTGGTGTAATGTTCCGCCCTCGCGCATGTGGCAAATCACCATCAACGGCCCGGGTTACTTCGACACCGCCTACGACCTCCCCGAGGGGACCACCACCTTGGGACGCGCGGATGAGAACGACATCGTCCTCTCCGGCGACCTGGTCAGCCGCAAGCACGCGCGCCTGCATGTGAAGGGCGGCGAGCTGTCCGTGGAGGACCTGGGCAGCCGCAACGGGAGCAAGATCAACGGCCAGCCGCTCACCGGGACCCGGGTGGTCAAGGTCGGCGACTACGTGGCGGTGGGGGAGAACACGCTCGCGGTGCGGGAGGCGGACCCCAGCGCCCCCAACACCGAGCGCCTCCGCTCCGGCGGGGTGCGAAGGTTCGACGTGGGGATCTCGCTCGGGTCCGCGGTGCTGTTGGCGAAGGAGGTGAAGGACAGCTACGTCCTCCAGGCGCTGGACAACGTGCTCCCCTTCGACAGCGAGGCCTCGCTGCCGGCCGTGCCCGCCTCCGGCACCCCGATCGCGTACGAGTCGCTGCTGCTCCTCTACAAGGCGGCGGAGAAGCTGGCGGTGGCGCCGACGTTGCGCGCGTTCCTGGAGCAGACGATGGACCTGGTGATGGCGCGGGTGGACGCCACCACCGCGGTGGTGCTCCTGCGCCACCCGAGCGGCGCGCTCCACCCGGCGGCGGTGCGGCACCGGGGCCGGCTGGAGGAGGGGGAGATCCCGGTCTCGGACGCCATCGTCCAGGCGGCCTTGGAGAAGGGGCAAGCGCTGGCGGTGGCCAACGTCCGCGGCGACGAGCGCTTCCAGAACCGCGAGAGTGTCATCCTCTACAACGCGAGCCAGGTGCTCTGCGTCCCCATCGGCGTGGAGGACGCCTACGCCGGGGTGCTGTATTTGAACCGGCCCTCCGGCGCGCCGGACGAGCTGGAGGCGCTGCTGGACCTCTGCACGGCGGTGGCGCACCTGATCGCCAGCGGGGTGGAGAAGGACCTCCTGCGCGAGCAGGGCCCGTCCCGGGAGCGCCTGCGCGAAGGGCTGGAGCGGTTTCACGCCCCGGACGTGGTGGAGCGAAGGCTGGCCGAGCTGTCCGAGAAGGGCGGCCCGGCCACCTGGCTGGAGGAGCGCAACGTCACCGTGCTCTTCGCGGACGTCTCCGGCTTCGCCGAGCTGACCCAGCGGGTGCCCCCGGCCAAGGTGATGGAGGTGCTCAACGCCTTCTGCCAGCGGATGAGCGGGCTTCTCTTCAGCTACGAGGGGACGGTGGACAAGCTCGTCGGGGAGTCTGTGACTGCGGTCTTCGGGGCGCCGTACACCAAGGGAGACGACGCGCTGCGGGCGGTGCGGGCGGCGCTGGCGATGCGCGCCGAGTGGGATCGCGCGCTGGCCAAGGTGCTCCCGGGCGAGAAGCTGCCTTTGCGGCTGGCGCTGAACACCGGGCGGGTGCTGGCGGGGACGGTGGGCTCCCAGGCGCGGCTGGACTTCACCGTGGTGGGGGAGCCCGTGAATCTGGCCTCGGCGCTGTGCGGGATCGCGCAGCCGGGGCAGATCTTGATCACCGGGAAGACGCTGGCGGCCATCGGCGCGCGGTTCGACGTCACGCCTTTGGGCGAGCGGATCTTGCGCACCGGCCGCGACAAGGTCCCGGTGTTCGAGGTGCTGGGCGAGGACGTCCCGCCGCGCACCTCGCCGGGCGAGGCCTGACGGCAAACGGCGCTCAGTGTTGTAGCTGCCTTAAGCACGTCGCATCCGGTGCTCGGATCTCTGATCGGATCGAGTGATTCCTGACCACGCAGTTCTTAGCCCAAGGGATTGAGGACCATGTGATTTCGGATCCGGCGCAATGGTTGAAGGCCGTTCGTGACGCGATCAACTCCACGAAAACATGGGTCTTCGGCCTTTTAGTTTCAGGCATTACTTTGGCGTTGCCAGATCGGTTCGCATCCGCTCTTGGAATCCAGGTCCTGCGGAATGGACTGCGCCCCTGGCTGGGAGCGGCCTTCCTTCTGTCAGTGGCTGGCCTTATCACTGGCGTGGGTAGTTCCGCTCTGAGTTGGTTGAAAGCAAAAAAAGCGGCAACGATGGCCCGCGCTCAGCTTCAATCGCTCTCGCCAGTCGAAAAGTCGCTTCTCGTCGGCTATCTCAAGCGCGCAACAAACACACTCTATTTTCCTCTTGAAAACGGTGTCGTCGCAGGACTCGTGGCGAGGCGAATCCTCTTTCGGCCAACGAATACGTTCAATCTAGTGCGAGGCTGTGCATTCAATCTTTCGCCATGGGCTCGAGAGGAACTTGAGACTCATCCAGAACTGCTCCAGGTCACCGAGGAAGAAGCCTCCGCTCTGGGCGATCCGGACGAAATTCAAGACCTACTCGATGCAGACATAAGGCGTCGACGGTATAGATTTTAGCTCGAGGAAACGCCGGGGTGAGGCCGCGACAATTCTGGTTTGTCAGGAATACATCCTCGCGACTTCCGAATAGCAACGGCGATCGCCGTCAGTTGGTGCGGCCAGGGTGCCGTCCACGTTTGGCAGCCATATTCGAGGTTCGGAGTCTGCCGGGTGCCGGATCAAGGTTCCGCAATTTGCGGCTTCGCGGAGCGGGTGCGGGATTTCGTGAGCGCTTCTTCTGGGCTTGCAGAGCTTTCCCGCCCTCTGCGAATGTTCGATACCCAATGTCCCCCTCAGGCAGCAAGAACACGCCCGAGAACAGAGCCCGGGAGAAGATCGACGCGCTCTTCGAGCAGGCCGGTTGGACGATTCAGGACCGCGACGAGATGAACCTAACGGTCCCCGCCGTCGCAGTCCGGGAGTTCAAACTCGAGAAGGGGCACGGATTCACGGACTACCTGCTCTTCCTTGATGGCAGTGCAGTGGGGGTGTGCGAGGCCAAGCCAGCGGTAGTTCCGGTCAGGAACGTCGAGGTCCAGGCCAAGAAGTACGTAGACGGGCTGCCCTCCGCGCTCGAAGCGCCGCACAAGCCGCTTCCGTTCGCGTACATCTCTACCGGCGAGGAGACGGCGTTTATCAACCACCTCGATCCGCACCCTCGGACACGCGAGGTCTTCACCTTTCACCGCCCGGAGACCCTCCGCGACTGGCTGACGGCGGACACGCTCGACGCGTGGCTCGTCCGCTCAGGAGGCTTCTTCACTCGCGCCGACGACACGAAGCCCTCGACATTGCGGGCAAGGCTGCGAGCGATGCCGCCCGTGGTGCTGCCCGGGATGTGGCCCAACAAGGTCCGGGCGGTCACCAACATCGAGAAGAGCCTCTTCGATGACCACCCGCGCTCGCTCATCCAGATGGCGACCGGCAGCGGAAAGACGCTGCTCGCGGTCACCACGCTCTATCGGCTGATCAAGTTCGGCGGGGCGCGCCGGGTGCTCTTCCTGGTTGACCGCGCGAACCTGGGCGAGCAAGCGGAGAAGGAGTTTCAGGGCTTCCGTACGCCGGACGACCATCGGAAGTTCACCGAGCTCTACGGAGTGCAGCGGCTCCAGTCGAACACGATTGGCTCGTCGAGCAAGGTGGTGATCTCCACCATCCAACGGCTCTATTCCATCTTGAAGGGGGACCCTGGCCTGGACCTCGAGTTCGAAGAGCACAGCAGCTTCGACAGCGACGAGGTGATGCACAGGGAGCCGGTGCCGGTCGCCTACAACAAGTCCGTGCCCCCGGAGTTCTTCGATGTCATCTTCATCGACGAGTGTCACCGGTCCATCTACTCGCTGTGGCGACAGGTGCTGGAGTACTTCGACGCGCACCTACTCGGACTCACTGCCACGCCGGCGAAGCACACCTACGGTTTCTTCAACCAGAACGTGGTGATGGAGTATTCCCACGCACAAGCAGTCGCGGACGGCGCGAACGTGGACTTCGACGTGTACCGGATCCGCACCAAGATCACTGCACAGGGCTCTACCGTCGAGGCGAGCCCAGGCGTGATGCTCGGTTACCGCGACCGGCTTACCCGAAAGACTCGATGGGAGGCCCCTGATGCAAACGTCACCTACACGGGCGACGACCTCGACAAGAACGTGGTCGCGCTCGATCAGATCCGGCTCATCGTCCGCACCTTCCGCGACAAGGTGTTGAAGGAGACCTTCCCGGAGCGCACCGAGGTCCCCAAGACGCTCATCTTCGCCAAGGACGACAGCCACGCGGAGGACATCGTCCGGATCGTCCGCGAGGAGTTCGGGAGAGGGAACGACTTCGCCACCAAGATCACCTACAAGGTCACCGGGGCGAAGCCGGCCGATCTCATCCAGAGCTTCCGTAACAGCTACAACCCGCGGGTGGCGGTGACCGTGGATCTGATCGCCACGGGCACGGACATCAAGCCAGTCGAGATCGTGATGTTCATGCGGACAGTGAAGTCCCGCGTGCTCTTCGAACAGATGAAGGGGCGTGGAGTTCGCGTGATCAGCTCCGACGAACTGCACGCGGTCACGCGGGACGCGAAGGCCAAGACCCACTTCCTCATCGTCGACTGCGTCGGCATCTGCGAGGCGAAGCTCGCGGACACCAAGCCCCTCGAGAAGAATCCGAGTGTGTCACTCAAGCAATTGCTGGAGCACGCCGCCTCGGGTGGAACGAACGACGACTATCTCTCGTCGCTGGCGGGGCGCCTCGCGCGGATGGAGCGCCAGTGCGGTCCCGACGACCGCAAGCGGGTGTCCGAGGTGACCGGCGGCCTGACGCTCTCGGAACTCTCGGCCCGGTTGCTCTACGCGGTGGACGACGACGTGCAGGAGGCCGCCGCGCGGCGGAACTTCAAGCTCGATCCGAACGAAGAGCCTACCGAGGTGCAGTTGAAGGAAGCGGCCAAGCCGCTCAAGCGCGAGGCGATCGAGCCGCTGATGGCGCTGCCGGATCTCCGCAAGCTCCTCCTCGAGCTCCGGCAGAAGTTTGAGCAGCTCGTGGATGAGGTCAGCGTCGATGAGTTGTTGTCGGACGGGACCGGCTATAGCCCCGAGGCGAAGGAGCGGGCCGAGAAGCTCGTTCATGGCTTCGAGCAGTACCTGGCCGATCACAAGGAGGAGATCGAAGCGCTCCAGTTCTTCTACGCGGTGCCGCACAAGAGGCGGCTTCGATTCAAGGACATCAAGGCGCTGGCCGAGGCTATCTCCTCGCCGCCCAGATCCTGGACGCCCGAGGTGCTGTGGCGAGCCTACGAAACGCTGGAGCAGTCGAAGGTGCGCGGCGCCTCGGCGGGAAGGCTTCTCACGGACGTCGTGAGCCTGGTCCGGTTCGCCTTGCACCAGGACGGAGAGCTCGTCCCGCACGCCGAGCGCGTGGACGCGAGTTTCAGGAACTGGCTGGCGCAGCAGGAGAACCGTGGCAGGCGTTTTACGGATGAGCAGCAGCGGTGGCTGGAGATGATGAAGGACCACATCGCGACAAGCCTGGAGGTCGAACTGGACGACTTTGAGCTAACGCCGTTCACGGATGAGGGCGGATTGGCGAAGGCAAGCAAGGTGTTCGGGAAGGACTTGGGAGAGATCGTGCGTGAGCTGAACGAGGCTTTGGCGGCATGATCCCGACGCGAGCCGTCTCGATCAGAAAAACCGATCGCTCCGATCACCGCAGTTCATGCGATGTCGGCGCTTGGACCGACAGCGGATCGACACGTCGTGCCGGCTCGTGATCATCGTCGATCCATGCCGCCCCCTAAGCGTTCTGAAGTAGATGCCGGCGAACTCCGAGCACCAACCTCGGGGCTTGTGGTTCGGAGCAACGCACGAAAAGGGCGTCGAGGTGGCCCCCTCCGCGCCGAGCCCGGATCCCGCAGCACAAGAGTTCCGAAGGAATGGGCCGAGGCAACGCTCGCGGACCTTGTTGAGGTTGTCCGTGGTCGCGCTGATCCGCAGCAGCATCCCACGGCCCCATTCATCGGCATGGAAGGCGTCGAAGCCCATACAATGCGGATTCTCGAGACGGTTCCGGCAGGAACGATGAAGAGCGCTACGACGCACTTCGTTCCTGGGGACGTGCTCTATGGCCGCCTCCGGCCGTATCTCAATAAAGTAGTAAGCCCGCGCTTTGAAGGGCTCGCTTCCGCAGAGTTCATTCCCCTAACTCCGAATGAAGGAGTTGCCACCGATTTCGTCAGGCTTCGGCTCAACTCCTCGGAGTTTGTCGAGTTCAGCTCTCGTCTCGATGAAGGGGACCGCCCACGCGTCGACTGGCCGGGGATCCGTCAATTTCGTTTGGCGATTCCCCCGACGCGCGAGCAGGAGCGGATAGTTGAGGCTGTGGAGAGCTATTTATCACGGCTCGACGCCGCTCTGGCCAGCCTCGAACGCGTGCAAGCAAAGCTGAAGGCTTATCGCGCGTCAGTGTTTAGAGCCGCGGTCGAAGGCCGCCTCGTTCCGACCGAGGCCGAGCTCGCCCGGCAAGAGAACCGCTACTACGAACCCGCGCAGGTTCTTCTGGACCGAATTTTGAAAGAGCGCCGCCGGCGATGGGAAGAGGCCGAGCTTTTCCGGATAAAGAAGGCCGGCAAGTCGCCGAAGGACGACAAGTGGAAGGAGAAGTACCGAGCGCCAGAAGTCCCGGCGCCTCGGCAACTCGGCGAACTCCCAGAGGGCTGGAGATGGGCCGCGCTTCAGTCTCTAAGCACAAAAATTGTCGACGGTGTTCACAAGAAGCCAACGTATGTGGCCGAAGGTGTGCCATTTGTTACCGTAAAGAATCTGACGGCTGGCCCAGGGATTTCATTCGACGCGCTCAATTATGTAAGTGAGAGCGATCATCGAGAGTTTTGTAGGCGTACAAATCCAGAATACGGCGACATTTTGATTAGCAAAGACGGCACGCTAGGCGTGATACGAAAAGTAAGAACCAATCGTGAGTTCAGTATCTTCGTCTCAGTTGCGCTAGTGAAGCCAGTTCTTGAGGACACATCTGACTATCTTGAGGTGGCGTTGAGTTCGAGCACACTTCAGAGACAAATGGTGCCAAAGGGCTCGGGGCTTCAGCACATTCACCTCGAAGACCTTCGTGTGGACTTTGTGCCAATTCCTCCGCTGGCCGAGCAAACGCGCATAGTCGATGCAGCGTCGAGGTTGCTGGCCGTCGCGGAGCACACGGAGAAGGAGATCGGGCTCCAGTTGCGGCGGCTCTCCCGACTTCGGCAAGCAGTCTTTAAGTCAGCGTTCGAGGGCAAGCTCGTCGATCAAGATCCCTCGGACGAGCCAGCGGAAGTACTCCTTGCTCGGATTCGCGCCGCACGCGAGGACGCCGCACCCAAGAAAGTCCGACAGCGAAAAGTGAAGGCCGCATCATGAGCGAGCAGAGCGACCGCATCGTCAAGAAGCTGTGGAGCTACTGCCAGGTCCTGCGGGACGACGGGCTCAGCTACCAGGACTACCTGGAGCAGCTCACGTTCCTCGTCTTTCTCAAGATGGCGGACGAGCGGGCCAAGCTCACCGGCGAGAGGCAGCCCATCCCGAAGGGCTACCGCTGGGAGGATCTCGCCAACCCGAAGATGGAGGGTGTGCAACTCGAGGCGCACTACCGCGAGACGCTGAAGAAGCTCAGCGAGCAGGACGGCATGCTCGGTCTCATCTTCCGCAAGTCGCAGAACAAGATTCAGGATCCGGCCAAGCTGCGGAAGCTCGTTGTCGATCTCATCGGCAATGAGTCGTGGCTAGAGATGACCTCCGACGTAAAGGGCGATGCCTACGAGAGCCTCCTCGAGCGCAACGCCCAGGACGTGAAGGGCGGGGCGGGCCAGTATTTCACTCCGCGTCCATTGATCGACGCCATTGTGGACTGCGTTCAGCCGAAGCCCAGCGAGGTGGTCGCGGATCCGGCCTGCGGCACTGGCGGCTTCCTGCTCTCGGCCCGCAATTACCTCGCCTCACACTACAAGCTCGACAAGGCGGAGAAGAAGCACCTCCGCTACGACGCTCTCCGGGGCGCGGAGTTGGTCGACGGCGTCGCGCGTCTGTGCGCGATGAACCTCTTCCTCAATGGAGTCGGGCCGGACGATGACAGCCGAGCGCCGCCCATCGACGGGGGTAAGGACTCTCTTCGGAACGAGCCTTCGGCCACCGTGGACGTGGTCCTCACCAATCCGCCATTCGGGAAGAAGTCGAGCATCACCGTCGTCAATGACGAGGGCGGGACCGACAAGGAGAGCATCACCTACAACCGGCCCGACTTCTGGACGACCACGAGCAACAAGCAGCTCAACTTCGTTCAGCACGTGAAGTCGATGCTCAAGATCCACGGCCGCGCGGCCGTGGTCGTCCCGGACAATGTCCTGTTCGAGGGCGGCGCCGGCGAGAAGATCCGCCGCAAGCTCCTCCAAGAGTGCGACGTCCACACCATCCTGCGCCTGCCGACGGGCATCTTCTATGCCCAGGGCGTCAAGGCAAACGTCGTCTTCTTCGACCGCAAGCCCGGCGCGAAGGACCCCTGGACGAAGGAGGTCTGGTTTTACGATCTTCGCACCAACAAGGAGTTCACCCTCAAGCAGCGGCGAATGGCCCGCGCCGACCTCGACGAGTTCGTCGACTGCTACCATCCGGAGAACCGGAACCTCCGCAAGCCCCTGTGGCACGAGAAGAAGAACCCCGAAGGGCGCTGGCGGGTGTTCACGTACCAAGAGCTGGTTGCTCGAGAGAAGTGCAGCCTGGACGTCTTCTGGCTGAAGGACGAGACCTTGGAGGACTCGTCCAGGCTACCCGAGCCTCACGTGCTGGCCGAGGAGATCGCCGAAGACCTCAGGTCCGCGCTGGAGCAGGTCGAAAGCGTTCTCGCGGATCTCCAGCACAGGGTGGGACCCGCCGCGCGGCGCGAGGACGCCGCGTAGGTTTCCCAATAGGACCCTGGCGCACGCTGGGCCGGCCGCTTCCGTTTCCCCCGTGACTTCCAGGGCGAGCTATGGGAAGAAAACCTTAACCAATTCGGTTAAGTGAATTGCGGAGCGGCGTCGGAGTGGAGATCTCTTATGCGAACCGGGCGCTGGAGACCGTGTGCACCGATGCTCGCAAGGCAAAGAAGCAACTCGGAGGGAAAGGGTTCGAGAAGCTCAAACGGAGGCTCGCGGATTGCCGGGCTGCCGCGAACGCGCGGTCGCTCGTCGCTGGACGGCCACACCCCCTGAAGGGAGATCGGGCGGGTCAGTTCGCTGTCGTTCTGGAGGGTGGCTTGCGCTTGGTCTTCGAGCCAGCCAACAACCCGGTGCCGAAGGACCTCAACGGCGCGATGGCGTGGGATCACGTAACCGCCATCCGCATCGTTTTCATTGGGGACTACCATGACTGAACCCATCTCCGACGACTGGCTCTCTCCTCCCGGCGACACGATCGAGGACCTCTTGGAGGAGCGCGGCTGGACGAAGGGCGAGCTGGCCGAGCGGCTCGGGCGCACGCCCAAGTACGTGAGCGAGCTGGTCGGCGGTGCCGCTCCGATCTCAGCCGAGACCGCTGCCAAGCTGTCCCGGGTGCTGGGCAGCTCCCCGAAGTTCTGGCTTGAGCGCGAGGCGCACTACCGCGCCGCACTTGAGCGGAAGAAGGAGCTCACCCCCTCCGCCGAGGCCAGCTCGTGGCTTCGAGACCTCCCGCTCAAGTGGCTCCAGGCCGAGGGACTCGTCCCCTCATCCGCTCAGGGTGGACAGCTGATCCAGGCCTGCCTTCGCTACTTCGGCGTGGCGGACGTGTCCGCGTGGAAGCGGGTCTACGGCAAGCCGATGACGGCCTTTCGCAGCTCCAGCACTTTCAAGAAGTGCCCTGGTGCCGTGGCGGCGTGGCTCCGCAGGGCCGAGCTGAGCGCCACGGACATCCGTGGGGGGACGTGGAATGCAAACGGCTTTAAGGCCGCCCTTGTCCAACTCCGACCGCTCACGACCGAAGAAGAGCCGACGGTATTCGTCGAGAAGCTGACCGAGGCCTGCGCGAAGTTCGGCGTCGCGGTGGTGTTCGTGCCCGCGCCGCCGGGATGTCCGGTGAGTGGGGCGACCCGGTGGTTGACCCCTGAAAAGGCGATGCTCGCGCTGAGCCTCCGGCACAAGAGCAACGACCACCTCTGGTTCACGTTCTTCCACGAGTGCGGCCACCTCCTACGCCACGGCAAGAAGCTCGAGTTCATCGAGGGTATGGACGGTCTCGACCGTGCGCTCGAAGAGGAAGCAAACTCGTTTGCGCGAGACCTGTTGATCCCGCCTTCGCTCGCACCCGAGCTGCCTTCGTTGAGGAGAAGCGCCTCCGTCGTCGAATTCGCTGCGCGCGCTGGCGTTCATCCGGGCATCGTGGTCGGCCGCCTTCAGCACGATCATCACATTGGCTACCAAACGCTCAATGGTCTGAAGCAGCGTTACGTGTGGGCGAAGTCTGGATGACGGCTACGAGATCGGGACGCCGCACTGATGAGCCGGGCCGAACGCAACCCGCGTCCGTCCGCGGCCGATGACCTTAAAGAGGCTTCGACAAAAGCAGGGGGCTCAAGGTAGGTGCCCCTGTGATGATGAAGGCCCAGGCCGACATGAACCCCGCTTCCGCCCATCGCCTCGCGCGGCGCCTCGTCTCATCTGGAAGCAAGCGGGGAAGCGACAGCGGAAGATTCTTCCGGGGCTGGCTCAGCGGGTCTGTTTCAGGGTTCAATAGGCGCCCCCGTTCATGAGCCCTGCCCCTCCCGCTCGGCTGCGGCCGTTCCAGTCCGTGCCTTTTGGCCGCTACACCCTGCTCGCGCCGCTGGCCATGGGCGGGATGGGGGAGATCTTCCTCGCCCGGCTCGAGGGCCACCACGGCTTCGAGAAGCTGTGCGTGATCAAGAAGATCCTCCCCGGCTTCGCCGACGAGCCGGACTTCGTGGCCCGCTTCGTCAACGAGGCGAAGATCCTGGTCAAGCTCTCGCACGGGTCGATCGCCCAGGTCCTGGAGATGAACCTTCAGGACGGGGCGCCGTACATCGCGCTGGAGTTCGTGGACGGGAAGGACCTGCGCAAGGTGGCGCAGCGCCTCAAGGACAAGGGGCAGCCCTTCCCCATCCCGCTCGCGCTCTACGTGATGACCCGGGTGCTGGACGCGCTCGGCTACGCGCACCGGAAGAAGGACGACCGGGATCAGGAGCTGCGCCTGGTCCACCGGGACGTCTCTCCCCAGAACGTGCTCCTCTCCTACGAAGGGGAGGTCAAGGTGATCGACTTCGGGCTGGCCAAGAGCAGCCTGAGCTCGGCCAAGACCCATCCCGCCATGGTGCTGGGCAAGTTCCTCTACATGTCGCCCGAGCAGGCGCGGCACCAGAGGGTGGACCGCCGCAGCGATCTCTACTCCGCCGGGCTGTGTCTCTACGAGCTCATCGCCGGGAAGAACCCGCTGGAGGACGTGCAGGGCGGCGACCTCCTGGACCGGGTGATCCACCCCGACTTCCAGAGGCTCTCGGAGGTGGTGCCGCGCTGTCCCCGCGGGGTGAGCGACGCGGTGATGAAGGCCCTGGCCGTGGATCCGATGCAGCGCTTCCAGACCGCCGAGGAGATGCGCGCGCGGCTGCTCGGGGCGTTGCTCGAGCTGGACCCCAGCGCCGGCGCGGAGAGCGCGGCCGACCTGATGCGCGAGCACTTCGCGCCCGAGTACCAGCAGGAGCGCAAGCTGGTCGCCGCCGCGCGGGACCCGTCCCAGAGCAGCGCGTCGGAGCGGATCGCCGCCGGCAAGAGGAGCACGATGACCGCGCTCCCGGCGCTCCAGCCGGATGGCTCGCTCGCAGCCGCCGCGCCTTCGCAGGGCAGACCGGCACCGGCCATCGCCGCGCCGGGGGGACCGCCGCCGCTGCCGAGCGCGCCCCGGGCCTCGCCGCCGCCCCCGCCGCTGCCTTCGCTGAGCCGCGAAGTGGAGCCCACCCAGCCGGGCGCCCGCGCGAGCGAGATTGAGGAGACGCACCGCCGGGTGGAGGCCGCCGCCAGGGCCGCCGCTCGCGCCCAACCGCCGCCGCCCCCGCCAGAGGCGCGGCTGGGCGCGCACGACGAGACCCGGCCAGGCGTCCCCTCGCCGCTGCTGGATCTGGAGGACGAGACGGCCTCCGGCATGCGCTCGCCGTTCAACGAGCCGACGGTGCCGGGCATCTACTCGCCGCTCCTGGCGCAGCCAGCCTCCGCCCACCAGGCGCTCACCCGCGAGATCCCGGTGCAGGACGCGACGGCGAACGCCTCCGGTCCTGCGACCCGGGAGCTGCGGATCCAGATCCCAGATGGCGCGCGGCCCACGCCTTCGGACCGTCCGGCGGCCTCGGCGGCGGTCCTCTCGGACCTGCTGGCGGCGGGCTCCTCCGAGCCATCCAGCGCCCCGCCGCAGGTGGTGCCGCCGCGGCCGCTGCCGGGTTTCCCGCCGCCGCACCTGGGCGCCGCCGCCCCCACCCTCCCGGCGATGCCCATCGCCCCCGCGGCCACGCCCGAGGACCCGCCGGTGGTGCTGGGCGTGCTCCTGGATGAGCCCGCCGCCCCGCCCCCGCCGGTCCGCCCGCAGCGGAGAGAATCCGCGGAGGCTTCGCGGCCCCCGCCTGCGCTCACCCCCGTCTCGCTGGCTGCCTCCTCTCCACCGGTGGCGCGCACCCAGACCGAGCCTTCGCTCCGCCGCGCAGCGTTGGCCCCGGGCTCCGCCCTGGAGCGTCACGCCGCCAAGCCGCGAAGGATGGGCTGGGTGACCGGCGTGGTGGGCGCCCTGGTCATCGGGGTGGTGGCCTTCTTCGCGCACGACTTCTACGCCGCGGGCCTCTTTGACGGCGCCCTGGTGCACCTCCCCACGGGGCTGCGGGCGGGGCTGCACCTCCACGCGATGGGGGCGGAAGAGACGCCAGCGGTCCCGGAGGCGGTGCCGCTGGACACCCAGGTGCTGGGTCCGCGGGGGCCGCCCGCGCTCCGGATTCCCCCGCCGCCCAAGCCCGCGCCGGTCGCGGCTTCCCCGGCCCAGGCGCCGTCGGCCGCGCGCCCGGCCGCGCAGCCCGAGGAGACGGCGCCGGACGAAGACAGCGATCTGGCGCTCCTCCAGGCCTTGCCCGCCGCCGCCAGAGGTCCTGCCCGGCACCCCAAGGCGCCCCACCGGGGGAGCGCGCTGCAGAAGGAGTGGGCGCGGGCCCGGAGCGAGTTCCGCAAGCTGGAGGAGGACAGCCCGTGCGAGGCCGATGGGATGGGGATGCTCTGCACCCGCTACCGCGCGCTGGAGGCGTCGGTGGGCTCCGCCGAGGATCCAAATGACCCCAGGCTCCTGGAGCGGGTGAAGGAGATCCGCCGGTTGATCGCGAAGAAGGCGAGCCCGTGAGGGGCCGGGCGTGAGTCCGGGTCCTTCCGCCACCCTGGACGTCCACGGCCTCTCGATCTCCCGCGGCGCACGGAGGGTGGTCTCGGAGGTCACCTTCACGGTCGCGCCCGGGGAGCTGTGGATCGTGCTCGGGCCCAACGGCGCGGGGAAGAGCACCCTCCTGCGCGGCTGTCTGGGGCTCTTGCCGTGGGACGCGGGGGAGGTGGAGGTGGAAGGGCGTCCGGTCCCGTCTTACGGGCGGGCGGCGCTGGCCCGGCTGTGCGCGTGGGTGCCCCAGGAGCTGGACGCAGACGCGGGCTTCACCGGGCTGGAGCTGGCGGTGATGGGCCGCAGCCCGCATCTCTCCGGGTGGGGCGTGCCGCAAGAGGGAGACCTGGCGCTGGCGCGGGCGGCCCTGAGCGAGCTGGGCATCTCGCACCTGGCGGCGCGCGGGACGCAGGCGATGTCCGGCGGCGAACGGCGGCTGCTCTCCCTGGCGCGGGCGCTGGTGCAGGCACCCAGGCTGCTCCTTCTGGATGAGCCGACGGCGTTCCTGGACCTTCGCCACCAGTTCGAAGCGTTGGCCTGCGTGCGCCGGCGGGTGGACGTGGGGCTCGCGGCGGTGGCGGTGCTCCACGACGTGAACCTGGCGGCGTCGTTCGCGGACAAGGTGCTCCTCTTGAGAGACGGGCGGGTGCTGGCGCTGGGCGGCCGCGAGGTGCTCTCGCCAGACACACTCCACGCGCTCTACGACGTGCCGATCGCCGCGGCCCGGACGCCGGAAGGGCAGGCGCTGTTCGCCCCCCGTTCGCCATGAGCCGGCGGCGGGGCGGGCTGGGCTTGGCGCTCCTGGGATCGCTCCTGGTCCACGGTGGGTTGCTCTGGGGGCTGAGCGGACGCTCGGCGCCGAAGGAGGGCACCTCAATGGCGCCCGGGGTGGTGCGGGTGGAGGTGCTGTGGCCGCGGGGGCCGTCGCGGCCCTTCGACGGGCTCAGCGGAGATCGCTCCCACAGGTCAAGCTCCACGGTCGGGGAAGCCTCCGCCGCTCCGAGAGCGAAGAGAGACCCGGCGTCCGCAAAGACGACCGCTCCAGAGACGGCGTCTGCGAAGGGGACCGCCGAGACGTCGACCGCTGCGCAGACCTCCGCCGCGAAGTCGGCCGCCGCAAAGCCGGACCGGACGCACGGCCACAGCCCGTCCGGGCTTGAGCGGGAGGTCCTCCCCGTGCCTTCGGCGGAGCTCGCCCTTGCTGGCGCCTCCGCGGCCAGCCCGGTTCCGCCCAGCCGGGTCACCGTCGAGCCTCCCGGAGCGGGGGAGACGGCGCCCGTCCTGGCTGGCGCTCCGCAGGCGGGGAGCGCCGTCGGTGGAGGCCTCGCCTCGCAGGGCGCACCCGGCCAGGCCGCCGACGGACCGCCCCAGGCCTCGCCGGATCCCGCCCTGCTCGAGGCGCTGCACCAGCGGCTCGCGGCGGCGGCCAAGGCCTGCTACCCGCGGGCCGCGCGCGCGTTCAGGCTGCGCGGCGCGGCGCCTCTGCGGTTCTGCCTGGACGGGAAGGGGAGCGCGGGACCGGTGAGCCTCTTGGGCACCACCGGTTCACCGCTGCTCGACCGGGCAGCGAAGGACTGCGTCGTCCCGGGCGCGCTGCCGCTGCCCGGGACCGGCTGCTACACCGTGACGGTGGAGTTCACTGACCTTTGACGGGGATCCCCGCCTGCTGCCGGTCCACGCTGGGGCCCGTGTTGACGCCGTTCACGTAGTAGTCGTCGGACGGGACCAGGACCGCTGGGAACTGGTAGGGCTCCTTGCCCTTCTCCTCTTCGGCCATCGCCCCGTACATCGGGTTGTCCAGCGCGGGGAGGTATTCGGCGCCCGGCTGCGGGTTGCGCAGCGTGTAGCGCGTGGCCGGGTAGGCGCTCCCGGGCCCGTAGGAGATCCCGTCGTAGGAGTGCCAGTCGCTGACGTTCTGCCCCTCCCACGCCACCGAGTGCGCGGCCCAGCGGGTCCCGTCCACCGCGGCGACGCCGATCGCGCTGGTGTCCGCGGGCGTCCCCTTGGGCGTGCAGCCCACCAGCGCCAGGCCGCCCGCCAAGACGCCCGCCAACAGCCAACCGTTCCGAACGCGATTCATCGAACTGCTCCTTCACATCCCAATGGTTTCAGCTGAAACTGGTGCGTCACGCGCAGGCCAGCTTCAAGAGCCTGGGCAGACTAGAGGCCGGCGCGGGCGACCGCGACAAAAAAATTCGGGTTCAAGAGAGGGCTGTGTCCGAGGAGGAAAAGGATGAGACGCCGGGCGGCGAGAAGCATCCGTCGCCGAAGCGGTTAGCGGTGCTGAAGGTCCTGGCCCGGCGGATGTCGCGGCGCGGGATCCGCCATTCGCTGGAGGCGCTCAACCGGCTCCGGCTCCCCGGCCCCTCCGTGCTCCCGGTGGCGGGCGCGGTGGTGGGCATCTACAGCGGTCTGGCCGCCGGCCTGTTCTCCGCCATGATCGGCTTCGTCTCCAGCCTGGTGTTCGGGCTGCCGAAGGTGATCGACCTCTTCCGGCCCCACTCCCAGACGGTGGTGGAGCTGGTCCAGGCGCTGGCGGGCGCCAACTGGCACACGGAATATGCGGTGGTGGGGCTCCCGGTGGCGCTGGGCGCGCTCCTCCTGGCCCGGCTGATCACCCCCGGCGGCCCGCGGGATCCGGTGAAGTTCCGGCTGCGGATTTTGGCCCTGCTCACCCTGGGCGCGCTGGGGCTCTACTACCCGCTGGTCGGCTTCACCGTCATCAACCACGTCTTCGGCCACGTGCACGAGATGGCGCACGCGCTGGCTCACCTGCCGATCTGGGCCTACCTCCTGGCGCCGTCCCTGGGCGGCCTGGTGGTGGGACGGCTGTTGCGGGATCGCCCGGACACCCACGGGCATGGGGTCCCGGAGGTGGTGCTGGCGGTGAAGCGCAACCGCCCGCTGCCCGGGTCCGCCGGGCTCCTCAAGCTGATCGCCTCCGCGGTCACCATCGGCAGCGGCGGCTCGGCGGGGCGCGAAGGGCCCATCGTCTACGGCGGCGCGGCCTTCGGTTCGGCGGTGGGGCGGACCCTGGGGTTCTCCCGCAAGGACCTCTCCATCCTGCTCGCCAGCGGCGCGGGCGCGGGGATCGCGGCGTCGTTCAACGCGCCCATCGGCGGCGCCATCTTCGCGATGGAGATCATCCTCCGCGAGTTCGAGCTGAAGGTCTTCTCGCCCATCATCCTCGCCTCGGTGACCGCGACCATGGTGGCCCGCGGCGTGATGGGGACCGAGCCGTTCCTGGAGCGCTTCAACTACCAGATGGCGTCCGGCTGGGAGGTGATCGGGTATGTCCTGCTCGGCCTCCTCTGCGGACTGCTCGCCTTCTGGTTCGTCACCCTCCTCCACGAGGTGGAGCACTTCTTCCAGGGGAAGTACGAGGGCCGCTTCTCGGCGTTCCTGGGCAAGCGGTCTCTTCCCATCCGGGTGGCGATCGGCGGGCTGGGCGTGGGGCTCCTGGCGGCGGTCAACCCTTCGGTGTGGGGGACGGCGCAGGAGTTCATCAACTTCGCCTCGGCGCAGCGGTTGACGCTGGGGTTCCTGGCCGTGGCGTGCGCCTTCAAGCTGATCGCCACCGCGCTCACCATTGGCTCGGGCGGCTCCGGCGGGACGTTCTTCCCGGCCACGGTGATCGGCGCCATGGGCGGCGGCGCGCTGGGCGAGGTCCTCCACGTCCTCTTCCCGGCCATCACCGGCCCCAGCGGCGCCTACGCGATGGTGGGGATGGGCGGCTGCGTGGCCGGCCTCACCCGCGGCCCGCTCACCGGGATGATCATGGTGTACGAGCTCTCCGGCAACTACGCGATCATCCTCCCGTTGATGATCTCCTGCACCATCGCCTCCGCGCTGGCGCACTACCTGGTGGAGCGCAAGCAGCCCAAGCCGGTGAACGACGCGGACCTGCTGCGGGACACGCCCGTCCGCGCGCTGATGCTCACCTCCGCGCCGGTGCCGGCGGCCACCCGCGCCCGGGCGCTCCTGGACCTGGTGGTGGCGGCCGAGGGCGGCGCCCTGGCGGTGCTGGACGGGGCGGGGCGGATCTACGGGGTGGTCCAGCTGGACGACCTCCGCGAGGTGTGGCGGGACGAGGAGCTCAGCCAGGTGGTGGTCGCCTCGGACGTCGCCCGCAAGACCAGCACCCTCACCGCCGAGCTGGACCTGGCCACCGCCCTGGAGACGATGGACCACGAAGACGTGGACGCGCTCCCGGTGGTGGACCGGGATCGAAGCGTGGCGCCCTACGGCATCCTCACCCGGGTGATGATCCGCCGGCACCTCTACCAGCAGCACGTGAAGCGTGAGGGCGGGGACGAGGCGATGGTCGCCAGCACCGAAGTCGAAGGGTAGCGGCGGCTATGCCCCGAGCGTCCGCTCGATGAGCTCCATCAGCACGTCCGGATCGAACGGCTTCTTCACGAACCCGGCCACGCCCTGGGGCGCGGCGAGCTCGGTGGCGGAGACCACCAGGACCTGGAGGCCCGCCCAGAGCGGCTCCGCCCGGAGCGCGCGCAGCACCCCGTTGCCGTCCAGGTTGGGCATCATCATGTCCAGGAGCACGAGCTCCGGCAGCGGGCCGCGCCGGAGCAGCTCCAGCGCTTCGTTGCCATCGCACGCCGTCTCCACCGCGAACCCTTCGAACGCGAGCAGCTCCGCGAACGCCTCGCGGATCGCCGGGTCGTCCTCGACCACCAGGAGGCGGCGGGGAGCCGGGACGGGACGGCAGGCGGGCGTCTGGCTGGCTTTCGCGGTGACCGGCTTCTTCACCCTGGCGGCCACTCCAGGGGTCTGCCGCCCAGGAGGTGAAGGTGGACGTGGAACACGGTCTGGCCCGCGTCGCGGTTGGTGTTCATCACCACCCGGTAGCCGCTCTCCGAGTGCCCGCGCTCCTTGGCGACCTTGGCGGCGGCGAAGAGGAGGTGGCCCACGCTCTCGCGCTGCTCGGGGGTGAGGTCGTTGAGGGTGGGGATGTGCTCGGTGGGGATGAAGAGCAGGTGCGTGGGGGCCTGGGGCTGGATGTCCTCGAAGGCCAGGCAGCGCTCGTCGCGGTAGACGATCTTCGCGGGGATCAGGCCGTCGCGGATCTTGCAGAACAGACAATCAGAGGACATGGCGGCGAGCGTATCAAAACCGCCTCCGACGACGGGCCTCAAGGAAGCCTCCAGGAATAGGAGGGGTCCGGCTCGCACGGTCCGTCAAACCGCTTCACCAGGGCGAAGGTTCCATCCCGGGCCACCGCGTGCATCCCGGCTGTGGCCGCCCGGGCCGCGTCCACGATGGCGTAGTTGAAGGACCGGGCGGACGGCGGGGGGCGGCCTCCGCCGTAGAGCGGGACCTCGCGGTGCAGGTAGGTGTCGCCGCCGGTCCACGCCAGGTGCGCGGAGACGAACAGGCCACACAGCGCGGGCTGGGCTCCCGCCTGGAGCAGGAGTCGGTTGATGGCCCCGAAGTCATCGAAGGCGGAGGTGCCGCCGCGCCCGGGGTAGGCGCCCAGATCTCCAAAGGTGAGGCGGTGGAGGCTCGCCGCCGAGCAGACCGCCGGGATCGCCAGCGCGAGGACGCCCCACCGCCGGGCCCTCCCCGTCAGCCGGTCCACCCCCAGCCCAGCCAGGGCGAACCCGAGCGGCAAGAGCGGAAAGACGAAGCGGAGCTCCTTGTGCGGGATGGCGCTGTGCAGGAGCAGGAAGGCGAGCGCCAGGAGGGTCAGCCCCTTGGCCCGCGCCGCGCCCAGGCAGACCAGCGCCAGCGCGGCCACGCTGAGCAGCGGCATGGAGGTGAAGAGGTGCGTGACGTAATAGAGGGCGCCCTCGGTGCCCCAGGCGGAGGCCTTCCCCTCCACCAGATTGAAGCGCATGTAGACGCGCGCGGAGTGAAACCAGCTCCCCCAGGTCAGCCGGTCGAACAGGCCGAAGAGGAGCGCGCCCACCGCCAGCACCGCGGTGGTCTCCGCCAGGGGACGCCAGCGCCGCTCGGCTGAACGGAGGGCGCGCCCGGCGAGGATCGCCAACAGCCCCGCGCAGAACAGCCCGCACTGGAGACGAAGGAAGACCGAGACCACGAGCAGCGCCGCGCCGGTGAGGCGCCTGGTCCGTCCGCCCTTGGGATCGAGCGCGAGCGCCAACCCCAGGGTCGCGGGCAAGGCGCAGGCGGTCTCGCTCATCGCGCGGGGGGCGAAGTAGATCGCGGGCGCCGCCAGGGCGAAGGCACAGGCCCCCACCGCAGCCCCCAGCGGCGAGGCCCCGGACGCGCGCGCCAGCCGCCAGGTGGCCCCGGCCGTGGCCACGCCCACCAGCGCGAAGAGGAGCTTGAGGGCGGGGACCGCGACGCGCGAGGTGCCCAGCCCCACCGCGCGGAGCACCTCCCACACCCCCGCGACCAGACCCGGGAGCGCCCAGCTGCGCGCGCCCTCCACGAACTCCCACGGCAAGAGGCCGTAGCCGAAGACCAGCCGGTGGGCGGGCTCCAGGCTCTGGTAGATCTCATCCGGCCAGTAGATGCCGGCGTCGGTGAGCGCCAGGTACCCGCGCAGGAGCAGCCCCACGGACAGCGAGACGCCCAGGACCGCCCAGGCCAGCCTGTGCTCGGACGTGGCGCTGGCGGACGCGGACGCTTCGCCGGGCGGCGGGGAAGTGAGCCCGTGATATCCAGGGGGCGTCGATGACCTCAATCAAGATCTCCCGGCTGCTCGAAGAGAGCGACTACGACCTGCAGCTCACCCTGATCGCTGGACGCGAGGGGGTGAACCGGATCCTCAGCTCTCCGCGGATCCAGAAGCCAGGTCTGGCCCTGACCGGCTTCACCGAGCACCTGCACCCCGAGCGCGTCCAGGTCTTCGGCAACACGGAGATCTCATACCTCATCACGCTGAGCGAAGAGCGGCAGCGCGAGATGCTCCGCACCCTCTTCGCGGCCGACCTGGCGTGCGTGGTGGTCACCAAGGCGCTGGATCTGCCCCAGCCGCTCATTGACGCCTGCAACGAGTTCAACCTGGCGCTTATGCGCACGCCGCTGCTCTCCTCCACCTTCATCCAACAGGTACAGGCGTTCCTGGAGGAAGCGCTCACCCTCTCCAGCAGCCTGCACGGCGTCTTGATGGACGTGTTCGGGGTGGGGATTTTGCTGTTGGGGAAGAGCGGGATCGGCAAGAGCGAGATCGCGCTCGACCTGGTGATGCGCGGGCACCGGCTGGTGGCGGACGACATCGTGGAGGTCGCCCGGCGCAAGCAGGGGGTGGTCTACGGCGGCGGCAACCCCATCATCAAGCACCACATGGAGATCCGCGGCCTGGGCATCATCAACATCAAGGACCTGTTCGGCGTGGCCTCGGTCCGCGAGCGGAAGAAGATCGAACTGGTGGTGGAGCTGGTGGAGTGGGACCCGCAGCAGGAGTACGACCGGCTGGGCGTGGAGGAGGCGAAGTTCAACGTGGTGGGGGTGGACATCCCGCTCTCGGTGGTGCCGGTGCGGCCGGGCCGGAACCTGACCACCATCATTGAAGTCGCCGCCCGCAACCACCTGCTCAAGCTCCAGGGCCACCACTCGGCCAAGGAGTTCGCCGAGCGGCTCAACCGCGCCATCGCCGAAGGCGCCATGCGCCGCACCCTGGGAGAAGAGGTCGAGTGAGCGCGCAGACGCCCAACACCACCGAGATCGTGGTCATCACCGGGATGTCCGGGTCCGGGAAGTCCACCGCGATCCGCGCGCTGGAGGACGCGGGCTTCTTCTGCGTGGACAACCTCCCGGTGCTGCTGTTGCCCAAGCTGACCGAGCTCGCCGGGCTGGGGCAGCGGATCGAACGGGTGGCCCTGGTGATGGACGTGCGCGAAGGCCGCTTCCTGGAGGCCGCGCCCAAGGTGATCGACGAGGTCCGCCGCTCCGGCTCCACCCTGGAGGTCCTCTTCCTGGACGCCAGCGACGACGCGCTGTTGCGCCGCTTCTCGGAGACCCGCCGCCGCCACCCGCTGGCGCCGCAGGGGACGGTGCAGGAGGGGCTCAAGCGCGAGCGCGAGCAGCTGCGCGATCTGCGCGAGCTGGCGGATGAGGTGATCGACAGCTCGGTGCTCAACGTGCACGACCTGAAGCGGCTGGTCCAGGCGCGCTTCAGCAAGGAGACCACCACCCAGCCGTCCATCTCGGTGATGTCCTTCGGCTACCGCTATGGGGTGCCCCCGCAGGCGGACCTGGTCTTCGACGTGCGGTTCTTGCCCAACCCGTACTTCATCCCGGAGCTCAAGGGGCTGACCGGGAAGCACCCGGACGTCGCCCGCTACGTGCTGGACCGGCCGGAGACCGAGCAGTTCCTGGAGAAGCTCGCGGACCTGTGCACCTTCTTGATCCCGCGCTACCAGAAGGAGGGGAAGGCGTACCTGACCATCGCGCTCGGCTGCACGGGGGGCAAGCACCGGTCGGTGGCGATCGCTGAAGCGCTCACCCGCAGGCTCTCCGCCGCCAACGCGCGGATCCAGCTCTGGGACCGCGACGTGGAGCGTGAATAGGGAACCCAAGGCCTGCGTGAGGCATCCAACGACGTGGGACGAAAGGCCTACCGATGTGTCGCGTGCAGGCTTACCCATGTGAGGTCTGAAGCCCACGGCTGCGCGTGCCGCCCCCTGGTTGCGCGCCGCCGGGGAGCGGGGTAGGGAGTCAGCTGGGGGGAGCGAGAGGTGTCACATGGTCGGGCTGGTAGTCGCCACCCACGGTCGTCTAGCGGATGAGCTCGTCGCGACGGCTGAACAGATCGTCGGAAAATTGGCGTCGGTGGCCACGGTCAGCATTCCGCCGGGGTCGCCTCCCGAGGTCATCCGCGAGCAGATGAAGGGCGGCGTCCGGTCGGTGAACGACGGGCACGGGGTGATCGTCCTGGCGGACCTCTTCGGTGGCACCCCCTGCAAGGAGTCGCTCCTGTTGTGTCAGCAGGCGCAGATCGAAGTCATCGCCGGGGTGAACCTCCCCATGCTGCTCAAGGCGAACTCGCTCCGGGCGGAGGCGCTCTCGCTCTCGGAGCTGGCGCACCGGCTGGCGCTCTACGGGCAGAAGAACATCACCTGCGCGTCGGATCTGGTGCGCGCCGTGGTGGAGCCCGCCGCGAACCACTAGAAGCGAATCCCCTGAGCCTTCCCTTCTGGGGGACAGGCCCTGGAGTCCGGCTGTGATCTCGTTTCTCCGCGTCGACAACCGGCTCATCCACGGTCAGGTGGTGGAGGCGTGGCTGCCCTACCTGAAGGTGGCCCGCGTGGTGGTGGCGGACGACGAGGCCGCTGCCTCTCCGCTGGTGCGCGCGGCGATGGGGCTCGCGGTGGACGGTTCGGTGGAGGTGCAGATCGCCCGGCTGCGCGACGTGGACTTCCCCGGCCTGTCGGACGACTCGCACAAGACGCTGCTCTTGGTGCGCGACGTCCAGGGCGTGCTGGACGCCCAGGAGCGAGGCCTCAAGGTGGGCCACATCAACCTGGGCAACGTCCACTACGCCAGCGGGCGCAAGCAGGTCTCCCCGTCTGTCTTCCTCAACCAGGACGAGCTCAAGGCGCTGGAGGCGCTGGCCCAGGGCGGGACGGAGATCGAGATCCGCGGCGTCCCCAACGAGAAGCCGCTCCTGATGGGAGAGATTGAAGAGCGCTTCGCCAAGCCGAGCTGAAGTGGGTGACGAACG
>Ga0164242_10001877_pt1 | contig 24625 bp, 22 predicted proteins | sample OricomgcompostMG_FD_108783 | JGI IMG/M metagenome (GOLD analysis project Ga0164242, IMG submission 108783) | Miracle-Growth compost microbial communities from Emeryville, California, USA - Original compost - Miracle growth compost (MG) ...
GGGCCCGACGGCGATGACCCGCTCGCGGCCCGGGCGAGCTGAGCCGTGCTCAGCCCAGCAGGACGACCGGTCCACCGCCGACCCCGGCATCGGATCCGGGACCGGTGATGCCGGCGAGGTCCGCGAGAAGCACTGCCGTTCCTGCGATTCCGTTGAAAAGGCTCAGGTCCCCGTCGGCCCCCTGCAGCCCGCACGGCCAGTCTGCGGGGTCGTCACCGGCGAGCGCGAGGAAGTCGCGGGCGGTGTCCAGTGCCAGCTCGCGGTGACGCGGTTCGGCCAGGACCGTCGCGGCCAGGTCGAGCACTGCAACCGTGGCACCGATGCCGTGGCACAGGGTCCAGCCCTGACCGAGCGCATCGGCACCGTATGCATCCCAGGCCTCGCGCTCGCGCCACACCTCGGCCCCGCACGCCTGCACGGCCACCTCGAGCTCAGCGCGCAGTGACTCGTCCGACCACGGCGTGGCCAGGCCGACTGCCGACAGCTGCAGCATTCGCAACCGGATCGCAGCGGCCCCCGCCGCCCCGTGACACCAGCGAGCGGCCCACACCGGTTGTGGCCCGCGCAGATCCGGCCACCCACCGTGCAACGGATCGGACCAGGCCGACTCGAAACGCAACGCCTCGGCCGCCAACGCCATGGCGGAGTCGGCCACCTGCGACCACTGCCTGGCGGCTTCGACGAGTGCCCAGGCGATCCCACTGGCGCCGTGCGCCACACCACACAGCGGGCGGGCGTCGTCACCGCGCTGCGTCGGATCCGGCCAGCCGCGACCCCACAGCCGGCGCTCCGATCGTTGCCAGAGGGCGTCGACCAGGGCCGCTGCAACGGTTGCCGAGCCGTGCGGCGACCGGGCGTGCGCCAGCAGCACCCCGGCGAGACCGTCGGTCACGTCGCTGGTCGGCAGGCTCGCCACGAGTTGCGCCGGATCGTCCTGCGCCGCAGGTGGTTCGGTGCCCTCGTCGGCCAGCGCGATGCCGCACCGACCAGAGAACAGGCCCGCATCCACCAGTGGCCGGCGCCGCCGGATCGTCGCGTTCGCACGACGGGCCAGCGCCGTCGCCTCCGGCCGCCCGAGCGCCGGCCCGAGGCGGTGCAGTGCCCACGCGATGCCGGCGTCACCGTCGTAGAGCGGCGACCGACCGGCGGTGCACCGCTCGGGCGTGCCCGACTCACCCAGCACCCACGTCGGCCAGCTCACCTGCTCGTCCACCTCGATCACGGTGTCCTGCAACAGGTTCAGGCACGCGGTGACGCCGGACCGCAGCTCATCCACGACAGCCGGTGTGGTGTCGGCTGTGCTCGGCGGCTCGATGAGCAGGGTCATGCGCGTTCCTCGCAGAGGGCCGGCAGGGCGGGTGCAGGCGAGACGCGGTGTGCTGACCCCGGGGCAGCGCTGCGCAGGTGCGGTGACCGGTGGTCGACGCCGTGCTCTGCGAAAACCTCTGCCGCGACCTCCGAGAAGGCGGAGCAGTGGGCGTCGGCGCGCCAGTACGCCTCCGCGAGCCAGGCGCACCGGGTTTCGCCGAAGCTGCGTCCGTCCCCCGGATCCTCACTCCACGAGATGCCCGGTGCCAGCAGCTCGGTGAACGGCGGAGACGCGTTGCGCACGTGCTCGACGCACGCGTCGTACAACACGTCGAAGACGTTGCCGCGGCAACCGTCCGGCACGTAGAGGACGACCGCGTCTGCCCGGTCGAGCGCGGCCGGATCGGTCGCGACCTTCAGCGCCCACTGCGCGGTCAGCCGGGGGATCACGCGGGTGAGCTCGTGCACGAGCCGCGCGACCTCGATGCGACGCGGTGCGAAATAGATCCGAGTCAGGTCGTCGGGCGGGCGGGCCGGCCGCCACTCCTCGCCCCATGTGCGCCACCAGCCCTGATCGTCGTGGCCGCCGCGTCTCCTGGAGATGCGCAGTCGGGAGCCGACCGCAGGGGCCAGGCCCGCGCCCGCGCCGGTGGTCAGGTAGTCACCGCGGCCGAGCGCCCTGCGACGGGGCGGGTCGGCGACGACCGCGGCGCCATACGCTCCGACGGTCAGCACCTCGCACGGTTCGGGTGACCAGTCCAGTCCACCGGAGTGTGCGGCACGCAGAGCCCAGCCGAGTGGCGGGTCCCAGCGGCCCGGCGCGGTGCCGCCGGGCCGCGCCGCCGCCCACCAGTGTTCGTAGAGCGTCATGGTGAGGTCGTCGGCGTCCGCCATGGTGGTGAGGACGTGCTGGGCCGCTCGCAGCTCGTCCGTGGCGTGCTTGTCCCAGGTCATTGCGAATCCTCCTGTGCCAGTAAGGCGTTGAGTCGAGCCTCGGTGAGCAGCTGCTCGACGATCGGTTGGCGGTCGGTGTCGGCTGCTGCGGCGTGCTGCCACGCGGTGACCAGGCACCGCACCGTGCGCCAGGCAGGGGAGTACGGCGCGCCGGGACCGCCGACTGCGGCATACGCCTGCCGGAAGCTGTCCGCGGGCAGTCCGACCGCCGCGAGGGTCTGTTCGAGTGTCACGACGTCCCAGGCGGGGTCACCCAGGCCCGCGGACTCCAGGTCGATGAAGGTGATCGTGCCCCGGTCGTCGACGATGACGTTCGTCGCGGACAGATCACCGTGGGTCCAGTGGCTGCTGTCGGACCATGCTGCGGCCAGCGGTTGCAACACGGCGCGGATGACCGGCGTCCGCCAGGTGGCGAGCACCGCGTCACGGTCGTGGCCGGCTGGATGGGCCGCCATGGACGGCAGGGGCTCGGGCAGCAGCGGCCACGGTGGCCGCGCGGTCGGCACTGCGCGGTCCGGCGGTGAGGTGTGCAGCCGGGCAACCGCGCGCCCGAGCGACTGCGCGATGCCCGCCGACGTCGTCCCCCCGAAGGACGCCGTCAGCAGGTCACGCCCGGCTGCGACACCGGTCCACACCGCCGCTGGTCCCCCCTGAGGGATCAGCGGCGGTGTCAGACCGCGGGCATGCAACCTGGCGAGCGCGAACCGCTCGGCGGCGACGACGTCGTCACCGTCGAGCCGGCTGGCGAGCCCGGGTTGCTTGCAGTAGGCGATCGCCCGCCCACTGCGTTGCACGCAGTGCACCCCGTTGGTGCGGGTGACGGGCACCACGTGCCCCACACCACAGATCGCATCGGCTGCGCTGAGCAGGCCCGCGCGCACAGCGATCGACAGGATCTGCGGTGTGGTGGTCATTGCGCTCAGTCCTGTTCCGGCTGGTCGAGTTCGTCGATCTCCTCGAGCGCCGCGAGGTAGCCGGCCCAGTACTCCTCCGGGACGTCGTCCGCGGAGCCGTAACCGTGCCCGTCCTCGGACTGGCCGCCCTCGACCGGGCCGGGCCCCGGCAGGTTGCAGCCGGCCCGGGTGAGGGTGCAGGTGGTGCGTGACACCAGACAGACGGCGGTGCGAGTGACGTTGCAGGTCACGATGCGGGTCGGTGTGCAGGTCACCGGGCGGGTGACCGTGCACACCACGGTCCGCGTCAGATTGCAGGTCGTCGCGCGGGTCAGCACACAGGTCGCCGGACGGGTGAGTTCGCAGACGGTCAACCTGGTGTTGAGACAGGTGAGTATGGGGCGCGTGACGGCCGGCGCGACGACGAGGTCGACGTTCAGTTCGTCCAGCACCGACTGGATCGGGTTGGCGAAGGTCCATTGCCCGTCCGTGGAGCCGGCGAAGAGCAACCCGACGACCTTGCGGTTGGCGTCCACCACCACCGAGCCCGAGTCGCCGTGATCGGAGAACCTTGCCGACCGGGTGGTGTCGGTCTGGATGCGGATCTGGTGATGCAGGGTGCGTGTACCGACGTCGCTGCCGTAGTTGATCGACACCGTGAAGTCGGTGGACACGACCGAACCGTAGGTGAGTTCGGTGGTCCGACCGCGTTTGCGCACTGCCGCGCCCACGCTCGCTGCGGTGTAGCCGGCGACATCGCCGATCTGCTCGATGGTGGCGCTGGTCGGCTTGCTCGCATCCACCGTGACGACCGCGCCGTCGACCGCGTCCGAGAGCGTCGCACGGGTGAGGCTGCCGAACTGGTTGCTGCTCGAACCTCCGTCGAGCAATGAGGGCTGCACCATTCGGTCGCCGACCGACCAGGTGTTGTTCACGCACGCGACGTGGAAGTTGGTCAGCGCCATCGTCTTGCCGTTGCTGCGGTCGCGCACCATCGCGCCGAGGGTTCCGGCGAAGATGTAGTTGCCTTCGGACGGGACGTCCGGCGGCGCGAGGTGGACGCTGCGCAGCGGGCCCATCGAGATGCCACCGTGCAACGTCGCGTAGGTCGTCGTGTCGACCTCGGGGGTCACCGCCTCGACCTGCTCCATGGCGGGCCCTTGCAGCTCGACGGTCATCTCCTGCACGTCGGTCGGCACGCCGTCGATCTCTTTCGGGACCCGGTCGGCCGCAGCGAGTTTGGAGTTCGGTTCCTTCTTCTCGACGAAGACGACGATCGCCAGTTGTCCGGTGTTGCTGCCGTCGGTCACCTTGTCGGCGATGTCCACGCCGATGACGTTCTTGCGTGCCAGCAGATCGGCCTCGGCGGTCTGCTTCACCCCGCGGATCTGTGCCCGTGCCTGTGCTCGTTCGTCAGCCATGGGACTGTCCTTCCCCTCGATCGGGCTCGTCTTTCGATCCCGTTGACCACAAGGAGTCGGCGCACTCGCCGGTGATACGTGCGCTTCGCCGACTTCGGCCGTCGTCGAAGATGTCCGTGCGACAGGTATCACTCACGCGGTTCGGCTCTCCTGATGAGTGTCGACAGCTGTCCGAACAACACGAAGCGGTGGCAGGTCGGTGCCTCCAGCGCCATACTTGGAGCCACCGGGTCCACCGGTCTCGAGGAGACACCATGAATGATGGCGCCCGCACCGATATGTCTGCTGCACAGTCGGTTTCGCCTGTTGTGCCGATCCCGGCCTCGGCCGCGGCCCGGTTCTCCGCCCGGTTGCTGGACCCTGACCAGTGGCCGGTGGACGACGGCGGCCGGCCGGCGGCGCCCACGCTCTACGTCGGCGACCGCATCGTCGTGCCGGGATCCTCGGAACACAGCGCGGGGTCGGCGGTGAAGACGATCCAGGACATGGTCGGCGAGCGTGCGCGCGTCGTGGTCGTGAGCCCGGCCCGGACGGGGGACCGCATCCTCCGGCAGCCCGGGCTGGCCGAGCGGCTCCAGGGGGTCGCGCCGACGGTCCTGCGGCTGGTGCCGACCAGCGCTGACCCGCGGCCGGTCGATGCTGCGCCGTGGGTGCTTCGAGCGCGCGATGCCGGCATACCGGCCGGTTTGAGCCACATCATGACCGTCGCGGGTTATCTGCAGGGCGTCGGTTATTTGCAGGGCGTGGGCTACCTCCAAGGTGTCGGCTACCTGCAGGGGGTCGGTTACCTGCAAGGGGTCGGGACCGAGGCGGCGGGCGCTTCACGCGCTCCGGTCAGCTGGGCCGCGCCCGACCCCGCGGCGAGTGTCGACAGCACCGACGGCCCGGTCGTGGCGTTGCTGGACACCGGCATCGGCGAACACCCGTGGTTCGCGCGCGGCACCGAACGCGACCCGCGACTGGGCGGCGAGCCGATCGGCCTGCGCTTCGCCGCCGCCGACGACCCGGAGCGCACCGGGGTGACGCTCGACCGCGTCAACGGCACGCTCGACCCGCTCGCCGGACACGGCACCTTCCTCGCCGGGATCGTGCGGCAGCATTGTCCTGCGGCGTCGCTGATCAGCGCCCCTGTCATGTATGGCGACGGCACCGCCGACGAGACCGACCTGCTGGCCGCCCTCACCGACCTGTACGCCTACCACCTGCTGGCCTGTGGTGGGCACGTCGACGCGCGGCCGCTCGACGTCGTGTCGCTGTCGATGGGCTACTACGCCGAGTCGCCGGACGCAGTGGTGCACGGCAGTGCGCTGGCCGCGATCCTCAAGGCGTTGGGCGACGCGGGAGTCAGCGTGGTCGCGGCCGCCGGCAACGATGCGACGACGACACCGTTCTTCCCGGCCGGCCTGGCCGCCGGCGGCGCGGGAGCCGTCCCCCTGCTCGCCGTCGGCGCGACCGACCCCGGCGAGGCGCTGGTGTCGGTCTACTCCAACACCGGAGCGTGGGTGACCGCATACCGCGCCGCGACCAACGTCGTCAGCACGATGCCGACGACCTTCAATGCCGCATCACGCGCGACGCTGTCGACCACCGCCGGTGAGTTGCCGGCCCGCGCGACGGTGGACCTGGACGACTACTCCGCCGGGTTCGGCATCTGGAGCGGCACGTCGTTCGCGGCGCCCGCACTGGCCGGTGACGTGGCGGCCGCGCTCGGCCGCGGCGGGGGACCGGACGATGACGAACGCCGTCATCGCGTGATCGCCGCAGTGCAGTCCTGCCTCGGTGGCGTGTCATGACCACCATCGGCTCGCGGCGGGACGGCCTGGCCGATCGGGCGGCCAGTTGCTTCCGCGACTACCGCCGCGGCGACGAGCTGGCGATGTCCCGGCTCGTCGACACCGTGACCCCGGTCATGTGGCACGCCGCGCGGGCCGCCGGCCTGGACGCGGGCTCGGCCGAGGACGTCGTCCAGGAGGTGTGGCTCACGCTCTACCGCCAGGCCGACCGCATCGCCGACGCGCAGGCGATCCTGCAGTGGCTGCTGGTCAGCACCCGTCGGCGCGCCTGGGCCGAAGCTCGCCGTGCCGGCCGGGTCCACGTCAACGACGAGCACACCGAGCGCGTGGCCCCTGCCGAGGAGGGGCCCGAGGCGATGGTGCTGCGCTCGGACGCCGAACGCACCTTGTGGCGGCACTTCCAGCGGTTGACCCCACGCTGTCAGGCGTTGCTTCGGGTCGTCGCCACCGGTGATCGGCCGGACTACGCCGGACTCGCCGCCGCCATGGGCGTGTCGGTCGGCAGCATCGGGCCCACCCGGGGGCGCTGCCTGGCCAAACTGCGAGCAGCCCTGGAAGCCGATCGCGAATGGGAGGAAGCGCGATGAACGACATCGACGAACTGGCCGGCGAGCCACTGGACGCCACCGATGAGCAGATCCTGCAGACCCTGGGCGGCATCGTGGCCGCCAACGACCCGGTTCCCGCGGGGCTGCCCGAGCGGATGAAGTTCGCCCTGACCGTCGAAGCCCTGGGCGCACAGGTCGCGGAGTTGCTCGACGCCACCCCCGTCGGCGTGCGCGCGTCATACGAACCGATCACGACGGTGACGTTCAGCGGTGCCGAGGTCTCGGTGTTGCTCACCCTGGACTCCGAACGCCGGCCCCGGCGTCGCATCACCGGATGGCTGAGCACGCCGGACGCAACCGTCACCGTGCACGGCCCGGACGGTGAGGTCGACGTGCCGTTGGACCAGGACGGTCGGTTCGAAGTGGACTTCTCCCGAGCCGGCTTGGTGCACTTGGTGATTCAGCAAACCACCGAACCCCGGCCGCAACCCCTGGTCACCCCGCCCATCCAGATCTGAGAGGCAGTCGATCAGCACGACGTATGCCGACAGCGAACTCGCCCGGGCCCGACGACTGAACACCCTGGGTCAGTGGTCCGCGTCCCGTGCGCTGCTCATGAGCGCCGTCGAGAGCCTGCGCGCCGAGGGCGATGCGGCCGGAGAACTGCTCGGCCAGGTGCTGGTCACCAGAGCGCTCGCCGACCTGCACGTCGACGGGCCCGCTGCCGCCCGGCGCACCCTCGGGGAGGCGCGCCGGACGGCGGCGTCCGTGGGCTCCAGGTACGTCGCGGCGCTGGCGTGCGTGCAGGAGGGGACGATCGCCATGTATCGCGGTGACTGGACCGCGGGGCTCGCTGCGCTGGATCAGGTGATCGAGGCCGATCTGCGGTCTCCCGCCGAGGTGCTCGCCGTGCTGCTCAATCGGGGTCTGGCCAACATCACGCTACGTCGGCCGCTGGACGGGCGCCGGGATCTGCGCGCGGCGCTGAAGCTTGCAGCACAACAGGATTGGCCGGAAGTCGTCTTCAAGGCCCAGCACAATCTGGGTTGCCTGGAGTTCTTCATGGGTCACCTGCCCGAAGCCATCCGGCTCATGCAGGAGGCGGATGAGATGCCGGTCCGGGTGGACCGGCTCCAGTCACGGCGGGACATCGCGGCGGCGTTGCTCGAGGTGGGCCTGGTCGACCCGGCGGAGCGGCTGCTGCGGCTGGCACTGCGCAGTGCCAGACGCCGGCGGCTGCGCCTGGACGAAGGCAACATCCTGCTCGACCTCGTCGGCGCCCAGCTGCTCGGCGGCGACGTGCGGGCTGCCGCCCGCAGTGCGGCGGCCGCCACGCGTGCCTTCGGCTCGTATGGCGATGAGCAGCTCGCCGCGCACGCCGACCTGATGGCGGCAGCGGTGGAGATGGCGCGCGGCCGACCAGGGCGGCCGGTCGACCCGAGCCTGGTCGGCACCCGCACCGCCACCGGCCGGACGGCGACGCGGCTCACTGCCGAGCAGATGATCGACGCAGGTGACCCGCGGGGAGCCGCCGCGTTGCTGGACGAGCTGTCCGGATCCCCGGCCGAGGGGATCGACACCGTGATGCACGAGCATCTGTTACGCGCGAGGATCGCTGTCGACAGCGGTGACGGTGGCGCCGCGCAGCGCGAGTTCCGCTCAGCCGCAATGAAACTGACCCGGATGCAAGGATCGGTCGCGAGCCTGGAGGCGCGGGCCGCGGTCGCCGTTCACGGCTCCCGACTGGCCGGATACGACGTCTCCGAAGCAATGCGTCTCGGTGACCCCCGCTCGGTCTTCCGTGCCGTCGAACGGTGGCGTGCCGCATCCCAGCGGCTGCCCGCAGTTCGCCCGCACCCGGACCCGGCGGTCGCGTCGATGGCAACCCAGTTGCGACAGTTGCGGCGCGACGTGCAGACGGGAGAGGGCGGCGACGCGTTGCGCGCCGACATCGCCGCCTTGGAGGGCAGGCTAGCTCGCCGTCTGTGGGCGGCCGGGGCGGTGGACTCCCAGGCTGGGCCGGCCCCCGTGTCCTACCGCGCGCTGCGCGCACGGTTGCGGGAGTCGGGCACGACGTTGCTGTACTACTTCCGGCACGCGGGAAGCATCCACCTGTTGTGCTGCGGTCCGCAGGGAGCATCCGTGCGCCTGGTCTCGCAGGGCGCCCAGGCACGGGCGCACGCGGAGCGCCTCGAGGCGGACCTGCGGGTGCGCGCCCAGGCGGCGGCCGACGGGCCGCTCGGCGCCGCCATCGATCGCGGCGTGACACGGACCCTCGAGCGGCTCGACGAGTTGCTGCTGCCGGAGCTGGACCCGCTCACCCAGGCGGTGCTGCTCGTGCCGACGCGGGAGCTGGGTTCACTGCCGTGGACCATGCTGCCCCGGCTCGCCGCCCGCGCGGTCGTCGTGGCCCCGTCGGTGTCCCGCTGGCACTCGGTGAGTGCCCTGCCGACGCAGGCGCTGCGGGTGGCGACGTTGCTCGGTCCGCGGATTCCGCACGGCGCGAAGGAGATCCACCGCGTCGACGAGTTATGGCGCGCCACCGGCTTGGCGACGACCAGCCATCCGGCGGCGGCGACGGCCAACCTGCTGGATGCCTTCGCGACGACCGATCTGGTGCATGTCGCAGCGCACGGCGTGCACGCCCAGCAGAGTCCCCTCTTCTCGCGGTTGGAGTTGCAGGACGGTCCGCTGTTCGCCTACGAACTGACCGGCGGTGGCCGCGTGCCGCAGCACGTCGTGTTGTCCGCCTGCGACCTCGGGCGGTCGCGCATCGGGCCGGGGGAGGAACCCTTGGGGCTGGCCGCGGCGTTGCTCGGACTCGGGGTGCGCAGTGTGGTGGCCGCTGCCGGACCGGTGAGTGACGCCCTGGCGGCGGACGTGATGACCGACTACCACCAGGGCCTGGCGGCAGGCATGTCGGCGGCACAGAGCCTGTGCGCGGCGCGCGCGGAGCGGCGCGGTGCCGCGATCTTCAACGTCTACGGAGCCGATTGGGCGATCACGCGGGGGAGAGGAACGCCGTGAGCGCGTCGGCATACATCCGCTGGTCGTCGGTGCCGACGAGTTCACGCACCGAATGCATCGACAGGGTGGGTGCTCCGAAGTCGACGGTGGTGACACCGGTGAGCGCCGACGTGATCGGGCCGACGGTCGAGCCGCACGGCAGATCCGAGCGCACCACGAACCGCTGCACCGGCACGCCCGCCTGCTCGCACGCCAGTGAGAACGCTGCAGCACCAACGGAGTCGGTGGCATAACGCAGGTTGGTGTTGATCTTCAGCACCGGCCCGCCGTTCATCGCGATCTGGTGCTGTGGCTCGTGCCGGTCGGCGTAGTCGGGGTGGGTGGCGTGGGCCATGTCGCCGGACGCGATCACGCTGGCGGCGAGTGCCCGGTGCATCGCCTCGCGGTCGCCGCCGAGGGTGTGCGTGATGCGTTCCAAGGTGGTCATCAACAACGCCGACTGCGCACCGCGCTCGGAGACCGAGCCGATCTCCTCGTGGTCGAACAACGCCAGCACCTGCGTCGTGGCGTCCCTCGGCTGGGACTCGTGCGCGCGGATCAGCGCGCAGGTTCCGGCATACGAGGTGGCCAGGTTGTCCATCCGCGCCCCGGCGATGAGCTCTTGCTGCCGGCCGAAGAATCCCGCGGGCTGCAGGTCGAACGTCATCGCGTCCCAGGCGAGCACATCGGTGGCGGGCACGCCGAGCCGCTGCGCGAGATAGCCCTGGAAGTCACCCGGTGTGTCGCCGAGGCCCCAGTGCGGCACCAGGTGCTGCTGCGGGTTGAGCTTCTCGCCGTCGCGCGCCGTCCGGTCGAGATGTATGGCGAGCCGCGAGATGCGCAGGATCGGTTCGTCCACCACGAACAGCCGCTCGCCGACGCCGTCGCCGTCGCGCACGGCCGCCCGCCCGGCGACCCCGAGGTCTCGATCCATCCAACTCGGCGCGATGATCCCGCCGTACGGCTCGACACCGAGCAGTTGCCACCCGGCACGGACTACGTCCGGCTGCGGCTTGATGCGGAAGTTCGGAGAGTCGGTGTGCGCACCAACCATCCGGATCGGCGTGGTGGCGCCGGCCGAGTGCCGGGTCGACCAGGCCAGCAACGACCCACCGCGGATCAGGAAGTAGCCGCCCGGCTCGCCCGGCCACTCGTCGCGCTCGTCGACCTGCGCGAAGCCGGCCGCGGTGAGCAACCGCGCCGACTCGGCACAGGCATGGAACGGTGTCGGAGCGGCGTCGAGGTAGTCGATCAGGCCCTGGCCGACGCCGGCGTCGTCGCGAGTCACTTGCTCGAGTCCGCCAAGCCGCCACGAGCCTGTTGCAGCCAAGCCCGTCGTGCCTGCAAGGAGTCCTCGAGCTCCTTGACCTGGGCGTCGTTGCCGCGCTCCCTCGCCGCGGCCAGATCGGCCTCGAGGTCGGCAACGGCCTTCTCCAGCTGGTCGACCATCGACTGGGCACGAGCGGCCAGCTCCGGGTCGGTCTTCTTCCACTTGGAGTCCTCGGCGTCACGCACCGCCTGCTCGACCTTGCGCATGGCCTGCTCCATGCGTGACATGTCCTTGCGCGGCACCTTGCCCGCAGCGTCCCAGCGATCCTGGATGCTGCGCAACGCCGACTTGGCGGCGCCGAGGTTCTTGACCGGCAGCAGCGCCTGCGCCTCCTTCAGCAGCTGCTCCTTGACCTGCAGGTTCGCCTCGAACTGCTTGTTCTCCTCGGCGACGACCTCGTCCTTGGCCGCGAAGAAGGAGTCCTGGGCCGCCTTGAACCGTGCCCACAGCTTGTCGTCGTCCTGCCGGGATGCGCGGCCGGCCTGGCGCCAGTCGCTCATCAGCCGCTTGAACGCGGAGGCGGTCGGTCCCCAGTCGGTGGACGTCGCCAGGCGTTCGGCGTCGGCGATCAACCGCTCCTTGCGCGCCTTGACCGCGGCGTGCTCCTCGTCCAGGCGCGCGAAGTGTGCCCGGCGGGTCTTGTCGAAGCCGTTCCGGGCGTGGCTGAACCGCTGCCACAGGGCGTTCTCCGTCGGCTTGTCGAGTTTGGCGCCCTCCCGCTGCTGGGTCTTCCACTCGTCCAGCAGAGCACGCATCCGCGCGGTGCTGGACTTCCACTGGATCTTCTGGGCGGGCTGGGCGGCGATCTGCTCCGCCTCGGCGACGAGCGTCTCCCGGTGCCGGGCGGCCTCGGCCCGGGCTGCCGCACGAGCTTCACCTTCAACTTGAGCCTTGGCCTTCAGTGCCGTGGCGATCTGCTCGACGGTGGCGTCCAGCTGGGCCAGATCGCCCACGACGTGCGCGTCGGCAACCTGCTCGCGCAGGGCACGCAGCGCCTCCTGACCGTCGTGCACCGTCAGGTCGGTCTGGACCACACGCTGCAGCAACAGGCCGGCGGCCGCCGCGAGCTCGTCGTACTTGCGCGCGAAATAGGCCAGGGCGTCCTGCGGGGTGGCCTCCGGGTAGGAACCGACCTCCCGGTCGCCGTCCGGAGTGCGCACGAAGACGGTGCCGTCCTCGGCCACCCGGCCGAACGACGCCGAATTGCTGGCGACCGCAGCGACCGGCACGGGCGCCTGCGGCACCACCGGCGCATTCGGCGTGGCCGGCGGGTGCGGGACCGGAATCGTCGGCGGGTGCGGCTTGATCGATGCCGGGGACGGGACGGGCACGCTCGGCGCCGGGGTCGGTTGCTCCTCGGTCGTCTCCGTCGCGGCTACCGCCTCGGCGGTCTCGTCGGTGGGCTGCGGGTCTTCAGGTGACATGTTGTCCTGCTCGCTCATGATCGCCCCCTCCTTCGCCCCCACCCCACGAAGTTCTCCGCTCGTACCTCGCTCCGATACTTCGTCGGGACCCGGGGTCTCCGGCTCGACGTTCGGCTGCGGGTTTTCAGGTGACATGTTGTCGCTCATGCCTTCTTCTCCGTGACGGTGACCTTGAGGATGCTGATCGGCTGGGTCGGGGCGCCGTCGCCCGTCGAGCTGTTGGTGCCGGACTTGGCGACCGCGTTGACGATGTCCATCCCGCCCGTGACCTTGCCGAAGATCGAGTAGCCCCCGCCGTCGGTGGGCAACTGGGTGTCCTTGTAGACGATGAAGAACTGCCCACCGTTGCTGTTCGGGTCGGTGCTGCGGGCCATGGCGACGGTCCCGGCCGGGTAGTCGCCGTTCTCGGGGGCGTTCTCGATGCCGAAGCCGTAGCCCGGGTTGCCGGTCCCGGTGCCGGTCGGGTCGCCGCATTGCAGGACGTAGATGCCCTGGGTGGTCAGCCGGTGACACGGACTGCCCACCCAGTAGCTCTTGGCCAGCTGGAGGAACGATGCAACGGTCTGCGGCGCCTTGTCGCCATACAACTCGATGGTGACGTCACCACACGTCGTCTGCAACGTGGCGGTGAAGGTCTTGCCCTCGGCGGAGTTCTTGGCAGGCAGCTGCAACTGGGGCGCCGACGACGCGGGCGCCGGAGGTTTCTCGCAGTGCAGCGACGTTCCTTTCACCCCCAGCGTCGTCGAGGCCGGGGCGGCCATGCTGGCGCCCGGGTTCACGGTGCTCGAGCCGCACGCGCTGAGGCCGACCACCGAGAGGAGGCACGCGACTCCCAGGACGGACCGTGTCCGGTTCAGACGCAAGAGTCGCTTCTCCTCAGTGTTGTCCCTCCGGTGGAGGCGCGCAGGTGCAGGGTTCGGCCAAACGTCCGCCAGTCTATGCGGTCCGCTGCGGATTTCCACCGGATAGTCGGCGGCCGATACGTCGTCGTGACCTCGGCGCGGCCCCGATAGGGTCGACGGGTGCTCACCGCCTCCTTCCCCGCCACCATCTTCGGCACGAACTGCTATGTGATCGCGCCCGGGCAGGGCGAGGAATGCGTCGTCGTCGACCCGGGCATCGGCGTCGTGGAGACGCTGCGGGAGGCGCTCGCGCAGCTGCGGCTGCGGCCGGCTGCGGTGCTGCTGACGCACGGTCACGTGGACCACGTCTATTCGGTGACCCCGGTGTGCGCCGGCACGACGGCGGCATACATCCACACCGACGACCGCTACCGCCTGGCGGACCCGCTCGGCTCGCTCGGCCCGCAACTGGTGGGGATGTTCGAGCAGCAGTTCGGCAAGGCGCCGACGTGGAGCGAGCCCACTGACGTCGTGGAGATCCGCGACCAGGAGACGCTCGAGCTGGCCGGTATGACGTTCGAGGTGCGACATACCCCCGGGCACACCGAAGGTTCGGTGCTCTTCGGACTCGGCCAGGTGCCCGACGGGTTGCCCGCCGAGGCCGAGGTCACCTCGACGCAGCTGACGGGCGACACCCTGTTCGCCGGCTCGATCGGACGCACCGACCTGCCCGGCGGCGACGACGAGGCAATGACCCGGTCGTTGCGCGACGTCGTCCTCTCACTGCCCGACACCGCACTGGTCCTGCCCGGCCACGGCCCCGGCTCCACCATGGCGCGCGAACGCGCCACCAACCCCTACCTCCAGAACCTCTAGGACTTCTCACACATCATGGCAACCAAGGTCACCCCGATCAGTGGCTTCCAGGAATGGCTCCCGGCCGACCGCATCGCCGAACTCCTCGTGCTGGACACCATCCGGGAGGTGTTCGAGCTGCACGGCTTCGCCTCGATCAACACCCGCGCGATGGAGACCGTCGAGCGTCTCGCCGGACAGGGCGAGGACGCCGACAAGGAGATCTACGGCGTGCGCCGGCTCGCTGCGGGCCCGGACGACAGCAGCGAGATGTCGCTGGGACTGCACTTCGACCTGACCGTCCCGTTCGCGCGCTACGTGCTGGAGAACTCCGGCAAACTCACCTTCCCGTTCCGGCGCTACCAGATCCAGCCGGCGTGGCGGGGGGAACGCCCGCAACGCGGCCGCTACCGCGAGTTCATCCAGGCCGATGTCGACATCGTCGACGTCGGCTCGCTGCCCGACCACTACGAGGCGGAGTTGTTGCTGGTGGTGGCGGACGTCTTCTCCCGGCTGCCGATCGGCGACTACCGCATCCACGTCAACGACCGGAAGATCTGTGAGGGCTTCTACCGCGGGCTCGGCATCGAGGACGTGACCGGCACGCTGCGGATCGTCGACAAGCTGGACAAGATCGGCGCCGACGGCGTGCGGACGCTGCTGCTGGAGGCGGGCTGCACCGACGAGCAGGCGCAGCAGTGTCTGGCACTGGCCGAGATCCGTTCGGACGACACCGGGTTCGTCGATCAGGTGCGCGCGCTCGGCGTCGAGCACGAGATGCTCGACGAGGGGCTGGCCAAGCTTGCGGGAATCATCGAGGTCGCGAACGAGCATGCACCCGGTGTCGCGGTCGCCGACCTGCGGATCGCCCGCGGACTGGACTACTACACCGGCACCGTCTACGAGACGATGCTCGAGCGGGACCCGGGCTACGGTTCGATCTGCTCCGGTGGCCGGTATGACGCCCTCGCCACCGACGGCAAGCGCACCTTTCCGGGGGTCGGCATCTCGATCGGGGTCTCCCGGCTGCTCGGCAAACTCATCACCGAGGAGGGGCTGACGGCTTCCCGCGAGACGCCGGTGGCCGTGCTGGTGGCGGTGAACGACGAGGACACCCGCCGGGATTCGATGCGCGTGGCGACGGCGCTGCGCGCCCGCGGCATACCGACGCTCGTCGCGCCGAAGGCGGCGAAGTTCGGCAAACAGATCCAGTTCGCCGACCGGCGAGGCATCCCGTTCGTGTGGTTCACCGGAGCCGACGGCCACCAGGTGAAGGACATCCGCAGCGGCGACCAGGTGCCCGCCGACGTCACCACCTGGCAGCCGCCCGCGGCGGACCTGCGCCCCTCACTCGTCGCCCCGCAGACCCAGACCCAGACCCAGACCCAGACCCAGACCCACTGACCCCCTCAGCCGACAGGACACGAAACGCACCGAGCGGACACCAAATACGCGCTCTATCTGCCGATTTTTCGTGTCCTCTGGGCCCGTTCGTGTCCTCTCGGTGAAGAGGGTGTGGGCGGTCAGGCGGAGGCTTCGCCGGTGGGCAGCGCCGGGGCGCGCAACCCGAGCTGGTCCAGGTAGGCGGCCGCGAGCGCGGTGACCGTGGCCTCGTCACCGGCCCGCCACTTGACCGCCGCCCGGGGGTCGATCTCGGTCAGGCGATCGACCGGCAGCCGGGCCAGGGCGTCCAGCGCCAGCAGGTCGGCGCTGCCCGCGTGCGCGAGGCCGCGGGCCCGCCCGGCGCGTCGTGCATAGCCGACCCGGAGGAACAGCCACCCACCGATCGCCACGAGCACCGGGACCAGCGCCACCTCGAAACCGATCGCGGCGCCGAGCTTGCCGAGGTTGTCCGCCAGCTCGCCACCTGCGTGCTCGAGGCTGGTCGCCGCACCGGCCGCCTTGCGGACCGGGCTGCGGACCTTGTCGCCGATCAGGGGGGTGTGCGCGAGGATCCGCGCCGCGTCGTGCAGGTGCCCGGCCAGGTCACCACCGCTCTGCTCGATCTTGCGCGCACCGGCCTCCGATCCGGAGACCTGGGCGTGCACCCGCAGCCCGAGCCACACCCACACCGTCACCCACGCGACGGTCAGCGCGTCGAACCCGGCCTGGCGCAGTGCTCGCGAGCGCCGGTCGGCATACAGCTTCACCGATGTCCTCCTTGCACCTTCACGTCTGTCCTGACGTCGCACGTGAGAGTGTCGTTCCGTGGCGACGGCACTGGAGCGATCGATGCGTGGATGGTTGGACCATCTGCGCGTCGAGCGTGGTGCGTCGCCGCACACCCTGCGTGCCTACGAGCGTGATCTGCGGCGGTATGCCGAGCACCTGGCGGGCCACGGCATCGACGAAGCGGGACGGGTGACCGAGGCGGACATCGCCGATTTCCTGGCCACCTTGCGTGAGGGTGACCCGGAGCACCCGCCGCTCGCGGCGTCCTCGGCGGCGCGGACCATGGTCGCGGTGCGGGGGTTCCACCGGTTCCTCACCCTGGAGGGGGACACCACGCACGACGCCGCGGCCGCGGTGTCACCGCCGAGGCCACCCCGGCGGTTGCCCAAGGCGATCCCGCTGGACCAGGTCGAGCGGCTGCTGGCGGCCGCCGGCGTCGGCGACACGCCGGCGTCGCTGCGTGATCGCGCGCTGCTGGAGCTGCTCTACGGCATCGGCGCCCGGGTCACCGAGGCGGTCAGTCTCGATGTGGACGACGTCGACTTCGAGTCGGCGACGGTGCGCGTCCTCGGCAAGGGCGGCAAGGAGCGTGTCCTGCCGCTCGGCCGGTATGCCGCGGATGCGCTGACGGCATACCTCACCCGCGCCCGGCCCGCACTGGCGACCAAGGGCACCGGCACGCCCGCACTGTTCCTGAACCAGCGCGGGGGACGGCTGTCGCGCCAGTCCGCCTGGAACATCATCCAGACGGCGGCCCGGCGCGCAGACCTGCCCGGCCACCTCAGCCCGCACACCCTGCGGCATTCCTTCGCCACGCACTTGCTCGACGGCGGCGCCGACGTGCGTGTCGTGCAGGAACTGCTCGGGCACGCCTCGGTCACGACCACGCAGATCTACACCATGGTGACCGTGCAGCAGCTGCGAGAGGTCTTCGCCACTGCCCATCCACGGGCCAACTGATCGGTCACGAGCCGCCTCGGCCCGGGTGGCGATCGGCACCGCGGTGCAACCGTGGACGATGGTCGGATGCAGCTACCGATCGGCTACACCGTCGCACTCGACCAGTTCGCACCCGCGCAGGCCGTGGACCTGGCTGTGCAGGCGGACGACGCCGGCTTCGTCGGCGTCTTCTGTGGTGATCACTTCCAGCCGGCGCTGGCCCGGCACGGGCAGGCCGGCTTCCTCTGGTCGGTGCTGGCCTCCGTGGGGGCTCGGACCCGCGGCCTGCTCGGTGGCGTCACGACACCCGGCTACCGCATGCACCCGGCAGTCGTGGCGCAGGCCGCTGCGACGCTGGCGAGCCTGCATCCGCACCGGCACTGGCTGACCCTGGCATCCGGTGAGGCGTTGAACGAGCACATCGTGGGCGGCTACTGGCCGGAGCCGCCCGAGCGGATCGCCCGGATGTTCGAGGCGGTCGAACTGATCAAGAAGCTGTTCGGCAACCCCGACAAGGACGTGCGCTACAGCGGCCGCTACCACCAGCTGGAGTCGACCCGGCTCTGGACCTTCCCCGAGCCGCCGCCACCGGTGCTGGTCGCCACCTCCGGGCCGGCCACCGCGCGTCGTGCCGGACGCACCGCCGACGGTCTGCTGACGGCCGAGCCGGCGTGGGACAGGTTGCAGGTGCTGCTGCGGCGCTTCGAGCAGGGTGCCGGCGAGGCCGGCCGGGATCCGCGGGCGCTCGTGCGGGCCGTGCAGGTGCGTGTGTCATGGGCAGCCGACGAACGCGCGGCGATGACACAGGCGCTCGAGGAAGGGCCGGTGGCCGGCCTGCGCTTCCCGACCGCCGATCTGCGGTCACCGTTCGTGGTGGCGCAGGCCGCGCGGTCGGTCCGGGCCGAGGATCTGGCCGGGCGGGTGCTGGTCTCCGCGGACCCCGACGTGCACCGCGCGCATCTGCAACGGTACGCCGATCTGGGGTTCACGCACGTGTTCGTCCAGAACGTCGGACGCAATCAGGGCGACTTCATCAGGATGTATGCCGCGCACGTCCTCGGTCGAGTGACCCGCTGACCCCGACCGGCTCCGGCTGCCCTGTCACGACCGGGAGCCGACTGAACGCGAACGCTGCCACACCGGTCACCGGATGTGTCATGACCTCGGCGTGCACGCCGTACAACCGGTGGATCAGTGCGGGGGTCAGGACATCCTCCGGCCGCCCTTGCGCGACCGTCCGCCCCGAGTCCAGCGCGACCACGTGATCGGCATGGCTGAGCGCGTGGCCGAGGTCGTGCAGGGCGGTGAGGACGGTCAGCCCGGAGTCGGCGAGTTCGCGCAGCAGCGCGAGTGCGTCCAACTGGGCGCCGATGTCCAGGTGATTGGTCGGCTCGTCGACCAACAGCAACTTCGGTTCCTGGGCCAGCGACGCGGCCAGGCGGACCCGCTGCTGCTCGCCGCCGGAGAGCGTGCCGAAGGACCGGGCGGCCAGATGGGTCGCGCCGACACGATCCAGCGCGTCGTGGGCGATCCGCCGATCGTCCGCGCCCGGACCGCTCCAGGCACTCAGGTGGGGGATGCGACCCAACGCGACCACCTCGGCCGCGGTCACGTCCTGATCGGTGGTGGTCTGCTGCTCCAACAGCGCGACGAGCCTGGCGCGGGCACGTCGAGACAGGCTCGACAGGTCGGTTCCGCCGAAGGACAAGGTCCCGTGGTCCGGGCGGAGTGCGCCGGCCAGCAGCCGCAGAACGGTGGACTTCCCGGCGCCGTTCGCGCCGACGACGGCGGTCAGCGCCGCCGGCGGCGCCGACATCGTCAGCTCGCGCACCGCGTGGGCGCGCCCGACGCGCACGGACACGTCCGCGAGTTCGAGGCCCAGCGCGGCCCTCATGAGGTCTTGCTCCGCAACAGCAGGGCGGCGAACGCCGGGGTGCCGATCAGTGCGGTCACCACACCGACCGGCAGCTCCTGCGCCCCGAACGCCGACCGTGCCACGGTGTCGGCCCAGACCAGGAACACCGCACCGAGCAGGGCGGACAGCGGGAGCAGAGCCCGGTTGGCCGGGCCGATCAGCAGCCGCACGGCGTGCGGCAGCACGAGCCCGACGAACCCGATCGATCCGCTGTAGGCGACCAGCGCACTGGTCAGCAGCGCCGATGCGCCCAGCAGGACCCATCGGGTGCGGGCGACGTGCACGCCCAGGCTGGCCGCCGCGGTCTCCCCGAAGGTGAAGGCGTCGAGGGTCCGCCCGGTGAACATCAACGGGACGCCCAGGGCAGCGAGTGCGCCGGAGGTGATCGCGACGCTGTGCCAGGTGCTGCCGGCCACCGAGCCGAGCAGCCAGTCGAGGATCTCGCGGTAGTTGTCACCGTTGGAGCTGCAGAAGATGACCACGCTGGTGGCGGCCCCGCAACAGGCGGAGACCGCGACGCCGGCCAGGATGATCCGGCTGGGGTCCAGCCGGCGTGTGGCGGTGCCCGCGATGAGCAGCGTCGCCGCGAGCGACACCGCCCCACCGGCGAACGCGGCCACGGGCAGCGCGACAGCGACCTGGAGCACCAGGACGCCCACGGCACCGAGTGACGCGCCGGAGGAGATGCCCAACAGGTAGGGATCGGCCAACGGGTTGCGGGTGAGCGCCTGGAGCAACGCCCCGCACAGGGACAAGCCTGCGCCGACCGCAGCAGCGGTCAGCACCCGCGGCGCGCGCAGCTGCCACACGATGCCGTCGTCGATCCGGTCCAGCCGGCTGCCACCGACGCCCAGGTGGGCGCAGATGTCGCTCCAGACCTGCCCGACCGTCAGGCCGGAGGTGCCCACCGTGACGGCGAGTCCGATGGAAACGACCAGCAGTGCGGTCAGCGACACCGCGACCGAGATCACCACCAGGTCGGTCCGCCGCGACGGCGTGACGGCCAGCCGTGCGGTGGTCATCGCTCGTCCAGTGTGCGCAGCTGCTGCACGACGGAGCGCACGGCGGCCACGTTGCGCACCCCGGCTTCGCTCGCGGGGAACGCAACGGTGACGAAACGGTGCCGACGCACGGCCGTCATCCGCGCCGTCGCCGGGTTGTCCTCCAGGCGGCGGATCTTGGACTGCGCGGTGTTCCAGCTCGCGTCGACGAGCACGATGACGTCGGGGTCCTTCGCGATGATCGACTCCCAGCCCATGCTGGTCCAGGTCTTGGGCACGTTGCCCGCGATGTTCTTCAGCCCGGCCGCCTTCATGATCATGTTGGGTGCGCCGATGCCGGCACCGACGAACGGCGTCTTGGATCCGGAGCTGTACCAGAGCGCGGTGTCGCCGGACGTCGAGGGAGTGACCGACGCCAACGCTCGGCGTTGCCGCGCGACCAGTGCCTCGGCGCGTCCGGGGACGCCGAAGACCCTCCCGGCCTCCTCGATCTGCTTCCACAACACCTCGAAGGTCATCGGGTGTGGTTGATACTGCGGTTCCTCGCAGGCACTCGGCGCGACATACGTCTGCACTCCCAGCTTCGCGAGGCCGGAGCGATCGCCCGCGGACTGCGCGGTCAGGTTGGACTCCCAGCCGGCGAAAACCAGGTCGGGCCGTAGCTTGAGCACCGCCTCCTCGCCGGGCACACCGTCGCTGATCACCCGTAGACCTGCGGCGGCACGGGCCCAGCGCGCCGGGACGGGCCCGTCCCGGAAGGCCGTCCCGACGATGCGGTGCTGCAGACCGAGCGCGAGCGCGAGCTCCAGGGTCGAGGACTTGATCGTGACGATCCGGGTGGGCGGTGCGTGGAGAGTGACCGACGTGCCGCAGTTGTCGACCGTGACCGGATAACCGGACGTCGCAGCGGGCGGAGCGCTCGCGGTCGAGCGCGTCGTCCCGCCGCACCCGGCCACGCAGGTCAGGACGAGCGGTAACGCCACGAGTGCGCGGCGACGGTGGGCAGCAGCGGGCATGGCTTCCTTCGAGGGGTGACGTGTCGTGATCGCAACAATCGCGCGACAAGCAGCTCATGCCCGAGCCTGCAACGTCCGACCAGATCGGGTCGGCGGTCCACGCCGAAGCTAGCACGGGTGCTGTGCGAGGTGTGGCGACGAGCCTGCTTCGACCGGGAGACGACCGGATGTAATAGGTTGGCGCTTGATCGCCGAGAGGCCGAACGAGTTACGGGAGCGAGCAGTGAGTTCGAAGGAGCAGGTCGGGCCGACAGGGCGTCCGCTGCCCACCTTTCCCAAGCCCGCGGAGTTGAAGCAGCACGGGCCGGCTCGCATCATCGCGATGTGCAACCAGAAGGGTGGCGTCGGCAAGACCACCAGCACCATCAATCTCGGGGCGGCCCTGGCCGAATACGGCCGCAAGGTGCTGCTGGTCGATTTCGATCCGCAGGGTGCGCTGTCGGTGGGTCTGGGCATCCGGGCGCACGAGTTGGACACCACGGTCTACAACCTGCTGGTGTCGCGCGAGCACGACATCCACGACGTCATCCAGCACACCGTCGACCCCAACCTCGACGTGCTGCCTGCCAACATCGACCTGTCCGCCGCCGAGGTGCAGCTGGTCGGTGAGGTCGCTCGAGAGATGGTGCTCGCGCGTGTGCTCCGTCCGGTGATCGACGAATACGACGTGATCATGATCGACTGTCAGCCCTCGCTCGGGCTGCTGACGGTCAATGCGCTGACGGCCGCGCACGGCGTGCTCATCCCGTTGGAGTGCGAGTTCTTCGCAATGCGCGGCGTCGCGCTGTTGGTCGAGACGATCGACAAGGTCACCGACCGGCTCAACCCACGCCTGGAGATCGACGGCATCCTCGCCACCATGTATGACGGACGCACGCTGCACAGCCGCGACGTCATCCGGTCGGTCGTGGAGCATTTCGGTGACAAGGTCCTCCACACCGTGATCAGCCGCACCGTGAAGTTCCCCGACGCGACCCTCGCAGCGGAACCCATCACGACCTACGCCTCCGGCCACGGAGCCGCCGAAGCCTATCGGCAACTGGCACGTGAGCTGGTCGCACGCGGCGACGCGGCCTGATGATCGCCGACCGGACGACCTCGCCGGCGGACACTGTTCCGGGCGGGGTCATCACCCGTCGCGCCGCCTCCGCGCCGTTCGAAGTGCACCTGGACGTCTTCTCCGGGCCGTTCGAGCTGCTGCTCGGCCTGATCTCCAAGCACAAGCTGGATGTCACCGAGATCGCCCTCGCCAAGGTCACCGACGAGTTCATCGCACACATCCGGCACGCCCAGGACCAGCAGGCCGACTGGGACCTGGGGCAGGCATCGGAGTTCGTGCTGATCGCGGCAACCTTGTTGGACATCAAGGCGGCCCGCCTGTTGCCGGACCTGCGGGCCGACGACGATGACGACCTTGCGCTGATCGAGGCGCGGGACCTGCTCTTCGCGCGGCTGCTGCAGTATCGCGCGTTCAAGGAGGTGTCCGCGGACTTCGCCGAGCGGATGGCGTCCGCGGGGCGGATGACGGCCCGGCAGGCCGGCCTCGAGGAGCGCTTCGCGACCCTCCTGCCCGAGCTGATCATGAACATCACCCCCGAACAGCTCGCGCGCATCGCCGCCAACGCGATGGCACCTCGTCCCGAGCCGACGGTGGGGCTGACCCACCTGCACGCACCCGCGGTGAGTGTTCGGGAGCAAGCGGCGATCGTCATCGGGGAGCTGCGCGACCGGCGGCGGGCGACGTTCCGGTCGCTGGTGGCCGACGCGGAGTCCACCCTGGTGATCGTCGCGCGCTTCCTGGCGCTGCTGGAGCTCTACAAGGAGTCCGCGATCACGATGGAGCAGCCGGAGGCGCTGGGGGAGCTGATGGTGCACTGGACCGGCGACGATCGCGGGGACGTCGCCGTGAGCGCGGAGTTCGACGAACTCGACCACGACACCCCGGCCGCCGGGGACACCGCACAGGACGCGAACGGTCCGGAGGAGAAGGCATGACCGACGAGCAATCACCGGACGCACCGGACGAGCCGACACCGCAGGAGCAGGAGTCGGCACCGGAGGAGGCCGCGCTCGATCTGGACTCGATGCCCGGTGGCGCGCGCAGCGCCATCGAGGCGGTGCTGATGGTGGTCGACCAGCCGGTGACCGCGGCCGAGCTTGCGACCGCGCTCGAGCTGCCGGAGCCGGACGTCACCGAGATCATCGAGCAGCTCGAACGCGAATACACCGAGCAACAAAGAGGATTCACGCTGCGGTGCATCAACGATGGCTGGCGGGTCTACAGTCGATCGGATTACGCACCGGCGGTCGAGAAGTTCCTGCTGGACGGCCAGCACGCCAAACTCACCCAGGCGTCCTTGGAGACGCTGGCGGTGATCGCCTATCGGCAGCCGATTTCCCGATCCCGGATCAGCGCGGTCCGCGGCGTGAACGTCGACGGCGTCGTGCGCACGTTGCTGACCCGGGGGTTGATCGTGGAGGTCGGCACCGAGGGCGAGCAGGGTGCGATGCTTTACGGGACGACTCCCTATTTCCTGCAGCGACTCGGGATCTCATCGCTCGACGAACTGCCGGCACTGGCGCCATACCTGCCCGACGCAGATGTGGTGGACGAACTCATTGCGCAGGGACACGGATGACAGGCAACAGAAGAAGCAATCAGTCCGGCGGCGGAGCGGGCCGACGCGGCCAGCGCGGCCACTCGGGGCGCACCGGCGGATCGGGGCGGCCCGCGCGGACACGCTCCGGTGGCGGTCCGCGCCGCCCGCAGCAGCAGGCGCCGAAGGCGCCGAGCACGCCATACGTGGACGTGCACGACCCGGACGGCGTGCGGCTGCAGAAGCTGCTCGCGGCCGCGGGTGTCGGCAGCCGACGGGTGTGTGAGGACCTGATCCGGCAGGGCCGCGTGTCGGTCGACGGGCAGAAGGTCCAGGAGCTGGGTGTGCGGATCGACCCGCTGGCGCAGACGGTCCACGTCGATGGCGAGCGGATCCAGCTGGACGAGTCGCGTGTCTACCTGGCCTTCAACAAGCCCCTGGGCGTGGTCTCGACGATGCACGACGAGATGGGGCGCCCGTCCGTCGGTGAATACGTCGAACAGCGCAAGGAGCGTCTGTTCCACGTCGGTCGCCTGGACGTGGACACCGAGGGGCTGTTGCTGCTCACCAACGACGGTGAGCTGGCGAACCGGTTGCAGCACCCCAAATAC
>Ga0164242_10001878_pt1 | contig 24623 bp, 16 predicted proteins | sample OricomgcompostMG_FD_108783 | JGI IMG/M metagenome (GOLD analysis project Ga0164242, IMG submission 108783) | Miracle-Growth compost microbial communities from Emeryville, California, USA - Original compost - Miracle growth compost (MG) ...
CAGTTGTATTATCCTTATTGCCCATTGCTTTATAATTCGATGATTGACCAAGGAGGCGAAATGCAGCTGGCTGTATCTGCTTGCCTGATCAATCGCTAATTGACTAATGATCTAATTTTCTAATCTACACTTAAAAAATACCTTCAAAAAAACTTTAAAAGAGCAGTTGCCCAGTCACGCTCAATGAAGCTACCTGAAAAACGGCTCTTAAAATGTGTGCAAAGTTAAGGATATTTTACGATTTAAATTGTCAAGGCATTTTGGGTAAACATTAATTAATCATCTATATATAAGCAACTGTTTAAAAATATATTACATAAAACAAAACGAACAACTAGCGCCCCATCCTCCAGGTCGAAGCTGTTAAAAAAAGCGCAGAAAGGTTCATTATAGGCATCCCTACCCTTGGAAATTTGCATTAAAATCAATAAGGCGATCGCCGTTATTTTGAATTTTTAAGTGCCGCCTAACGATAAATTGGCGGATGGAAAGGTGATTTTAAGTTTGATCTCATTTGTTCATAAATACTAAAAAATTATTATATAAGCAATGCTTTGGGCTTTTTACCACCCTAAAGCGTTAAATTTGCTGCATGAAAAAGCCCACAAGAAAGATCATCAATGATCCTGTCCATGGTTTTATTACAATCAATCATCCGCTGATTTTCAAAATCATAGAGCATCCTTATTTTCAAAGGCTGCGCAGAATCAAACAGATGGCGATGGCAAGTCTGGTCTATCCGGGCGCTGTGCATACTCGTCTGCATCATGCACTGGGTGCTTATCATCTGATGTGCAATGCAGTTAGTGAGCTGAAAGATAAAAAAATCGCGATTACCCCGGAGGAGGATCTGGCCGTTAAATGTGCCATTTTGCTCCATGATATCGGGCATGGACCATTTTCCCATGCGCTGGAGCATATGTTGGTCCAAGGGGTGCATCATGAGGATCTGAGCCTACAGATTATGCAGGCGCTCAATCAGGAGTTTGACGGGCAGCTGGATCTGGCCATTGAGATTTTTACCGGTAAATACCATAAGCCCTTTTTGCATCAGTTAATCTCCGGTCAACTGGATATGGACCGTATGGATTATCTCTCCAGGGACAGCTTTTTCACCGGGGTGAGTGAAGGGGTCATTGGCTATGGGCGTATCCTTAAAATGCTCTCAGTCCATGAGGATCAACTGGTCATTGAAGAGAAGGGCATACATAGTGTAGAAAAGTTTTTAATTGCCCGCAGGCAGATGTACTGGCAGGTTTATTTGCATAAAACGGTACTTGCCGCGGAAAAAATGATGGTCAAAATACTGCAAAGGGCCCGTTTTCTTTATGACAATAAGGATGAACTGGTGGCGGTTCATGCACCGTTGGATTATTTCTTTTTGGATTTTAAAGGGGTCATGGACCGGGATTCACTGGACAGGTTCTGCAAGCTGGATGACGGAGATATTGAATCGGCGATTAAAAAATGGTCCACGCATCCGGATCCGGTCCTGGGCACTTTAAGTACCAGTCTGCTCAATAGGAAGCTATTTAAATGTCAGCTACAGGGGCACAGTTTTGAGGATCATTTTATCCAGGAGAAAAAGGACAAAGCACGCAAAAGATATCAGCTTACAGAGGCGGATTTGGATTATTTTGTCTTTACCGGTGAAGCGGCCAATACGACCTATCAGGTTGGGGATGAGAATATTCTACTCATGAGTAAAGATGGAACTGTTCAGGAAATCTCTCATGTGGAGAATGCATTAATCCAGGGGGCATTATCGATGCCTGTTAAAAAGTTCTACATTTGCTATCCCAAAAAGTAGCATCTGGCTTGGGGGACGCTTTTCGGGAAGGGTTTCTTAAATGGATTACCTATATATTTTTTTTAATTATTTATTACATATAATACGCACATGCAGTTTACAGCTCAGCAAATAGCCGGTTTAATTAATGCCACCATTCAGGGAAATCCCCAGACGGTTGTCAGCAGCTTTAATAATATTGAGGCGGCAACCAAAGGTGATCTGACCTTTATGGGTAATGCTAAATATAATGAGGCTTTACTCAAATCAAAGGCGTCTATTATACTGATTGGCAAGGATATGGTACCTGACCAGCCGCTCAAGGCAACGCTACTCGTTGTGGAGGATGCTTACGCAGCATTTGCGACGCTTTTGCAGATTTATCAACAGATGCATGTTGAGGGGCTTAAAGGCGTGGAAGAACCTGCTTTTGTCGCTGAATCTGCCCGGTTGGGTGAAAATATTTATATCGGGGCCTTTACTTATATTAATAACAGAAGTTCTATTGGGAAAAATACAAAGATTTATCCCGGCTGTTATTTAGGGGAGAATGTCACTGTCGGTGAAAACACGGTAATTTATGCAGGTGTTAAGATCTATCATGACTCGGTTATCGGCAGTAATGTGATTATCCATGCCGGGGCCGTAATCGGGGCGGATGGTTTTGGTTTTGTACCAGATAAAGCGGGTATATATAAGAAGATTCCACAGATCGGCAATGTGATTATTGAGGATGATGTGGAGATCGGGGCGAATACCTGTATTGACAGAGCTACCCTTAACGCAACAGTGATCAAAAAAGGCACCAAAGTGGACAATCTGGTACAGCTGGCACATAACGTTGTGGTGGGTGAGCATACCGGGATCGCTGCTCAGGTGGGGATCAGTGGCAGCACGACTATTGGTAGTCACAGCATGATTGCAGGCCAAGTGGGCATTGCTGGCCACCTGAAACTACCGGAGCGTTTAATTATTACTGCACAAAGCGGGGTTTCAAAAGCAAGTAATGTACCGGGACAGATACTGGGCGGCTCGCCTGCTTTTCTTATGCGTGACCAGTTAAAAAGCAGTGCTGTATTCAGGCGGTTGCCTGAACTGGAAAAAAGGATCGCTGAACTGGAAAAAGCACTTGAAAAAAGCAAAAATGGCTAATTATTCCCCTTTTACCTCATGAATTTGTAATTTTGCCGGGCGGTGAACCCAGCCTTACCCAGCGTAAGCTTCACCAGCAAACGGCTCAGACACCCAATTTAAAGACAAAAAAACGTATGACGCAGAAGTTTAACCAGAATAAGCAACACACTTTAGTTAATCCTGTCAGTATCAGTGGCACTGGCTTGCACACGGGCGCCATTGTAGATATGAAACTCTGCCCCGCTAATCCGGGGTTTGGTATTCAGTTTCAGCGAATTGACCTTCCACAAAGGCCTATCATCAAGGCGGATTGTGACTTGGTGACGGATACCAGTAGAGGCACGACCCTACAGGTTGGTGACGCTAAAGTATCTACAGTAGAACACATCCTGGCTGCTTTGGTCGGCCTGAGCGTAGACAATGTGCTTATTGAACTAAATGGTCCGGAAATACCCATTATGGATGGTAGCGCCCAACCTTTTATTGAGAGTATTGAATCGGCCGGTATTCTGGAACAGGAAGCAGCCAAGATCTGGTATCAAATTGATGAAAATATCTTTCATTATGATGAGGAAAAGCAGGTCGAAATGGTGGCCATGCCGGCCACCAACGGCTTCAGTGTCACTGCACTCATTGATTTTAATAGTCCGGTACTGGGCACACAATATGCGCAGTTAAAAAATATAAGAAATTTTAAAACAGAGATCGCACCGTGCAGAACTTTTAGTTTTCTCCATGAGCTGGAAATGCTGCTGGAACATAACCTGATTAAAGGAGGTGATATCAATAATGCCATTATCATTGTTGATAAGCCGATCACTGAAAACGAAATGGATCATCTGGCCAAAGTCTTCAAAAGGGACAAAGTGGAGGTGCAAAGTGGTGGTTATTTAAATAATTTGGAGCTGCGTTTCCCCAATGAGCCGGCTCGTCATAAGTTATTGGACGTTGTAGGCGATCTTGCCCTCATTGGTTATCCGATCAAGGCCAGGATCCTGGCCCACCGTCCTGGTCATAGTTCCAATGTGGCATTTGCCAAGGCCATCAAGGCGCATATTAAGCGCAACAAGCATGTTAAGGATATCCCGACTTATGATTATACGCAACCGCCGATCTACACAATCGAGCATATAGAAAAGACACTGCCTCATCGCTACCCATTCTTATTGGTAGATAAGATTATTGATCTTACCGACAGCTCCATTGTGGGCGTGAAAAATGTTACGTTTAATGAGCAGTTCTTTCAGGGGCATTTTCCGGGTAACCCGATTATGCCGGGCGTTTTACAAATTGAGGCGCTGGCGCAGACAGGTGGCATTTTGTGTATCAATATGATGGGGGAAGGTGAATATGATACCTATTTTCTGAAAATCGACAATTGTAAGTTTAAGCAGATGGTTCGCCCGGGTGATACTTTACTGCTGAAGATGGAGCTGAATAGTCCGATCCGCCGCGGTCTTTGTGATATGCACGGGACGGTTTATGCCAATGGCAAAATCGCCACGGAGGCAGATATGGTCGCTCAGGTTGTCCGCAGAAAGGATAAGGATAAATAATATATATCAAAATACAGGTCCAGGGAAGGCAATTTCTCCTCAGGAAGTCATTATCACGCATTTGTGACAGTTTAATGACAATAAATAAGCGAACTTTGAGGCCTGGTTTAATTTTTAACCAGGCTTTCAAGTAATCAGGTGTCAGCGCCACTTTTTTCATTTTTACGCACTTGGTTTAATTTTTAAGTTCGATCATATACCTGGTTCGTTTTATTATTATGTATATAGTAATCCTGAATCAGTTTATATTATAAAGGCTACTTGTACTATGGATTTAGTTAGAATGACAGAGAATGAATGTTTGAGATCCGGCATGGACCTCGTCTACCGCAAGGAATATGCGGTACCTGGTTCTATTGTGTCGAGTATTACCGCTTTCGCTTTGTCTGATGACTGGAATAAACAAGACAGTGGCATGCTGCATTACAATACAGCACAAGAAGGTGAAGGTGAGCCAACACTCAATCTGCGGTTTTGTATCACGGGTAACCGCTACTGCAGTGATACGCAGTGCAAGGTGTGTAGTGCAAAGGATGCCTCTTCTTGCGTAAATGCACTGGATACGCTTAGTTTATTCAATTTTCAGTTTTCTCCTAATTATTTAAGTCAGTTTGCCGGCAGCGGCAAGGAGAAGAGCAAAAAGGAGCATGTACTTTCATTTACTTATTCCACTTCATTTGTGAAGTTGTTCCCGGTTTGTCCCAGGCAGCGCACGACGCTTTCTGCCCTGTTGGAAAGAAATTATACGGGCACCATGGAAAATATCTTTATCAACTCTAAGATCCACGAGATCCTGCTCTATAGCATGGATTGCCTGATCGAGGAAAAGAACCGTGAAGTTTTCACTTGCAGGTTCTTAGCAGATGATGCTGGCCTGGATAAGATCCAGCAGGCGAAAGATATATTACTGGAAAACCTGGACTCTCCTATTACCATTAAGGAACTAAGCAAGAGAGTAGCCATTAATGAATGCTATTTGAAAAAAGGTTTTAAGGAAGTCTTTGGTACCACTATATTTGATTTTTATCAACAGCAAAGGATGGATCATGCCAAATACCTGCTTTATCAAAAGGGATTGAGCGTGACAGACGTTGCAGCCATTTTAGGGTATTCTACGATTTCTCATTTTTCTGCCGCCTTTAAGAAGCAGACAGGGATTAAACCTTGTGAGCTGTTGCTTAGGCCTTAATGGCTTTTATAAATAGGGTATTTGGGGTTGTAACTCCATCCTATTATTTAACAATTCTGTCAAACTTTCTCTAGCGAAAGGCATCGGATCATCTACGAAAAGATAAATTTGCCCAGGATTATCATCTAATTGATTTTCATGTAGATTTTAGTTTAACCTAAATCAAATCGTCACCACCCAGCATTCTTCTATAATTCACTAAAATCAATAGTTTCAACCAACAGCAAATTAAGTTAACCGGACACCAGTAACGCTTGAAAATATACTTGAAAAGTGTACCAGTTTTGATAGTTTTTAACTGGCTTCATTTTACGCGCTCCTTATCACAATTAAAACAATTTTCCATTACCTACCGTTACCCACCAGGCATTTAGAAGTAGGCTACAATTCGCAGAAAAACAGGTTTTCCCATTGTTTTCTGGAGTGTCACTATTATGCAAGCGCTTTTTTAAGCCCCATATGTATTTTCACCTCATAGAATCGCAACAATATGAGCACAAGGGTAATATCGGGGCGGTCTATGACCACCCCGATATTCAATAAAAATAATTATCCTTTTATAATAACTCCGAGCCACGCATCACTAAATAGGTTTACTTAATTTTCCAATTCAGGGTTAAATAACTGCATAAAAGCGACGCCGCTGCAGGCTTCATAGGCTTTGATTACGCTGGTAGGTGTGGGCACTGTATAGTTTAAAAACATTAGATTACGCAGCAAATCTCTGTTGAACCAAGCCGAGGCTATATTACTCTTGATCCATGGCAGATATTGCCGTTGCCCCATATCATATATCAGTTCATGGATATACTGTGCAAAAATCGCTTTAAAAACACCACGCTCTCCATAATCCTCCGCCACCAGTATACCGTTTACATTACTCATATTATTTTTCGTATAGTCAGCTGCTTTGATAGCGTCATTTAAGTACATTGCCTCTCCGGTTGCCTTATATAGAAGAATGTTTGCCCCAATACAAGTTCCCTGATTGCAGGTATAATCTTCAAATCCTGGCGGGTCATTCCCAACGACATGATCTGCGACTCTTCCACTTGCGGGCCTGAAGAGGTTATTTCTTGTCCAGTTATAGATTTTTTTGGCTTTATCAAGATAAGCCTCATCTCGGGTAATGTTGTATAACATCATCGCCGCAATTATATAAGGGTAGTTGCTAGTGGCCATATAAGCCTTGCTGCCATCTTTCCAGCTCCATTTAATAGCCCCGACAGCAGGGTCATAAGCATCATTCCAGACAAAATCGAGGCCGCTTATCGCTGTATCCAAGTAGGCCTTTTCTCCTGTCACGTTATACCCTTTAATGAGTGCTACAATCATCCACAACATATCGTCATAAATCCAGCCATTTTTATTTTTAATATCCGCCCAGACAAATGAGCCGTATCTGGCATAAGCCCCCTGATACATGATTTTGATCTTATCCAGATCTGCCGGTTTTTTCGTACGGGCATAATTATCCAGCATTATGTCAAAAAATATGGCCTGTGTCCATCCGCTAGCTATTTCTTCATGACTCGTATTCAAATAAAACAGGCTTTTAGAAGGGTCAAAGAAATTGTTGTAAAAGCTATTAAAGGCAAGTGTTGCAACAGAATCCGAAAAGGCTGTATATGGCCTAATTGTTTGTACCAAGCTGCTTAAGGTATCAATGACCGCAGAGTCAGGTAAAAAATCAGTATAATACCTTAAACCACCTTCCACTTTCACATTTTCAATGACCGTTGCATCCTCCTGCATTGGAGTGGTCACAGAAACGGTATCGCCTTTAAGATTCACATACTGGATGACTGTTTTAAAAGGGTTTAAAGTCCTGTCCATCTGCCCCCAGTTGATTCGGAGTCTATTGGCGACGATACCGAATACGGCACTGGCAATAGGCCTATTGGGTAGCTCCTTAGTAAAATTATTGCCATATACCAGCCCGGATGCCTCATTAATTAGCGAAGTATTACCCTTATCATCAAAAGTCTGGATTTTAAAATTCAAGGTCCCTTCCAGTCCTATCTTCAAAATGGTGTCTAATATCCCGCTATGACCATTTGATAAAGCAATATTTGCCGAGTCCTTATTTAGGCCATCTGACCATATTATTTTAACATTTTTTACTTTAGGGTCTGGCGATAGTTTCCCAACAAAACGCACCCGATAAAAGCCGGGCAAAATTTGAATAGAATCCACTTTCCCTGAATAGATCGTCTCACCATCCTTGATATATTTTTCAAAATCATTCCATTTGGAACAGGAGTCTAGGGCGTTCATCCCGATCAAAATGATCAGCGAAAGCACTATGTTTAATTTTTTTAATTTAAATATGTATCTCATTATTAAATTTTATAAGGCAGTAAAGAATATTAAATCAAGATCAACCTTTCATCATTGAAGTAAAAGGCATCCTATCTGAGGTTCAATTACCTTGGATCACCATACACCTTTAAATCGCTAATGCTCTGTTGATTGCCACCTCCAAAATTTTCCAGGCAGCGAATCCTGATATATCTGACCTTAGGAACATCCAATGAAGATTCCCAGTTGAACCCGGCTATAGCGGTCTGTATGTCCTCCTGATTATGCGTCCCATAAGGCAAGCCTGAAGGTTTAATCACTTCATAGGATCCTAATAAATACCAACTGTCGTCTAAAGATCCATCCAGGTTCGGTTTGGCAGATCCGTATATCTCAAATTTCTTCATCGTGGTAAAAAAATAATACCGGTCTCCGCTCTCTGGATATGGGCGGATCCAAAAACGGCTGATTTGTGCAAGTACACCCAGATCAAAGGTGATCATATGGGGCTGCCCTTTCACACTTGCCGGCTGATTGACATCTGCCCAGGTAAAGCTCACATTGGGCCAGTCAAAATTCCCGTCCCAGAGCCCCAGAATTCCAGAAGTATTTGGATTTTCAAGTGCATCTCCCGGAAGGGTAAAATCACGAAATTTTGAAGGATCCAGCTGTGTGTCGAAAAGCGGGCTGATATCCTTATACAGGGTATCTGTGCAGTTTCCCCACTGATCCATCACTAAAAATGCGAAGACGTTCTGGATTGTATCCATTCCTCTGATTTTAGAAACAATAGAGTCCTGAGCCGTGTAAATACTGCGATCCAGATCTCTTTCAAATTCACCCAAGTCATTTTTTTTGAGAACTTCTATCACAATATTAGCTTTGGTTTCATTCTTGGCTTCCACATTAAATCCTCCAAAAGAATTTAAGATATGCAGGCTTCTGTAAACAGCCCATATGGGCGCCTCCTTAGGCTTGACCTTCACCGTAAGAGGGGCAGACTTCACACCCGAATGACTCACGCTAAAAACTTTTACCTCATGTTCCAGCGTATCGGAAAACCCCATTATTTTAAGCGAATCATCATAAAAAGAAGCGCGTACCTGAGTGGATTTACCGTTAGACATATCATAGGAGGCTTCTACATATAATAGCCTGCTATCCTCAGGAATTTGATAAACAATAAGGGCTCCTCCTGGCAGATTTTCAACTTTTAAATCGTAAGGCTGCATGGGCGCCGTCTGATCAGCGTCCACCGGCAAATGGACATTACCTTTATCCGTACAGCCCGTCAGTAGGGCCAGACATACTACCACAAGCCACGAAACAAAAATATTTTTCATTTTCATAAATTAATAAGTTCATTTGTATTCTTAATTACCGTTTTATACTAAGCGTTGCTAACTCACCATCCCAGATTTTCAACTAATTTGGGATTTCTTCTTGTATCATAATTACCAATCGGCCAGAAATAATCTCGGGGGCTGATGAATTTTTGCCCATAGATATAAGTCTCCTGATAATAATCGGCAGGTGCGGAACCTTCTAAATTCCAGCCTGTAATATTCTGATTTAAAACCTCGGGCGCTTCTTTCCAGCGTCTTAAATCCCAGAACCTTTGCCCTTCAAACATCAGTTCAATGGTGCGTTCACGATGAATGATCGCTCTGAGGCCCTCTTTAGTCGAATATTTAACCGGGTTGTTAGAGTACTTTGTCCAGGATTCCACAACGCCTTTCAGGCCAGCCCTTTCTCTAACCTTGTCCAGATATTGTATTGCCAGAGAAGATCCGCCGTTCACTTCGTTTTCTGCTTCGGCAAACAGAAGATATAAGTCCGCAAGCCGAATCTCCGGCCAGGGATACTGCTTCCAGGCAGGTGCCTGTGAACTGTTTGTTGTGGACTCCCAATTGACTAGTTTTTTGACAAAATAGCCAGTAGCACTCCAGTTATTAAATGTGTTGGACGTTGCTACCTGATCATGGCGGGCCTCTACATGGAAGGTATTTTGATCACTGCCTGTCAGGTTGCCATCTTTCATATACCAGATAGCGCCGTCAAAACCTAAATCAGCATAGAACCTCGGTTCCCTGTCGAAGTTTAACCTGGCAGTCGTATAACCTGACTTGATATAAAATTTTTCCGAATCATCTGCCGTGCGTAACTGGTTATAATTATTAAAATCAAAAACTTTATCTTCTTCAATGGGTACGCCATGGGAGGTGTAAAATAGTTTCGCTATTTTAATCGGGGGGGACAGAAATCCCTGGAACTGTCCCCTGTCCTGGTTTTGATTACCCACCAGCGGCGGAATGCAGGCCGGCTGATTCACAAAATAAGAATTTGAGTTTCCCCATACAGTTTCTTGGTTAAATGCTTCTGTCACCGCATTTCTGATATTGAGTTGTATTTTGGTGGTATCACTCAAATTAAACCGATCATTTTCATAATAGTATAAAGAAAAATTCGCCTGTTCGGCCGATTCTATAGCCTCCTGCGCTGCTTTTTGAGCCTTTACCCATTTTTCAGGATCATAAGTCGTATTGAATAGCATATTCCCCTCCTTGTCCTTAAGACCTGAAAAGTCTGTATTCCCGTTAAAAAGCGGGCTGGCTGCCATCACCAGTAATTTGGCCTTTACAGCAAGTGCAATAGGCCGGGTAATCCTCCCCAGTTCTTTATTCTCATTAGAGACTATGGGAGGCAATAATTGCCGAGCCTCATCCAGCCAGCTGGCAATGGAATCCACACATTCATCCACAGGCCTACGGATCAGATAATTTGACTGAATATCTCCATCCACCGGTACATTTTCACTGATAATGGGAATCGGCCCATACATTCTAAGCATATAATAATGGAAATAAGCCTTTAAAAACAAGCCTTCCCCAATCCATTGTGCGCGTTCCACGGACGAGATATCCCGAACCTTAGTGGTATCTCTCATGTTCTCTAAAAAGATATTGCAGTTGCGGATCCCCTGCCAGATGGTCCTGCTGGTGGTATTGCCGGAACCATCTACTCCCTTATTGGTGCCTCTCCATTCATTAAAATAAGGATTAGATACATTTTGTTGACCGAGTGCAATTCTAAAGGCTGATTGCCAGTGAATTTGGGAAGCAAGTGTAATCCAGAGTTCATCTGCGGTCTCCAGCCCAGGATTGTACCAGATATCCCCATCTCTGGGCAAATAGGCGTAACAGGTAAATAAAAACTTCTCTGCCTCATTACGCAACGTAAAGGCATCGTCAATTGTGGAGACATTATCAGGCACCACGTTTAGATATTTATTGCAGGAACTGCCTAAAAGCAAACTTAATGGCAAAAATATCAAGAGTGCAAAATTAAATTTCTTATTGTTCATTTTCGTTTATTTCAGCGTAAACATGATTAAAAATTAATTTCAAATCCAAGGTTATAGACAGATTGAATAGGATACCCAAGCCCGTTGCCCCCCATCTCTACATCCCAGAGTTTAAAGGAACTCCATAAGCCCAGGTTCTGTCCCGAAACATATATCCTCGGCTTGGAAATTTTTTGCTTGAGCACTTTGAAACTGGGAATCGTATAGCCTAATTCCACCGTCTTTAGTCTTAAGAAGTCGCCATTTCTCATCCACCAAGTAGAACGTTGAACATTGTTACTTTCTATTCTGGCACCACTATACCTTGGCCAGAATGCATATAAATTCTGGTTATCTTCCGACCAGTGATCATCGGCAATAACTTTGAGAAGACCATTCTGATATCCCCCGTTTATATTAAATGGTGAAATCGCCTCGGCATCGATAAAAAAGGAAGAACGAGCTGATCCCTGAAAAAAGAAACTGAAATCAAATTCTCCCCAGCCAAAAGAAGCGCCAAATCCATAGATAATTTCAGGTTGTGCAGGGTAGCCGATCGGCACCATATCATCTGCATTCACTACACCATCCTTATTGACATCTTTATATTTAATATCCCCGCCAAGCAAATTGGCATTGGAGAACTGTACCGGAGCGTTGTTTACTTCATTTTGGTCCACAAAGAGTCGCTCAGCTATAAGCCCCCACGCCTGTGATATGGAATGATCCCTCGCTGATAGATAGCTTAAGCCAGCCGGGTAATCTATTTCATCAATCAGATTCACCTTGCTAGTGGCGAGTGTCATGGTCGCACGACCAGTCATCCAGAATTTCTTATTGAAGTTGCGCTTATAATCCATGGCCAGGTCTATACCTTGGCTAGTCGCCTTGCCATAGTTGGAAGATGGAATGACGGAGAATCCCGCTGCTGATTCTATATTGGATTTGGGCTGCAGGATATTGGTTCTGATTTGCCTGTAAACATCCACTGTTATATCCAGGTTATGAAACAATGTCAAGTCAAGACCCAGGTTCAGGCTTTTGGAGATTTCCCACCCGATATTATTATTTTGATACCTGGAAATAGAAACACCATTTCTACTGTAAGGTGCAACACCCGTATTTTTTCCAAATGAAGCCCCATATCCTGCGTCATTTATATTCACATTGGACAGGTAAAAAAAGCGTTCATCCACCGAGCCGATCTGATCATTGCCCACCAGGCCGTAAGTAGCTCTGAATTTTAAATTGTCTACAAAATGGACATGGTCTTTAAAAAACTTTTCTTCAGAGATTCTGTACCCCACACCAAATGAGGGGAAGAATCCATAACGATGGTTACTGGCAAAACGCTCTGATCCATTGTACCCAAAGTCAAATTCAAAATAATACCTGCGGTCATAAGCATACGTAAACCTGCCCGATACACCCTGATTTCGTTGGGGCAGGGACGCAATTAAAGTACCTGCATTACCCGATTCAAAATCAGAAATATAAGAGATTAAGGAACCGCCCACTTCATGTTTGCTAAAAATCCGGTTATAACTAAGCGCTCCTTCCAGCCAAAAAGTCGAATTTATGTCCTTGCCATCCTGAACATAATCTAAAAACTCCCTCCCTGTAGGGTCTATTGAGTTGGGACCTCCATCATTGAGGGCCCTCAGTTGATAGGCGTGCGTCTCGGGATCAATGAGCGCATCGTAATAAAAGGGAATATAACTTCTGTTCAACGCATAATGTGCATATCTTCGTAGATAGCCCATCCCTCTAAAACTGAGACCTTTGGTAATAAAACCAAAATCCTGTTTGAGCTGAATCTGCGGCTGAATCGTAGAGTTTTTATATACCTGAAAACCTTTCACCAATTCTGCGAACGGGTTCAAGTAAAGATTCGTGGACACTCCATCGGAGGTCTGCACTTGTGCGGAACCAAATAATGGATGATTCATATAGGGTAACAGCGTCGCTGGATAGACAGCCGGAAAGGCCACAGGATTGGAAGATATGATATTTTTATAAGCCTGTGCTCCTCCACCAACCGGGCCATTGTAATCATCAAACTGACCATAAACATTGACCATCAGATTCGTCGATTTAGTAATTTGCAGATTGACCTTTGCCCTGAGTGAGTAGTTTTTTAATTTAATATTATTATTAAAATCATTGATGGGTTCAACATTTAATCCGCCGTTATCGATATTATAAGTCCCCGATATATAATATTGAAACTGGCGTGTTCCGCCACTAAGATTAAGATTATATGCTTGGTTTAACGTATATTTTTTGAGTAATTGATCTACCCAATTATTATTGGGATAGAGATATGGATCATCTCCGGCCATTGTATGAGCTATCTTATTTTGGGAATAAGGTTGCAGGCCCAACGGATTTCTGGTGATCGCCGCTTCATTCGCCTGTTTCATATAAGTGATATTATCCGTCATGCCAAAGTTTTCGGTGTTGGTGGAAAGTCTGTTTTCTCCCCTGAAAAAGAATTTGGTTTTACCTGCTACCCCCTCTTTGGTATTGATCAGCAACACGCCGTTGGCTCCTCTTGCGCCATAAACCGCTGCTGCTGAGGCGTCTTTAAGGACAGAAAAATCGGCCAAATCATCCGGCTGAAGGCGTGCCAGATCAGTGGCAGAAGACTCCACACCGTCAATTAAAATCAAGGGATCTCTTTTCCCTGAACCAAAAGTAGAGAGCCCTCTAATAAAGAATTGGGAATTATCCAGGCCAGGTTCACCGCTTCGCTGAAAACTGATCATTCCGGGAATCCTACCGGCAAACATCTGTGTTAAATTACTGGTGGGCCCTTTGAGTTCCTTGGGGCTCACAGTCGTAATAGAGCTCACCACACTGGCTTTTTTCTGCGTACCAAAGCCCACAATCACTATTTCTTCCAATTGATGATCTGTACTATTAACAAGCAAAACCTTTATATCTATAACGCCGGTTGCATCAGGGGTGTAGTCACTGACCTTTACGGTTTTAGAGATATATCCAAGCGAAGAAAAGGAAAGGACACCCCGCTCATCAGCTTGCAGGCTAAAGTTGCCGTTTGCATCTGTGGTGGTACCGTTTTTTGTGCCCGATTCCTCGACAGACACGCCAGCCAGGCCTTTGTTGGTGCTGGAATCTAATACATGACCTTGTATAAGTATTTTTTTATCCGGCTTGCCTGTTGCCTGATACTCCATGAATATGACATTGTTAGTTAGGCTATGGGTGTAAAGCAACCCCGAGGTCTTATTTTCAACCAATGTTCCCATTTTCAGGAAACCTGCTGAAAAAGCCGGAAATGAAAAGAGCGCACAATAAAGCATCGTATAAAGTGCTTTTTTAAAAACAGTCCTACGCATAATTGATTAATTGAGGTGAATAAGATCATTGTTGTTTTGATTAATAAAAAAGCATCCCTGAAGGCTACGTCATATTAGCCTTAATGCCCAAGTTTCCTTAAATAGATCGCTGCTTTGGAAAGCTATTGATCCTTCCTAAATACGTGCACCCGTTTTGCCCATTGGTGCCAGAGACTGTCCAGTACATGGACTTTCTCAGGATATTGTTTTGACAGATCGTGCAGTTCAGTCTCGTCTTCACTGATATGAAAAAGTTGCCAATGTTTATTATCATTATTGGGGGCAACAATTTTCCAGTCGCCTTGACGAGCATAACGACCTCCTACATGTTCATTAAATAAAACGTCATGGCCTTTAATCTGTTTGCCTTTAAAGACAGGGGCCAAACTCACCCCTTCCATTGGAGTGATCTGACGGCCTTTGTACTGCGTAGGATATTTTTGCTTAGCAAGCTCCAAAAAGGTAGGCATAAAATCCATAACATGGCCTGTCTGTCGATTAAAGCTACCTTTCTTGAGCTTTATCCCCTTGGGCCAGAAGGCGATCATAGGCGTGTGCACACCGCCTTCATAAGACCAGGCCTTCCAATGGGTGTAAGGCGTATTGGATACATTGGCCCATCTGGGGCCTATAGAAGTATAGCTTGTCTCAGGGCCTGCCATAACCTCTTTATGCTTTGCATAAACAATTTTTCTTCCATCTCTGGTCTCACTGGGACGGTCAAAGCCCGGACCAAAATTGGCGGCCCATTCAGGGCTGGCACCGTTGTCGCTCAAAAATATTATCAGCGTATTATCCAGCTGACCAGTCTGCTCCAGTGCCTGGAGGATGCGCCCTATTCCCTGATCCATACAATCTACCATCGCAGCATGAACGGCCATCGCCCTTGCGTCCCAAACAGTATCTGGATTGTCTTTCCACGCCAGACCATCATGCCAGCGAGGAGACAGCGGTGCTTTGGAAGGGTCTATCATGCCCATGTCCACCATTTTTTTATACCGGGCTTCCCTTATCTTGTCCCATCCTGCTTTATATGTATCTTTATACTTCTCAATATCTTCAGGTTTAGCCATCAGTGGCCAATGAGCCGCGTTTTCTGCGACATACAGAAAAAATGGTTTGCTTTCTTTACTCATCTGCCGGATATAAGCAGCCGCCGTATCATTAATCGCATCAGTATGGTAGTAATTCTTAGGAACACTTTTAACAGCTGTAACGCCATTTACTAAACTAAAAGGGTCAAAATAATCCACCACGCCCCAGATCGTTCCATAGAACCTATCAAAACCACGGTTTACCGGATACTGTTCAATTGGGGAGAAAGGCCCTTGATAATCAGACTGGTGGTTCAACCATGCTAGCTGCTCTTTGGCTGTCGGCCTGCTAAATGTATTGGATACATGCCACTTTCCTGCCATAGCAGTATTATAGCCTGCCTCCTTTAAAACTTCAGCAATTGTAACCGTGTTTTCTGTGAGGTATCCCCTATAACCGGGCGCATGCTCATCCATAGTCATATTACCAATCCCTGCCTGTTGATTATACAGGCCTGTCAGTAAAGAAGCACGTGAAGGACAACAACGGCTTATATTATAAAAATCAGTAAAACGGACACCGTTTTTTGCCAATCGGTCGATATTGGGGGTAGCTATTTCTCCTCCAAAACAACCAGGATCTGAAAAACCCATATCATCAGCTAGTATGAGCACAATATTGGGTCTGGAATCTTTTTGTTGACCTTTAGGTGATTCAGCGAAACTGCAACCACTGAGTAATAAAATTGACACGTAAAGAATTCTTAGCCGGTTTTTTAATTTCACGATAAAAAGTTTAATCTATTCTAATTGTTAAGGCATTAATTTATAAATACCAATATGTAAACCTAACCTACATAATTAACTGTTCAATTTGCTTATGCCAACAGTCATTCTTCGTCTGACTTAATACAGTTAGCGCGTAATAGTAAAGCAAGTGCTGCATGTTGCAGTCGCATCTTTGCTTCTTAATTCAATTTATCCCCCTGCGCAATTCGTCCTTAGCTCATCTGCAATATGTCTTCTAGCCCAAATAATGTCCGCTAATGTAATTAACCGTATATGGAAAATTTAAAGGCCCCAAAAGAGGTCAAGACTATATATCTATTTCCTGTTGCAATTTTATCGTCTTAAAAGCACTTATGTTAGCATATATGTTAAATTTTACTGGAATTATGTTTAAAAAAACAAAAAGAAACACTTTGCATGATCAAAAAACGGCATCCAAAATAAAATTTTATGTTAAATGGAATGCTGATTTAAATTATTCAATCTTAATCCGCATTACTTTTTTACGGTAATGGACAGACCGAAAAGCAGGACTTCAGTCTTTGAAAGGAGATTTACTTCAAATCAATTTTCGGAAAATTGCAGATCTGACCATAATTCAGACTTTTTTGCTCCACTAATTCAAAAGGGCTAAAGGGAAAAATATAATGTGCAAGTGAAAATAGATGGATGTAAAAATTCGATATAAATAAATAAATATATATAATATTTTAGTAATTATATATCACAAACATATAATGAACTATATATTATTTTTTACAATATATACTATAATTAAGTAATTGATATACAAATATTTATATAAATTTAGTCTTATGTCGCCGACATTGATGTCGGTAACATCCGTGGGGGTATTATTATCGAGATGACACACTTTACTCGATGAATTTCTTTTAAGAAAATCCGGGAAGACTTGGGGACGATATGATTGTATCTCGAGTGTGGTTTAATGATATTGATGAAAATGCTGTCAGTACATTTCTTCGAGAAGCAGTATCTAGTGCCCGGTTATCTGAGTGAAGCAGATTAAGCATTGCTGATTTTTTTGGTAAACAACGCCTTACTGAAAATGGACAACTTATAAAGACTGCAATTTTAATATTTGCAAAAAAGCCGGCTATTTCCTTTCCAACCACGAGGGTTAAATTGGTCGGCCTGGCTTGAATGAACTCCGATCTGATTTTTCAAGAAAATGAAGCCAGTTCCTTAATAGTCGCTCTCCAATCTACTTTCCAGCAGTTGCAACATAAATTTTTAATAAGGGAAGTGGCCCTTGAGGTGTTCAGTAAACAACTCTCTGTTAAACATCAGAATACTCCAGTTCACTCACTACAATTTTAAGCCCATAAGAACTGCATCAAAATCAAAATCGGTTACGTCCTAATTATAATTTTATTGGATCAAAATCTTAGGTTATATTCTGGCTTAACCATTAAACAAGACATATTCAAAGATCATAACGGGCTTTAAATTACTAAATGATTGCGGCCTGAAGGGGAAAAGTTTAAAGAATCTCAAGCGTTTTTTGGACCATTATTAACTTAAAGCGATGATTTTTCACAGGCGGAAATCAATTTCCCTCTGTCATAACAACTAACAGATTACCAGTCCTTTAAAAAAATTAAATTCCTTACCGTTTTTAATTTCAGCGCCTTTTAAAACATGGACATGCTTCTTACGGAATATGAAAAAGCTAAATTAATAAGAAGTACAATATTCAAGTATTAGACGGAAGTTCTACTACTTTACAAAAAAAGCACTGGATTACTTTAACTAAAGTTGCTTGTAAAAAAATGGAAAGCAGGAATTAAAATACATTTTCAAATGAAAAAAAATACCATAATTATGGAAAATAATAACACCATTGCTCCTATAAAAAATGATAGCTGTATTTCTGAATAATAACAGAAAACAGCTATCATTTTTGTAAGTAGGTGAATTTTGTTTTTTATTAAACTATTTAATCACTACCATCTCATAGATACTTCTTTATACTTATCCCAGCTCTGGATAAAGCGGGAACTGCGTCATAAACTCATTGACCTGCTTTTTAACAGCAGCAATCACTTGTTCATCTTCTGCATTAGTCAGAATCTTATCAACAGAATCTGCGATAAAGCCCATATGTTCCTCTTTCATGCCACGAGTAGTTACTGCTGCTACCCCAAAACGAACTCCAGAAGTAACAAAAGCAGATCTGTCATCAAAAGGCACCATATTTTTATTGGCTGTGATCTCAGCTTTTACCAGCGCCTGTTCCGCTTTCTTACCACTGATATCTTTATTTCTAAGATCAATCAGCATTAGATGGTTGTCTGTGCCACCACTGATGATATTATAATCTTTGTCAACAAAAGCCTTAGCAAGCGCCTGGGCATTTTTCTGCACCTGATGGGCATAGGCCGTATAATCGTCACTTAGAATCTCACCAAAAGCAATGGCTTTTGCAGCGATAACGTGTTCTAACGGGCCGCCCTGTATACCTGGGAACACGGCCAGATCCAACAATGCACTCATTTTGCGAATATTGCCCTTATTATCTGTCTGACCCCATGGGTTATCAAAATCATTACGCATCATGATAATACCCCCTCTAGGTCCACGAAGGGTTTTATGCGTAGTAGAAGTAACGATATGACAATGATCAAATGGGTCTTTTAAAAGTTTTTTAGCGATCAGCCCTGCTGGATGCGCAATATCTGCCATTACCAAGGCGCCAACTTCATCGGCTACTTTGCGGATTCGTTCATAATCCCAATCCCTGCTATAAGCACTGGCTCCACAAATAATCATTTTGGGTTTTAGGGTGCGTGCCTGATTTTCCAGCATTTCATAGTCAATCAGACCGGTCTCCTTGACAACGCCATAAAAATGCGCATCATAGAGTTTTCCGCTATAGTTCACTGGAGAACCATGGGTCAGGTGTCCGCCCATGCTTAAGTCCAGTCCCAGAATTTTATCGCCAGGTTGCAAACAAGCCAGATGAACGGCTGCATTTGCCTGAGCACCACTGTGTGGTTGCACATTGGCGTAGCTAATATTAAAAATTTCTTTTAAACGATCGATGGCCAGTTGTTCGGTCTGGTCTACAATTTCACATCCGGCATAATATCTTCTACCTGGATAACCTTCCGCATATTTATTCGTTAATACGGACCCCATTGCCTGAATGACCTGAAGACTTGTAAAGTTCTCAGATGCAATCAGTTCAATGCCACTTCTCTGACGATGTAACTCTTGATTAATTAGATCGAATACTTGGCTATCTCTTTGCATTGATTCTATTTTTGAAATTTAGTGTAATTTGGGCGTGAATTTACTACATTCGTGCAAAATAGCGGTACAAATAGGTAAAATAATTATCTTACAATAACGACTATTCGTGCGTTTTAGGATAATCAACTACAGAAAAAACGTTTCATGAAAGCAATTATTCCGGTAGCCGGAACAGGTGCCAGACTTCGTCCTCATACGTATACACAGCCAAAGGCACTGCTGCCCCTGGCTGGCAAAACCATATTGAATTTTATCGTAGACCAGCTAAAAGATGCTGGTATTCAGGAATTTATATTTATCATTGGCTATTTAGGTGAAAAAATAGAGGAGTATGTACAATATACCTACCCTGAACTAAATTGTCAATACGTTTTTCAGTCTTCAAGGATTGGAACCGGCCCCGCCATTGCACTCACCAGGGACCTTGTAGGGGATGATGAAGTCTTTATTGTCATGGGAGATACTATCTGTGATTTTGATATCAAATCCGTACTGGATAGTCCCTATTCCATGATTGGTGTTCAAAAGGTGGATGACCCCAGGGGATTTGGGGTGGCGGAGATCGGTAGAGACGGCTTTGTGGAACATTTGGTGGAGAAGCCCAAAATCCCCATGAGCAATACAGCGCTAGTGGGGTTGTATAAGATCAAAGAGACCGATATTATGTATGATTGTCTCTCCCATATCTTTTCCCAGAATATTACCACAGAAGGACAGTTTCACCTGACAGATGCCCTGCAGTGTATGATTCACCGGCAGGCCAAAATCCAGACTTTTAAGGTGAAACATTGGTATGATTGCGGCCGCAAAGAAACTTTACTTGAAACCAATGCGCTACTACTTAAGAAAATCGGCAATGAAATAGATCCCACGGCCCAGATCGAAAACGCCATTATTAAACCGCCCGTCAGTATAGGACCTGGCAGTCGGGTCTCCAATACCATAATCGGTCCACATGCCTCTATCGGTGCCAATACCGTCATAGAAGCCTCTGTGATCAGAGACTGCATAATAGGCTCTTTTTCTAATCTGCATGAGGTGGTACTGGATAATTCTCTGATCGGTAATGATGCCAGTGTAAAAGGGCTCAGTAGAAATTTAAATATCGGGGATAATACAGAAATCGATTTTGGGTAACCCCCGCAGTACCCACACAATTTACGCCCTTCTATTCAAAGCAAGTCAATACTCCCCTATCCAATTGTCATTGAGGTCTCTATCGACTTTTAATGGACTCAATGCAATGAAGCCAGTTCAGCACAATTTGTAGGCCTCCAGGAGTCATAAAAGACTCCGGATGAAACTGCAATCCATAAACAGGCAAGTTTTTATGGCAGATAGCCATAACCACCTCGCGCGGATGTTCTTTATCAGCTGCTGGTAATATCGCCGTGGCCAGTACGGTTAACGCTGGCACTGCCGACTGATTATCCATGCCCCAGGAATGATAGAGCCCTACTTTAATGGGGGCAGCTAAGCCGTCAAAAAGGTGCATTGCTGGACAATTTTCCATGTTATTTACAATGTGTACTCCTGCGCCTGATTGAGATTGAGTCTCTGCCTGTGCCAGGGAGTCTTTCTTACTTTGAGCACCAGTCATTAACTTAGTTTCCTTGCCAAAAGGCGTATTAGTCCCTTTTGAATAGTCTCCCCCCTTCAATAACAACGCTACCTGCCTGCCATGCTGGATATGGGAAAGATTATACAACCGGCCACCAAAGTACCGGACAATGGTCTGGAGCCCCAGGCAAATACCTAGTATAGGAACAGGCATTAGGGCGCCTTGCCTGCCTTCTGCTGCACAGAGCAGGAAGTCCAGTAGGCGCTTTACGGCAGGATAATCCTCCGGCAACCCGGGTCCGGGAGATAGGACCACCCCGTCATAGCCAAGGCATTCATAAAGATTTTTTTGGGGCAACGCGTCTACGGACCAAACCTTTACGGACGTGACCTTCTTTCCTGCCCCTTCAAAAAGACCGGCAAGATTGTAGGTAAATGAGTCATTATGGTCAATTATTAATATTTTTGCGCCCACTGGAACTTATAGAATGATAACAAACGCAAAGGAAGTATTTTTTCAGCGGATAAATACGCTCTATCAGGCAAAAAAGCCATTTTTCTTTCTAACGGACTATGAAGGAAAGCAAATGGAAGTGACTGCCTTGGAGGAGCTGGATGAACATGTTTGTTTCCAGGCTCCCTACTTATCCTTTCCTAGTAGCAACCAACAGGCGTTTTTACTGCCGGATAAACCGCTACTTTGGCAAAAACACCCAATTTCCTTTGCAACCTATCAAAAATCATTTGACCTTGTTAAAGAAGCACTCCAGCAAGGCAATACTTACCTGGTCAATCTGACCTGTAGTACACCGGTAGAGACTAATTATTCTCTACTTGAACTCTACCAGCTGGGTCATGGTAAATACAAACTACTGTATAGAGATCAATTTGTTCATTTTTCACCAGAGCCTTTTATACGGATAGCAGGTAATACCATCAGCAGCTATCCCATGAAAGGAACTATAGAGGAAGATGAATTAAATGCGGCAGATACCTTACGTGCAAGTGAAAAAGAAATTGCCGAACAGTATACCATCGTAGACCTGATTCGCAATGATCTTTTCCAGGTGGCCACCCAGGTAGAAGTAGCCAGTTTTAGGTACCTGGAAAAGCTAAAGACCAATCAAAAAGATCTATATACGGTGAGCTCTCATATTACAGGTAGCTTAAGACCTGCTTATCTGAATCACCCCGGAGACGTTTTAAAAGCCATGCTGCCCGCCGGATCCATTACCGGTGCCCCAAAAGCCTCCACCCAAAAGATCATCCGGCAGGCAGAAATCCATAACAGAAACTATTATACCGGGGTCTGGGGTTATTATAACGGAGAAATACTGGACTGTTGCGTTATTATCCGCTATTTGGAAAGTACGCCAGTTGGCTTTATCTTTAAAAGTGGCGGCGGGATTACTTCGCTTAGTGATCCTAAGGCTGAATATCAGGAAATGATCTCAAAAATATATGTACCCCTTCCTTGAATCCATACGACTCGAACACCAGAAATTGCACTTTATGCCCTTGCATGAAGCGCGATTTGTCCGTACCCAAAAAGATAACTGGGGCCGGGTAATCTATACGGATCTGCAAAAACTGATACAGCAAAGCCCTGGATTTCCCAGAGATAATCAAGGTGCTAATACAGGAGATAATCCAAACGATAACGCAAAAGTTCATCATAAATATAAATGCCGCGTTGTCTATAGCCAGACAGATATTAGCATTCAATTTATCCCTTATACCCCAAAAGTCATTCTACAGCTTAAAACGGTCACTCAGGATCCTATTGATTACCATTACAAATCCACCAACAGAAAAGTTTTTGAAATACTTACTAAGGGACTCGCTTCAGATACAGAAATCCTGATCTTTAAAAATGGATTACTGACGGACAGTAGCTTTTCCAACCTGGCATTATATGACGGAAATACCTGGTGGACCCCAAAATCGCCTTTATTGTCCGGGGTACACAGAAGGCACCTTTTGGACAACCACACTCTTAAAGAAGTTGATATTACCATGGCCGATCTTCCTTCTTTTCAAAAAATAAAACTTATCAATGCCATGATGGACTGGGAAGATACATGGCAATTGCCCATAACGGCCGTAGAAGGGATATTGAAATAAGGGAATAATATTTACTGAACTGGTTTATGTAGGGGTGAGTTGATATTTTTTATACTCCATTCCCTTGTTAACGTTGGGAACACTTGCTTTTAAGCCTTATTTGGTACCTCCCTTTTATTTCAAAAAGGCTTTCATCTAGTGTGGTAGCAGACAATGTTTCCATGAGCTTTTTCCACAGATTTTTAACCGTCTGTTTACTATGTTGCTGCAGTAATTGAACGAAATCTGAACTATGCTCCACAAAAGAATTAATCATATGCGCTATTTGAAGGCACTGATAATAATTACGGTAACTACTAAATGAATTCCGCGAGAATTTATGACCCAGACTATAGCCGCCGTTTTTCTGACTATTGTAGCCCTGATTTTCTATTTTCCATCTATTTCTGCCTGTCTGGCATATCTCCCGAACATTTGCCCCTGTAGGCTTTATGTTGGTTATAAATACAAACCGGTTGATCTCTTTATTATTTTCTGGATCGCTTTGTTTCTGGCCCTTTTTATTCTGGCTTTTGGTCTGTTCACAACTCACCCAATTAAGCGTATGCCCTTCATGCGCCAATGGCTCTTCCAGCCATGTATAGTCTTTGATTATTGTTGTTTGGCCTTTAGCTTTTAATTCTACTGTTTGCATGCTGCGATGCTTATCTTGAAGATCATAAATATCTTCGTGCAATACGCTAAGGATGTCATCAGGAAATACAACAACATACGTCCAATTATTTTCCTTGCAGATCTGCATAAAGGTTTTGTTAGGATATAATCCATCTGCAAGGATACAGATGGGTAGCCGTGGAAAATACTCTTTGAGCTTAGCGGCTAAACGCACAAAAGCCTTGCGCTCACAGTCTTGCTTCTCGAATTCTTTTCTATCCTTATTATTTACCCACTCACTGGCTAAAGAGATGGCGAGCCCAGAGGGTGTTACCAGTTTAGCTTCTACCACATGGTGCATATAGGTGAATGGAGTGCTTTACACTATTGGTTAATATCCACATTAAGTTAACACTCGCTTAGCTATCGAACCCCAATTTTATAGCCAAGCAGCTTTTTAAAGCGCATTTATCAATAAAAAATCCGCAAAATCCGCTCGCGAAAAAATGGGAATTTGCTCCAAAAATAAAATAATCCTCTGTAATGCCCGCCACCATTGTATTTTAGAAATG
>Ga0164242_10001879_pt1 | contig 24612 bp, 26 predicted proteins | sample OricomgcompostMG_FD_108783 | JGI IMG/M metagenome (GOLD analysis project Ga0164242, IMG submission 108783) | Miracle-Growth compost microbial communities from Emeryville, California, USA - Original compost - Miracle growth compost (MG) ...
AAGCTAGGACCGCTCATTTTTTCCACCCTTGATTTCCATTTCCATTTCCCATTACACATCCTACCCGTTACTCACTAATGTGCACCATTCCATTCCTTGAGCCCATCTCCAACTACCTCTGGAGACATTCCTTTCTCTTCTTGGCAACCTCCTTACCTCGTCGTGCCTTCCGCACTTCAGTTTAACAAATCAAGTGCTGCATCACCTCCCCTGGCCTCTTTTTCGCTACGGTTTCTTTATTCCTGGTACCAAGGCTGATGATTTTACCTCTGTGTCAGCATGGGAAATGTGCTTTGTAGACTCCCACACACTCCTAGTCAAAGGCTCAGGTGCTCAAAAATCACCATCCCTAAGTCCTGCACACGGCGGAAGAACCGGGCTAGGGGCAGGGCCGGCGACGTCCAACCGGACGATCTAGACCACCCAGGACAGGTTGAAAATATCAAAGAGCCCGAGGTGCCTAAGGAGCCGAACGACCTCGACGAGCCCGAAGAGCAGGGAGCACTCGACGAACCTGAAGACCCGGAGGAGCCTGAAGAGCAGGAAGCCCACGAAGAACCTAAAGTGCAGGAGGCCGCCGAAGAGCCTGAAGAGAGAGAGGCACCCAAAATGGTCGAAGATCTGGCAGCCCCCAACGAACCCGAAGACCGGGCAGCCCTGGAGGAACCTCTCGGAGTTATGGATCTAGCGGCAACTTGCAAGAATGCAATTCTTCTCATCTTCCCCGATATCTGCCCCAACTACCTTGAAACTCTTGCAGCAGAGCATGAGTACGATCACGAGCAGCTCATCACGCATATCCTCGACCAGATCGATAATAACCGTCCGTACCCGAGACGGCAGAGGTCCACCCTCAAGCGGAAGCGTAGCGCCGAGAAAGAGGGTGAGGCAAAGGCTGAAGAGGAGAGCAAGAAATTCGACAATCCTGACCGACGGCAAGAGCGGAAGGACCATACTTATTTCAGGGTCTCCAAATCACTGCTGATGCAGGCGTTCCCTTATGTCCGAGCTGGGGATGTTGACGACATCCTAAAGGAGAACGGCGATTGTCTCTTCCCGGCCTTTATTGCCTTGAGTGGTATCGTCTCGGGACAGCAGCCAAGGGCCGGCTTCCGCCTGAAGAATCAGCGGTCTAGAGATGTCCCCGAGTTTCGGGATGATCAAATAGAGAACACTATGCGGAATACGCAAAACGAAGCGGAAAGGAGTACCCTAGAAGAGTTCCAAGCAGCCAGATCTGTCGTGCAAGAACGGCTTGCGAAGCTCGAGGCCGAGAGGAAAATTGAGCAGCAGGAGCAGGAGAACGTGAACCGGGCCAAGGCTGAAGGTACTATGGCGGATTGCGAGTGCTGCTACGATGAGTGCCCCTTGAACCGTATGGTCCACTGCAACGGCGAGACCCTTCACTGGTTCTGCCGCTCCTGTGCCAAGCAGATGGCCGAAACCCAAATAGGCCTTTCCAAGTATCACCTAGCCTGCATGTCTATGGACGGGTGCACCGCTGGGTTTTCACGGGACCAGAGAGATACCTTCCTGGACAATAAACTCATTATTGCTCTGGACCGCATTGAGCAAGAAGCTGTCCTGCGCATGGCCGGTATTGAGAACCTGGAGACCTGCCCATTTTGTCCATTTGCCGCAGAATGCCCACCGGTCGAGATCAATAGGGAATTCACCTGCCAGAACCCCGAGTGCGAGATGGTGAGCTGCCGGATGTGCCGGAGAGAGACTCACATTCCCAAGACCTGCGATGAAGCGGTAAAAGACGCCGGCGTCTCAGCTCGCCGTGTGATTGAAGAGGCCATGTCAGCAGCACTGATTCGGACCTGCAACAAATGTAAGGACAAAACACACCTTCTCCTGCTTTTACTCTCTCTTGTTTTTACTCCTTCCTGCTTCCTTTGGTCATGATTCTGACTCCGGAGAAGGCAACACTCCATTCATCAAGGAGAACGGCTGCAACAAGATGACATGCACTCGGAATGGTTGCTTCAATGTCCAGTGCTATATCTGCCACAAGTCATGCGACTACTCCCATTTCAACGACAGGCATCGAGGCGGGAAAGAGGGCAACTGCCCGCTTTTCGACAAGAATGTTGAACAGCGGCACGAAGACGAGGTTCAAGCAGCCGAGAAGCAGGCCCGCAAGCAGCTTGCTGACGAGCACCCAGAGGTCGAGGTGGAACTGCTCGAGGTCAAGGTGTCGGACAAGGTCAAGCAGGATGACCAGAAGCGAAAGGCGAATATACTGGCCGGCGTAGCACCACCCCCAGCGAGAGCACGAGGACCTCCAGCCGCAAACCGAGGTGAGTTTGGCTAGGTCCTCAAATGGCGTATTCATCCCGCCAGCGTGGTGGGTATATGTCCCGCTAGCTTGGTGGGAGGGACGAACGATGGAGCTAACCGTAGAGTACTAGCTGTAGTCTTGGCTGTCTTTCATGGCGATGCCAACGGCGTGGTCGCTCTGCCGGGTCCCGCAGCGGACGCAATCGCTCGTCAACACCTTCGCCCTGCCTTACCTCGCAACATCGACCACAACGCTGCTGGTGGCATTGCCCCACTTCAGGCGCCGGCTCCAGCTGATCATATCCCTTTCCCCAGAGTGGGGTTTGTCCCACCGAGGGATCCCTTACCGAATCAATTTGCCCTTCAATTTATGCCTGGTGTCATGGCTTTGGCCGGAAACGGCCGTCCGGAATGGGGCAATAACCAGCACGCTGCTGGCATTCCGCCTCCGGAGGGCGACCGGGTACGAAATCGGCCCGACCCAGGGGTCCCCGGACAAATACGCCCTGAGCCCAAGAAGGATCCCGACGTGGAATTTCTCGGTGTGCCAAACCTGGAACGGCGCGGACCACTCTTTCCCCGGGACGTAGCCGCGGCCCCGGGAGCTCCAGTAGCTCCGCATCAGCATCAACTTAACCCTGCCGCCAATGCCTTCGACAGGGCTCTAAACCAGATCCAGGCTGCCCAGGAAAGGGTGGCAGCACAGACGCGACGGATAGCCGAGTTGGAGGAACGGCGCCACCAGGGGTTCAACAGGGCTGGAAGGGAGGATTTGTTCCCTCACCCAATGCATTTTCCTCACCACCCACGTCCGGATGGGCGCGTCATCCAGGAGCCGCTGCGACCGCTTGTCGTGCCCCCTCCTGCGTTGGGGTGGAGGCAGCGGAGATCAGGGAATAACCCACCGCACGAGGTCATTGTCCTCGATGGCATCGCCTCCCCACCTACCCCACTGGCGATCCACGGCCCGTTCGTTCATAACGCTGAGGCCCGCGCCGCGCATCGACCATCGGCGAATCCTTCGGTGGGCCGCGGCCCTGTTGGGTTTGGTAACCCTTAGGAGAGAGTATCCCCTGACACCCAACCGCTACAGAAAGACCCGGACGACAAACTGGGCAGCAGTCACTTTTGATCAATAGAATTATAATTAGCATCCCACAGTCCTTTTACCACTATCGATACAACAAGGAACAAGGACCCTTACCCCCCCTTTCCCCCACAGAGCGTACGGCGTTCATGATTACGGAAAGGTTCTAGTCATCTTCGGCGTTAAATCTTTTAGCCGGTTAGCATAGTTGGAGCAACTTGGTTCGGTATTCATTTCTTTCCTTTCATTATTTGGGTTAACTTTGCATACGGTGCATAGGGCTATAGCAAGGACACGGCTGGGACGCGAAACTTGGTATTTCTGAGCATTCTGACGAATTCCCGGCATCGGGTATAGGGCTCGTCGATAGGACTCGCTGATAGGACTCGTTAATAATATACATACCTGCCTTCATCTTGCTGCCTATTTATTAAGGGTGACGCTGGTTGCTTGGAGCTCGGATCCGAAACAATTGCGAGAAGACTGGCTGTCCGGGTCCGATGGGACTAATTGGCGTATTGAGGGTAGCATCACACTACCTACCAACTAGAAGTCTCTGTTTTCTGTCCACTTAAACCAGAAACCAGTTCCCCCCTGATATTAAATCCTTGGAACAACAATGTGACCCAGCCAATGCCTTCTTAGACCTACCCCTCCGTGGGTCACCTAGTCCTCCCAAATTTCTCGTGCCATTTCCCCTTTGTGGTTGTGGCCGGGGGCCCATTTCCTGTCTCAGGTACAAGCTCGATCGTCTCATGCAGCGTAGCCACCGCACCGAGACCCTGCTCCGGCACCTGGTCGGGCGACGGCGAGACGTCGGTGGGCGACAGCAGAATCAGCGCGTTGGACGTGTTCTTTTGGCGAAGAGAGTATGTCTTGTCGCCCGCCTTGAGGAGTGCGACAGTCGCGGATGGTTCGAGGGTGAGCCTATAGCCCGGGAAGTTAGCTTCTGCAGACAAGCAGCAATATCTGCGACATGGTCTCGACGAACATGGGGGGATTGTCCCCCTCGAGTTGGGAGACAAGCTCGGGTGGGAGCTCGAGGAGCTTGTAGCCGACACCGCTGGGCGCGTGCCAGAGTGGAATGCCCTTGTTTTCTTGACTGGACATTGTTGCGCGTGCATGAACCGCGGTCTCGTTCGCGAAGATTGAGGTGGGGGTTTGGCAATGTCCTGGCCCACATATAGACAGGGATGCCACGTGGTAATGGATGCGGCTCTCATCCACCCTTGTCATTTAAGTGGGGCTCCCAAAAATATCACTTATACGCCGCCGACGACATCTCCTCGCTCGCTGCTTGAAACGTTCTAGTCGGGAATATTATTGATTTCTGCCGTTCGTCATAACTCAAGCAGTTTGAACATCAAATTACCTAACTATTTCTTGCGACTCCCGCGAAAACATTTTGGCCTATGCTAAACTTTCAATGAGGCAACCGGTGCCTAATCAGTCTCGACATAGCATTATAACAAGCTGCTTTGAATGTTTCAGCACGAATATTGCTGCGGCACTCAATGCCCAGTTACCTCACCATCAAGTGGACACCTCCCGCCTCGTAGATTCTAGGATTGGCGCGACCTTTGCCTCCAGAAGTCTCGACCTTGAACAATTCTCTTTCCACTACATTGTCAACGCCCAAGATTTCTTACAAGCCTGCAAGTCGATATGGAGCTCAGCCCCCGAGTGGTAAAAGTGTGGGAAAGTGTGACCTTCAAGAGTCATTTGTGTGAACTCCGGGTGGCTAAGGAGCAAGTTCATGGCGCCATACGGCCTCGTAGCGATGCCACCCATCATTTGCGGCTGCCCTGTTGAGCGGTTACTCCTGCATCCCTCTGGAAAATACAGAGGAAAGGAATGTAATGCCCGCAACGGGCCTTTGAAGACTTCCCGGCTTCCCGGCTCATCCCCGCCCTCGCCGTGGTATTTCCAGGCAGCTTAACCCCTCGCCCAACCTTGAAGTGGCAAGATTTCAGCCCCACAACCGAAACGGACTTCCATGGGCGTGAGTTTCGTCTCCATTTATAGCAGTCTTAGCGCTGTGGTGGCTTTAATTCCTGTAAGAAGGAGGTTATCTATCGCTACACTAGCCACTGTAACTGGCCTCAATTGTAACCGTCTCTAGTGCAACTCCTGACCAAAGTCTACGATTCACCCATCACGGCTTGGTGACAACTTAAAGATCTTGCTTATTTCCCTTTTTTTTCTTCTCCCTCTTTCTTCTTGCAAAATTGATTGTTGTCACAAAGGATGCCAAGGACAAGACATACGCTAACATATCTATAGATCTGGGCACAATAAGTGCCGGGTATTAAGTTGTCACATTTCGGCGACACTCAAATCTGTCTTGACGACCCAAAGCACACATTGATTTCCCGGCACATTCCGTACCTCCACTCTTAGTCCTACTAAGTTACCGCAACCCGGAAACAACTTGAACTGGACAGCCATTTTAAACGCTCGGGAAGAGTTTACTTTTACTCATTGCTTCTCCCGAATTTTGCAGCCCCCACTTCTTGCAGTTCGCCAGTTCAGGTTGCAAAGTTCTATCGAGTCGTCCCAAGTAAGAATCTGAGTAGAGAACCCACCTGCCTTGGAATTATAGGGAGATTTTGTTTCTCACCATTTCAATTCCCGATTTTAGTTGCCGCTGACGACAACTCACAAGCTGAGACAACAAAATCCTGTCGAGTTGTCTCAACTGACAAGTTGGACCAGGTACCTACCTTAAGATGCCTCGGATGGTTTCTTTTTACCAAGGTAGCTCTTGCCCTTTGTAGTCCCAGATTCATGGTTACAAAGTCCTGTTAAGTCGTCCTAACTTACCAAGAACCTGTACCAGGCCCCCACCCTATAATGACTAGGAGAGGCTGCTTTCACCATGGCGGCCCCCGCCTATTGTGGCTCTTGAAATAGGGTCGTAAAGCCCTCTCGACTCGTCTTAACCGAGTTGGAACTTAAACTGGTTCCGCCTTGAGGACACTAGGAGAGCCTCTTTTCACCACTGTAAAGCAAAGTCAGGGTTACGATGTCCTATCAAATCGGCCCAACTGCGGAATAGCTTGACCCGGGCACTCGCCTTGGGAGAGCTAGAAGGGCTTGCTTCTCGCCATGCGCATGGTTGTGAACTCCAAGTTGCGATGACAACTAGGCTGTCACCATATCAGCCGTGGGCGTGATTCTCGTAACTTGATCTCTGCTGTGACTCCGGCCGAATCACAACTCAGCGCTTCAGCATACCTCGCTCCACACGCGGGTCTTGCCAGGTTCGCGATGTCTTCCATTGTCACAATCAAGCTAGATCTCTAAGTGATTTCAAGTGTAGGTGAGTGTAGTCGAGTTGAGACTCGCCAGAGCACAATATATCAATCTCGATGCCCTCCATTGTGACAGTCAGGCTAGATCTCAAAGTGCGGGCGAGTGCAGGCGAGTGCTCGCCAGTTAGGACTCGCTAGAGCAAAACATATAAACGGCCCTCACTCTTTCGAAATTGATTTCTTTTCCACTTCCTTTCAATAAACCTTTCATCAGCTGCCGCGGCAAGGGAAAGATTTTCTTCCCGTTTTCGTTCCACAAAACCCTTCCACCAACGGCTGCGATAACGGCTTGCGCAAAACAAATTTCTCGCATCTATCTGAAATACGCTGCGACTTTGACTATGTCGGACGCGACAGAGTCTGTCGCTCCTCTGCTGGGCTTTGATCACTCCGACGCCTGGCGGTCGGACGTCGAGATGCCGGACGTCGAAGAGCCAATGTTCGTCTCTCAGTGCGAGCGGCCGGACGACGAAGGTTCGGTAAGTAAATACTTGACCAACCCTCGGTATCTTGATACATGTGTCACCTGACATATCTGACGTGCCTATGTGCCTAACTAGCTGTCTGGGGAGGAGCCTCCCCAGAATAACGTCGATGACCATTCGAGCGACACCGACGTCGACATCGAGCAGCGTAAGTTATCCATCGGGCACATGGTTACCTAATTGCAACCCGTCACTGATCATAATCCAGTCATCATAACTGAAGAGGACACGGACTGTTACCAGCAGTTGCTCGCAGCCGGCCTTTTGACCGAGGAGGCCGTGAACAACGCAACGCGCATCCACAATCACCTGAACCTGCACAAGCCGCTGCGCTTCCCCGAGCCCAAGCCTGGCAGCATGAGCACCTTTAGCATCCAAACCGACCGACCCGCCAATATGACGGCCGCCCTCGTCCAGATGACTGGACCCAAATCTGCCGAACCTTGCAGCCGATGCAAAAAAGATAATGCTGGCGTTTGGTCGCTCTGCATCCGCCCGCCCTGCAAGATCACCGACAACCACGTGCACGGCGCCTGTGGCAACTGCGTCTTCCGCGGCCGCCAAGCCGACTGCAGCGATAGTCGCAAGTGGAAGCTGGCCGACAAGGCTGGAATGATCGATAAGCCCAGCATCACAGAGTCCAAGGCAAAGTGGGCTGACGAGATCGAGGTGATCATGCCCATTGCGGGCACCTCGGATGGCCAGCAGAGACTCCAGACGCTGGCTAACAACATTCGCCACGCAAGCTTCGACCCCAAGGGCAATCGGCCACTCCAGTCCCCCTGTGGACTCCCCCTCTAGGCATGCCTTAGTAGCTACCGACTGTACTATAACCCCAGAGTCTCATGGGGGTCTCATGAAGCACCGTAAGTTCCTCTCCCGCCCCATTTCCTGATCGAGCAAGAGGAACCCACAGCTAATCCACGCCAGGTGCATTGCCAATTCGAAACGGCGCTCACTATCCCGATTCCCAAAAACATGGCGGTTAAAGTCAAGTTATTCGTTAATTCCCGGACAAGAGCTTGAGCAAACCACATCGCTAAACGTCGATAGATACCGGTATAGAGAGGCACCGGCCTAGCTGTTCCTCCCATGGCCTCTCTGCGTAGCAACCGACCAAGAGACTTGCTGTTCTGCGCTCGTCAACGGCTCGCAGCCCGAGGCGCATTAAAAACATGAGGACAGAATAAATTCTAGGAAGGCAGACGCGTTGCATTTTCGACTTGATACCCCCTTTTTTTCAATTCCCCTTTCCATTAGTGAACATCAAGTTCCTACATACGTCACACCTGTTGCTCAAGGTGGGGGTTAGTTAGGAATTCCTAGTTAAGCAATGTTTACTTTTGGCGGGGTGTTGCCCGTGCTACCCTATATTTAGCATAATGACGCGTGATTCGCTGCAAAGGTCGCGTAACGGCTGGGATCCCACCAAAAAGAAACCTCCGAGAGCCTCCCTCCGACATTTGACCGCCCCCGAAACCAACAAGCCTTGGTTTCCATTCCACTTCCAAACAAGAGAAGTCCCGCCTCCCGAGCATTCGGTGCTACTCCTATCGGGTCCTATTCGATTGCCGGCACTCTCATTTTGTCCTTTTTAAACTTTCTCTTCTTGTATCATCCTTCCTTCGCGGAGATTTTGTCCCTCGAGTCGGCCATTGTTGTTATTGTTTACCAACGGAACTGCGCTTCCCTACCTGTCTGTGTGTGCATAGGTTTTGGAGACGCGGAACCACAAAGACGCCAGCTGCAGTGCGCCCCAAGACCTGCATATCTCGTATCATTACCGGCAGCTAGTCCTGCGGCAACCCCGGCGACGCGTTTTCGACCTTCTGTTTACCAATACTTTTCTCGGAGAGATACACACTTACCGAACCCACTGCTCCTCCACCACCACCCCCTTTCTCGGCCACTCGCCCGTCCTCTCTTCCCTCGCGCTGAAACCCAGCTCTGAGATCGCCTTGTTCCCATCTGGCGTCTTGTTAGCCATGCGACCGGCCCATTGAAGCGACCATGGTTCGTGTCACTGAGGAGCTGGCGCTCTCCCATGAGCATGTCACTCTCTATTACGCCAACGACCCATTGCTTGGCCATCTCCCGGTCCTGATCTTCCATGGATCCTCGACGACTGCCAATTACACTCTCAACAGCTCCCGGATACAGATCCACGTCTACAGCCCGGCCGGCTTCCAGTCCTTCCCGCGAGTCACCATTTCCCCGAACTCCCCCTTCTATGGCGTTGTCAACCACCTGCCGCGCGAGTTTCAAGGCGACGAGATATGCCGGGGTCTCGCGTTTGGCCTCTTCAAATACTTCACCGAGCTCCCGGAGGCGGTCAAGAATCACCTCAGGAACCAATACCCCACCACGCGCGGCCGTCGACCTGGTTCAGCTCCGGCTCTTTTTGGCGAACAGCATGCAGCCGACCTTGCGAAATCAATGGTCAAGGCCGAGAACACTCCCGAAATGATACAGGTCCTCGAGACGGCTCTCCAGACACAGCACATCAATAACGTTGATGTTGATATAGTCCTTCCCCCTGGAGCTATTAACCCGTTGCGACCCGAGGACCTTGAGGAGGTGCCCGAGGATGAAGACGACATCCTCGATCCTACCCTTCGACAATATGGCATGTATACCCCACTGGTAAAGCTCTTTGGTGAGCCTGTTTTCTTGCCAACCTCAAAGCTCCGGAGGGCGCCATCGAAACCTAGTTCTCTGAATAGGAGCAAATCCTTCACCAAGGATCAGAAGGTCGAGCTGCGACTCAAGATGGGGGAACTGGTCGACACAGAAGAGCGCTACGTGCTCAAGCTCAACGAGCTCGTTAAGCATATTGCCGATGAGTTCCGCCAGAGCGCGAAGGACCGCAACCCTGGAAGTTTAAGCCCCACGGAAGATGACATAGAGAAGCTCTTTCCTAGATCTGCCGACCACATCCTTCAGGTCAACTCTGCTTTCATGCAGGAAATGCGGCGGGTCATGGACGAGACGGAAGAGGAGGCGTTGAAAGATATCGACTCGCCTTTCCCTGCGCCGAGGCTAGGCGGGTCGGGCAGAATCAAGGACCCTAGCGGAGCACTGGCTATGGCACGAATCTTCCTGGACTGGTTTCCCAAGTTTACCGACTGCTACCAGGACTATATACGAGCAAGCCAGAACTTCCCGCAGCTGCTCAATTCTTTCCTCAACAACCAATCTAGCTTCCGCCAGCGTGTAGCACAGCAAGGCGAGCAGACGATACGCTCGATCCTCATCGAGCCTGTCCAGCGTCTTCCTCGCTATAGCCTCTTCATTGACCAAATAGTCGCTTCTCTCCCCATCACCCACCCCGCGCTTCAACTTATGCTCCGCGCGAGGGATATCATTACGAACATCTGTTCCATGGATGACCCCTTGCCGAACAAGCCACACGTCACCAACCGCCTCCGCAATATGGTGGAATGCTGGCCACTCGACCTGGAACCTCAAGGAAGACTCATCTTGGGGATGGATGTTGTCGAACTTGCGTCGCCCTACGTCGGGGGGCCCCACAACGCTAATATCCACGACCGGGCGGGCATATTTCTGCTCTTCTCTGACTGCATTGTCATTTTGAAGAAGAAATTAGCCTCTGGCATCACAGCTCGCGACCTCTTGAGGGAGATCGACAGACCTTCGCCCGCTGGCCTGCTCGTCTCGATGACTAACGCGGCCGGCGGTGCGGGATCTTGGGAGTATGCCTTTACAGGCTGGCACAACCTTGCCGATGTGCGCTTCACTGAATCCTCTGATGGGCGCTTGATTTGGATGACGTCTACCCAGGAGATGAAGGGTGCTCACTCTGGTGACTATGTCACAAGCAAAGCTATCACCTCGAGGTGTTTCCTGCTCCAGGAGTCATACGAGGGCAAGGCTGCAAGGTGGGGCGAAGATATTGTCAAGGCCCGCATTGAGGGTCGGTTCCCTGAGGCCGAGAGAGAAGACCCGACGTGGACGCTTCGGTCCGTGAGGATGCAGGACAACAACCTTGGATTGCACGCAGCCGTCTTCCAAGAGGCTGCCGAGCAGCTGATAGACGGCCGGAGAGAACCAGCTCCGATACGCATTGTCATCGACCACGACAAAGGTACTAAGGGCGCGCCTGTAGGTCATTACGGCGTGGAGATCGTCGTGGAGGTGAAGACCGGTGACCTGACAAGGATTGGCATGAGTACGCTCGGACTGAACGGCAAGCGGTACAGCGATGATATTGCACTGGAAGATTTTCTTCCGTCGCTCACTAGGAGAAGTATGACCCCTGGAATCTTCTTTCTCTCTTCAATACTAATATCCCGTATAGTCATCCAGCTTCTCAGTGGCCAGTTCAACGTCTCAAATCTGCGATTAGTACCCGCCCTGGTATCCTACTATACCAAGATCCTGCGTGGCTGCAACATCTCTTCGAGGACGGAGAAAACACGATCGTTCCTCGCATCCTCCCCTGTCAAATTGCTCTCTAGCTTCCTCGGCGGTGGCAGTACACCGGTGGCGGCGGATAACATCAGCGGGCCGAAACACCAACGGACTCCTTTGGGAAATGTGACAACTCTCTTCCCAGCGGCGCAAATCACGCGCTCCAATAGCCAGAAAGACACCGCGTCCCTTTTAGGGTCTATCACTGAGAAAGACCGTGGTCGGATTGGGATGGAGGAAGGTCGACCTGAGAACCCGCTCATGCGACTTGAGCAGACCTTCACGGGTTATATCGCTAGCCTGCAAGCGCGCAAGGGCCAATTTATTGGCCGAATCCTACTCAACAGGTCGAGCGCTGATGAGTTGTCCGTCAACGATCTCTACAACCGACTCATCGAGAGCCCCTTCGACCTTGATGCGTCGGCCGATCTGGGCGCTGAGGTTATTTTCACGGCGTTTGAGAAGTTTGTGCGCATTGCCTGGCGCGACCAGATGGGCCCTGTTATGACCACCCAAGCGCTGGACGCGCTGCAAGTACGAGCTTCTAAGAGGGTTCCTGGCGACTTTGCCGATTTTGTCAACTATTTGTTTGGAGATATGGCTCCGCAAAACCGACGGGCATTCACGGCTCTGATCAAGTTACTCGCCGATCTTCTTGAAGGGTGCGGCAACGACGGGGATAGGGGCGCCTTAACCTTGGCGTTCGCCGAAATGTTGGTGGATGGCGGCGCCGCGCACAATTATATCAACCTGCTTGACCGCCTCGTCGAGGACTGCGATCGCATATTTGAGGAAGCCGGATTTGGGTCGAGCGTACAATTCCGTGGCTCTGCCTACGAGTCGATGAATTCGACGACGAGAAGTCACAAGTCTACAACCGGGTCGATGACGTCGAATACTTCGTCTCTTCGAAGGAAGTTTGGCTTTGATAGCCTTCTTCGGCAGAACAGCAAGACTGACCCGGAGAAGCCGTCGATGTGGCGGAGTCTGAGCAAACACGGCCGGAACCCGGCGACCGGGGAGAGTTCCAGCCTCTCGAAAGTATCTGTCAACCGATCGAGGTCGATTGACCTCGGGATCCAGCCAACAAGCCCGAACAAACTTAGGCGGCCGGGGTCCCGTGATCGGCCCCCGGTTGCAGGCGCATTCGATGATATCTCGCATCGACCTTCTAGCTCACACAGGCTCGAGACTATTGGCGAACCGGACGTCGAACCAGCAGAGTCGGCCAAGTCACTTAAAAAGAAGCGGCGAAGCTCCCTCTCCGACCTCAAGAGTCTGATGGCGGCAGCTTCCTTGGAGGACGATGTGCCGCTCACGCCCTTGTGTATTAACAAGCAGACGTCAGAGAAGTTCAATTCTACTCCGAGGGTACCGGCCCCGTCCAAGATTCCCATCAGCCCACAATCACAAAGCCTACGTGCGCCGCGCCAGAAGGAGAATGCCGTCGAGTCGTTGGAGAAGATTGCCTCCTCGTCATTGTCTGAGGCCTTCAAACCGGTTGAGCGGGGACATGCCAAAACCCTCTCAACATCCCACATCCCGACTCTTAAACCGTCCAGGATTCCGAACCCCAGCGAATCACCCACTCGACCATCATCAAGTCCAACTAAGGCGCCGGGCTCGCCGCAGAAGCTTCGGCTGCAGTCGCCGCAGAAGCTACGGGAGCGCCTGCAGGTTGAGAAGAAGGCCGTGGACGAGGTTGACGCTAGTCTCAAAAACGAGTTGTCCAGGATAGCAGAGGACATGGCACGCGTCGGATCTACGCTACCCCGTTCCGCCACCACTGACCTTCGCAAGCTCTCGTCAGCCGTCAAGGCACTCGAGGATCGCATCCCGCAGGTGATGCAGGAGCTCCAGGACCGGCAGGCTGATGTGCATCGCGAGATGGAGGATACCCTAAAGGCCACTGACGCCAAGGTCAAGGCGATCGACCAGTTGTACAAGGAGTCTACAGCGGAGAACGAGCTGCTGTACGAGAAGTTCAATAACGAGCTGGGCAAGATCGTCAAGGCTCTGAAGGGCAAGGGAAGGGAGGATAAGGAGGAGCTCCTGACTAAGCTGAAGGAGAGCGGAGAGGAGAAGGCGAGGATGAAGAAGGAGAACTCGCGGTTGCGGAGAGAGATCATTAGCCTGAGAACTGCGCTGAAGGGCGGGTCCAGTTGAATCCACCCAGAGATAGGGGTATCTTGATGAAGGCGTCAAACGGTCGAGGCGTTGGTTTTGCGGGATGGCGGGCTTGGGTAGGGGCAATAGGGGTCAACGGGGCCGGTTTTGGTGCCGGATGTGATGCTGCATCTGATGCGACATGACATACATGGTTTTGCAGTGGCTCCAGAATGATGTACATATATTATACGTGGTTCATGTCCGGGAATGTATGAGAACGTTTTCACGATTGGGCCTTGGCTCGGGAAACGGAAATGGGAAACCAAAAGTTTACGATGCCGAAGAGTGTGTCTGCTCCTGGCTCTGGGTATCTTCTCTCAATGCGTCTTTGGCTTTACCTTCTTCCACCCAGCATTCGAAGAACAAGGGACCAGCCTCTACGGCTCTAATGGACGTGGTCTTGGCCCCGCCAATGTCCCTGCCGTTCTCCGGTATTGTTGTGGAAGCTGTTTGGAGGTTCGGCTCGGAAGGAATCCATGCTTGGGGATGCTCCTCATTGTCAGCATATATCGGCCGTTCTTCTATTCCCGGGGCATCGGTCGAACTTACCCCAATAGGAGCTTGACCCTCCTCCTTCAGCTCAACCGCAACGGTGAAGGTACACCCCTCCGGCAAAGCCTCCATCTTCTCCGCTGCGTACGAAAGTCGCCTCACAGCACCACGGAGCTGCTGATCTACGTCCGTCCAGTTGACGTCTCTCGCCGCGGCGCCGGCATCCCCCGGTGCGCCCGTCTCATCATCCTCCTGCTCGGCCTGCCGCCGACCTCCTCCCGCCCCGTTGCCGCCGAAATCCCGCATCGCATCCGCGCCGCCGGGCCAGGCGGGGAAGCGGGCCACGTCGAAGACCCAGCGCTCCAACACTGCGCCTGGGGGTAGCCTGGAGCTGGGGCTTTGTTGTAATGGGCTGTGGATCACCACGATCACGCGGTCGACGTTGCCGCTGGCCAGCTGGGCAGCTACGGCGTCGAGGGCATCGCGGATCCAGGAGCACACTTTCGGGTGGCGGTTCTGATGGACGGGAAGGTTGTAGGCTTTGGCGGAGAGGAAGGTTGTCTGGGGGTATATGGATCGGTAGTACAGGATGTTGTGGATGCAGACGGTTAGGAAGGTTGTGAAGGAGGTTAGGAGGGTGTGCGCTTGGGAGAGAGGCAAAGAGCCTTCCGGGGGTGGTGGTGGAACGGCATCGAGATTGGGTAGGGGGTCCTGGTTGGGCATTTGGTACTTGAGACTATTTTCGAATTGAAATCGAATCTAGAATTTCAATACTCTCAAAGGACCAGTTTCTGGAGAAGAGACAAAGGGCTTGACTAGCTCCCCTACATGGTCAATTTGAAGCTGACGGAATGTCATGGGAGACGCGGGGCAGCACCTTTTTTGACGCGTCGTGGTTTAACTAATCCCTGCAGCTTGTGGAGCGAAGCTGCCCCGCAGACATGTGAGACGAGACAGCTGCGCACGAGCCACCCAGCAGTCACCACTTAACGGCACGTCTCAGCATCCACATTGGGATTTCGTCCACAGTTTAAACAAGTCATTCTCAGCTCACGCAACCCACCGCCGCCATTTAAGAGTTGTCCTTGGGCAACCACGATCTGATCACCAGTTACCGCCCCTTCCCCGAAAGAATACAGAAGGGCGAATCCGAGCCGACAACAAGAAATATACCCTCTGCGCCGACCGTCTAGCTCGAAACAGGAATGGAGGAGCACTTGGTGCAGCTGCTGGCTAACACCCAGCTGCCGGCCGAGGGCCCGCGCAAGCAGGCAGAGCTTGATCTGAATCATGCAAGGACGAGCCCGGATTTCCCTTTGACGCTCGCCGGCATTGGCGCCCATGCGAACGCCCCCACCGAGATCAGGCAAGCTGCACTGTCATGCTTGCGGAAGTTTATCGAAGACCACTGGACCCCTGGTTCTTCTGATGGCGCCCACATTCCAATTCCTGACGCCATAAAGGACCAGCTCCGGCCCATGATGCTGGAGCTTGTACTGAGCCCCGAGAATGACCGCAAAGTCAAGACGGCTGCGAGGTATGCCTTCCCTACTTCCCTGCCACACGCGCGTCCGGACCACTGGCCTGACATTGTCACTACCTACACAGCTACGTCGTCAGCAAAATTGCCATGGTTGACTTCCCCGACGACTGGCCGACTCTTCTCCCCACCGTCCTTAGCGTTATGCCCAGTGGCACGGATGTCCAGTTACACGGCGCATTGCGGATCCTACAAGACCTGGTCGAGGAGAGTCTGAGCGAGGAGCAGTTCTTCACCATGGCCCGAGACATCATCAGAGCCGTCTACGACGTTGCCTTGAACGAAAACCGCAAACAAACTCACAGAGGCTTGGCCGTTCTCGTCTTCCGCGGCTGTTTCGACCTCATGGACATCGTCAAGGAGGATCATAAGCAAGAGGTCAAGGCGTTCGCAGATGAGGTTCTCAAAGGCTGGCTGCCGTTCTTAGAGCAGGTTATTAAGGCGCCCCTGCCTGATAATGGTCCTAACCTAGAATCTCAACCCGAGAGCTGGAACGGCCCCATCGCCCTCAAGCTGCAGGTAGCCAAGACCCTGATTAAGATCAAGACCGTGTTTCCTGCGCTGCTCCTGCCACAGAGCACCGCGCTCTTTTCTGCAACCTGGGAAGATCTCAACAAACTGCAGATACCCTACCAGCAACTGTTTATCGATAGCGACGCTCAAGGCAGGCTGGAGGATATAGACGGGCTTCCCTTCACTCTGGACTTCCTCGTTTTGGAGGAGCTCGATCTGCTCAACCAACTATTACGTGCCCCTCTCGTCCAGAAGGAGCTCGAGGCCCAGATCAACGCCCATGGTTCTCTTCACGAGACCCCGTGGGTTTTAGATCTCATGCAGTTGGCCACAAGCTACTCTCGGGTGACACAGGAGGAAGAGGGCCTATGGGACATCGACGTGTCCCTTTATCTCGCGGAGGAGACCTCGGTTTCTTCTAACTACACTGCCCGCACTGCTTGTGGTGATTTCCTAATCAAGGTTGGGGAGTGGCTACATCACCGTGCCTTGGAAGGACTCTTCGCCTATAGCAAGACTCTGTTCACCGGAAATACGGACTGGCGGAGTCAAGAGGCCTCGCTATACCTCTTCAACATGCTCGTCTCTGATTTCCAAGATTGTTCCAAGCCAGTCCCGGACGAGATCGCCCAGGCGTATCTCGAGCTGGTCAATTACGCCATCAACCGACAGGAGGAGCCCATCCTGCGAGCCCGGGGTTACCTCGTGGCGGGTATGCTGTCCGCAGGCTTCAGTCCGGCGGCTACCCTACTAGATCGAACAATCGAGTCCATTACTCGCGAGCCGTCCGAGCTTGTCCAGGTCGCTTGCGTCAAGGCTGTCGAAGGATTCATTAAGTCAGGGAATGTGCCCCAGGATCGCCAGATCCCCATCGTCGCGGCGGTGCAGCAGTTCTTAGAAGCCAAGGACCTGACTGAGCTGGAGGATGCTGACGACCTCCTGGTGACGCTACTAGACACATTGCGGTCTGCTATTAATATGGACAAGCGGATCGCCGTCCACATCGACAGCAAAGCCGTCGACCTCCTCTTCCTCATTGCTAAACACGGCGCATCAAATTTCCAGGTCACCATGGTGGTGTGCGAGGCGTTTGAGGATATTGCGCGATCTCTCACGGACACGTCGTCTTACACTGCCCTCTGTACCAAGGTCCTCCCGTCGTTGACCGGAGCCTTCGACGTTGCAGATATGACCCATGACGATCCGCTAGTGACTGTAAGTTGGAACACTGCTCGGTCGAACACTGTTAGCCTGAATCCAGTTTTACTAATAATCGTCATAGCTGGCCACAGAACTCCTCATGATCCTGGTTCAATACGGCTCCGAGCCACTTCCTGCTGGTTTCGTCGCTTCCGCGCTCCCCAAGCTGAACCGGCTGTTGATGAGCTCACCGGAAGGCGAGGTTCTTCGACCGGGCGCGGAGGCTGTGAAATATATGCTCATGCACGACCATCACCAGGTATTCGGATGGCACGATGAGAACGGCCGATCCGGCTTGGAAGTCTGCCTTCTGATCATCGATCGGCTGCTGGGGCCCTCTATTGAAGATACTGCAGCTTCCGAAGTTGGCGGTCTTGCCGCAGAGCTTGTTGAAAAGGCTGGCCAGGAGCGTCTGGGACCATTCTTGTCCCAACTGCTCCAGGCCGTCGCCACTCGGCTGGGCTCCGCCGAGGCAGCTCCCTTCATCCAGTCCCTGATTCTCGTCTTTGCAAGACTATCGCTCGTCGGAGCTAACGATGTCGTCGAGTTCCTCAACACTATCCAAATCGAGGGCCAGAATGGGTTGCAAGTGGTTCTCGGCAAGTGGCTTGAGAACTCCATCAACTTTGCCGGATACGACGAAATTAGACAGAAGTAAGTTGTCCCCCAGGGTACGGTCATGGAGTGCCTAGGTTGCTAACACTTCTTCTAGTGTGATTGCGCTCTCAAAACTCTACTCACTCAATGACGCCCGAGTAGCACAGACAATGGTCAAAGGAGATCTAATTGTCAACAACAGTGACCAGATCATGACGAGATCCAGGGCTAAACAGAGTAAGCTAAATTCAGAGCACCCTCTTCCCGGACGGCTACTCAACATTGAAACAGACCCAGACCAGTACACCATTATCCCCGCCTCGCTCAAGATCCTCAAAGTCCTAATTGAGGAGCTGCTCTCAGCCTCGGGTGTTCAGGGCGCCGCAAATGCCGCGGCAGCTGCGGCCACCGAGTTCGCAGATGCCGAGGAAGATGACGGTGACGAGGGCTGGGAGGACGACCTGGGCGATACCCTTGACTTGAGCCTCGGCGGCACGAAGGCGGACCTGATGTCCTATATCGATGGGTCCGGCATTCGCCAGCGGGATGACGAGACCCAGGCTTACCTGACTGAGTTCTTCATACGGGCTGCTAGCGAAAACACAGCCGGCTTCCAGGATTGGTATAACATGCTGACCGAGGAGGAGAAGGGCAAACTTAACGAGCTAGCGTCGCAGCAGCAATAGTGAGGTTTTTTGAATTCGGGACTACCTCGTCACGGGGCGAAATTGCAACGGAACGGTACATGGTAATATTGTGCAGGATGGGCGATACCAAATTTGTGCGACCATAGTCGGAGGTGGAATCAGGAGTGCCGGCTTGGAATCGGAGCTAGCTGTCAGGGGATATCTCAGCTTGTTGGGTAGGCCCCCGACAACCTGACATGGTAAGGGCATAGAACAGCTGAGGCAACAAACGGTGATAGGCATGGTGCATAGCTTTGAGCACGGCAGGTCAATTAACTCTGGCCGCTTTGCCTGCTTTACCACCCAAGATGCCGGTACTGAATGCGCAAGCTAGAGTCAGGCATATAAACCTAGCAATAGGAAATATAGCCAGGTCACGAACGATGACAACACTGATAATGTAACCCCGGGCGAACTTTTGAGTTGGAACTGGGTGATCCGTATATTGAGAAGTACCTAGAGATTGATTGTCCTTTAAGCATCCGGCATTAGGATATCCCAGGCAGAATAACCCGCGGACAATTGTTGCCCTATCTTGTTTGAGTTATGATTACGACTATGGGACGCTCATTTTCTCCCCTAATCTCACATATTCGTATTATCCGTACAATCATTACAATTTGATATCATGCATCGTCAGTCGTTTGTAGCATCAATACCATTAGCGGCAAACCCAGCCAGTCAACTCCTCCATACCCTCTTCCTCTCGACCCTTCACAACTTAGATAATATCTCCACTCCCGAACCCTCCTCCGCCTCCAAAAGGCCCCCTCCCAGGCCTCCCACCCCCGAAGCGCGGCGCACCACCCGGCCCAACGGGATCCCACCTCGCGCCCGGCGGCGCCTGGTCATCAAACTGCCCGTCGCCCTGGCCGCGAGGCCCCTGGAAGAGCGGATCGTCAAACGTGGGGTGCATGCCGCCGCCGCCACCACCACCACCACCGAAACCCGGCCTCGGCAGACCGCCCCCAACAAAGTTCGCGCGCAGCGGATCGTGCGGGCCTAGACCGGGAGGGTTGAGGTCGTCGTGGCCGATGTTGAACGGCGAGACGCCGCCGGGAGGGAACGCCGGCCTCGCCCCCCTCGGGGGCCGGTTGACCTCGTACTCGTCGTCGAAGCCCGGCGGCGGGAAATCGCCGGCTGGGATGGGGCGCGGCGGGCCGGCGGGGGCTAGAGGGTCGTTTATCGGGTATGGATGCGGTTGGGCCGGTTGCGGGAGCGGGTCCGGCATCTGCGGAGGTGGCGGGCGGCTGGCGCCGGAGCGGCCGGCGCGGTCGGCGTCTTCGCGGGCTTGGCGGTCGTCGGGCGTCTCTTGGTAACCTTCCTTTTGGAGGGATGGGAGGAGACGCTGGATGATGTTGATCTTGATGAGGGTAGCGAGATCTGTGTTGGGGGAGGGGGTTCTTGTTAGAAGGAGACCAGAGTAGGAGGGGGGGTTGAGGACTTGTGCAGAGGAAGAAAAGACTAACCGGTCATGCGCTCCTCTGAAATAAAGACGTTCCTAAGCCTCTGCGGAAGGTCGCCGCGGTCTTCGGTCCCATCCTCTGCCTTGGCGATGCGCAGAGGTAGCGCGGCCGAGGAAATGTAATCACGAGGGGCGATCTCGAAGCGGACGATACGCTCGTCTCCGACAGCAAGCCCGCGTATCTCAGCCTTGCCTCCCAGCCGGTCGACTTTGATGACGAAGCGCATGGACGACTGCGAATGGGCGTACACGAAGCTATGGCTGTTGAGGCTCGCGTTCCATTGCGGCGGGAGGCGTGGTGCTAAGCGGGAGCATTCTTCTTCTGCGGGATGATAAGTTAGTTATGCGCCTGGCTTGTGGGGAGGGAGTAACGAAAGAGGACTTACCGATTTTACGTTCCTCATCGAAGCCTAGAAGTCGGAAACCAAGCGAGGCCATGCACCCGTGGGTGAATAGGGAGATGGCCTCCAAGGAGCTGCTGAGGTCGGAGGTGGTGTCCTCTCTCTCGTGGGTTGGCAGAGCTTCTGCCAGATGCTTCAAGATTGAAGGTGGCGCCAGCGGATCGGTCGACATGTTTGGTAATGGAAATACGAATAGGGGACGCTAAGGTAAGGAACAAGAGTATCACGGTGGTAGATGGAAGATTGGACGTAATCGTACGAGAGCTAGAGTTGTAGTCACGGAGCTGTCTTGTCAAGCCGCGTCACTGATTGGGGTGGCGTCATGGAGCTGCCTGATCGCGGGGTTATGAGAGCGCCACATCGCCCCACCGTTACACTACAGCTGCACTCCGCGCACCCGTCCCACGGTGGCAATATCAGAGGGACTAGCGCCAGCACTAATCTAACACCCTGGGTTGGCTCGATGTCAACTTCAACTTCCACTGACTCCCTACGAGCCCGCCCAGGTTCATATTTCATCCTCTTCCATTGTCATACCCCTGAGCTCGCCAGCCCGAAGCCGAGACTATCTCGAGATTTACAGCTACGAGCCAAATGCCGATATATTATATATGGGACGGAGAAGGGGTATATCAGGAGTACAGCGTCCATTGCGAGAAATAAATCACCCTTAGAGAAAGAGGAGAATGCTGGGCATGACGCTAGAACTCCATAGCAATACATCAACGCCATATTCATACCCCATGCAGCCTTGGTCATGTAAACCCTACAAGCTTAAACAACAAACATGGACGGGTAGCATGATAGCTGGTCCAGAAACGCCAAACGTGCCGAAGGCTGGGAAGGGCCATGCCTAGAATGCAAAAAGTAGTACAAGATAAAACTAGAGAACATCTCGTAGGAAAGAAAGGAACTTGCTGCTACGCCTAGATATACATGCCCTGAAAACCCACAAGCCGGCGTGTTAGACCCAAGTCACTTGACTGTTGAGATGGCAATGTTAACGACGGCGCTACCAACGGCGGCTGTTATATTTGTTAGCTAATAGTTCAAAGGCAAAACAAAGCGTCGGCTTACCTGAAAGCAGCTGCAACTTTCACGGGCCGCTTGACCGGTTTCTTCGGAGCCAGTGTCTTTGATCGGCGCTCGCTTGGTTGACTTATTCCGAGCAGGTCAGCCTCCATCGCGGTGAGGGGTGAGCTACTTCGACTCCTCGAAGAGTAGCGGCTATGCGATGCAAGCGGGCTAGGAGACCGTGAGCTTCTTCTGGGACGTGACCGTTCTGTCGTCCGCCGACTCCGCTCTGAGTCGCGTTGCGAAGACTGAAGCCGGTCTTGCGACTGTCCGCTATGGTATCCACTATCCTTGTGGTGTTTAAGCAACGGCGGCCGACGATCAGGGTCGTGGTGAGGTGAAGTGTGTCGGCCGTTGGGCCGGTTGAGAGATCGTAGTAATTTCCCCATTGGGTCATCATGGCTCGAGACAACGATACTATCTTCGACCTTTGGCGACTGTTCGTCATGTCTGCGCGTCCCCGTTGACTGAGGCGTGCCGTGCGGAATTGAACTCTGCCGGCTTTGAGACGGAGTAGTTAGAAGGCTAGGGCTTACCCTGGTGCGTTTCGAGGACCTTTCATCGCCGTCGCGGAAGTCATTCCTCCCTCGCTTGCCGGGACAATTCGGTGTTCGCCGGACGCTGGAACGGCCTCGCTCATACCGCTCAGCTGACAAGCTTCGATTGCGATGGTCCTCGGACGAACCACGACTCCTGTCCCTTTCGATCTGAGAAAGTTGTCGCTTCTTTTTTGCTTCCAGGGCATCCCGATCGATGCGGAACCTAGGTGGAAGCTTGATAGGTGCTGAGGCTGGATGCCTGACGGGAGGATCATGTGAAGGATAATCATGGCTACAGCCAGGAAACTTCCGCCAAGTCATCCCTGGATACAGCTTGAAGACGGGGTCATGCTCAAAGTCCCATCCTTTCTGCTCCCAGATAGATCGACAGAATTCCTTCTGGTTATCCTCCTGGAGGTAAGCAGATTTAATACAAGTGGCATTGTATGCTGGAGGGATTGTTGGATCGTCATTGTACTCGTACGGTAAGGGTATACCGACGGGGTCCGCCGGTTTCGCCTTGTGTTCCGCAAAGATCAGGTCGAGATCCTCTTGCAGAGCCCCATTAAAGTCACCATCAGCTCCACTCGAACTGGGTCGCTTCGGGAGACTCGCTAGGCCGGAGTTGTCCCGAGTTTGCCTTGGAGGAGTTGTGGCTTGGTCACGGTGTGGTTCGCTAGGAGATCGTCGTCGGTGGTTAATGCCTGCTACAGGACTTGGTTGGCGGCGCGGTCGGGGTTTGTGGTCCTGTGCGCCAGACAAAGACCGGCGTGGGACTTGATCCTTGTCGTGCTTTCCGCGTTGCTGGTGAGAGTGGCGTGACCGCGAGGAGCCGTCACCCCGAGGGGGACGCTGCCAGCTCGTGGTAGGCGGATGCGGGGGCAGCCCTGGGGGAGGAGCATGGCTTGCTTCTAGTGCGGGCGGATATGGCCCTACTTGATTATTAGGCGGGGGAGGTGGAGGAGGATAGGGCTGGTGATAGCCGGGAGCTGGCGGGTATGGAGGAGCCTGGTAGGGACCAGCGGGATAGACGGTGGAATGAGGTGCATAATAGCCTGGCTGCGGATATGGTTGCGGCGGTGGTGGTGGGGGTGGCTGTCCGTAGGCTGGAGGAGCTTCATGGCCGAAAGCTTGAGGAGGTTGCTGACCATAAGGTAGGGGAGGTTGCGGGCCATAAACTGGAGGAGGTTGCTGGCCATAAGCTGGGGGAGGTTGCTGGCCATAATGAAGAGGAGGACCTATTGGCTGCGGTCCATGGTAAGGCTGCGGAGGGACTGGGGGTGGATAAGGGGGTCCAAATGGTTGAGGTTGTTGATACGGGCTAGGATATGACTGGGGAGGCGGGGGAGGAGGCCGAGGTGGCACACCTAGTAGGTGTGGGTTTGCCGGAGGGGCACCGTACCGCTGAATAGCTGGACCATGATTCGACTGAGACGGGTAGCGGGTGACAACTGGACCCTTCTTATTTGAAGCTGAGGCGTTCATCTCGGGCGCCTCTTGGTGCTTGGATTGCCAACGTTGAAGGCCTCTACGGTCTTGAATCAGCATTTGATGCATGGAGAAGACCAGCAGGCCATCGAGACACCACCCTGCTCCAACCGAAAGTCATCAGAAACCAGGAGGCAAATACTCACGCTAGAACATGACGGATTGGTTCTGGGCATGCAACCACCCAATGGCCCTTCTCGCCACAGTTATAACAATTTGGCTCCTGTTCAGTAGCAGGTGACTGACCGGGAGCCGGGGCGATCATTTTGACTTCGTGGAGAGCAGAGACGACAGATCGGCTGCAGTAGATGGTGCCCAGAGGGAAATGAATGGCTGTGGACGGTGAGACTCGAAGGCGACCAGGTTTGGAGGACTGCAGCCCCGGGGGCAGAAACCTCAACAATCCCGGTTGAACTGTAAAATTAGACAGTGTATGCCCCGCCTCTGGTGGCCAAGTGTACCACCAAGGTGATTGAATACTTGGGTTAATGAGCAGGATATCTCAGAGAGCATCGCTGCTGTGTCCACGGTCGAGATGGATGGGCAATGTCAACGTCGACTTGGGAAGGGCGAGCCGCAAGATGGACGCAGGGAAGCCCGATGTCTCTCAAGACTCCCTGGCACAAACCCGAGAGGTAACATGAGACGGGACAATACCAGTCCCGGGTAACGAAATGTTATAAGATGTGATATGTCCATGAACCTAAGGCCATGAACTGAACCCACGTTTTGTGTGATCGAAGCTGAAAGCATGAGGTTCCCCATGACTAGGTGGGGCTGGGCTGGGGAAGTGATTGGGAGAGCGTGGTTTCCGCACGTGACACATACTGACGATCTTGGGGGAC
>Ga0164242_10001880_pt1 | contig 24605 bp, 23 predicted proteins | sample OricomgcompostMG_FD_108783 | JGI IMG/M metagenome (GOLD analysis project Ga0164242, IMG submission 108783) | Miracle-Growth compost microbial communities from Emeryville, California, USA - Original compost - Miracle growth compost (MG) ...
CAGCGGCAGGTCGGCGCCGCGATCCGTCGCGAGCTCATGCGCGAGGGTCAGGTGTTCTACGTGCACAACCGCGTCGAGTCGATCAACCGCGCGGCGTCGAAGCTGGCCGAGATCGTGCCCGAGGCGCGCATCGCGGTGGCGCACGGGCAGATGGCCGAGGGCGCGCTGGAGCAGATCATGGTCGGTTTCTGGGAGAAGAAGTACGACGTGCTCGTGGCGACCACGATCGTCGAGTCCGGCCTGGACATCCCGAACGCCAACACGCTGATCGTCGAGCGGGCCGACATGTTCGGGCTGTCGCAGCTACACCAGCTGCGCGGCCGGGTGGGCCGCGGCCGCGAGCGCGGCTACGCCTACTTCACCTACCCGCCGGAGCGGCCGCTGACCGAGACGGCCTACGACCGGCTGGCCACGATCGCGCAGCACACCGAGATGGGCGCCGGCATGGCCGTCGCGATGAAGGACTTGGAGATACGGGGGTCCGGGAACCTGTTGGGCGGTGAGCAGTCCGGCCACATCGCGGGCGTCGGCTTCGACCTGTACGTCCGGCTGGTCGGCGAGGCGGTCGCCGACTTCCGTGGCGAGGGCGAACAGGAAGCGGACGCCGGTGAGATCCGTGTCGACCTGCCCGTCGACGCGAACCTGCCGGTCGACTACCTGCCCGCCGAGCGGCTGCGGCTGGAGGCGTACCGCGCGCTCGCCGGTGCCACGACCGACGAGGCGATCGACGCCGTCCGCGCCGAGCTGCTCGACCGGTACGGTCCGATCCCGCCGTCGGTCGAGAACCTGCTGGCCGTCGCCCGGTTCAAGGTGCTGTGCCGCCGCTACGGGGTCAGCGAGGTGTCGCTGCAGGGGCAGAACATCCGGTTCACCCCGGTCGAGCTGGCCGAGTCGGCGCAGCTGCGGCTGCAGCGCCTGTACGACAAGTCGCAGTACAAGCAGGCCGTCTCGACGATGTCGGTGGTGCGGCCCAAGGGCGTGGTCAAGCCGGACGGCTCGTTCGCCGAGGTGAAGTTCGGTGGCGAGCCGCTGCGTGACGTCGCGCTGCTGCACTGGTGCGGTGAGGTGCTGGCGTCCGTGGTCGGGTGAGGCGGGTAGCCGGGGGCCTGCTCGCAGCGGTCAGGCTTGATCTACTCGCAGGCCCCCGGCTACCCGACTTCCGTCCTCGTGAGATTCTGTCTGGTGTGAAGGTCCGAATCGTTGGCGTCCTCGCCGTGCTCGCGCTTGCTGCGTCCCTGCTGTCCGCTTGCCGCACCAACGTGGGGGTGGCTGCCCGGGTCGACGGGCACAAGATCAGCGAGAACACCGTCGACGACTACGCGGGCCACGGCAAGGCGCTGGCCAGCAGCGACGGCAGCTCGATCGGCCCGCGCGCGGTGGCGCTGTACTACCTCGTCGAGCAGCGGGTGGTGAACGCGCTGCTCGACGCCGCTCCCGGCGCCACGCCCAGCGCGGCGACGATCGACTCAGCGGTCTCCAGCGCGGTCGCGCAGTCCGGTGGCAGCGCCGCCGTCGTCAAGCAGCTCGGCCTCACCGGCTATCCGACCAAGCTCACCAACGTCGCCATCCGCGACGCCGTCATCCGGATCAAGCTCGACGAGGTCGCCAACCTCTCCACCAGTGACAACAACCCCTCGCTGAGCGACATCGCCACGGCGTTGAAGTTCGACACCACCAAGTTCCCCGTCACCGTCAGCTCCCGGTTCGGTGAGTGGAACGCATCGGCGCTCACGGTCGACCTCTCCGGTGGCCAGCCGCCGTACCTGACACTGCAGTCGACGGCCGCGGCCCAGCCGGCGAGCTGACCGCGCACCGATCGGCCGGGCCGTTGACCTCCCCGCTCGAGCGCGCGGTCGCGGTGATGGACCGCCTGCGCGCGCCCGGCGGGTGCCCGTGGGACGCCGAGCAGACGCACGAGTCGCTGACCCGCTACCTCCTCGAGGAGACCTACGAGGTCCTCGAGGCGATCGAGACGGCCGACCCGGTGCTGCTGCGCGAGGAGCTCGGCGACCTGCTGCTGCAGGTGCTGTTCCACGCGCGTATCGCGGCCGAGCGTACGGACGACTCGGCGTTCACCATCGACGAGGTCGCCGGCGATCTCGTCGACAAGCTCGTCCGCCGGCATCCGCACGTGTTCGCCGACGCCGACACCGGGGACGCCGACCAGCTGAACGAGGCGTGGGAGAAGCAGAAGATCGCCGAGAAGGGCCGCACCTCGGCCGTGGACGGGGTGCCACTGTCGCAGCCGGCGCTGGCCCTCGCGGCCAAGCTCACCACCCGCGCGCGCCGGGCCGGCCTGGCCGTCGACGTGCAGCCCGGGCAGGTCGGGCACCCGGAGCAGGTCGAGCGCCCTGAGCCGGCTGGCTCCGATGTGCAGATCGGCCTGCGGCTGCTCGCGGTGGTGGAGGACGCCGTCACCGCCGGGGTCGACCCCGAAGGCGCGCTGCGCCGCGTCACCCGCGCGCTGCGCGACGGCATCCGCGCGGCAGAGGCGACCGGCAACGACGCCGACTGAGCAGCGGCGGTCGTTGCGGCACGCTGCGGGCGCCGATGTGGATCTTGTTGCGCCTGGGGTGCTGGGGCGCACCGGATGCAACAAGGTCGGTGTGCTGGGGGGCGGGGCCGCGGATCTTGTTGCGCCCGCGGCCCCGGGGCACAGCCGACGCAACAAGATCACCGACACGAAGCGGTTAGCCGCTCAGACGTGCTGGCTGCGCCGTCCGTGCTCGGCCAGCAGCCGAACGACCTCCCGGCCGGGCACCGGCAGCGACATCAGATAGCCCTGCCCGCGCCGACAGCCCAGCCGCACGACCTCGGCGCGCTCGCCGGGCGTCTCGATGCCCTCGGCGACAACGGTGACGCCGAGGTCCTCGGCCAGGCGCACCAGCGCGGCGAGGATCTTCGACGCCCTCGGGTCGGTGTCGACGCCCGTGACGAGCGCGCGGTCGATCTTGACGACGTCGATCGGGTGATCCCGCAGCATGCCGAGCGTGCTGTATCCGTTGGCGAGGTCGTCGATGGCCACCTGAACGCCGAGGGCCCGCATGCCGCGGATCGAGTCGGCCAGCCTGGCTGCGTCCCAGCGCGGGGAGCTCTCGGTGATCTCGATGCACACGTGCTCGGCGCCGACCACGTGCCTGTCCAGCGCGGTGGCGAGCGTGTCGACGAAGCCCGCCTCGGTGAGCTGCGCGATGGCGACGTTGAGCCGGAGCACCACGTCCAGATCAGGCAGCTGCGCGCCCCACACGGTGAACTCGGTGAGTGCGGTCTCCAGCACCCAGCTGCCCAGCTCGTGGATGAGGCCGGACTCCTCGGCCAGCCGGACGAACTCGCTGGGCTCGACGTCGCCCCGCTCCGGGTGCGCCCAGCGGACGAGTGCCTCGACTGCGACGATGTCGTCGACGGTGAGGTCGTACTCGGGTTGGAACACGAGGGACAGGTCGTCGTCGGCGAGTGCGGCACGGAGTTCACCGTGCGTGTCGAGCTCGCCCGGCATCCCGCCTCCAACCTGCGCGTCGTGCGCCCGGAGGCGGTGCGGCTCGTGTGCGCCGCCTCTGCGCCCCGCCCGGACCATACGTTACGTAGGCCTGGGCAGGTGGTGCCAGGGCGCCGGCTGGTGCACTACCGTCCGAGAGTGTCGATCACCGGGCGTCGTGAGAGCGCGGCCCAGGGTGTGTTCCGCGTCCGGGTCTTCGCGGTGCTGTTCGCGGCGGAGACGGTGTCGGTGGTCGGCAGTCAGCTGGCGAAGTTCGCGTTGTCCGTCCTGGTCTTCGAGCGCACCAACTCGGCCGCCGCGGCTGCGCTGACCTACGCCACCAGTTACCTGCCCGCGACGGTGGGCGGTCCCGTGCTCGGCCGGCTGGTGGACCGCTACTCGCGCCGGGCCGTGATGATCACGGCCGATCTCCTGCGGGCCGCGCTGTTCGTGGCGATGGTCACGCCGTCGCTGCCACTCGGTGTCGTGGTCGCGATGCTCGCGGTCGCGGTGTTCCTGGACCCGTCCTTCACGGCGGCGGAACTCAGCCTGCTGGCCGACGCCCTGGACGGCGAGCAGTTCCGGGCCGCCACGGCCGTGCGCGGCGCGTCGGCGCAGTTGCTGCAGGTGGCGGGGTTCGCGTTCGGCGGCGCGGTGGTCGCGGCGGTGCACCCACGCGGTGCGCTGCTGATCGACGCGGCGACGTTCGCCGTGTCGGCGCTGTGCGTGCGGCTGCTGGTCGCCGAGCCGGACCGGGGTGCTGGATCTGGTGCCGCCGAGACGGTGGCAGATCCGACGCCCCGGGCGCTGCGCTACCGCGGGCTGTGGGGCGACCGACGCACCCGGGTGCCGATGGCCTACCTCGTGCTGGTCGCGCTGTTCGTGCTACCGGAGGCGCTGGCCGTGCCGTTCGGTCACGCGATCGGGGCCTCGACGGTGCAGACCGGCATCCTCGTGGCGATGATCCCGTTCGGCAGCGCGGTCGGGGCGGTGCTCGTGGTACGGATGCCGCCGACGACCCGGGCGGCGGCAGCGCGGGCGATGGCCGTGGCCTGTGGGCTGCCGCTACTGGCGAGCGCGGCCGAGCCACCCTGGCCGGTGGCCCTGGTGTGCTGGTTCGCGAGCGGAGTGTTCGGCGCCTACATGATCGAGCAGATCGGCGTCCTGGTGGCGGCGATCCCGTCGGAGGAGCGCGGCCGCCGGCTTGCGCACCTCTCGTCCTGGCTGACCGGGTCGCAGGGGGTGGCGTTCGCGCTGGCTGGCGGGTTGACGGAGTTCCTGGCGCCAGGGGTGGCGATAGCGGGCGCCGCGGGCGCCGGATGTGTGGTCGCGGGGGCGCTGACGCTCAGGGTACGGGCAGCGAATGCGGCGACCTGATCGAAGCCACCTACGGCAGGCTGCACGAGCGCAGTATTCGCCTCGATCGACATTACCTGCCAAATGCGCTCGACCGATTGCGCTCGACTGACGACGAGCGCTGAAGAGCAACGGACGCTCTGTCAAATACGCCATGCGACGCAGTGTCGTACGAGAAAACCATGACCGGTGCGGACAAAGTGATCACACGCGTGATCCCAATACGTGCTCAGAGGTTCCAGTTCGCGGTCACGGTGGCGGTTCCTTTCCGAGAGTTGGGGCGGTGGGTGATGTGGCTGGTTCAGAGGTTCCAGTTCGCGGTCACGGTGGCGGTTCCTTTCCGAGAGGTGGGGCGGTGGGTGATGTGGCTGGTTCAGAGGTTCCAGTTCGCGGTCACGGTGGCGGTTCCTTTCCGAGAGGTGGGGCGGTGGGTGATGTGGCTGGTTCAGAGGTTCCAGTTCGCGGTCATGCCATTGATCCTCTCTATGGGAACTGCTCACACGGCAGAGCAGATCGACGCGACCATTCGGCGTGATCGCTACCTAGTCTCGTCGATTCTGTGTTAAGCCAGGATGTGATCCAATTATAGCGACGAGTAGATATGACGTGCCGTCCCTCAATAGATGACCAATTGCCTCCCGCTCGTTGGGTAATGAGTCTGATCGCAGCAGGACTTTTGGCGCACAGATGAGGAGGACGTCCCGCTGCGTGAGGTGAACAGTCCAGGCACGATCAAAATCTGAGTAAGGCCCGGTCGCGGCTCTCACAGCTCCGCGGCGGGCGCAATCAGTTAGGATCGCATCTCTACCCGCTCGCCCTCGACGACCGCCGGACATGTCCGGAATGGCATAGCTCGGGAGCGGTGCGAGTGGCTCGCGACTCGGTCCGAGGGGGCAACGGTCCGGTGATTCATCGGCGGACGGACGGCACGCGGGCAGGCTTCAGTGCCTGGCCCGTGCGTTCCGCGCCGCCCCGGTTTCTCGCCATCGCGTTCCTCATCGAGGCCGTCGCAGGCGGTTCGATCGTCGCGCTCCTCGTCGCTCGCCCGTCGCACGGGCACGCCCTCTGGGTCACGATCTTCCTGGTGGCGATCGCCATCCTCTTCGAGGAGGTCGTTGCCCGGGCCGCCCGCTTGCGCCTGCGGCTCGGCGCCGACCTCAAGCAGGACATGGTGTCGGTGTGGGTCATCGCCGCCACTTTGGCGCTGCCGCCGAGCGACGCGGTGTTGGTTGTCCTCGGCGTTCTCGGTTACACCTGGTTCCGCCAGGAGCGTCCTGCGGGGCAGGCCTTGTACCGCAAGCTGTACAACGTCTCCAACAGTGTGCTGAGCTGCCTGCTGGCCGGCATGGTCTTCCGGGCCGCGTCGGTCAGCCTTGACAGCACGCCGTGGGCGATCGCCAGCTCCTGTGCCGCGCTCGCTGCCGTGGTCACCTACACGCTGGCCAACCGGTTCATCGTCTCCTTCGGTCTGCTTGTACTGCGTCGGCCGCTGCGGGTGCTGCTCGGTAGCCGCGACGACAACCTGACGGAGATCGCCACGCTCTGTCTTGGTGCTCTCGTCGCACTAGCGGTCACGAGCCAGCCGCTGCTCGCGGTGCTGGTGCTTGCTCCGATGATTACGCTGCAGCGCGGCGCCGTCATCCACGATCTCGAGGCGGCCGCCACCACCGACGCCAAGACGGGCCTGCTCAACGCGGTCGCCTGGGAGCAGCTGGCCGAGCGCGAGCTCGGCCGCGCCGCCCGCGAGCACACCCCGACCGCGGTCATCATCGTCGACGTCGACCACTTCAAGCGGATCAACGACCGCTTCGGCCACCTCGTCGGCGATCAGGTGCTGCGGGCCATGGGGCGGGTGCTGTCGGCGGGCCTGCGCGAGTACGACACCCTCGCGCGCTTCGGTGGCGAGGAGTTCGTCGCCGTGCTGCCCGACGCCGAGGCGGACGTCGCGCTCGTCGTCGCCGAGCGGCTGCGCAGCCGGATCAACGAGCTGTGGGTCTCGCAGATCGTCGACGGGCTGCTGCCCGACGCCGACGAGCTGCTCGCCGTCTCCATCGGCGTCAGCACGTGCCGCGACGGCGCCACCGAGCTGCAGCAGCTCCTGTATGAGGCCGATGGCGCCCTCTACCGGGCCAAGGAGCTCGGCCGTAACCGCGTCGTGCTGGCTGGTGACGCTGGTTCGGGCAGCGCCAGCGAGTCGCCCGTCCTCGCGTCCTGACCGGCTCGTCACTCGCCCGGCGGGGCAGCGCCATCGCCCGGTGAGCGGCCGTTAGGGTGGGCAGCGACTGGCTGATCGTTGTCAGGACCACCGTCGAAAGGACCCGCCCCGTGGCGAGTATCGAGGCCGTTGGCGCCCGCGAGATCCTGGACTCCCGCGGCAACCCGACCGTCGAGGTCGAGGTCGCACTCGACGACGGCACGCTGGCCCGCGCGGCGGTCCCGAGCGGTGCCTCCACCGGTGCCTACGAGGCGGTCGAGCTGCGCGACGGCGGCGAGCGCTACCTCGGCAAGGGCGTCACGAAGGCGGTCGACGCGGTCGAGGAGACCATCGCCCCCGAGATCCTCGGCCTGGAGGCCAGCGAGCAGCGCATCCTCGACGCCGCCCTGCGCGACCTCGACGGCACCCCCGACAAGAGCCGGCTCGGCGCCAACGCGATCCTCGGCGTCTCGCTGGCGGTGGCCAGGGCCGCGGCCACGTCGGCCGACCTCCCGCTGTTCCGCTACCTCGGCGGCCCGAACGCCTACCTGCTGCCCGTGCCGATGATGAACATCCTCAACGGTGGCGCGCACGCCGACTCCAACGTCGACGTCCAGGAGTTCATGATCGCGCCGATCGGCGCGCCGACGTTCTCCGAGGCGCTGCGGCACGGCGCCGAGGTCTACCACTCGCTCAAGTCGGTGCTGAAGAGCAAGGGCCTGTCCACCGGCCTCGGCGACGAGGGTGGTTTCGCCCCGAACCTCGACTCCAACCGCGCGGCGCTCGACCTCATCGTCGAGGCCATCGGCAAGACCGGGCTGACCCCGGGCGTCGACATCGCGCTCGCCCTGGACGTCGCGGCCACCGAGTTCCACTCCGACGGCGGCTACCGCTTCGAGGGCGCCGACAAGAGCGCCGAGGAGATGGTCGCCTACTACCGCGCCCTCGTCGACGACTTCCCGATCGTCTCCATCGAGGACCCCCTTTCCGAGGACGACTGGGCGGCCTGGGAGGCCCTGACCGGCGAGCTCGACGAGCGGGTGCAGCTCGTCGGCGACGACCTGTTCGTCACCAATCCCGAGCGACTCGCGCAGGGCATCGAGCGGGGCGCCGCCAACGCGCTGCTCGTCAAGGTCAACCAGATCGGCACCCTGACCGAGACGTTCGACGCCGTCGACCTCGCGCACCGCCACGGCTACCGCTGCATGATGAGCCACCGCTCGGGCGAGACCGAGGACACCACGATCGCCGACCTCGCCGTCGCGGTGAACTGCGGGCAGATCAAGACCGGTGCCCCGGCCCGCAGCGAGCGCGTCGCCAAGTACAACCAGCTGCTGCGCATCGAGGACGAGCTCGACGACGCCGCCCGCTACGCCGGCGCCGCCGCCTTCCCGCGCTTCCTGCCAGCGTCGTTCACGTCGTCATCGGCGGAGTCGGCGGAGTAGGCCGGTGCCGACCGTCCGCTCCGCGCGCCAGCGCCCGGTCCTGACCGGGCGTGCCCTGGTGCTGGGCGCGGTGATCGTGCTGCTGGTGGTGGTGCTGGCCTCGCCGGTGCAGCGGTACCTGCAGAGCCGCAGCAACGTCGCCGCCAGCGCGTCGCAGCTGAGCAAGGACCGCGCCGAGCTCAAGCGGCTGCAGCAGGAGAAGGCGTTGTACGGCGACCCCGGCTACATCCAGCAGGAGGCGCGTCAGCGGCTGCAGTACGCGATGCCTGGCGACACCGTCTACGTGGTCGTCGACAAGGGCGCGAAGTCCGACATCGAGAAGTCCGCCGATGCTGCCGCGAAGGCCGGCTCGAAGCAGGCGTGGAACGCCCGGCTGATGGACAGCGTCCGCGCCGCGGCGCGATGAGCGACGCTTGCGGAGCGAACAGTGCCATGAGCGACGCATGATCAGCTCGACTCTTGGATCGTTGCAACCAGTTTCGCGGGCGACTTCTGGTCGAAACGTTGCCGAAGTCGGGCGGGCCGGGGCACGGGCCGGTGCGTGGGCGGTAACCGATGAGTGAGCCGGTCCTCGCCGAGGCTGATCGCGCGGCGGTCGGCGCGCAGCTGGGCCGCGAGCCGCGCGCCATCCGCGAGGTCGCGCACCGCTGCCCGTGTGGCCTGCCGGACGTCATCGAGACCTCGCCGCGGCTGGCCGACGGCACGCCCTTCCCGACGCTGTACTACCTGACCTGCCCGAAGGCCGCGGCCGCGATCGGCACGCTGGAGTCCAGCGGCATGATGCGCGAGATGACCGAGCGGCTGGCCACCGACGACGAGCTCGCCGCGGCCTACCGCGCCGCCCACGACTCCTACCTCGCCCGGCGCGAGCAGCTCGGCCACGTCGCCGAGATCGCCGGCATCAGCGCCGGCGGCATGCCCAACCGCGTCAAGTGCCTGCACGTCCTCGTCGGCCACGCACTGGCCTGCGGCCCCGGCGTCAACCCGCTCGGCGACGAAGCCCTGGCCGCGCTGCCACAGTGGTGGGCGGCCGGCCCGTGCGTGGCACCCGCCCAGTGACCCGGGTGGCCGCGCTCGACTGCGGCACCAACTCCGTCCGGCTGCTCGTGGCCGACGTGCACGACGGCCGGGTCGACGACGTCCGCCGCGAGACCCGCATCGTCCGGCTGGGCGAGGGCGTCGACCGCTCGCGACGGCTGTTGCCGGCCGCAATCGACCGCACCCGGGCTGCCCTGCACGACTACGCCGCCACGATCACGCGGCTCGGCGTGACCAACGTGCGGCTCGTCGCCACCAGCGCCCTGCGCGACGCGGTCAACCGCGCGGACTTCGACGCGGTGGTGCGCGCAGAACTCGGCGTCGAGCCAGAGGTGGTCACCGGTGCGGAGGAGGCAGGCTTCGCGCTGGCGGGGGCCCGCTGCGGCCTGCCCGGCGACGGCGCGGTGCTCGTGGTCGACCTCGGCGGTGGGTCGACGGAGCTGGTTCTCGGCGACGGCACGGCGATCCGCGCGCACAGCATGGACGTCGGGTCAGTGCGGCTGACCGAGCGGCACCTGACCGTGGCGCCGCCGAGCGCCGACCAGGTCGCGGCGGCGACGCGGGACGTGCGGGCCGCCGTCCGGCAGGCGCTGCGCGAGGTGCCCTACGAGCCGTCGATCCCCGTCGTCGGCGTGGCCGCCACGGTGCTGACGGTCGTAGCGCTGGCCACCGGCGTCACCCGGATCGAGGCCGGCGCCGTGCACGGCCGGTGGGCGTCGAGTGCGCAGGTGGCCGCTGTGACCGACCGGCTGCTCGCGGCCGAGCGAGCAGACATCGCCGCGCTGCCGGTGGTGCAGCCGGGACGCGAAGACGTGATCGCCGCGGGCGCCCTCGTGCTGCGGACGGTGCTGGCGGAGCTGGGCGCGGACGGTGTCACGGCCAGCGAGCGCGACATCCTCGACGGGGTCGCGCTGTCGCTGGCCTGATCCGGCCACGCGCTGGGCGGCTGGGCCAGGCGTGACCTCTTACTTGACGGCCTTGGCCGCCTTCTTCGCGGCCTTCTTCTCCGCCTTGCTCGGTGGTGGCGGGGGCGGCTCGTTGCCGGTGATCGCTCGGAACGCGACCTCGCTGCCGCGCCGGGTGGCGAGCTCGTGCACCACGACGCCGGCGCCGGACAGCGCGGCCCATGTGACGGCGTCGGCCCAGACGACGCCCTTCTGGTTCGTCTTGCGCGGCGGGTTCTCCGGTCGGGCGGCCAGCCAGACCCGCTCGACGACCCGCTTGGTGACGATGCCGACGGGGATCCCGATGGCGATGTTGAGCACCTTCATGCCGATGGCCGAACCGGCGGACATCTGGCCTCCTCGTGTCGTGGCACCGTCTCGTGCACAGCGTCTGCTGCGGACCCTACTCACCGGCCCGGCGTGCGCACCCTGCAAGACTCGCGCGCATGACGACGTCGCCCGGGACGGGCTGGCCGGGCGACCCCGCGACCGCCCGCACGCCGGTGGCCCACGCCCCGGCCGACGTCGTGCGTCTGGCCCGCGGCACGCTCGCGCAGGTGCGCGCCCGGGTCACCGTCTGCCGGGCCTGCCCGCGGCTTGTGGACTGGCGCGAAGAGGTCGCGCGGGAGAAGCGCCGCGCGTTCGCCGAGCAGCAGTACTGGGGCCGGCCGGTCGCGGGCTTCGGCGACCTCGAGCCGCGGGTGCTGGTGCTCGGCCTCGCCCCGGCGGCGCACGGCGCCAACCGCACCGGCCGGATGTTCACCGGCGACCGCAGCGGCGACTGGCTCTACGCCTCCCTGCACCGGGTGGGGCTCGCGTCCCAGCCGACGTCGGTGTCGGCGGACGACGGGCTGACCCTGCGCGGCGTGTACATCACCGCGCCGGTGCACTGTGCGCCGCCGGCCAACAAGCCGACGCCGACCGAGCGCGACACCTGCCGGCCGTGGCTGCTGCGCGAGCTCGAACTGCTGTGGCCGGGGCTGGCCGCCGTGGTGGTGCTCGGCGGGTTCGGTTGGCAGGCGCTGTGGCCCACGCTGCGCGCCGCGGGGGTGGACGTGCCGACGGGGTTGCCGGCGTTCGCCCACGGGGCGGAGGCGCGGGTCAGGCATGTGACCGTGCTGGGCTGCTATCACGTCAGCCAGCAGAACACCTTCACCGGACGGCTCACCGAGCCGATGCTCGACGCGGTGTTCGCCCGCGCGGCATCGATTGCGGGTCTTGACGGCGGTTGACGGTGAGCCGATCGCTACTGGGAATCAGGTGGTAACGTAATCCCTATGGAGGCGACCATGGATTCGGTGGGCCGTGTCGTCGTGCCCAAGGCCTTGCGTGATGCGCTGGGTCTTCGGGCCGGTGCAACCGTGGACATCTCTCGCTACGGTGCGGGGCTTCACCTCGTTCCGGTCAGTCGAACTGCACGGCTCGTGAACGAGGAGGGTGCGCTCGTGGTCACCGGCGACACGATCATCGACGACGACGACGTGTTCGCCCTGATCGACTCCGGGCGGCGTTGACCTCGCCGGTCGCCCTCGACACGAGTGTCGCGGTACCGCTGCTCGTCCAAACCCATCGCGCGCATTCATCGGTGGTGACGTGGTGGCAGGGTCGACCGGTCGCGCTGAGCGGCCATGCTCTCGCAGAGACCTATTCGGTGCTCACCCGGTTGCCCGGCGACGTTCGGGTAGCACCCGAGGTTGCGGCTCATCTGCTGACCGAGCGCTTCGCGCCGCCGCTGCGGATCGGGTCGGACGTCGCTGCCCGGCTTCCTGATGTCCTGAGTGACGCAGGGATTGCCGGTGGGGCGGTATATGACGCCTTGGTGGCGTTGGCCGCTGCTGAACACGACTGGGTTCTGGCTACGCGCGACGCGCGGGCGAGGGCCACGTACGAGATGGTCGGAGTACGCGTCGAGATTGTGGATTGACGCTCGAGCCGCCCACGTTCCCCTGCGCTTGTCCCGCGCCCGACTGTGAATGAACGCTCTTCTGCCAGCAGAACACCTTCACCGGACGGCTCACCGACCCGATGCTCGACGCCGATGCTCGACGCGATGTTCGCCCGCGCCGCGCAGCTCGCCGGCCTGGGCTGACGGCGCCGGCTGGGGACGCGCGAAGGACCATGCGTGCGGGCGCGCCTCCAGCCCCTAGCGTGACGGGCGGGGCCCTGAGCGTGCAGTGGACGGGGCAGGCGGAGCAGGAGGACGGACGATGTCGCGGCGTGCGCTGAAGTGGATCGTCGGGATGAGCGTGGCCGACGCGGTCGTGCTCGCGCTCACCATCCACAAGGCCGTCACTTACAGCCCCGGACCCACCGGGCCGACCGTCATGCCGCTGAGCGAGATGGTGGGCTGGGTGGCGGCGCTGATCCTGACGATCGGGATCGCCGTGGTGCTCAAGGAGTCGCGCCGCTCGTAGCCCGCCACAGTGGGTACGCGCGGCCGCCGGGCACAATGGGCCCGCGCCCCCGTAGCCCAACTGGCAGAGGCAGACCCCTTAAAAGGGTCACAGTGTCGGTTCGAACCCGACCGGGGGTACGGACGAAAACGCCACGAAGTCCCTCTCCGGGGCGTCGTCGGCTGGCTGTGTGGGGTGCTGGTCGTCGGCGATCGCGGTAGCCGCGGTGGTGATGGCGTCGAGGTCGTCGGCGGGCAGTGTGATGGTGATGGTGGCTTCGTGCTGGTCGGGGTCGGCGGTGACGGCGAGTTGGGTGATGTCGAACAGGTGCCGTTGCAGGGGTTCGGGTGCGGTGGCGAGGTTGAGGGCGAGGTAGGGAAGTGCGTCGATGAGGGCCGTCTCGTCGGGGCTAGGTCGAGTTACGGTGGGGTGGTCACCGGCTTCGTGGGCGGCGAGCGTAGCGAGGAGTTCGACGCGCTGTTGTTCGAGGTCGTTGTAGCTTGCGCGTAGTCCTGCGGTGAACGGATCGCCGGGGTCGGCGTCTTGGGCTTGGCGGAGCAGGTTCTGCTGGCGGCGGGTGAGGTCGGTCAGGGCGCGTTGCTGGCGATCGCGTTCGGAGACTCGTGCGGCGGCTTCGCGGTCCTCGATGCCGTCGAGGTCACGGGTCAGGGTGTCGCGGCGATCGGTACCGAAGACCCGTTGGCTGTAGAAGTCGGCGATGGCGTCGAGAAGCCCGTCCTCGCGGAGGTAGACGCTGCTGGGATGGTCGGGGTGTTTGTCGGGTCGGCCCAGGTTGTTGCCGGCGGGCCAGCACCGGTAGTAGGTCTGGTCGTGGCGGCGGGTGCCGTGCATGCGTCGGCCGCAGGCGCAGAAGACCAGGCCCCGCAGCAGGTAGGTCCGTCGTGCGGCGGGATGGCTGCCCATGTCGTTGCCGGCGTGGGATGCGCGAGTGCCGCCGCGTAGGGCGGCGAGTTCGTCGAACATCCATTTGGGGATGAGAGGTTCGTGCACGGGCTGGGGCGACCAGACCCAGAGCCGGGGGTCGTTCTGTTTGCCGTGTCGCGAGCGCATGGCGCGCCGGTTGTAGACTTGGTAGCCGGTGTATTTAGGGTTCCGCAAGATCTCGTAGACCGAGCTTTTGCCCCATGCTCCGCGAGACCGGTGTGGGTTCGGTGCCTCGGGTGGCGGGTGCGCTTCCGGGTCGTTGTTGAGTCGGGCGACGATCGTGTCGTATCCGAGGTGTTCGTGATAGCGCCAGGCGGCGATCTGGGTGACTGTCTGCGCGCGTTTGCCGTCGGGTTCCAGGCGAGTCTTGGTCGCACCGTGCGCGGCCTTGGCCGGGTTGGGATGCTGGTATTTCTTCGCGCGGTAGCCGTAGGCGGGTTTGCCGATGTTCCAGCCCTCACGAACGTGGGCGCAGGTGCCGCCCCAGGACTGTTCGAGGGTGTTGAGGACCTCGTACTCAGCGACGGACTGGTTGATGCGGCGTTGCAGGATCTGTTGCGCGCGACCGCCGTCGAGCTTGATCGGCTCGTTCCACGCGAACAGCGGCACCCCGGCACGCTCGAGTTCGCGTTCGACCGACAGCGTCTCGTACATGCGCCGGGCGACACGGGAGGTGTTCTCGCAGATCACGACCTCGAACCGGCGCTTGGGTCGCCCGGCCTCGGCAAGCAGATCGGTGACCCCACCGTCGCGAGCGATCGGAATCCCGAACCGTTCGTAGTTGGTCTTCTGACTTCGCTGGTCGAGGTCCATGCGGCCGGACTCGACGTCATAGAAGTGGGCAACGATCACCCAAGACGCGGGCAGCGCGGTCTTGCACCGTTCGAGCTGCCGCATCAGCGACTGGCGTGGATCCTGGCTGTCCTCGGTTGACGTACGCCCCACGAACGCGACCGGGACCTCATCCCGCAGTAGCGCCAGCGGCAGACCGAACGGTGACACTGCCAGATCCGACAGCCCTGAAGGCCCTGTCGGGACGCTGGTCGCAAGTCCGGTCCGCACAGCAGGACCCGGCAGGGCAGTCATGCAGCGTCCTCGGCTTGGGGCCGCACCGTGCCGGCCGCGTCTTCTCGTGCCCAGACAAGCAAGTCACGAACGACCGTCGCAAGCTCCGCGCTGAGTCGTTGAGCCTCGGTTCCGGTCACTTGCTTCACCTGCCGATGGAACGTCCAACTTGTTCGAGGCGCCGGTTCGTCGGTCATCGGGATCTGCCGTCTGCGCCGGAACACTCCGCATTTTGAACGTTAGCGGCGATCCGACGCGACGGGAGCCCCCGAATACTGTGCTGTCCGATGTTCATGCCGCCCTTGTCTCACGGGGGTTGTCGTCGGTGAGGGCGTCGCGGATGTGGGCTAGCAGGATCGTGACGGCGTGGGCTGCCTGCTGCGGGACGACACCGTTGCCGAGGGCGTGCAGCTGTGCGGCGCGGCTGAGTGGGCTGTCGGTGACCCAGCCGGTCGGCAGGCCCATCAGCCATTCGGTGAAGGCGGGGCTGAGCCGGGGTCGTTTGCCGGCCCGGGGTTCGGCGGGGTCGGGTGCGGGCCGGCCGAGCCGGTGTTCCCAGTGTCGGATGGCGTCGGTGTAGGGGCCCCAGTCGAGGGTGGTGTTATGCCATCGGTCAGGAACGCGATCGCGATCGGCAGCGACATCCCGAAGTGCGATCCCCGCGCGCGGTTCCGGTCGAGTCGGGCCAGCCAGGAGGCTGGGCTTTCCCCGTCGTTCGGGTGCGAGGCCGCAGGAGTCGGTAGCAATGTGCGGTCCGACGGCGGTTGCTGGCCCGCACGGGGGGTCGGCGGGTCGGCCATCAGCTGGGTCGCGGCGTCGCAGAGGTTGACCTGATGACCCTGTTCCTTCCGTCGTGCCGGGCTGGTGCCCGAGCGGATGGAGTCTTGGGCTTGCGGGGTGGGTAGCCGCGCCCAGTCCGACGGCGAGAGCGAGGATGTCGCCGCTCCGTTGGCGGGGCCAGGCGGCGAGGAAGACGCGTTCGCGGCGGTGGGGGGCGCCGATGTCGGATGCGCGAATGCTTGTCCATTGCGTGTCATACCCTGCTTCGGCCAGCTCGCCGAGAACGATGCCGAGGCCGCGTCCGCGCCAGCGCAGGGCGGCCACGTTCTCCACGAGCAGGAGCGTGGGTCGTAGTACGCGAACGGCTGCGATGACGTGGTGCCAGAGTCCACTGCGGTTGCCTTTCTGGATGCCGGCGCCTTGTCCGGCGCTGGAGATGTCTTGGCAGGGGAACCCGGCGGTGATCACGTCGACCGGCTCGACGGTGGTCCAGTCGATGCGGGTGATGTCGCCGAGGTTGGGCACGCCGGGTAGGCGTTGGTCGAGCAGCTGGGTGACGTTGCGGTCGGGGTCGGCGACCCAGGCGATGCGGCCGGTGCCGAGGGCGGCGAGCAGGCCGAGGTCGAGGCCGGCGTAGCCGGTGCACAGCGACCCGATCACCGGCCGCCGCCGATCCGGCAGCGCCACGACGGACGCATCGACAGGTCCACTGGCAGGTGCGGGCTGGGCGGTGCTGGTCATGCGGCGGCTCCGGTGTTCGGCGTTCGCCGCCCCCGTAGCGGAGTGGGGCGGGTGAGGCGGTCGATGGCGAGGTCGAGGTAGGCGGTGGACAGGTCGATCCCGGTGGCGCGGCGTGCTTCCTGGGCGGCGACCAGCAGGGTGGTGCCGGAGCCGGCGAACGGGTCGAGCACGAGCCCGCCGGGCGGGCTGCCGGCGCGGATGGCGCGGCGGGCCAGCTCGGCGGGCATGACCGCGAAGTGCGCGCCGCGGTAGCAGGCGGTGGGGATGCGCCACACGTCGCCGGGGTTCTTGCCGAGTGGGTGGCTGCGGCCGTTGCGTCGGCCGGTGGCGCCGAAGTTGGTCTGTGGCCGGTTGCCGGGCGGGGTGGCTCGCGGGTCACCGGCCGGCTCGGGAGGATCAGTCTGGCGGGGTGGCCGGTAGGGGTTGCCGGCGGCGCGGCGGGCGGTGGCGGGATGCCCGCTCCGGTGTGCGCGCTGGCCGGTGCCGCCGATGCGGTGCCTGCCGTCGGTTTGCGCGTCGGGGTATTTGACGGGTTCGCGGATGGCTTCGAGGTCGAAGTAGTAGCGGGCCGAGCGGGTGAGCAGGAACAGCATCTCGTGACTGCAGGTGAGCCGGTCGCGCACCGACTCGGGCATCGGGTTCGGCTTGGACCAGACGATTGCCGAGCGCAGCCACCATCCGTCGGCCTGTAAGGCGAGCGCGACTCGCCAGGGCACGCCGCGCAGGTTCTTCGGCGCCAGGGTCGCGTCGCGGTCACGCAGGCGGCGTTCGGGCTGGTGGGGGCGTAGCAGGTCGTGGCGGGCGTAGCCGTCGGAGTTGGCGACGTAGCTGTCGCCGAGGTTGAGCCAGGCGGTGCCGTCCGGGCGCAGCACCCGCCGCAGCTGGTCGAACACGGCCCGCAGGTGCTCGATGTAGCCGGCGAGGGTGGGTTCTTGACCGATCTGGCCGGGCTGGTCGTAGTCGCGCAGCGCGTAGTAGGGCGGGGAGGTGACCACGCAGTGCACCGAGTCGGCCGCCAGTCGCGGCAGCACGTCGAGCACGTGGCCGTGGTGCAGGGTCACCTCGTCGCGCTGCCAGTACGGGACGGCACCGTCGGGGGCGGGTGCGGATGTCATGCGGAGACCTCCCAGCGGGTACGGGCGACATGGGTCGGTGCCGGTCGGGGCGCGGCGGCGGGAGGGCCGGTCCCAGCCCGGGCCGGGCGGCAACTGCGCGACGGGTCGCCAGCCGACGGCGCGCAGCGACGCGCCGGTCTCCCCGTCCTGGGTGTAGGTGAGCAGGCGGCGGTAGCCGAGCGCGCGGGCGGCGCGCCAGGCGGCGCCGTAGAGCATGCTGTTGCCGTTGCGCACGCCGGGTTTGACGGCGGTGCGGGTGACTTCCAACGTCTGGCCATCGTCGAGGTGCCGGCTGACCGGGCGGCCCACGATGGCCACTCCCACCAACTCGCCGTCCTGACCGATGCCCCCGTCGTCGCAGCCCTGCCCGGCCGTGGCGGTGGCGCCGGTGGTGAGGCCGATGGCGTACTTGTAGCCGGCCGGGGCGTGGTGGTGCCGGTGCCAGGTGTTCACGAACTGGGCGGCGGCCGCCCACCGGCAGGGCACCAGCCGCAACGACTGCCCGGTGTGGCGGTCGTTCCTCGTGGCCGTCATCGCGGCGCGCCGGTTGGGGTGGGCGCTGCGGAGGCGTGGAGCGTGTCGAGCCAGCGCAGCAGGATCGGCAGGTTGGTGTCGGGGGCGAAGGTGAGGTAGGTGCCGTCGACGCTGCTGCAGCCGATCTGCTGGGCGTAGTGCAGCCGGCGCAGGCTGTTGACCCGCCCCATGTGCACCGTCTTGCCGCGCCCGAGGGCTTCGGCGGCGAGACGGCGGGCGTGCGGGCCGAGTTTCCATTCGGTGCTGCCGGCCAGGAACAGCACGTCGCACTCGTCCCACGGCACCGGTAGGTGTTCTTGTCCGTCTTGGGCGGCGTAGCCGGCTGGGTAGCCGAGGTCGCGGATCGCGGCCAGCCAGGGCCGAGACCGGGCTAGCGTCGCGGCGGCGTCGCCGGGCACGTCCGGGGCGAGCGCGAACGCACATTGCGGCGCGTGCTCGGACAGCCGCGCTAGCCAGGCCAGCCACCGCTCATCGCCGGGATAGCCGCGGCCGTAGCAGCCGGTGTCCGCGCACCAGGTGACGCCGGGCAGGTGCCGGTTGCCTTGGCGGGGCGTGGCGATCAGCCCGAGCCGTCCGGCGGTCATGGCCTCACGCACCCGCGCGGTCGAGGGGTTCGCGAAGTACCGCACGCAGTCCGGTCCCGATCCCGAGCACGACCAGCGCCGTCTCGGCCTTGCCCAGCAGTTGTCCCGGCAACGCCGGGAGCACCGCGTGGTGCCCGAAGGCGAGGGTGAGGAAGGCGATCGAGTCGACCAGCGACCCGGCCACCGCCCCGGTGAGCACGGCGGCCTGCCACCAGCGGCTGCCGAACCGGCCGCGGCGGCGCAACGGCGTGTAGACGGCCATGTCCAGCGACTCGGACAGCAGGAACGCCACCAGCGACGCCACCGCCACCGGCCGGTCGGCGACCAGGAACGACAGGCCACCGGCGGTCAGGATCAGCCCGGCGACACCGAGACGTCCGGCGGCGTCTTGGAGCACGTCGCGCACCACCAGCGCCGCCCCGATCGCGAGCGTGCCGGCGGTGGCGTCCTGACCGAGCCCGACCGGCACGAACCCGACGTGGACGGTCAGCCAGTTCGCGGCCACGACACTGCCCAGGTAGAGCGCCGCGGCCACCAGCACCACCGCCGCTCCCGGTCGGACCGCGGCGTGATCGTGGTCGCTGCCGCGATCGGGGAGTCCGCCGGCACGCTCCGCGCTGGCACTGGGTGCGAGGCGGGTGGTCATGTGAAGCACATCCCGGCCTCGCAGTCCATCGCCGCGTCACCGCCTGGGTCCCTGTCTGGGTCGGCGTCCGGGTCGCCGGGACCACCGTCGGTGTCGCGTGCGGTGCCGGTGTCGGGGAGGGACGCGAGCGGGATGCCGGCCTGGTGCAGGTACGCCTGCCCGCGCAGGCCGTTGATGCCGTGGCGCAGGGCCTCGTCGAGCTCGACGGCCCGCTCGAACAGCGCGGGCTGGTCCCGCTTGAGCCGGGGCCAATACGCTGCGGGCCGGTTGGCACAGAAGTAGCAGGCCGACCGGGGCGGCACCGGGAAGCCGTGGGCGCGGATCCACTGCTGGCAGTCGGCGCGGGTCATGCCGAGTTCGATCAGCGGCCACCGGTTGACCTGCCACGGGTCGAACCCGCCGCACGTGCAGCGGGCGCAGCCCTGGGGGGTGTGGATCTGCTCGAACGGCAACCGGCCGGTGGCGCGGCGGAGGCGTTTGTGGCCGCAGCGGCACTCGTCGGCGGGTTTGACGCGGGTGACCTCCTCGGCGCTGTAGCCGATCCACTGCTCGATCGCCGTGTGCTTCCACGCGCCGGGCGGACCGCACAGCGCTTTGACCGCGCGGGCGATGGGCAGGCGCTTGTAGGTGTAGGAGCAGTGGTAGCGGTTGATCCGTCCCAGCCGCCCGTCGGCGTGCCGGACGCGCACGGGCGGGGTCGCTTGCCCGCCGCGACCGGTGCGGGCCATCAGGTCGCCGCGCAGGTCGCCCGCGCTGACGGTGAGGAACCGAATCCCGGCGCGTTCCGCCTGTCCGCGCAGGACGTCGAGGTAGGTATAGGTCGCCGGCGCCTCGCCGGCGGTGTCGGCGAAGACCACGGCATCCAGCGGCTCGAGTTCCCCGAGACAGCTCATCAACAGCAGGCAGGAAGACTGGGTCCCGCCGCCCAGGGACAAGACCCGACGCGCCGGCTCGCGGTCCGCGCCCCGGTGCGGGCGTGCGCGGGACGGTTGGGCCGGCTGCGTGCCGCTGGCCGCCGGGTCTCGCGGCGCGGCGAGGGTCGACGGGTAGCTGCTAGGCCGCGGCGCGGGGTGCCGGCGCGTCAGCTGCGGCGGGGCCGTCGTGATCGTCATGGGGAATCTCCGAGAGCGAGGCGAGCGGAAGGCATCTGAGGACTCCGCCAGCGACACCGATTTGGGACACCCGCCCCTGGCCGCCGCCGAAACCTCCGCGACGCGACGAGATCCGACGCACCGGACCCGCACGGGGTGGCCGCGGCCGCGACTACGCGACGACTACGACCCGACTACGCGGCGACTACGAGCGCCGCCGAACCCGCCACAAACGGGCGTCTCGGAGCCCACCCGGGCTGTTCACGCACACGGCGGCGCGACCGCCGCCGGCTACGCCGGGCCGACTGGCGTGCCCGCCGCGAGCATCGGGGCGGTGGCTGGCGTAGTCGGCGCGTGGCTGCGGCGTAGCTGGCCCGTGGCTCTGGCGTAGTCGCGGCCGTGGCCTGCTGGGCGGCATTCCGCATTCGCCATCTCGTGAAGGAGACCCCGCGATGTCCCGCTCGCCCGATCCCGATACCCGCCGCGCCGCCACCGACCGCGCCGGTGACTGCCGACACCCGAACCCGGACCCGGGGGTGCGTCGCCGTGCCCGGCGCCCGAGCGCGGCTGCCCCGGAGGACTCGCCGCTGACCGCGGCGAGGCGCGCGTTCGAGATGCTGACCTCGGGCAGCGCGCCGTTGGCGATCGACGGCCGACCGTATCCGGGTCTGCCGGACCGGCCGATCCCGCTGGACGAGCTGCGCCGGTTGTTGATGCGCGCCACCTGCCCGCCGACGACCCACGACCTGCTCTGGCGGGCGCTGGTGACCCGCTCCCGGCAGGGCGGGGCGGTGTGGACGATCGGCTGCGTCGGCGTGGCCCGCCCGGCGCTGGCGACCGTGACCGGGCAGCTGTGCGCCCGCTACGCCGGGGACCGGCTGGATGTGCACGCCGCCGTGCTGTGCGGCTTCCTCGACGCGCTGGCCGGCATCGACCTGACCCGCCCCAAGATTCTGGCCCGGCTGCGCTGGAGCGCGTATCGGGCCGGCTACGCCGTGGTCCGGGAGAAGCTGGACGCGCCGACGCCGTGCGCGATCGGGTTCGGCTCGGCCCCGCCCCCGGTGGTCTCGGGGCACCCGGACTTCGTGCTCGCCGACGCGGTGACGGCCGGGGTGATCACCGCCGACGAGGCGGACCTAATCGGTGACACCCGGCTCGAGCAGACCCCGCTACGGGTGTGGGCGGCCGATCGCGACCGCTCGTACGAGGCGGTCCGCAAGGCCCGCCAGCGCGCCGAGGCGCGGCTGGTCGAGTTCCTCCACGGCCGGATGCGCGGCGAGGACCCCACGCAGAACCCCGCCACGCCGGCACGAACAGCAAAGGCCGCTCACCGGCCACCGGCCCGGACCCTGATCGCGGTGCCGGCTCCCGACAGTCGGCAACCCGCCGCCGCGGCGTCCCCGGAGGTGGCGGCACGGGCGGGTGGTCTCGGACGCGTCGCCTGACTGGTGTCCCAATTCGGCCCCTCTGGCGGAGTCCTGATGTGCGCGACCACCCCGCGCACCCGCCGCTCCCGCGCGGCTGTCCCGCCCCCGCTTGTGCCTGGAGGAACCCGTGATGCGCCGACCCGCCGCCCCGACGCCGACCCCGTCCACCGGCACGTCGTCCACCGGCACGTCTGCTGGGGGCGGGCCGTCGACCGGTACGCCGGCGAGCGCCGCGCACGGCGACCGGCCTCGGCGGTGGCGGGTCAGGCGTGCCGTCGTCCTGGCCGCGGTGCTGGCCGGCGCCGTCACCGTGACGATCGCGATGGAGAGCTCGGCGGTGCCGGCGGTCGCGGCCCCGGCGCACGGGGCGCGGGTGCTCGCGTTGGACAGTTCGGTCGGTCAGGTGCTGAACAACATCCGCAACTGGATCATGGGCATCCTCGCCGGCCTCGCCACCGTGTTCTTGACGCTGGGCGGGGTGCGTTACGTCACCGCGAACGGGGATCCGGGCGAGATCGAGAAGGCCAAGACCGCGTTCAAGAGCGCCGCGATCGGCTACGGGCTGGCGGCGCTGGCGCCGCTGGTCGTCACCATCCTCAAGGGCATCGTCGGTGCCTAACCCATGCCCACCACGAACGGTATTACTGCCGCGGCGGCGCTCTCGTCGGGGCAGCGGCCACTGGCGATTCCCAACCCGATCGGCATCGGTGCCGGGAAGGTGATCGGCTGGATCGTCTCCGGGATCACCAAGGCGATCAACACCTTCTTCGGCGGACTGGTCAAGGACGCCCTCAACCCGCTGCTGAAGCTGCTCGGGCAGACCCTGCTCACCACGCCGAACCCGAACTCGCTGCCGCGGATGGGCCATCTATGGGAGAGCAGCCGGGAGATCGCGGTCGCCGCCTACGCGCTGCTCATCCTGGTCGCGGCGATTCTCGTGATGGCCTACGAGACCGTCCAAACCAGGCATGGCGTGAAGGAGATCGCGCCGCGCATCGTGATCGGCTTCCTGGCCGCCAACATGTCCCTGCTGCTGGCGGGCAAGGCGGTGTCGTTCGCCAACGCGCTGTCGACCGGGGTGCTGTCCGGCGGGGTGAACCCGAAGTCCGCCGCGTCGACGCTGACGTCGCTGGTGATGAACGCGGTCACCAACGGCGGCATCTTCCTGATCTTCATCGGCATCGCGCTGGCCTGCATCCTGTTGGCGCTGCTGGTCTGCTACGTCATCCGCGTCGCCTTGACCGTGATCTTGATCGCCGGGGCGCCGCTGGCGTTGATGTGCCACGCCCTGCCCCAGACCGAAGGGATAGCCCGCTGGTGGTGGCGCGCGTTCGCCGGCGTGCTTGCCATCCAGATCGCGCAGTCGCTGACCCTGGTCGCCGCGCTGAACGTGTTCCTTGCCAAGGGCGGGTTCACGTTCTTCGGCCCGACCAAGTCCGGGCTGGTCGACCTGATCGTCACCCTCGCGCTGCTCTACATCCTGTTCAAGATCCCGTTCTGGATTCTGCACTCGATCCAGGTCGGCGGCGGCCGCTCCTTCATCGGGTCCGCGGTCAAGGGCGTGATCGCCTACAAGACCCTCGGCCTGCTCGGGCTGCGCGCCCGCACGGCCGCAGGCCAGGGCGGCCGGCCCGGCGGCGGACCCGGCCCTGGACTCGGCCGGGGTCGCGGCGGACCACCATCGGGACCCGGCGGCCCACCCGTACCCCTCGGCGGCGGACTGGGCGCCGGTCGAGGACGCACCCCGGTGCGGCGGCCCCCCGCCCGGCCCGCCACGATCCACCGTCCGGCGCGCCCGAGCCGGACACCGGGAGTCGGACAGCTGACGCTGCCCTTCGCTGACGCCGAGCCCGACACCACCCAGCCCCGCCCGGCACCGGACCCGACCACCACGACCACGACGTCGGCGGGCACGGCCCCGTCCGCTCCCGCGCCCCGGCTCGCCGCCGCACCCCGCGCGGCGACCGCGTCGTCCGCACCCTCCCGGCGGGCGCCCACGCTCGCGGCGCCGCCGGATCTACCCCGCCGCCCGGCCACCGGGACTCGGCGCGCCACCCCGCCCCGGCAGGCAACCACCGCGCCGTCCCGGCTCAGCGCCCCGGCGCTGCGACCCGTCCGGCCGCCCGTACCGACACCGGCGGCACCGGTCCCGGCGGCGACCCGACGCCCACCGGCCACACCGCCGGCCGCGACGCCGGCCGCGGCCCCTCCGGTGCCGCCGGTCGTAACGCCGACTGCCGCCCGGTCGCCAGTCCGCCCAGTGGAAAGGGAGAGTCGATGAGCCAGCCTGTGCGCATCCCCGCCGACGTGGAACGCGAGGACCGGGTGCTGGGCAACCTGACCGCCCGCCAACTCGCCCTCCTCGCCGTCGCCGGAGTGCTGCTCTACGGCCTGTACGCGGCGACCCGCACGCTGCTGCCGCTGGCCGGGTTCGCCGTCGTGGCCGTGCCCGTCGCGATCGCCGTGACGGTGGTGGTGCTCGGGTCGCGGGACGGGCTGAGCCTGGACCGGCTGCTGCTCGCGGCGCTGCGTCAGCACCTGGCGCCGAGCGTGCAGGTCGCCGCCCCGGAAGGCGTGCTCCCCGCGCCGGGCTGGCTGGCCGCCCACGCCATACCTGCCACCGACAGCAGCACGGGCAGTGAGATGGCGGGTGGTCCGGTCGCGCGTCGTTCCGGTCCGACTGGCCGGCCCCGCCGCGGCGCGGCCCGGGTGGCGCCGAGCGTGCTGCACCTGCCCGCGCGCACGGTGACCGAGGCCGGAGTCGTCGACCTGGGCCGGGAGGGGCTGGCGGTGGTGTGCGGCTGCTCCACGGTGCAGTTCGCGCTGCGCACC
>Ga0164242_10001881_pt1 | contig 24594 bp, 24 predicted proteins | sample OricomgcompostMG_FD_108783 | JGI IMG/M metagenome (GOLD analysis project Ga0164242, IMG submission 108783) | Miracle-Growth compost microbial communities from Emeryville, California, USA - Original compost - Miracle growth compost (MG) ...
GGCAACATCGAGAACGTCGATGTCTGGGGTCGCCGCCGGCTGGCCTACGAGATCAACAAGTTCGCCGAGGGCATCTACGCCGTCATCACGCTGCAGGCCGAGCCGGCCACCGTGAAGGAGCTCGACCGCCAGCTGGGGCTGAATGAGTCGGTGCTGCGGACTAAGGTCATGCGTCCCGACATTCACTGATCCCAGCGGACCTCAACACTGTAGGAGACTGGCTATGGCAGGCGAGACCGTCATCACCGTCGTGGGCAACCTGGTCGACGACCCGGAGCTGCGCTTCACCCCTTCGGGTGCGGCGGTGGCGAACTTCCGGATCGCCTCCACGCCCCGCACCTTCGACCGGCAGACCAATGAGTGGAAGGACGGCGACGCGCTGTTCCTGTCCTGCTCGGTGTGGCGACAGGCGGCGGAGAATGTCGCGGAGTCCCTGACCAAGGGCATGCGGGTCGTCGTACAGGGAAGGCTCCGGCAGCGCTCCTACGAGGACCGCGAGGGCCAGCGCCGCACCGTCGTCGAGCTCGAGGTCGACGAGGTCGGCCCGTCGCTGCGCTATGCGACCGCCAAGGTGACCCGTTCGTCGGGTGGCGGCGGTGGCTACAGCTCCAATGCCGGCGGTGGCGGCAACGACCCGTGGGCCGCACCGGCCCAAGGTTCGGCCCAGGGCCAATCGGCCCCGCAGGGCGGCCAGCAGGGTGGCAACTGGGGCGGCCAGCAGGGCGGGCAGCCGTCCGGTGGCCAGGACCCGTGGAACACTCCCGCTTCCGAAGAGCCGCCCTTCTGATCCACTCGCCGGTCGCGAAGGTCGCGCAGCGATCGCCTCTTCCGTCCGTTGGTTGAGGAGGTCGCGCAGCGACCGTCTCGAAACCAGCATCGTTCACAACACAACAACCTCAACCATTCCGGCGTAAGCCGGGCTCGAGAAGGAGAGCACCACAATGGCCAAGGCAGTGATTCGCAAGCCGAAGAAGAAGGTTTGCCAGTTCTGCAAAGACAAGGCGACAGGCGTCGACTACAAGGACGCGGCCCTGCTCCGCAAGTTCATCTCCGACCGGGGCAAGATCCGCGCACGTCGGGTCACCGGCAACTGCGTCCAGCACCAGCGTGACGTCGCCATCGCGGTGAAGAACGCTCGCGAGGTCGCGCTGCTGCCCTACACGTCCACCGCTCGCTGAGAGGAGCACCGAAGATGAAGCTCATCCTGACCCAGGAAGTCTCCGGTCTCGGCTCCGCCGGCGATGTCGTCGAGGTCCGTGACGGCTACGGCCGCAACTACCTCATCCCGCAGGGCTCGGCGATCCGCTGGACCCGCGGTGGTGAGAAGACCATCGAGTCGATCAAGAAGGCCCGCTCCTCGCGTGCGGTCCGCGACGCCGACCACGCCGCCGAGGTGAAGGGCAAGCTCGAGGGCCCGACCTTCAATGTCAAGGTCCGCGCCGGCGAGGGCGGTCGCCTCTTCGGTGCCGTCACCCCGGCCGACATCGCCGAGTCGATCAACGCCGCGATCAACGGTGAGCAGGTCGACAAGCGAACGATCGTCGTTGCTGCGCCGATCAAGTCGCTGGGCGCCCACACCGTCAAGGTCAAGGTGCACGACGACATCGAGGCGACCGTGTCGCTCAACGTGGTCTCCGCCTAAGACAGGTCCACCAGGAGGGTCGTCCCGTTCGGGGCGGCCCTCCTGACACTTCCGGCGTCCGGAGGGGGGTCACTTGGCGGCGAATCGGGAGGTCCAGTCGCGCGGGCCGGGGCCGCCGAGGAAGTCGCGGCGGTTCGTCATGAACAGGTAGAAGATGAAGACCACGTTCACCAGGCCGATGAGCACCAGGGTAGGCCGCTGGAGATTCTCCACATCGGCGCCGTAGGCGACCGCGGGGAGCACGAGGCAGAGTGCGAAGCCCCAGGTCAGGACGCCGAAACGGCCGGCGACGTAGGTGTCGCGCGGCTCTCGGAACTGCCCGGCCTGCCCGATCGTGCGCGCCAGCATCAAGCTGAAGGCGGTCTGTGGGAGGCTGACCGCCCACTGGATCGAGACGGTGATCGAGGGGTTGTACTTCGGCACCAGCAGGTGATTCACCTGGGGCAGCCACAGCGGGACGCTCACGACCAGGGCGACGACGGCGAGCCACTTGACCACGGTCAGATCGAGCTCGCTGGCCCGGCCCAGAGCCCACACCCCCGCCACGACCAGCGCCCAGCCGACCGGGTCGGGGACGGCGTCGTACACCGCCCAGGCTGGATGCGGGTGGGCCGGGAAGTACGCCGGGACCAGCACGATCACCAGTCCCATGGCGATCTTCTGCAGTGGCGTCACCCGGCAAGGGTAGGTGACGGGCTCATCCACCGATCGCCGCGTTCGCGGATCAGGAGCAGGACCGCCCGAGTGCCCATGAAGGCAGCGCCGAAGGCGATCCACAGCCAGGCCAGCCCACCACCGCAGGCCAGGACGATCAGCGCGGCCGGTGCGAAGACGGCGAGTACGACGGCCTGGGCCCGCGCCAGGAAGGCATTGTCGCCGGCGCCGATCAGGATTCCGTCCAGGACGAAGACGACACCGGCGACCGGTTGGGCGATAGCGGCGACGACGAGCGCAGGGGGCATCAGGTCGAGCACCCGCGGATCGTCGGTGAAGAGTCCCGCGAGCATGGTCGCGCAGGCGATCAGGATCAGGCCGGTGATCACGCCGTACCCGGCTCCCCACCGCACCATCCGGTCGGCGAGCCGGCGGCTTCCGGGGCGGTCCCCGGCGCCGAGGCTGGCGCCGACGAGCGTCTGAGCGCTGATGCCAAGACCGTCCAGCGCGAAGGCCAGGAAGCTCCAGATGCTCAGGGCGAGCTGCATCGCCGCGAGGGAAGCGTCACCGATGCGCGCGGCCACCCAGGTCATCAGCACCATCGCTGCGCGCAACAGGACGGTGCGCACGATCAGGGGTACGCCGGTGCGCGCGGTGCCGACGACGCCTTCGCGGTCGGGCACCAGCCGGCCCGAGGCCGTCCGTACGTGTCGGACCACGACGGCGGTCACTGCGGCGGCGGCGAGCGTCTGGGCGACAAGTGATCCGGTCGCGCTGCCGGCCAGGCCCATTCGGGGCGCCGGGCCGAATCCGTAGACGAGGACCAGGTTGGCGACGATGTTGCCGAGGTTGGCGAGCACGGCGACGACGAGTGGGGTGCGCACGTCCTTGACCCCACGGAGTACGCCGACCGCGGCGAGCATCACCAGCATGGGGATCGCACCGAGCCAGGCGATGCGGAGGTAGCGCTCGGCCTGCTCCGCCACGTGACTCTCCGCGCCGAAGAGCGCGACCACCGGCGCGGTGAGGGCCTCGCCGACGACGGTGACGCCGATGCCGACGAAGGCGGCTAGCCAGATGCCGTCCATGCCCCGCGTCAGCGCTCCGGACCGATCGCCGGCGCCGACGTACCGTGCGACGGTCGCGGTGGTGCCGTAGGCGAGAAAGATGCATCCGCTGACGACCGTGGACAACACGGCGGAAGCGATGCCGAGACCGGCGAGCTGCGGGGTGCCGAGGTGGCCGACGATGGCGCTGTCGGCGAGCAGGAAGAGCGGCTCGGTGACCAGGGCGAAGAAGGAGGCCAGGCTGATCCGGAGGATCTCGCGGGCATGGGTGGGCGAGACGGCTTCTCGATCCGCCCCCGCTCCCGCCACGGTGCCCAAGCGTACGGCGTCCGGGCACATCCGGACGATTCGATTCGCGGCTGTGTATATCGCCCCGAATCTGTGGAGAGCGGGCGCTTTGTCGACAAACAGATTCGGGTGCGGTTGGGAGAATCCCAGATGGCGAAATGGTGAACGGGCGTCGCCGAAGTATTTTCCGTCCACAGCCCGTGGATCAACGTTTCCGCAGGTCAGGACCTACGAAGCCGTTCGATGAGAGTGGAGGACGCGCAGTTTTCCACAGCGTCCCTCACAACCTGTGCACACCCGTGGCGGCGTGTCCCACATGCAATCCACGGTTGTCCACAGGGCCTGTGGACAACGAACTGGATCGTGAGCCGTGGTCGCACCTATCGTCGGCCGGTCGGCACGGGGTGTGGGCGGGTTCGGAGTGGCGTAGATGGTTGTGCCGGGCCCCCCTCCTACCGTGAGCAGCAGAGGCAGATGACGAGGGGGCACAAGGACCGGTGAGCATTCAGGAGCGTCACGACGACCCGACGTACTTCGACATGCCCGAGTCGGGCAGCCAGGAGACGTGGTCGGGACGCGTGCCTCCCAACGACGTCGATGCCGAGCGCTCGGTCCTGGGCTCGATGCTGCTTTCCAAGGACGCCATCGGCGAGGTCACCGAGCAGATCCGCGGCATGGACTTCTACCAGCCGGCGCACGAGACCATCTTCGAGGCGATCCTCGATCTCTTCGGCCGTGGCGAGCCGGCCGACATGATCACCGTCTCCAACGAGCTGCAGCGGCGCGGTGAGCTGCTCCGCATCGGTGGCGGCCCCTATCTCCACGACCTGGTCTCCGGCGTCCCGATCGCCGCCAATGCGTCGTACTACGCCGCCATCGTCCGTGAGAAGGCGATCCTGCGCCGCCTGGTCAATGCCGGCACCAAGATCGCCCAGATGGGCTACGCCGGCGAGGGCGAGGTCGACGACACCGTCGACCGTGCCCAGGCCGAGATCTACTCGATCACCGAGAAGCGCAACAGCGAGGACTACGCCCCGCTGAGCGACATCATGCAGGGCACGCTCGACGAGATCGAGGCCATCTCCAACCACGACGGCTCGCTGCGCGGGGTCCCCACCGGCTTCAGCGAGCTCGACGAGCTCACCAATGGCCTCCAGGCCGGCCAGATGGTCATCGTGGCCGGCCGACCCGGCTCCGGAAAGTCCACCCTGGGCCTGGACTTCTGCCGTGCCGCCTCGATCCACAACAACCTCGCCAGCGCCATCTTTAGTCTGGAGATGGGGCGCACGGAGATCACCATGCGGCTGCTCTCCGCCGAGTCCCGCGTCGCGCTCAACCACATCCGCAACGGCCCGATGACGGAGGAGGACTGGCAGAAGCTGGCCCGCAAGATGGGCGAGGTCTCCAGCGCCCCGATGTTCATCGACGACAGTCCCAACATGACGATGATGGAGATCCGCGCCAAGGCCCGCCGCCTCAAGCAGCGCCACGATCTACGCCTCATCGTCATCGACTACCTGCAGCTGATGAGCTCGGGCAAGAAGGTCGAGTCCCGCCAGGTCGAGGTCTCGGAGTTCTCCCGCCAGATCAAGCTGTTGGCCAAGGAGCTGGAGATCCCGATCGTCGCCCTGGCCCAGCTCAACCGTGGCTCCGAGCAGCGCTCGGACAAGAAGCCGATGGTGTCCGATTTGCGTGAATCGGGCTGTCTCACCGCAGAGACGCGGTTGCTGCGCGCGGACACGAATGCAGAAGTCACCCTCGGCGAGCTCATGTCCACAGGCGCGAAGGACATCCCGGTCTGGGCACTCGACGATCGCCTCAAGCTGGTCCCGCGCACGCTCACCCACGCCTTCGCCAGCGGCACCAAGCAGGTCTACGAGGTCTCCATGACCTCAGGTCGCACGGTCCGTGCCACGGCCAACCACCCCTTCCTCACCTACGAGGGCTGGATGCCGCTGGGCGAGTTGCTGAAGGGCTCGCGCGTGGGTGTCGTACGCCACGTGCCGCCGCCGTTGGAGATCAAGCCGTGGGACGACGACGAGGTCGTTCTCCTCGCGCACATGATCGGCGACGGGTCGTTCGTCAGGCGCCAGCCGATCCGCTACGCCAGCATTGACGAAGCGAGCCTCGCCACTGTCGCTTGGTGCGCGCGCAATCGTTTCGGGATCAAGGCGAAGCGTGACGACTACGCGGCGGCCCGGGTGACGACGCTTCGCTTGCCGGCGCCTTACCGTCTGACCCACGGTCGTCGCAACCCGATCGCGAAGTGGCTCGACGACCTCGGCCTCTTCGGGCTGCGGAGCCACGAAAAGTTCGTTCCCGAGGGAGTGTTCTCACTCCCCAAGGCGCAGGTCGGCCTGTTCCTTCGCAATCTCTGGGCGACCGATGGCTGCGTCCGCCAGGCGAAGGACGGCTCCGCGCAGATCTACTACGCGACCACGAGCCGGCGCCTCGCAGACGACGTCGCGCGGCTGCTGGCGCGCTACAACGTCTTCGCGCGGATCACCACAGTGCGCAAGAAGCGGCCGAACGGTGGGCACTATCGCGACTGCTTTCACGTCAGCGTCACCGGCCTCGACAACCAGTTGCGTTTCCTCGAGGACATCGGCGTCCACGGTGCCAAGAACGATGCCTGCGAGCGGTTGATCACCGTGCTGCGCTCCCGCAAGGCCAACACCAATGTCGACACCGTTCCGCGTGACGTGTGGGGTGACGTGCGCGACATCCTGCGTGATCAGGACATGCCCCACCGTGAGTTCGCGGCCGCGTTGGGCACGCGCTTCAGCGGCTCGACGATGTGGAAGCACGCGCCCAGCCGCGAGCGCTTGGGCCGGGTCGCCGAGGTTCTGGGCAGCGCAGACCTCGAGATGATGGCCACGAACGACGTCTTCTGGGACGAGATCAAGTCGATCGAGCCCGTCGGCGAGATGGAGGTGTACGACGCCACCGTGCTCGGCGTGCACAACTTCGTTGCCAACGGGATCGCCTTGCACAACTCGCTCGAGCAGGATGCGGACATCGTCATGCTGGTCCACCGCGAGGACATGTACGAGAAGGAGTCGGCCCGCCCCGGCGAGGCCGACATCATCGTCGGCAAGCACCGCAACGGCCCCACCCGCGACGTCGGGGTCCTCTTCCAGGGCCACTACTCCCGCTTCGTCGACATGACGCACTGACGCGTCGAGCTGTCGAGATGCAGCGAACTTTGACTTTGCCTACGACAAGTTTGACTAGCGTGATTACGTCACCCCCCTGCCCGCCGAGGAGGGCGCAGACCGGTCACCAGCGAACCGTTTGGGGCGGAGCATCGGACAAACTTGTAATTACGACTGCAGGATTCGTCGCTGACACTCGTCGGTGGGGAGTGCCAGAATGAGACCCCTGGGACACGGCGTGACCTGGGACAACTGAAGAGAAATGAAGTCGGGACGGGCGTTGGAGCGCCCGTCCCGACACAGAGGCAACTACGTCGCCGTCCATGCAGTCGACAGCGTAGAGCCTCTGAGCCAACGACCCCAGAAGGGGTCCGAACAGAGGAACAACATGCCGAACCCTCATCGCTGCAAGGTGAAGCTCATCGGTCGCTCGTGCGACCACGACCTGTGTGTGCCGCTGACTCGGGCTGTCCCGCCAGAGCTGCGGTGCATCGACTCCCAGCCGTCTGGTTACGGCGGGGGTGGCGGCGCCACGTGTGGGTGTCGGGTGCCGGACCACTTGTCGGACGTTGTCGAGCGCGAGCTCCGCGACAACCTGCAGGAGTCGAGACGCCGCGGCTTCGTGATCATCCCGGCGGCCTGAGCCGCGGGTTCCACCCGGAAACGGAGAGGAGGTGATCACATGGCACGGAACACGCGACAGACCGGTGCGAAGGCCGCCAGCGCGGCGTCGAAGGTCCTCAGTAACCCGAAGTCGACGAAGGCCGAGAAGTCGGCTGCGGCGAGCGCGCTTTCGCAGACGCCGAAGCGCGGGAAGTGAGGCTCGGCGGGGCTCGGGCCCCGTTGCCTCGGCCTGGACGTGCTTCAATTGTTAGAGAACGTCAACGCCCGCGGCGGTACGCAGATAGCCTGCTGTGGCTATGTCTCCTGTCGACGATCCCGGGCGCCTCGCGGCTGAGCAGCGCGCTCGAGTGCTCATCGACCAGCAGCTGGAGGCTGCCGGTTGGGTCGTCCAGGACAAGAAGAATCTGAACCTCTTCGCCGGCCCGGGCATCGCCGTCCGCGAGGTCGTCATGAAGCCGGGCCACGGCCGCGTCGACTACCTGCTCTACGTCGACAGGGCTGTTGTTGGCGTTATCGAGGCCAAGCCGCAGGGCACACCGCTCTCGGGCGTGGAGTGGCAGTCGGCGATGTACGCCGAAGGGTTGCCCGCAGACGTACGGCTCAAGGCGCTGGCGAAGGACGGCCGGCTGCCGTTCGTGTTCGAGGCGTCAGGAACCGAGACCCACTTCACGAACGGCTTCGACCCCGAGCCCCGGGCACGGGCCATCTTCAACTTCCCCAAGCCCGCGACCCTTGCCCGCACGATCAGGGCCGGCACCGAGGAGCCCGACGCTGCCACGTGGCGTGGAAAGGTCAGTAACCTCCCCGAGCTCGACACGGCGCCGCTCCGACCCGCGCAGATCACCGCGATCAAGGGAGTTGAGAGGAGTCTCGCTGAGCAGCGCTTCGACCGGAGCCTCGTCCAGATGGCCACCGGCGCCGGCAAGACCTACACGGCGGTCACCGAGTCCTACCGGTTGCTGAAGTGGGGCGGCTTCAACCGGATCCTGTTCCTGGTCGACCGCAACAATCTCGCGGAGCAGACGCTGGCGGAGTTCCAGAACTACCGCACGCCCGACGACGGCCGCCGGTTCACCGAGCTCTACAACGTCGCCAAGCTCAACCGTGGCGGGATGCCCGACTCCACGAAGGTCGCGATCTCCACGATCCAGCGGGTCTTCAAGGTGCTCAAGAACGAAGAGGTCCCCGAGGGCGACGATCAAGGTATCGACGACCTCGTCCCCGAGGCACCGGTCGAGGTGGCGTACAACCCCGACCTGCCGCCCGAGGCGTTCGATCTGGTCATCGTCGACGAGGCTCACCGGTCCATCTATGGCGTGTGGCGGCGGGTGCTGGAGTACTTCGACGCCCACGTCGTCGGGCTGACCGCGACCCCCGGCAAGCAGACCTTCGGCTTCTTCCGGCAGAACCTCGTCTCCGAATACACCTACCCGCAGTCGGTGGCCGACGGCGTCAACGTCGACTTCGACATCTACCGGATCAAGACCGAGATCAGCGAGCAGGGCTCCACGATTGAGGCCGGCACCATCGTCCCCAAGGTCGACCGCCGTACCCGCGTCGAGCGGCTCGAAGAACTCGACGAGGACCTGGAGTACACCGGCAAGCAGCTCGACCGGGCAGTCACCGCGAAGTCCCAGATCCGGCTCGTGCTGGAGACCTTCCGCGACCGGCTCTTCACGGAGATCTTCCCCGGCCGCTCGACGGTGCCGAAGACGCTGATCTTCGCTAAGGACGACGCCCACGCTGAGGAGATCGTCACCACCGTGCGTGAGGTCTTCGGCAAGGGCAACGACTTCGCCGCCAAGATCACCTACAACGCCCGCGACCCCAAGGGCCAGCTCCAGGCCTTCCGCACCAGTCCCACCCTGCGTATCGCGGTCACCGTCGACATGATCGCCACCGGCACGGACGTGAAACCGCTGGAATGTGTCTTCTTCATGCGCGACGTCCGCTCTGCTCAGTACTTCGAGCAGATGAAGGGCCGTGGCGCCCGCACCATCGACAAGGCCACCTTCCAGGGCGTCACCCCAGACGCGGAGAACAAGACCCGCTTCGTCCTCGTCGACGCCGTCGGCGTCACCGAGCACGAGTACGTCGAGCCGCCGCTGAACCGCGACAAGTCGATCAGCCTCAAGCAACTCCTCGACAAGGCCGCCACCCTCAACCTATCCGAAGCCGAGACCGCGACCCTCGCTTCACGGCTCTCCGCGCTGGAGGCACAGCTCGCTCCCGAAGAGCGCACCGAGCTCGACGTTGTCGCCGGCCAGCCGCTCCGTACGATCGTGCGTGCGCTGGTGGACGCGGTCGATCCCGACACTCAGGCCAAGCACCTCGAAGCTGGCGGCGATATCCAAGACCTACTCGACAGGGCCATCGAGCCGATCGCGGCCAATCCCCAACTCCGCACCCGCATCATTGAGCTGCGACGCGCCCACGACCGTGTCATCGACGAGGTAAACCAGGACCGGCTCGTCGACGCGTACGGCGTGGTCGACACCGAACGAGCGAAGGCCACCATCGAGTCCTGGAAGGCCTATCTCGACGAACACCGTGCGGAGATCACCGCGATCCAGGTGATCCAGGAGTCGAAGGAGCGCCGCATCGCGTTCCCCGACATACAGGAGCTCGCCGACCGCATCGCCCGCCCGCCGTATAACTGGACGCCCGACCTCATCTGGAACGCCTACATCGCCCTCGGGGCCAACTACCGCGGGAGTGAGGGGACTCGAAACCGACACTCACTCACCGACCTTGTCTCGCTGCTCCGGTTCACGGTTGGCGTCGATGACGAACTCGTCCCCTACGCTGACCGGGTTCAGGAGAAGTACGCCGCCTGGCTGGCTCAGCAGGGCCAGGGCGGCGTGACCTTCAGCGACACGGAGAGGTGGTGGCTCGACCGCATGGTCGCCGTCATCGCCGCTTCAGCTGGCATCACCGCCGACGATCTCGACGAAGCCCCGTTCACCGAACGCGGCGGCGTCGACGGCGCACTTCGTGACCTCGGCGATGCCGCAGGTGACCTGCTGGAGACACTCAACCAGGAGCTCACCGCGTGACTCGTCCGTGGGAGTGGCTGACCCTCGCTGAGGTGCTGATTAAGCAGCCCAACAAGAAGGTCGTGCAGCAAGGATGGAGTCCAAAGTGTTACGACCACCCTGCTCCGGAAGGCACGTGGGGTGTGCTGAAGACGACGGCGATTCAGCCGGGACGTTTTGAGCCTGAGCACAATAAAGAGCTACCGAGCACGCTCGAACCGAAGCCAGCCATCGAGGTTCAAGCGGGTGATCTCCTCCTAACGTGTGCAGGCCCGAGGTCGCGATGCGGTATTCCGGCCCTCGTTAGGGCTACTCCGAGTCGACTAATGATGTCGGGCAAGATGTACCGGTTTCGCCCGGACGAGCGCCTGGATCCCAGGTTCCTCGAGCTGTGGTTGCTTAGCCCCGTCGCGCAGAAGCTGATTGACCAGATGAAGACGGGCATTTCTGATAGCGGCTTGAACCTCACGCATGGGCGCTTCACCGTTCTGCCAGTACCGGTACCCGAACTCGACGAGCAGCGCCGCATCGTCGCCATCCTTGAGGACCACCTCTCCTGCCTCGATGCGGCGACCGCCTCGGTCCGGGCGTCAGTTCTTCGACTCGACGTCTTGCGTCGATTGGTGGTGAAGGAACTCGCGGTCGGAGACATGGTGCCGCTGAAGCAGCTCGCCGTTGATGCTGGGTACGGCACGTCGGTCAAATGCGATGTCGGTGGCGCAGGTCCGGCTGTCGTGCGCATCCCGAATCTCCGCGCCGGCCGTATCGACCTCTCCGACGAGAAGCGAGCCGTCGATCCAACTGTTGACTTGTCGGGAGCGATGCTCCGACCAGGTGACGTCTTGATTGTTCGCACGAACGGCTCGAAGGACCTAATTGGCCGCTCAGGAGTCGTACAAGACGATGTCACCGCCGCCTTTGCCTCGTACCTGATCCGCTACCGGGTCGATACTGAGCGTCTTCGCCCTCGCTGGCTCCAGGTGATGTTGGAGTCGCCGACCCTGCGAGTCAAGATCGAGCAGCTGGCCGCTTCATCGGCTGGCCAGCACAATCTGAGCCTGAGCAAGCTCGACGGCCTCCTGATTCCCACCCCAAGCCTCGAAGAGCAAGACGCCGGCCTGGCGCGGCTCGCTGCGTTCGACGACCAAGCGGACACTTTGCACGATGTGCTCGAAGAGGCAATCCAGAGGGGCGAGAGCCTCCGCCGGGCGCTGCTGGCAGCGGCGTTCTCGGGTCGCCTGTCCGGAGCCCCAAACGATATGTCGGAGACTCAGGAGATGATCGGCGCGTGAGTACTACGATGTGGGGAATCCACAACGATGCCCTTGGGGCCGAGTTGGTCGAGAAGGGCTTCATCTCCATCGGCTGGGAGGCCATTCCCGATCTTCGCACCGTCGGCGACGACCGGGAGCGGCTCAAGGACCTGGTGCGCCGTACCTTCCCGGCGATCAAGCCGGGCGCGGTCCCGGTCTGGACTGGCGTGCTGTACCGGTTCGGCTTTGAGATGAAGGTCGGCGACCTCGTCATCGCCCCCTACAAGCCCGACAGCACGCTGAACTTCGGAGTCATCGAGGGCGACTACGAGTACGACGCTCAGGCGTCGCGACACCCGCATCGCCGCAAGGTCAGGTGGCTCAAGACTGGGGTGGCACGGGGACTGTTCCCGCAGGCAGCGCTCTACGAGATCGGTTCGGCCGTGACCCTGTTCAGGGTCCGGAAGCATGCCGACATCTTCCGGCAGTTCCTGGATGCGTCCTCGGACGAGTCCTTTGAGGCGGCGGGGCCTCAGGAGGTGACGCCGTCTGAGGAGACTGCCGCTGCTGTCGAGGACGAACCCAACGCGGACCGGATCGAGCAGCACACAAGGGACTTCATCGTGAAGGTGCTCCACAAGGAGATCAGCGATGAGCAGTTCGAGCACTTCACGGCCGACCTGCTCCGTGCGATGGGCTACCAGGCGCGGGTGACCCAGTTCAGCGCCGACGGAGGTGTTGACGTCCTCGCGCACAAGGACCCACTGGGCCTGGAGCCGCCACTGATCAAGGTGCAGTGCAAGCACACGGCGGCAAGTCGGGGTCGACCCGATGTTCAGCAGCTGATCGGCACGCTCTCGGCCGGCGAGGTCGGGTTGTTCGTGACGCTCGGGACGTTCAGCAAGGATGCAGTCGACCTCGAGCGGGAGCGCCAGAACCTCCGTCTCTTCGGCGGCGCCGACATCACCCGCCTCACGCTGGAGCATTACCACCAGCTCCCCGCGCGATGGCGTGAGCTCATGCCGCTCCGACCCCTGCTGGTTGTCGATCGCGCACCGGAGTCGCAGTGAGCGGCCCGGACAGCCGACGCCTGGTCGACAAGCTGTGGTCCTACTGCAATGTGCTGCGCGACGACGGCGTCGGTGTCATTGAGTACACCGAGCAGTTGACGTACCTGCTCTTCCTCAAGATGGCGCACGAGCGGGCCACGCGGAAGCTCACGCCGCAGCAGATCGTGCCCGAGGAGTACTCCTGGCAGAAGCTACTCGACGCCGAGGGCACACAGCTCGAGTTCGAGTACACGCGCATCCTCGTCGGCCTCGCGCAGCACCCCGGCACCCTCGGCACGATCTTTCGCAAGGCACAGAACCGGATCCAGGACCCGGCCAAGCTCAAGCGGCTCATCGTCGACCTCATCGACCAGGAGAAGTGGTCCGAGTCAGGAACGGACGTCAAGGGCGACGCCTACGAGGAACTGCTCTCCAAGGGCGCCTCGGACAAGGGGTCGGGCGCGGGTCAGTACTTCACGCCACGCGATCTCATTCACGCCATCGTCGACGTCATTCAGCCGACCCCCGACGACACCGTCGTCGACCCCGCATGCGGCACCGGCGGCTTCCTCCTGGTCGCCCACGACTATGCCTCCAGGGACGCCGAGCACCTCACGCCGACGCAGCGGGACAACCTGAGAGATCGGTTCGCGAACGGCTACGAGCTCGTCGACGGCACCGCGCGTCTGGCGGCGATGAACCTGCTGCTGCACGGCATCGGCGCCGCTGACGGCGAGTCGCTGATCGACGTACGTGACGCCTTGATCGCCGACCCGGGAAAGCGCTGGTCGGTGGTGCTCTCCAACCCGCCGTTCGGACGGAAGTCGTCGCTGACAATGGTTGGCGCGGATGGCCGCGAGGTGCGCGAGGACACCGAGATCGAGCGGCAGGACTTCGTCGTCACGACGTCCAACAAGCAGCTCAACTTCCTCCAGCACATCATGACGATCCTCGATATCAATGGCCGCGCTGCCGTCGTCCTGCCCGACAACGTCCTCTTCGAGGGCGGGGCTGGTGAGACCCTGCGGCGCAAGCTGCTCGCAGACTTCGATCTGCACACGATGCTGCGGCTGCCGACCGGGATTTTCTATGCCCAGGGTGTGAAGGCCAACGTGCTGTTCTTCGACAAGAAGCCGGCATCGGGGGACCCGTGGACGAAGGTGCTATGGGTCTACGACCTGCGGACCAACCAGCACTTCACCCTCAAGCAGAACCCGCTGCGCAGGCGCCACCTCGACGAGTTCGTCGACTGCTACCTGCCCGGGAAGGCGCGCGACGAGCGGGTCGAGACCGGCGAGGACGGTCGCTGGCGGTCCTTCGATTACGAAGAGCTGATCGCTCGCGACAAGGTCAACCTCGACATCACCTGGCTTCGTGACGAGTCGCTCGAGGACATGGACAACCTGCCCGCTCCGGAGGTCATCGCTCGGGAGATCGTCGAGGACCTCACCGCTGCGCTGGCTGAGTTCGAGGCGGTCGCTTCTGCGCTTGAAGCAGTAGATCAGTCGATCAAGGGATAGCGGTCCAACTGCATCTGCACTGCCTGGACGCGGCGCTTGAGTTGTGCGGCCTGATCGTAGGTGGGCCGCGCCTCATCGATCACTCTCTGGTAGGCGTCGCGAAGCTCGATCAAAACGCGGCGCTTCCGCGCGTACGCCATACGGCAACTCTTGTGGTGGAACCGCGGTGGCGGGCCATTGCGCCCGCTGTCCCATGTGCACAGTTCCGCGCATCCCGGGTTGCAGCAGCGGGCCGTAGTTTCGGGGTCGGGAAGAGTCGCCAAGACCGTGGCAGCGGCAGCCGCTGGGTCGGTGGCGAGCATGTGGAGAATCCGCGTGGAAGGCTTCGTCATGCCGTTCGGTGGAGCAGGTCGCTGGTTTGGGCAACCCGCTGACGTTGACGCTGGCCCGCCTCAAGAAGGTCGACAAGACCAAGGTTCGCTCGTTCGACCACCGCCTGGAGTGGTACGACGACGTCAAAGAAGGCGAAGTGTGGTGCGTTCAAGTCTGGGAACGAGTCCAGGTCCCCGTCCGAGCCCTGGAAGCTTGCGTCTTTGCCGACGACGGTGCCGCGATCACCGCGAGGGACCGGAACGCGCCAACCGGGCTAACCCCCGGCTGGGCCAAGCGGTTCGCAGACATGCAGGACTGGACCGCCCAGCAACTCGACAAGTATGGAGAACTCGTTGACGCCCAGACGACCCCGGACGTCAAGAAAATCGTCACTCAGCACCTCTGCGGCACCACAGACCAGGTCGTCGATATCAAAGCTGAGATCGACCCAACCGGCGGCAGGATTGCCTTCGGTCTGCGCCGGATCGGACGTGCCTCGAACGACGACGCCCGCCTGATCCTCGCCAACGCTGGCAACTACACCGCGCGCCCCGACCGCGACGGCAACCTCTTTCCTGACGAAGACGAGGACGAAGCCCGAGATTGACCGGGCTGTGGCATCAGGGCCGTTACCCGAATCCTCTCCATCCGCAACCCATCAAGCCCTCCATGTGGTGGCCTCTTCAGATCACGATCGGGCAGGAGGTCGGAGAGGTCAGTCACGACGACGCCCGTCCAATCAAGCTCCTCGTCGATCGACCCACCACACTCCGCGTCCGACGGCGCGTAACGGACCGTACGCATCCCAAGTGCACTCGCACCGCTGAGCTCGTCGCTGCCGCCGTCACCGACGTGGAGGCACTCCTCAGGCGGAACCTCAAGAGCCCTCACGGCTGCGAGGTGAGCCTCCGGCGCGGGCTTGCGGTGCCGCGTGATGCACGAGAAGGACACAGCGTCGAAGTACGTCGCCAACGGACTCTCAAACCGCATCTCCGGCGTCTCGGAGGAGCAGTCGCTCACCAGGTCGCCGCACGACAGCCCGGCAGCACGCAGCCTCTCCAGCACCGGCAGCGCCCAGCCGGACCGAAGAACTAGTAGGTAGACGTCGAAGCCCGCTCGCCGGCAAGGACCTGAGCCGGGCGGCCAGGGGTCTGTCAGAAACACAAAGTTCCTGACGTTGTCTCAGGCTAGAAGCCAATCCCGGTCGGGTCGGGCGAGCAGGCGAGCGTTCTGCACAGCCCAACTCAGTGGCAGAACGGTCTCTCCGACGTACTCGTGGCCGGCCTGTCGGATCACCAGGGCGAGGTGGGCGCATCCGGAGCCGTCGAGACTGAGCGGTAGAAGCAACTGGATTTCGCCTCTGTGGAACTGCGGTACGGCCGTCTTGTAGTTCCGCCGCGCGCGCTGCTTTGCCGCCTCGACAGCTGCCATCGTTGCGGTGCGCGCGAGGGTAGGCATCTCGCGGAACGGCTCCGGGTAGCGGTGGATGTTGTCCTCGACGAAGTGGTCCCAGTCGAGTATCAGCGGTCGGCGCGCATCGTAGAACAGCACCTGCGGGTCGTCCCAATAGCGGGCGAGCGCAGGTCGCTCCGGAAACGCCCCAGCCACCCGACCGTCGCTCGCCTTGACCCACGCCACGAATCGCCACTCCTGGTCATCCGGGATGTTCTGCGAAGTGAAGAAGCCGTAGATCTCTTCTTGGTTCGGGGTCACAAGACCGGTGTTGAAGGCAGAGATCTCGGTTCCGTCGGCCTGGTGACCGACTGCAATCGAGTCCTGCTCAACGAGGCGCGCGAATGTGTGCCGAATGTAGCTCTCCAGCAGCGGTAGCCGGTCTGACCGGCCCTTGGCGTCTTCGGCGTCAAGACTCCAATCCTCGTCCTCGGCGAGCACTGCGAGCTGCTGGTAGGACTCGGCTGGTACGTAGGCGAAGCGGTCCCACGGAGCGCGGGCGTCCAGTCTCTTCACGTAAATCGCCTGGTATCCCCCGCGATCGCGCTCCTTGCGAAAGAAGTCGACCTGCTCGCCCACCACCAGCTCCGCCTTTCCGCCGGGCGTCAGGACGTTGCTGTAGTGGACGAAGAGCTGCTCGCCGCTCTCGTCGTCCGCCACGATGCCCCAACCCTTGGCGAAGTCGAAGGTGATGACTGTTCCGGCCCGTCGTTGAGGCGGACGCCGAACCGCCTTGACCTCGATCCCCTTCTCGCCCTGACCAAGCTCGACGAGAATCGGCTCGCCGGCAACCAGAGTCCGGTAACGCTCAGCGGGAAGGGCTGTGCGATGGACGAAGACGTCCCCCATGCCAGGGACGTCGACAAACCCGAACCCCTTGTGCTCGTCGAAGAACTTGACGGTCGCGGTTCGTGCGTCGCCCACTGTCATTTGGCACTCCTCAGCCGTGAAGAACCGGCCGTGGTCGCACCCTCGACCAGACCGAGGCTAGCCAAGCACCCGAGGACCATCCGTGCGACCAGTTCGCCGGAAACGTGGGCGCTCCCAGCGCCAAGAATCAGGGCGTCTGGGTCGCCGCCCGCCGCTCGGACCGCGGCACGACTCTGCTGGAGGCGGACTTCGTGATGGTGGGCCCGAACTAGCTGAGCGAAGCCCACGTCCTGACGAGCACGCGCCGTGAAGACCGCGCAGGCAGCAAGAAGACCAACCCCTGCTGCTCCCGTGATCGCAGCCAGAGCTGTATTTCGCAAGAGTGGCACCCTGGGGGCTCCAGCTGCTGCAGGGGCAAGATCGTCGGACACGGGATCTCCAATCGTTCGCGTTCGTACATTGCCCAAGGACGAGGGGACCTGGATGTCGCCAACTGCCCGGTTTGGGCTGAGCAAAATACGGAATCGTTCACGAACGGACTGGGCCGCGCACCGCGCCTCAATTAGCGCGGCTGTGACGCTAGGCGACACCGACGCCCGAGTCAAGCCATCGCTGTCGCGTCTTCGACCAGCCCGAACAGGGAACGTCCAATCTTCGATTGGCGTCGCAGATGCCTAGGGCGACCGTTGTGGACGCAGCTGGCTGCTGTGTCGCCAGCCGAGCGCTCACGGGGTTCGGCAACGTGCCCGGAGTGTCCATTTCGCTGTTCTGGCCCGCGTACTCGCTTGGGCTAACAGACTATCGATGAGGAGCGGAAGGGGAGGTGCACGTTGTCGGCGCCACGAATCGAGAAGCTCACCGTCAGGAACCTGCGGTCCATCGGTGATGACCGGGTGACGGTCCGGTTCCCAACAGACGGGGTCCTTGTTCTGCTCGGAGAGAACAACGCCGGGAAGAGCAACATCACCCGAGGGCTCGAGATCCTCTTCGGGGACCAATGGCCCGGCACCCGGCGTCTTGAGGACCATGACTTCCACGGGCGCGACAGCGACGGCATCGCCATAGAGGTCGGCGCCGCTGTATCGGGAGTCCCGTGCCCCTATTGCAGTGGCGGAGAGGCGGTCCACTTCAAGTGGACCTACGACCCGGACAACCCCAGCAGGGACGGCAATCCGGTCGGCTACACCTTCACGTGCAGCAACCGGTACTGCGGCAAGACGTGGCCCAACAACACCATGCGGACCGCCCTCGCCGCCGCCGTCCTCGACGCCGACCGTCGCCTCGACTACCAACTCAGCTACGCGAGCAAGTACACGATGCTCTCGAAGCTCATGCACCGATTCCACGAGCGCCTTCTTCGCGATCCTCAACGCAAGGCTCAGCTCGCTGGCGTATTCGACGGGCTCCTCCAGCAGTTCGGAGCTGTGCCGGAGTTCGCCAAGTTCAAAGAGCTCCTCGCGACGACCGCAGAGGACTTCGGCCAGAACCTCCCCTACCGCCTCGACGTCGACTTCAGCGCCTACGACCCGAGCAACTTCTTCCGCTCCCTTCGCATCCACCCGTCTCTGGACGGGGAGGTCCGCAGCTTCGACGAGCTCGGCACCGGTCAGTCGCAGGTACTGGCGCTCGCCTTCGCTTACGCGTACGCGATCGCCTACGGACAGTCCGAGGGCACGATCCTCGTCATCGACGAGCCGGAGGCGAATCTTCACCCGCTGGCTCAGCGATGGCTGGCGACCCGACTGAACAAGCTCGCCGCACCAGGTCTCCAGGTGGTGATCACTACCCACTCGCCTCACTTCGTCGACCTTGCCCGGCCCGAGAACCTGGTCATGGTCAGCAAGGGTGACGACGGCGCAACTAGGATCGTCCAGCGGTCACGCGAAGAACTTCGAGACGAGCTCGTCGCCCGCGGCGCCGACCCGGTCCGTACCCAGCCTGACACCATCGGCCCGTTCTACGCGGCCGGCGCGACCACCGAGATCATTAGCGGGCTCTTCGCTCGCCGTTGTGTCCTGGTCGAAGGCCCCACCGAAGCACTCGCGCTGCCCGAGTTGCTGAGGGCGCGTGGGCTCGACGTCCTCAAAGAAGGGGTCGCTGTGGTGTCCGCGGAGGGCGTCGGCAACATCGCCAAGTGGAAACGGCTGTACACAGCGCTCGGCATCGAGTGCTTCTGCGTCTTCGACACAGACTCCAACAAGACCGGCAAGGAAGCGGCAGACCTGCTGACGAAGCGGCAAGACATCGCGGCGTCGCTCGGCCTGAGCGGTGATCCTGCGGAACCAGCCACCCTGCTCGGCGAGCCGCTCCACGTCGGCACCAGCTACGCCACGCTCGACCCGAACTTCGAAGGCGCGATGACTGCGCTCTTCGGTGACGCGTGGACCTGCCTCCACGATGAGGCCGTCGTCTATGTCGGAGAGTCGAAGCCGCTTCGAGCTCGATATGCGGCCCAGCGGCTGGACGAGTTCGACTGGGTAGGAGATCCAGAGAGTCGGATCGACGCGCTGGTTCTCGCCATCCGAGGCGACGACCCAGACGAAGGACCCCAGCCCCAGCAGTTCGACGACCCCTGGGGCGATCCGTCGCCGTGTGACACAGCGCCAGACCCTTGGGCCGAGGAAGAACCGCCGTTCTGACCACGGCCACCTTGGGGTGATCACCTGCAACGCCTACTTTGACGACAGCCGACCGGGGCCGCGGATCCGCCAAAGCTCCCGGCGGGAAGCTCGTCAATCTTCGCTGCATCTCGACACGAGCTGCTTGTCGAGATGCAGCGAATCTTGAGCAAACGTAAAGTCGCTCAAGATCTACTCGTCCAGTCAACATTGGCGGCGCTGCTGTGGAGAGCTGTCAGGCCACGAGGTCGCCCAGCACAGCGAGTATCTCGTCCACCGAGGCGGCGGGGTCGGTGATCGGTACCTGGACGTGCCGAATCGTGCCCTCGGGGTCGACCAGCAGCGATTGTCGTTTGAGCCGGTCGACTCCGGCGGCTCGGAACATCGGGAGGCGGAGCGCGGCCGCAAGGTCGCCGTCCTGGTCTGACAACAGCGTGAACGGTAGCCCGGCGAACGCGGCGAAGGATGCAAGTTGGTCGGGTCGCTGTGTGCTGATGCCGTGGACGGCGCAGCCGAGTTCGGCGAAGGCGGGGTGCCGGGCGGCGTACGTCTTCGACTCCAGGGTGCAGCCGGCCGCACCGGGGATCGAGCCCCAGCCGGGTGGGTAGCCGTGCGCGTCGGGGATCCACGCACCGGGGAAGCAGTAGAGCACCTGCCAGGAGCCGGTGGTGGCGAGACGGACGGGGTGGTCGTCGTGGCCGGTCAGGGTGAGAGGCGGCAGCGCTGAGCCCACCAGCGCCCGGACCCGGTCGGACTCGCGTGCTCCGGGTGACGCCGTGACCGACCCGTCGCCCAGCAGGTGCCGGTCACCGAACTCCTGCATCGCCAGCAGCACCGGCAGCAGTCCCTCGCCACGCTCGGTGAGCACGTAGTCGTGGCGTGGCGGCCGGGTGGAGTACGGCTGCTTGGCGAGGACGCCGTCGCCGACCAGCCCGCTGAGCCGCTCGGCCAGTGCGCGCCGGCTGATGCCGAGCGCGTCCTGTAGCTGGTCGAAGCGGGAGAGGCCGCCGGCGATGTCGCGCAGGATCAGCCAGGACCACCAGTCGCCGATCAGGCCCAGCGTCTGCGCGATGCCGCAGTCGGCATCGGTGAGATCCTCGCGCCGCATATCGGTACCACCTCCCCGCTCAGTCTAGTAGGTTCCAGACCGAAACGAATAAGGTTCCATTCTGGAACGCACTAGGAGGCGGGATGACGACCACGGTCGAGGATGCCGACGTCACGCACAGCGAGCGTGCGTTCTGGACCTACTGGGGTGCCTCCACCGCCTCCGGATTGGGATCGGCGGTCACCGGGGTGGCCCTGCCGCTTACCGCGGTGCTGCTGCTGCATGCCAGCACGTTCGAGATGGGGCTGCTGGCCGCCGCGTCGTACGTCGCCTGGCTGATCGTCGGTCTGCCGGCCGGTGCGCTCGTCCGCGGGCTGCCGCTGCGCGCGACTCAGGTCGCGCTCGACCTCGTGCGCGCGGTGGCGATCGCGACGATCCCGCTCGCCTGGTGGGCCGGCGTGCTGGCGCTCTGGCAGCTGCTGGTTGTCGCGCTGGTGATCTCGTTCGCCAACGTGTTCTTCAGTGTCGCGAACTCGACCTTCCTGCCGCGCGTGGTGCCGAAGGCGAAGCTGCATGAGCGCAACAGCCTGATGAGCGGCACCGACGCGGTCACCCAGCTCGGCGGCCCCTCGCTGGGTGGCGTCCTGGTGCAGACCGTCGGCGCGGCCGCAGCGATGTACGTCGACGCCGCGAGCTACCTGGTGTCGGCACTGTTCCTGCGGACGCTGCCGGCGGTGACGCAGACGCGGGAGCCGACCGCCCAGCCGGCGCCGTTGCGCCGTCAGATCCGCGAGGGCTGGGACTTCGTCACCGGTCACGCGGTGATGAACGCCTGCATGTGGGACGCCACCGTCAGCAACTTCGTCTGCGGCGGACAGATGGCGCTCTTCGCCGTCTATCTGGTCCGGCACGCGCACGCCCCCGCCGGCCTGGTCGGGTTCCTGCTGGCGAGCGAGGGCGTCGGCTCGCTGATCGGAGCGGCGCTCTCGCCGCGCGTGGTCCGTGCCGTCGGCTCGGCCCGCGCCTGCCTCATCGCCGGGCTCGTCTCGGTGGGGGGTGCGCTGCTCATTCCGATCGGGCATGCCACGGTCGCCTGTGTGATGTTCGCCCTCGGCAATGTCGTCTTCGCCGCTGGCGCGGTGATCGTGAGTACGGCGACCCGTACCTTCCGCCAGATCGCCACTCCGCCAGAGCTGCTCTCACGGGTGATGGCGACGGTGCGGTTCGTCTCCTGGGGCGCGATCCCGGTGGGCAGCCTGGTCGCAGGCGCGCTGGGCAGCTGGATCGGCGTACGCCAGACCCTCTTCCTCCTCGGCGCCCTCACCGCGCTCTCGCCGCTGATCCTCCTCCTCAGCCCCGTACGAAGAATGCGAGACCTCACATGACCCATCAGCACCAGCGGCACACCCAGGGCGCCAGGCGGGCCGTCGACAGCGTCCGCAACGTGCCACCGGCGATCCACCGCGTTAGTTCCCCGCAGGAGGTTCGTCAATCTTCGCTGCATCTCGACACGCTTTTTGTCGCAGATACCTCCTCGACATGCGGCCGCGTCGTGCTGCCAGTGGTTTGGGCTTGACAGCCCAGTCTTGAGTGAACCGGCATCAGAATGGTGATCAGGGCCGGCGGAACGCTGGTGTCCATCGTCGGCTCGCTCGAGGGCCGACCTGCCGATGGTCTTGCCGTGGACTTCGTCGTCGAGGCGGACCGCGCCCAGCTCGGTGAGATCGTCCAGCGTGTGCGCGACGGACGGCTGCGCACCAACATCGGCGATGTGGCGAGTCTCGACGACGCCGTCGCCGCGCTGAACCCCACCAGTCGTCGCCGGGGCAAGACCGTCATCCAGGTGCGGCCGTAGCTCACGGATGCAGTGCGGATCCGTGGCCTGCAGTGCGGGCACGGTGCCGACGGACGGCGGCTCGGTTGGCGCACCGGACCGAGCAGTACCGCTGGCGTCCGTTCCGGGTGGTGTCGACGACGACGGCCGAGCACGGGTCTCCTGGATCTGCGCCGGCGGCGCAGCGGCTCAGCCGGTGCATGCCGCGGGTGGTGAGATGGAGGGCCGTTCCGACGCTAATGACCGCACGCAGCACATGGGGTAGCGCGGTGGCGGCGTCGTCGCGGTAGTGGAGGTGCCAGCCCTCGTCGTTGTGGTCGGTGAGGCGCGGATAGGCGGCGGCCGATGCCATGTGCTCGTTGAGGATGCGCGCCCGATCGTAGGGGTCGGTGGCGTCCACGACGGTGATCCAGTCGTCGATGACGCCCCGTACGCGGCGGTGGTCGTCGGGTGCTTCGGGGAAGACCGCCGTCATCCCGAAGTCCCGCGTCCGGGCGACGATCCCGGCCCGGTCGGGCGGCCAGTCGTTCGCGAGTGAGGCGGCGAGTAGCACCGCGTACTCGCCGTAAGGGTTGAGATGCATAAGACCATTACAACATCATGGATGCATGATCACCACGAGACCTCTCCCGCACCCCCGTCACGACGCTGCGTCGACAGCCCTAGCAGTTCGCGAGGTGGCCTGATGGAGGGAGTCTCGCTGGTCACGGCGGGCGGCATGGCGCTCGCCGCGCTCGGGATGGTCCTCACGCCCGGCCCGAACATGGTCTACCTGGTCTCACGAAGCATCAGCCAGGGACGAACAGCCGGCCTGGTGTCCCTCGCCGGCACGGGGGTGGGGTTCGTCCTCTACATGGCGATGGCGAACCTCGGCCTGAGCGCGGTCTTCGTCGCCGTCCCGTGGATCTACATCGGGCTCAAGGCAGCGGGCGTCGCCTACATCCTCTGGCTAGCGTGGGGTGCGCTGCGTCCGAACGGCACCGGAGTGTTCGAGGCACGGGACCTGAAACCCGACAAGCCTGCCAAGCTCTTTCGGATGGGCCTGATCACCAACCTGGCCAATCCGAAGGCGGCGATCATGTACCTCACTCTGATCCCGCAGTTCATCAACCCGTCAGCCGGCCATACGCTTGCCCAGGGATTCGTGCTCGGCGGCATCCAGATCACGATCAGCATGATCATCAACGCCGCGATCGTCATCAGCGCCGGCTCGATCGCCGCACTCCTCCTCACCAGGCCACGGTGGGCGCAATTGCAGCGCACGATCACCGGGACGATGCTTTGGGTCGTCGCACTTCTGCTGGCTCGCGAAGTGCCTCGCGCGGCCCGCGTCGCCGCGTGAGACTGAGGGGGTCGGTTAATCAGTTCTCTTGTTCTTCGGTTCTTCGTCACTGCCTTCTGAGGACCATGACGGCGGCGACGAGGGCGCTGATCGCGAACGGGAGGATCAGTTCCACGACGTCGTGCGGCTCGGAGAGGCCGTCGATGTTGCGGAAGTGCGCGCCTCCGAAGATGCCCAGAAGGAAGGCAGCCAACACCGACCCCGAGCGCGATGTTCCCGATCCGGGCGTTGGAGTGCCGAGATCGAACGGCGTCACTCTCAACCCCGGCCAGACCACCCTCGTGCGCGAGATGGCCACCTCCGGCGCGCGTCTCCAGCTGGCGATCGCGCCCGCCGGATCGGGTAAGACGACCGCGATGAGGGTGCTGGCTCGGGCATGGTCAGAGGAAGGCGGAACCGTCATCGGCCGGGGCCCCTCGGCCGCGGCCGCGGCCGAGCTCGGTGAGCAACTCCGGGCCGCTCGGATCCTAGGGGCCACCATGACCTACCGGCTCGTCGCCGCCGGGCCTACGCGCACCCGGCTGGTGCTCAAGATCGTCGGCGATTTCCCTCGCATCCTCGCGACGGCTCTCTCCGTCGGCGACCTCGTCATGGCTCGTCGGCAGCTGCTGAACCTGAAGAAGTACGCCGAGCAGAACAGCCGGCGGGGCCCTCCGAGCTCGTGAATGCGTACGGTGGTGAGCAGCGGCGGCGGTCGCCCCGCGTCCGCCACGAGGGAGATGACACATGACCAACCGCATGCCTCTCGGCATCGCCATCGGCGCCGTGCTGGGGGCGGTTTGTGCGCTGGTCATCCCCGGCCTCGACGTCGGCTTCGGCATCGCCATCGGA
>Ga0164242_10001882_pt1 | contig 24582 bp, 21 predicted proteins | sample OricomgcompostMG_FD_108783 | JGI IMG/M metagenome (GOLD analysis project Ga0164242, IMG submission 108783) | Miracle-Growth compost microbial communities from Emeryville, California, USA - Original compost - Miracle growth compost (MG) ...
GAGGGAGACGACAAAGAGCTTGCGCTGCTGAGTGTGCAAGCGTGGAACGATTTCTCACTCGACGAGTGGTGTGCCACCGACCCGGCGCGCTTCATCCCGATGGGGATGGTGCCGTTGTGGGATCCGGCGTTGATGGTCGCCGAGATCGAACGGATGGCAGCCAAGGGCTGCCGAGCCATCGGGTTGCCGGACAACCCAATCAATCTGGGCCTGCCGAGCTTTCACACCGATTACTGGGATCCGGTGTTCTCCGCACTGGAAGAGACGAATCAAGTCGCGGTCATGCACTTCGGGTCGGGCGGGTTTCCCCCGCAGATCGCTCCCGAAGCGCCGTTCGCAGTCATGATCACCTTGATGGGGACCACGTCGATGGCGGCGTGCACCGATCTGCTGTTTTCCCCGGTGTTCCACCGCCACCCGAACCTGAAGGTGGCGTTCTCCGAAGGTGGCGTGGGCTGGATTCCCTATCTCATCGAGCGGGCCGACTACGTATGGCGCAAGCACAAGTACTACCAGAACATCCACCCGACGATCGCACCCTCAGAGTTGTTCAAGCGCAACATCTCCGGATGTTTCATCGAGGACGAGGCCGGCGTGAAGAACCGCTATGACATCGGCATCGGCAACATCACCTGGGAATGCGACTATCCGCACTCGGACTCGTTCTGGCCCAAGAGCCGCGCCCGCGCCGAAGAAGTCTTCGCCGACGTGCCCAACCATGAGGTCGCGGACATGGTCGAGCACAACACCCGCCGCTGGTACAACTTCCCCGAGGCAGGCTTCAAGGCTTACAACGCCGACGAGGGAAATCCGTGGCGGCCCAACGACGGGCACGGCCCTGAGGCCGCCTACGCAGGGTTGGGCGCACACGGCGGGATCGATGATGTACAGAAGTCCCTGGGCGATCTCTTCACCGCGAAGTGACCTCGGTGAAAACGCTCGAGCGGGGACACGAGCCCGAAAGTCCCGAGCGGTTCGGACACCTGAGTCCACTGGCATGGGGCGCTATCGCCGCGGGGCTGGCGGCCTTGGTCTACGCCGCCTTGAATTCGAGACGCGGCGTCCAGGGCACCCGGGTGGGCCGCCCCGAGTCGTCGTTCATTTCGCCGCGCACCGAATTCCTCGGCATCTCGAATTGGTACTTCATCTTCGAGATTGGTTCACTGGTCATGTTTTTCGCGGTCTGGGGAACCGCGATCGTCCAGTCCCGTCGCTGGGGAAAGCCCACACCCACGCTGCTGATGATCGCCGTCACCACCAGTCTGACGTGGCTGGACCCGATCATGAACTGGGCACCGTACGCCTCCTACGACCCGCGGATGTTCCACTTCAACGTGGACTGGTTCTGGATCAACACGGCGCCCACCGTCGAACCGTGGGCAGTCATCATCGGCTACGGCTATTTCTTCCTACTCCCGGCTTGGTTCACTCTCGCGGTCTACCGACGCATCGCAGCCCGAGTCGATGCCGGATCGTCGTTGGTGCGCCGGCCCAAGCTCGCCGTGCTGGCCCTGTCGCTGCCCATCTGCATCGTGTGGGACGGCGTCATGGAAGCGATCTTCGTCCAGATGGGCTTCTATACCTACACCCAGGTCATCCCCTGGGGTTCGATCTTCGCCGGCACTCCCCACCAGTTCCCGCTGATCTGGGAGGCCGTGCTGTTCGGCATCATGCTGTCGGTCGCCGCACCCCTGATGTGGGTTGACGATACCGGCCGCACCTGGTCTGAAACCGTTGCCCGGCGCACCAAGATTTTCGCCAAGCGCCCCTACGTCGGTGCATTCGTGATCGCCTGGGCACTGATGAGCGTCGTGTATATCGGCTACGGCCTGTCGTTCACCATCATCCGCGCGACCGGAATCGCCACCTCCGTAGCCCAACACTGGCGCTACCCCGAGACCAAGGTCTTCGACCCACAGGGATACTTCGAGCGCGACGGCGAACCCGGCCCCTTCATGATCGGCACCTGGGCCGGTTGGGAAGCCAGACGATGACAACGACCGGCGAAGCCCACGCGACGACGGCGCCCTACCTGGCGACTGGTGCCGAGGAGGAGCTTTTCCGAGCCGCCCACGCCCGGAAATTGCCGGTGCTGCTGAAGGGACCGACCGGGTGCGGCAAAACCCGCCTGGTCGAGTCGATGGCCGCCGAACTCGGCCGTCCGCTCATCACTGTCGCGTGCCACGAGGACCTCACCGCCGCCGACCTTGTCGGGCGCTACCTCCTCGAAGCCGACCGCACGGTGTGGGTGGATGGGCCACTCACCCGGGCCGTGCGGACCGGCGCCATCTGCTACCTCGACGAAATCGTGGAGGCCCGTCAGGACACCACTGTGGTGCTGCACCCGCTGCTGGATCACCGGCGCATGCTCGAAATCGAGCGGACCGGTGAATCCCTGGTTCCCGCAGAGGGATTCCAGCTGGTGGTGTCCTACAACCCGGGTTACCAAAGCGTCTTGAAGGACCTCAAGGAATCCACCCGGCAGCGCATGGTCGCGCTGTCCCTCACCTGGGCACCGCCCGACGTGGAGGCCGAGATCATTACAGCGGAGACCGGTATCGAACCGCAGGTCGCCGAGCGCCTCGTCGCATTGGCCGGATCGATTCGCGTCATGAAGGCGCCCGGACTGCGGGAAGTTGCGTCGACGCGCACTCTGGTCACCGCCGCTCATCTACATGCCGAAGGCGTCGAGCTCGCGACGTCGGCCCGCGCAGCGATCGGCGAGGCACTGACCGATGATGAGCGCCTGACCGCCGCACTCAGCGAGTTGATCGACGCATGGCTGCCAACGACATAGTCGACGACGTATTCGGCCCTGACACCGACCCGGTCGCTCGGTTCGATCTGATCGCCTCGGCTGTCGCGGAAGCTGAGGTGGCGGTCCGGACCGCGCGGGATGGCCTGCCCACCCACACCGACGGCCACACCATCTGGGTGAGTGAGAACGATGCGCGCAACAATCTGCGGCTATCGCGCGAAGCAGTGCTCATTCAGGCGCTCCTGCTGCGACACGGCGCTTTGGATCGAGCCCGTCTCAGCCGCCTCCGGCGGACCGCGACCGCGCACCGCTACTTCGGTTACGAGGTGCGACGCGCGCTGGCACTCGGCAGCCCACTCCCGCTCGTCGGTTCGATTGCTGACATACTGGGTGACCCGGAGCCGGCCTCGAAATCGACTGCGGAATCACTGGATTGGGCCCGCAATCGCACGCCCGCTGCCCCGACGCCACCGCACTGGGGAACCCTGATCCCGAAATCGGTACGGAGCGACGTCGGTGCAGAGGCCGGTGACCTCCCCACGTATCACGCCGCAGCCGAGCCAGCCGAGAACGCAAACTCCAAAGACGAGACGGCCGAAAAGGATCCGGCCGGCGCCGTTCGCGAAAAAGAGCGCACAGACATGTTCACGCTCGTGGCACGGCGAATCCGCAAGAGCACCAAGGGCGGACGCCAAGGCGACGGATCGGGGACCATGCTCGATGGTTGGTCGTCGGGAGCACCCGGTGCACTTGCCGGAATGGGCCGAATCCCACCACCACCTGCACCTATGGACTCGGATCAGTCGTCCAGGGGAGGCGCGACGATATACCCGGAATGGGATGACCGAAGGGTCGCCTACCGAGCCAACTGGTGTCACGTACGCGAAAGCACTGTGCCGCAACGGAATGGGTTGACAGTTCCGCCGATCAGCCCCGACTCGCAGTTGCAGCGAGGCATGGTTCGACTGGCCCGATCGCTGGCCGCGGTGAACGGCCAACACGAAGGCGACGACATCGATCTCGATGCGGTGATAGACCGTCAGGTATCACGCCGGTCCGACCACTTCTGCGATCACGGCGCACACGTCGCGCGACTTCGGGTCAAGCCCGAACTGAGCGTCATGATCCTGATGGACGCGTCGTCCTCGACGGCCATACCCTTGAGCGACGGCCGCACCGTCTTCGACGAGCAGCGCAGCACCGCAACAGCACTCATCGATTCGATGGCCGCTACAGGCCTGAGCACCGCGTGGTGGACCTTCCGTTCACAAGGCCGCCACGCCGTCAGCATCGAGCAGGTGAAGAACTTCGACCAACCTGCCGACTACGACATGCACGCGCGCGCGGCAGCCCTTCGGCCCAGCGGATTCACTCGACTCGGCGCCGCAGTACGCCACGCCGCCAAGGCAATCGACGCTCAAGCGGGCGCAGGCCACAGGCTCCTGATCGTGCTGTCTGACGGAGTCGCGTTCGACCATGGTTACGAAGGCAATTACGCGGACCGTGATGCGCGGATGGCGCTGTGGGAAGCGCACAACCGAAAGATCGGCTGTGTGGGCCTTTCAGTTGGCGTGACGCAGGACGATACGCGACTGCGCGACACTTTCGGCGCACAGCAGTATCTCCGGTTCTGTTCGTGGGATGCACTGCGCCGCGATATGGCAACGCTGCTGCGCACTGCGATTCGGGCCAGCCGATGATGGCCCCCACTCAGGTGATGGCCCCTTCGATCTTCAGCTCGATCAGGTCGTGATCGCAGATGCCCAGCTCGCGCAACACCTCGTCGGTGTGTTCTGCGAACATCGGCGCCCGGGTGAGGTGAGCGGCCGCCTCGTCGAACTTCACCGGATTGGCCACCAACCGCTGCTTATTACCTTGTGCATCAATGACATCAGCGATGCGCCCATTCGCGATCAGTGATTCGTCGTTGGCGGCCTCCCAGGCATCCTGCACGGGCGCCCACGGACCGCCAGACAGGTCCAGGAGTTGCTTGCACTCCTCAAAGGTCCGCGAACCGATCGCATGTGCGATCAACTCGGTGGCGTCCTCGGCATGTGCCGCCAGCGATTCCAACGAGGCGAACCGCTCGTCATCGGCGGCCTTCTCCAAACCGAACAGTCGGCACACGGGTGACCAGTAGCGAGTTGGTTGCAACATCGACAGTTGGATGAACCTGCCATCGAAACACCGGTACGCCCCGGTGAGTGGATTGCCCGGGGCCTGGCCAGGGTGGTCGATTTTCGGTAGCGGACGGTCATACAGCATCGCCAGGTTCAGGTTGAACTGGTTGGCCCACGCGCCCACCGCCAGCAGAGAGACGTCGATGACAGAGGTCTGGCCGGTAGCCTGCCTACCGTACAGCGCCGCGGCGACCGCGCCCGCGATGGTGATACCACCCATGTTGTCGCCGTACCCGCCGGCCGGCATGCCCGCGGGCGTCTCGGAATCGGTGTGCGTCACCCCGTCGGCACTCCCCGAACGCGCCCAGAACGCGGTCACATCGTGAGCACCGGCCTCCCGGTCCGGTCCTTCGCTGCCGAAGCCACTGCCCGCCACGTAGACGATTGACGGGTTGATCCGCCGGATCTCATCGAGGTCGATCCGGAGCTTGGCCCGCGCCTGCGGCAGGTAGTTGGTCAGGAAGACATCGCTGCGCCGGACGAGTTCCTCAAACACCGGCCGTGACTGGTTGAGCGCCAATGACAGTCCGATGCTGCGCTTGCCACGATTGGGCGCTTCCATCATGGGCGCGAATGCGACCCCCGGCGCGGTGGCAGAGCGACCGCCGACGGTCACCAATCCCCTTTGGCCGTCACCGGTTACGGGATTCTCGATCTTGATGACATCGGCACCCCAGTCGGCCAGCACAGCGCCCGCCGAGGGCACGAAGGTGAACTGTGCGACTTCCAGGACACGCACCCCGGTCATCGGTTTCTGCATCTACCCACATCCATCCTCGCGCTAGGGTTGAGCATGTCACGGCGCTTCAACGGCAGACCTACGACCTGCACCTGCTTATTGCTATCGACTCACTATTGCGATCATCGCGCGCGACAGTATCAGTGGTGCCGCACCCTGTCGGAATCTGAATTACACCCAAACATAGGTTACTAGGTTAGTAACGTTACGGGAAGCAAGCCACGCGGATCGCATCGCGCTTTCGCCTCCTGGACCACATTCCGTATCACTTTGTGGTTTCCACCACACGCTAAGGTCGACCGTGGTGGGAAGTCAAGGTGTTCTCCGAGGTCGGGGTGGCAAGAATGGTGAGCGTGTCGAGACAGACGAGTCCCGGGCGGGCGGCGCCGTGGGGCGCGGACGTGCCCGTCGGCGAAGATCAGGCGCGGGAGCGGCTGTTGGCGGCCGCCGAAGCCTGCTATATCGAACGCGGTCCGACCCGCACCCGGATGAGCGACATTGCCAACAAGGCCGGGGTGCATCGCCGCACCGTGTATGACTACTTCCCCACCAAGGATGCACTGCTCGCGGCATCCTTCGTGCGCGCGATCGGCGCGGTGCTCGAGGCCTCCCAGCGTTGTTGGGACACCGGCGAGCCCTTCCTCGAGCAACTGGTCAACGCCACGGTGGTCGGTCTGCGAGCCGCGCGGAGTTCGCCCACCATGGCATTGCTGATCGGCACGGAAGACATGGGCCGAACGTTTCACGCGGCCGAGGCTTCCGAATCTTGGAGCCAGAACCTCGCTGAGGCACTCGGCGGGCGTATCGAGTCGGCCATGGCCGCTGGCGAAGTCCGCGACGATCTCTCCGCCGAGACCATGGCCCACTGGGTGACTCGCATCGCGTTCAGCCTCGTTGCCGAACCCGGCCGGCCTGAGGACGGAGGCGACGAGGGACTAATCCGTGCCTTCCTTCCCGCTTGTCTCGCTCCGCGAGCTCAGTAGGGCGCACGCAACTTGTCGTGCCGAAGCATGCCCAGTGCGAAATCGGCGTATTCCTTGGCGATCCGCTCCGGCGTAGATGGACCGTCGATACGAAACCATTGGGCCAGCGATGTAAACATCGTGGCGATCGCGCGCCCCGCGTCGCGCGGGTGCTCAGTCGCAAGATAGCCGTCGCGGACGGCGGCAGCGATCTCCTCATCGAGGAGACGTTGGATCTCACTGCGTGACTTGGTGATCCGATACCGGTTGGCACCAACGAGGCTGCGCATTTCGCTGACACCGATGAAGGCCAGATCGCGCCGATGCGTGTGATACAAAGCAAGGGCTTCGACCATCAGCGCCACCCGGTCCACACTCGTCTGCCCCTCGTCGCGGGCCGCGCGCATCCGCCAATGCAACTCCACTCTGGTGATGTCCAAGATGCGCAGCAGTAGATCCTGTTTGTCGGGGTAACGGTGATAGACCGAGGGAACGCTGGTGCCGGCCCGTTGCGCGAGGGAACGCATGGTGGCGCCGTGATAGCCGGTCGCTACGAACGATTCAATGGCCGCTCGCAGTACCGGGTCGAGCGCCAGTGGCGGAAAATCACGCCATGACGTCGGCGCGGCAGCTGACACAATCGGTCGGTAGAGCTGCCGCCGTGTCGGCGGCGCACACCGCCGATCAGCGTCCGGACGTCCACGTCAAGGACGTCAGCAATCGCCTACATGCACTGCAAGGTGTTCTTCGAGGACCTGTTTGTCCCGGATTCCGCAGTGCTCAGCGAAGTGGACCGCGGCTTCGAATACGCCCGGATGCGCCTGGGGCCTCCACCCGCGCGCTGTTGATGCGAGCATGTTGGGAGCTCGATCAGAGCGGGAACGCCTCAACAGCGACATCGATCGCCAAAACCCATGCCGTCGAGGCGATTTTCCGCATCGTGGACCGCAGCGCGCAGATGTGCGGAGGCCTGGGCGTCTCCGATGACCTGCCGCTGGCCCGGATCATCCGCGAGGAAACGGGCACCGATGCTTGCATAGGCGAACCAGGCTTTAGACACCACAGTCTAGGGCGAATCGCGGCGCGCCAGCTGGGTGGCTTGGGCAGTACGCCAATCTTCGACATCTGGCGGCTTGCCGCAGGGATGTTTGTCGTCATTGAGCGCCGACCAGTGGGCATGTCCGAGTTGATGGATGTGAAAGCCGTGTCTGAGTGCCTCGGCGAAGCCCATCGCATCGGTCGCAGCGTTGACCGAATCCTTGACCAACAAGGCCGCGATGGTGGGCCGTTCCGCGATGCGGCGGGCGAATTGCAGCGTCTTGGCCTCAAGCTCGTCGACCGGGAACACCTTGGACACCATGCCGAGCCGGTAGGCTTCGTCGGCGTCGAGCGAATCTCCGGTCAGCAGAAGCTCTTTGGCCTTGCGTGGACCGAATTCCCATGGATGGCCGTAATACTCGACGCCCGGCATACCGAGCCGGACCGCGACGACATCGCTGAACCTGGCGTTGTCGGCCGCGACGATGAGGTCGCACGCCCAGATCAGCATGAGCCCGGCCGAGATAGCGTTTCCCTGCACCTGGGCGATGGTGATCTTGCGCAAATTGCGCCAGCGACAGGTGTTCTCGAAGTAATAGTGCCACTCCTGCAGGTACACCGCCTCGACCCGGCCGGCCCGCGTTGCCCCGTGATCGGTGAAGCTCGGATGCTGGCCGGGGCCGGCGGTACGCTCGGCTAGGGCCTCGTCTGATCCCATGTCGTGGCCGGCAGAGAAGTTCCTGCCACGCGCCGCCAGGATCACCACGCGCACGGCGTCATCGGCCTCGGCACGGACGAACGCCTCGTCGAGTTGAATCAGTAGCGTACGGGATTGGGCGTTGTGCACCTCCGGCCGATTCAGCCAGATGCGGGCGATGCGTCCCTCGTCGAGGGGTTCATAGGTCACCAGTTCGGTCACTGCGATACCTCGTCATCTTCCCTTGATAATCGCTCGGTCTCTGCACATTACGGTTCTTGGGCCGCCCGCAGCGCAGTGGGGTCTAGCGACCTGACCAGGCGTCTTCAGTGCCCGTTACACACAGCCATTCAGACATGGCTTAATCGACGGCCCAACAAGGCAATTCACTGCGTTCGGCGGGTGACGGTGTACCCGACATTACCGACTACAACCAGCCGCTCCGTGTCATCGGTGACCGTACCGAGATCGCCATCGTGTTCGCACCGATGCGGTCGATTGTGGTTGTCGCGCGCAGGATCGAGCCTTCGCGGCCCGCCGCAAGATAGCGGATGAACACGTCGGTGGTCGATCCCGTACAGCCGGTGAGATGTCACGCGCCCCAACCCGCTGCCCAGTCGAGCAACGTTGCGGTCACACCACCATAAACCGAATTCACTAGGTTGAGAGTCTGGGGCGAGGCGAACATCTCTCCGACCCACGCGCCGTCGGGATGCTTGTCCGCTGGGCGCAGCCCGAGAAAGTCGGCGATCGGGATCGCATGCTCGAAATTCACAGTTTCTCTCCATCAGAACTGCCACAACACGCCAACTCGGTTGTGATAGTGCGATTTCACCACGACCAGCTCACGTCCGACAGGAGTTGCGAATCGATTCAGCGACTGCCCCAGGCGCGTCGAGCATGACGAAGGCTGAGCTGTCTGGGATCTCGACCAACGTGGCGTGCGGAAATGCATCGCGGAGCCGCCGGGCGTGGTCGAGCGGGAATAACTTGTCTTCGGCGCCCCAAGCGAGGGTGACTGGCCGGCCGAATGCCTCGATCGCCGGTACGGCACGCAAAGTGAGCGCCGGATCCAGCGATGCGGTCACCGTCACGGCATCGCGGCGGGCAGCTTCGCTGGTGGCGAAGGCACCGAAGATCTCGCGTTGACGCTGCGGAGCCGGGCGCCGCTTGCAGACGGCCTTGAGGAAAAAGTTCTGGCCCAGACCGGTCGCCAGCAATCGCACAATGCCCGCGCCCAGAGTGGGGCTGAGCCGACACAGTTTGACGATCTGGGCAAAGGCACCCGGCGGAAAGTGTTCGTAGCTATCGCAATTGGTCAGCACCAATCGACCGATTCGCGACGTGTCCAGCGCTGGATCCCCCAGTGACGCGAGCACCAGGCCGCCACCGGTGTCATTGGCCACCACGGTGACGTCGGTCAGGTCGAGCGCCTCGATGAGATGCACGATGCGACGAATGGTCACTGCGACACTGAGATCGGCCCCGGCCGTCGGTGTGCTGTGCGCGCCCAACGGCCAGGTCGGCACGATGCAGCGGAACCCGTCGCCGAGCTCGGCCACCACGTCATTCCACACGGCACCGGTCACGTAGACGCCGTGCACGAACAGCACGACCGGCCCGGTTCCGGTGTCCGTGTAATCGATATCCACCTCATCGATACGTACTCGCTTGCTCGTCATGTAGCCCTCCTGTTGTTCACCGGTCCGTGAAGTCCGGAGCTCGTCTTTCCCGGAAGGCACGCGCACCCTCACGGAAGTCTGCGGTATGGACCAGTGCCAACTGGCCCTCGGCTTCGATTGTCTGAACGGGTTCCAACTCGCGCAGCGTGGCGGCCGCCAGAGCACGCTTGGTCCAGGCATACGACAGTGTCGGTCCGGCGGACACAGACCGCACAACCTGCTCCAGCACCGTCTGGTAGTCGTCATCGGCGGCGAGGTGCGAGATCATTCCCCAGTCGAACGCCATTGCAGCGCTGACCCGTTCAGCGGTGATCGCCATGCGGGCGGCGCGGGCGCGGCCGATCAGTCCCGGCAGCAAAGCGCACGCACCGTTCGGACCGAGTTGTCGGCCGCGGCTTCGGTGAGCCGGGCCAACAATTCGTCGAGCATCGGGGTATCAACGGCATTGAGCTTCTCCGGACGGTCCAATTTGATCCGCCGGATGGCGCCGTCATCAGCGGCCGAAATACCATTGGCCACGGGCTGTCACAGCCCTAGATCGCGGCCGATGATGTCCTTCATTATCTCGGTGGTACCACCGAAGATCGTCATGATGCGGTTGTCCATATAATCGCGGGCCACCCGGTACTCGGTCATGTAGCCATAGCCGCCGTGCAACTGCACACAGCCGTCGATCACCTTCTTCGCCAACTCCGTGCACCACCATTTGGCCTTGGACGCCTCGACCGCGGTCAGCTCACCGTCGACGACCGCCTGCAAGCACCGGTCGATGTACTGCTCGCCGATTTCAAGTTCGGTATCCATCTCGGCGAGCAGGAAGCGGTTGTGCTGAAAATTACCGATCGATTGACCGAAAGCCTTGCGGTCCTTGGCATATTGCAGCGTCTGACGCCAGGTTTCGCGGGCACCAGCGATGGCCGAAATGGCAATGGAGAGCCGCTCCGACGGCAGGTTATGCATCAGATGATAGAAACCGCGGCCCTCTTTGCCCAGCAGGTTGGCCGCCGGTACCCGGACGTCCTCGAAGAAGAGTTCGGCGGTGTCCTGGTAATGCAACCCCATCTTCTCCAGCTTTCGACCCCGACTGAACCCTTCCATGCCGTCCTCGACGACCAGCAGGGTGAAGCCCTTGTGCCCGGCTTCGGGATCGGTCCGGCAGACCACCACCACCAGATCACAGTTGATGCCCGAGGAGATGAACGTCTTGGAGCCGTTGACAATCCAGTCGTCACCGTCGCGGACGGCCGAAGTCCGGACACCCGCCAGGTCGCTGCCCGCGCCAGGCTCGGTCATGGCGACAGCGACGATCAGTTCACCCTTGCTGATCCCGGGCAGCCAGCGCTTCTTCTGTTCGTCGTTGGCCAACGACGAGAAGTACGGTCCGACAACATCGTTCTGCAGGCTCAACGCGGGCGACGGTCCCCCGTAGCGGGCGATCTCCTCGTCGATGACGGCGTTGAACCGGAAATCGTCAACCCCTCCGCCGCCGTACTCTTCGGGCATGTTGAACCCGATCAGGCCGTATTTGCCGGCCGCCACATATGCCGAGCGGTCGACGAGCCGTGCGCTTTCCCACCGCTCAGCGTTCGGGACCAGTTCACGCTCGATGAACTGACGCACCGTGTCCCGGAACGCCTCGTGCTCGGCATCCAGTACAAGTCGCTTCATTGCCCTATCTCACTCTCCATACAGTCGGCGCATTTCCTCGCCGATCTTGCCTGATGTGCGTGAAACAACCTGTGCCCCACGTCTTCTGAGGTCAGCGTCAGGTACCGGCAACACGACAGCACCGGTGGCCTTCGACGGCAGCAGCACCTTCGCGGTACCGCGGGTGGTGACCTCATCGCGCTGACTGGTGGCGAAGACCTCCAGCGACACCACGTCCTCGGCGCTTTCGCCCGTGGCGGTGACCTTGCCGGTCAACCGATGCACGTCGCCGTGGTAGTTGAAGCCCCGCATCTGCAGGTCCATCTCGGCCAGCCAACCGTCATCACCGATCCAGTTGGTCAGCAAGTGGCTGACCCACGCCGCGCGCATCTGGCCGTAGTCATACGGTGCCGGAATGCCTAGCGCTTGCGCGCGGGCCGCGTCCCAATGTAGGCGTTGTACCACGTCTGGCACGCCATACTCGTCGGGCTGGTAGAACGCCGGCATCCGCTTGCGCAACTGATGGGCGAACTTCAGCGGCCCCACGCCGTACCCGCCCCAACCCCACCCCATGTGCATCGAGATGATGTCGACAACGGTCAACGGGCCCTTGATGATTCCGGGAAGGTCGTCACCGACGGCCACGTCCTCCCACCACTGAGGATCGGCGCCTCGACGCACCTCGGCCTCGTACTCGGCCTCGACCTGTGCGAATTCCTCGGGCGTCCAGTGCTTGCGCTCGATATTCTTGAGCTTGCCGGACTTCCTGGAACCTTGGCGTTCGGCGTTGATGTACGACTCATCGCGAGTGGCAATCGGATTACCGTCGATATCGACGTAGAGATACCTGAAGGTTTCCTTCACCGAGCGTCCGCCGGAGAATTCGCTCTCCTTGACCTGGACATCGAGCGTGTAGTTCTCGGCCAGCACGGGACGCCCGGCGTAGATCGGCCGGTACCACGTCCACTTCACCCCCGAGTAGTACTTGCCGGTGCCGCGGAACAGCCCACGGAACAACTTCTTTCGTTCCGGGTCGGTGAACTTCGGCGTCTGATCCAGACCGGTGGCGATCAGGAACGTCGGGGACGCGATCTGGCCGTGCCAGCGGGTACCCGGCCCGTACGCCGGATCGTGGAACAGCGGGTTGTCATCACCGCAGCCGAATGCGAATTGGCTGATGGCGTCGCCGGAGGGTAGCTTGTGCCAGGCCTCGTCCCGCTGGAAGACCGGTATCCCGATCTGCGCCCTGGCCCGCTCGATATCCTCGTCGGTGATTCGGCCTTCTTCTGCCGCAGTTTCCGCTCCAGACTTCTCGGTGGTGGTCATTCTGTCCTCCTAGAACTTCAGCATGGCCCCGGCGTCGACCTTGAGTTGCAGGCCGGTCACATAGCGGGATTCGTCGGAGGCCAGGAAGCAGACCGCGTTCGAGATGTCGGACGGCTCGACGTACGGCGTGGGCATCGCCTGCATGGCCGGGAAAGCCAACAGCGCGTCGTCGCGGCTCGGCTTGTCCAGGTCCGGCCGGAACTGCCGGTACATCGGCTCACTGTTGAGCATCGAAGTGTTCACATTCGTGGGGTGAATGACGTTGGCGCGGATGGACTGTGGCGCCAACTGACCCGCCAGCTGCAGGGTGTACGAGTCGACCAGCTGCTTGGCGTAGCTGTAGCCGGCCCCGCCCGGGCCCTGCGGTCCGGCTGCCCCCGGCGGCATCTTGGATGCGATGAGCCCGGCGACCGAACCGGTGGTGATGATCGACGCACCGGACTTCAGGTACGGCAGCGCGGCGTGCACCGTGTTGACCACGCCAACGAAGTCCACGTCGAAGGCATCAGCGAAGGCCTGAATCGGCAGGTTCGCACCCAGCGGACAGATGCCGGCGTTGGCGACGACCACGTCGAGCTTGCCGAATTCGGCTACCGCGTTGGCGAGTTCGCGGTTCACCGCCGCGCGGTCCCGCACGTCGACCTCGGCGGTGTAGGCCTTGCGGCCGGTCTTCTCCACCTCCAGACCGGCTTCTTCGAGGTCACGCGAAGTCGCCAGCGCGTACTCGTTGGTCTCGATGTCGTGGCAGATGTCGAAAAGGATGATGTCCGCACCCTCCTCGGCCAGTTTGACCGCGTGGCTGCGGCCCTGACCGCGAGCGCCGCCGGTGACCAGAATGACCTTGTCTTCTACCCGACCCATTTCAGCGCGCCTTCCATACGGGTTGACGTTTCTGCGCGAAGGCCAACGGGCCTTCCTGTGCGTCTTCGGATTTCAGTAGTCCGGTGAACTCACGTGAGGTGCGCTCCCACTTGGGCTCCTCGGCGGCAATGACGCCGTCATCAGCGCCGTAGGCCAGCCGCTTGCTGGCCTGCACCGACAGCGGCGCGTTCACGGTGATGCGCTCGGCGAGCGCCAGTGCCGCTTCCACCACGGTGCCGTCGGGTACGACCTGGTTGATCAGCCCCCACCGCAGCGCTTCCTCGGCGGTGATCGGCTCTCCGGTGAATACCAGTTCCAGTGCCACCTTGCGCGGTAGTTGTTCGACGATCCGGAACACGCCACCCGCGCCGGCGATCAAACCGCGCTTGACCTCGGGTAGCCCGAAGCTGGCGGTCTGCCCGGCGACCACCAGATCGCTGGCCAATGCCAACTCCGAGCCGCCGCCCAGGGCGGTGCCGTTGACCGCGGCGATGGTGGGCTTGTCGATGAAGTGATGCACGTATCCTGCGAAGCCCCATTCCGGGTGAGTGTCGTGAAACAGGTTCTCGCCGCGTGAGATTGCTTTGAGGTCCGCACCGGCGCAGAAGGATTTGTCACCGGCGCCGGTGAGTACCACCGCCCATACTTCCGGGTCCTGCTGTGCCTCCGCCAGCGCATTGCCGACAGCGGTACTCACCGCGCCGTTGACGGCGTTGCGGGCGTCTGGCCGGTTGATCGTGATGAGAGCGACATTGCCCTTGCGCTCCACGATGGCGGCGTCTGTCATGAATTCTCCTTGGTTGGGTTGTTGGCGTTCGGTGAGTGGGGGTCTGTCTGTCCGGTGCCGAGGTCCGCCAGCATGGCGAGAAGTCGGCGCCGATCAACTTTGAGTGCTGCGCCGCGGGGCAGCGCATCCACTACGAATACCTGTGCAGGCACCTCGTAGGGGGTCAGCATCGCACGGCAATGCTGACGTAGGGTGTCACCGTCGGTCACAGCGCCGGCGCGTAATTCGACTGCGGCGACCGGGATCTGGCCAAGCCGGCGGTCAGGAAGTGGTGCGACTGCTGCATCGGCGACGGCCGGATGTGCGCGCAGGGCACGCACCACCGTCTCCGGGGACACCTTGAATCCGCCCCGGACGATGACGTCATCGGCGCGGCCGTCGATGTAGAGGAAGCCGTCGGCGTCCAGGTGAGCAAGGTCGCTGGTGGTCACCCAGTTCCCCGATCCGCCGGCCTGGAGTGTGTCGACCTGCAGCCTGCCTTTTTCGCCCGCATCGAGCACCGCGCCGTCCTCATCGACGATCTGCAACCGCACGCCGGGGAATGCCCGTCCGACGCTGCCCTTCTTGTCCACCCATCGGGTGTGGAAATCCTTGACTGTCCAACCGGCCACCGCACCGGAGAACTCGGTCGCGCCGTAAACGACCAGAATCGGGATCTGGTAGCGCTCAAAGAAGGCGTCGACCAGTTCGGGGTCGACCGGACTGGTACCCGCGTTGACGGCCCGGATACTCGCCAGATCCTCCGCGGGAATATCGGAATCGAGTACCGAGCGAATGGCCGCGGGCGGAAGGCCTGCCACAACAGGCCGGAACTCTTTGACCACCGCATGCCAGCCCGGCACGGTGAAGCGGTCCAGCATCGCAATCGGCCGGGCCGCGACCAACGACTGCAGCAGCGACCAGAGGCCGCCGATGTGCACGATGGGCAGCGTGACCAATCCGACGGTTCCCGTCAATGGCGGTTTGGATCGTGCTTCGGGTCGTTCGTTGTGCTGCAGGGCGGCGGCCAGGGACGCAGCCAACTGGGTCCGGGTCAGCGGGATGCGTTTCGGGGCACCCGTTGTCCCCGACGTCAACATCTCGATGGCGACGTCGACGGCAACATCGGCATCGCCACTCGCCTGGGGTGCAGCACCTCGTGCCCGCACGATCACCTCATCGCCGTCCACGCTCCAGCCCGTAGCACCGAGGTCCTCCACCGTGCCTGCGAAAACGCCTTCCGACCACAGGACCGACGGGGCAAGCACGTAAGGTGCTGCGGCCGCGGCGAGGTCAGCGCTCAGCCGTTCCGGCGGCTGCAGCGGGCTGATAGTCACCAGGGTCCGTCCGGCACGGAAGATGGCGATGAGTGCGGCGACGGACTCCATGCGGTTCGACAACACGACCGCCACCCGGCCGCCCTCGCCACACCCTTCGGCAGCCAGTTCCTTGTCGATCTGCTCTGTGAGCGCGCGGATACGTCCCCACGACTCCCAGCGCCCGCCACACTGCAACATGCGTGCGTGGCCGTTCGCGTCCCACAGCCGTCCCAGCGCCGCACGGATGTTCGTCATTGCCACTTTCCGGATGGATGTCTCTTCAGAATCAGTATTCTGTTTAACCTAATCCACATGGTTTACTAGGTCAACCTAGTGAAGGGCATTGCTGATGGACTTTGGATTGACCGATGAGCAGGAACAACTCGCTGAAGCGGAACGCGCCTGGCTGGCCCTCCACGATCCCCTGGCCCGGGTACGTACCGCCCTGGACGCCGCGCCGATCACCATCGATGCCGCGGCGGTTGCACACACCGAAGAGTCCGGGCTCCTGGATCTGCTGACCCCCGAAATGGGCGGAACCCATGTCGATCTCGCGGTTCTCACCGAAGCCCACGGTCATGCCGCCAGCTCGCTGCCGATTGCCGACCTTGCGGTCGCCGCCTGGCTGCTCAGCATCGCCGGTATGGACGACGGAGGCGACAGACTGATCGGACTGACCGTCGCCGAAGACGATGCGGGCACCCCGGTGCCGATGGCCGCCGATCTGGACGCGATCGCGGTGGTACGACAGGACGGGGCGAATGAATATCTGTCGGTGCTGACCACGCCGACACTGGTCACCATGTCGACTCTGGACCTGACCAGATCGTGGGCGCGGATCGACCTCGACGCGATCGGCACCGCGGCAACGGAACTGCCCGCGGGAACCCTGGCCGCCGCGCGGGACGCGCTGGCGGTACACCGGGCGTTCGACGCACTGGGCGCAGCATCCCGATTGTTGGACATGACCGTCGAATATGCCGGGCAGCGTGAGCAATTCGGCGCGCCGATCGGTTCGTTCCAGGCCGTCAAACATCACTGCGCCGACATGGTTGTTGCGGTGGAAGCCGGCCGCGCAGCATTGTGGGCCGGCGCCCTCGCGCTGGACACCGTGATCGGCGCGGATCGCTCCCGCGCGGCGTCGGCGGCCGCCGCCTATGCGAAGTCGGCCGCGGCCCGCGTGGCCGGCAATGCCCTCCAGGTGCACGGTGGCATCGGATTCACGTGGGAGCACGACCTGCATCTGCTGCTGCGCCGCATCAAGGTCGATGAGGCGTTCAATGGCGCTGTCGCCGATCACCGCGCCGCGCTCGTCAGCGGCTGACGAGCTAGCGGGCACGAGGCAGTCCCAGGCCACGTTCGGCGATCAGGTTCCGCATGATCTCCGAACTGCCGCCCGCGATGGTGTAGGCACGGGCATACAGCCACTCGTCCTGCCAGCGGCCATGGTCGAGCGCGGCGGGGTCACCTTCCACCAAAACCCCATGCTCGCCGCCGAGTTCGACGGCAAATCGCGCCATTTCGAGGTTGAGTTCGCTGAACATCAACTTGGCCATGGCGGCGTCGTGGGGACGTTCGGTGCCGCGGGACCAACGAGTCACGTTGGCATAGGTCAGCGCGGCCAGCGCTTCGACCTCAGCAGTGAACTCGCCGATGCGATCCCGGACCAGGTCACTCTCGATAGCGGGGCGACCGCCACGGTAGACGCGCCGGGCCAGATCGCTGAGTGCCTCAACGGCCAGCCGCAGCTTCACCACCGCCGCACCAACGCCGGTACGCTCGTGCGCCAGCGTGGCATTCGCGATCGCCCAGCCCTGCCCTGGCGTCCCGATCATCGCTGCGGCAGGCAGCTCGACGTTGTCGAGGAACACCTCGTTGAAGTCGGAGGTTCCGGTCAGTTCCCGCAACGGGCGCACGGTGACACCCGGACTGGCCATATCGACGATGAAGGCACTGATGCCCTTGTGCTTGGGCACGTCAGAGTCGGTGCGGGCCAATAGGTATCCGTAGTCGGCCCAATGACCGTCGGTGGTCCAGACCTTCTGCCCGGTGACGGTGTAAGTATCGCCGTTGAGCACCGCCCTGGTGCGCAGTGAGGCCAGGTCGCTGCCGGCGCCGGGCTCACTGAACAACTGGCACCACAACTGCCGGCCGGCCCGGATCTCGGGCAGGTGCCTACGGCGCTGTTCGTCGGTGCCGTAATGGATCAGCGCATGCGAGGCAAGGGTGCTGCCGCTCTGCACCCCCGGTGCCGCGGCGCGGGCAAGTTCCTCCCCGACGACAATGGCATGCTCGGCCGAGCGGTCAGCACGGCCGCCGAATTCTACCGGCCAGTCCGCACCCGCATAGCCTGCTCCGAATAACCTTGCGGTCCAGTCTTTCAGCGCCTTGAGCTCGGTCTCATTCTCGGCGCTCCGCACGCCGGCCCGCGGCGGGATGGCGGGCGCGTGTTCGGCGACGAATGCCCGCACCTGCGCGCGGAAGGCCTCCAACTCGGGCCCCATGCCGTATTCCACGTTTAGTCTTCCTGCTCGATGTGATTTGGCTCAGCGGACCAGTGCTTGTTCGAGACATTTCTCCTGATGCGGCCGCAGCAACTCCCCCGCGGCACGATCACGCAGAGCATCGGCCCGCCCGACGAGCACGGCGTTGGCCTGGGCGCGGCGCAGCAGCAGGTGAATCGGGTGCTCCCAGGTGAATCCGATGCCGCCGTGGATCTGCAACGCACCCTCGGTGGCGGTGACTGCGGCGTCGAGCGCGGCCGCGCTAGCCAGATCCACCAGGTATTCCGATTCCTCGGTATCGACCTCCGCAGCGGCAAGCACTTGACTGCGGGCGCCTTCCAGCGCGACCAGGATGTCCGCACAGCGATGAGATATCGCCTGGAAGCTGCCGATGGCGCGGCCGAACTGGTGGCGTTCGCGTGCCCACTCGACGGCCATCGCCAACGCGCGCGCGGCCACGCCGACCGAATCCGCGCCCACCGCCAGCAAGGCCTGGCGACGGGCGGCGCGTAGCACCCGACTCACGTCGGATCCGTCCGCCAGCACCTCTCCCGACGCGCCGCTGAACGTCACCGCGCCAATGGTTCCGGTGATGTCGAGCGGCTCATGAGCGGTCACGGCGACCCCATCGGCAGATGCATCGACGGCAACCAGAACTTCTCCGGAGCCGTGTCGGGCGAGTACCACCAGCACCTCGGCGGTCGGCGCCCCCGCCACGATCGGCACCAGACCGGTGAGTCCCACCCCGTCCCATTCCGGCAATTCCGGCCCGCGGGTCATCCAGCCGCCGTCACTGAGCGGCACGGCGAACGCCGCCGGTGCGCCCCCGGTGATGCGCTGCGCCAAGTCCTTTGCCGCGCACTGCACAGCCACGCCGAGTGCGGTCACGGTCGTGACCAACGGCGCGGGCGCCAGTGTCTTGCCGGCTTCCTCGATGGCGGCGTAGAGCAGTCTGGGCCTCGCACCGCCGCCGCCCAACGACTCGGCAACAGCCAGACCCGGCAGGCCGAACTCGACGAGCGCCGACCACACGGCGGCGTCGCTGGCATCGATCGGGCGTTTCCGGTCCAACAGGGTCGCCACGTCCACTTTGACAGCAAGCGCCTTGGCCAACACGTCACGCAGATCACGCTCGTCCTCCTCTGGCACAGCCAGCGGTGCGCCCGGAGTGACAGCGGCGGTCCGCGTGCCCTCGCCGCGGTGTGACGGCAGGCCGAGCACACTTTCGGCGATGGTGTTGCGCTGAATCTCGGCGGTACCCGCGCCGATCGTGGTGGCCCGGCTCATCAGGTAGCCGAATGTCCAGCGCCCCTTGTCGACGGCGTCGGGCGCGCGGCTGCCCAGCGCGGCATACGGGCCGACCGCGCGCAGCGCCAGTGCGTGCAAGTGCTGTTCGAACTCCGATTTCACCAGCCGGTTGACCGACGCCACGCCGCCCGGATCCTCTCCGCGCAATACCGCGGCCAGGGCGCGGGCGCTATTGGCCGCGATGGTGCGCACCCCGGACTCCAGCCGGGCGACGTCCTGGCGGATCAGGGGATCGCGATCAAGTTGGCGGGACGCGACCAATTCGACGACCCGGTCGGCGGTGCGGCGGTACTTGAACTCATCGGCGAGGAACGCGGTGGCCCGCTCGTGGCCCAGCGAGGTCCGCATGATCGACCAGCCCGCGCCCTCGTCGCCCACCCGGTTCTCGACCGGCACCGCCACGTCGTCGAAGAACACCTCGGCGAAATGCGCCGCACCGCTGATATCGCGCAGCGGCCGCACCGTGATCCCGGGACTGTTCATCGGAATCAGCAGATACGTGATGCCGTCGGAAGGCTTGTCCCCCGAGCCTGTCCGCACGAGTGCGAACATCCAATCGGCCCGGTCGGCCATGGTGGTCCATACCTTCTGGCCGGTCACCCGGTACACGTCCCTATCGCGAACCGCTCGGGTGGACAGCGACGACAGGTCACTGCCCGCGCCGGGCTCGGAAAACCCTTGGCACCAGAACTCATCCGCACGCAGCAGCGGTTTGAGAAAACGGTCCTTCTGCCACTGAGCGCCATGCGCGATGAGAGTCGGAGCAAGGATGAACGACAGCGGGCACGGATGCGGTGGCGCACCGGCATCCGTGGTCATCCGGTAGTAGTCCAGCTGATCGGCCAGCGACAGCTCCAGACCGCCGACCGCGCGGGGCCAGCTGGGCGCGGCCAAGCCGTGGTCGACCAGCTCGGCATGCCACGCCCTGGCCGCTTCGATCCGGTCGGGCCTAATGCCGGACCGGGCGATCTCGTTCTGGCGATGACGAAAATCAGCGAGCAACGATTCCAGCCGGACGCGCCAATCAGCTGCCTGCATCACACCCCGCTAATTCAACTTGGTTAACTATGTATGCAGTGTGACGCCAAGCCAGATCGATTGGCAACCCCTACCGCCTACTCGCCTTCTAGAATCAGCGCGAGCTCCGGACATGCAGCCACGCCATCGCGGATACGCTGCTCGTTCTCCGGGGTCACATCGGTGGGCTCAAGGATTGAGTAACCCGAGTCATCGATCGGAAACAGATCGGGATCGACGGCGTAGCACTGCGCATGACCAACGCATTTCGACCGTTCGAGACGAACCTTCATGCAACTTCCTCCGCTCGACCACGCCTAGCGCGGTCACGTCCGTGGGCTGACGGCATAAGACTAAAGGATTAACTATTTATCCCCCACGAAATCCGCTGGCCAAATCGACCCAGATGCGCGCCAGCCCGCCCGGAAGGACACGGTGGCGCCACGCACCGCGCGGACACCCTTAATCATTTCTGACATTATCGTCACATCAACCACAATCAACCTAGCGCTGAAAATAGCGTTGATTGATGCTATTAGGTACAATTTCCAAGCTTGAATCTGACACTTGCATCCACTACAAATGCGAAAAACACCCACCTGCAGAGGGGCCTAGGAATGACGTCCGGACTCAACGACGAAGAGACCATGCTGGTAGAGACAGTGCGGACGTTCATCGACCGCGATGTCAAACCCACCGTCCGCGACGTCGAGCACGCCAACGAGTACCCCCAGGCGTGGATCGAACAAATGAAACGTATCGGGATATTCGGCCTTGCCGTCCCCGAGGAATACGGCGGTTCGCCGGTTTCGATGCCGTGCTACGTGCAGGTCACGCAAGAACTGGCCCGGGGCTGGATGAGCCTGGCTGGTGCCATGGGCGGGCACACCGTGGTAGCAAAGCTGATCTCGTTGTACGGCACGAAGGACCAACAGAACAAGTACCTGCCCGGTATGGCGACCGGCGAGATTCGAGCCACGATGGCGCTCACCGAACCCGGTGGCGGCTCGGATCTGCAGGCGATGACGACCACCGCACGCGCTGACGGTGATCAGCTGGTCATCAACGGCGCGAAAACCTGGATCAGCAACGCCCGCCGGTCCTCCCTGATTGCCCTCCTGTGCAAAACGGACCCGCAGGCGTCCCCACGTCACCGCGGGATCTCCGTGGTACTGGTGGAGCACGGGCCGGGCCTGATCGTGTCACGAGACCTGCCCAAACTGGGCTATAAGGGCGTAGAGAGTTGCGAACTCGCGTTTGACGACTGTCGAGTTCCAATATCGGCGGTACTGGGTGGCGAGCCCGGTAAGGGATTCGCGCAAATGATGAAAGGCCTTGAGACAGGGCGTATTCAGGTGGCGTCACGAGCGCTCGGCGTCGCGACCGCCGCGCTCGAGGATGCGCTCAAATATGCGCAAGAACGCCAGAGCTTCGGCCAGCCGATCTGGAAGCACCAGTCGGTGGGCAACTACCTGGCCGACATGGCCACCAAACTGACTGCAGCCCGCCAGCTCACCCGGTATGCGGCCGAGAGGTACGACGGCGGCCAGCGCTGCGATATGGAGGCCGGCATGGCCAAACTGTTCGCCTCCGAGGTCGCCATGGAGATCGCGCTGAACGCCGTGCGCATCCACGGCGGCTACGGCTACTCCACCGAATACGACGTGGAACGCTACTTCCGCGACGCCCCGCTGATGATCGTGGGCGAAGGCACCAACGAGATCCAGCGCAACGTCATCGCTGCGCAGCTGATCGCTCGCGGCGCCTTGTAAGCACCACCGACGAACGAGGTACCGACCATGGCCTACGTGATCACTCAGAACTGCTGCAAGGACGCCAGTTGCGTTCCGGTCTGTCCGGTGGACTGCATCCGTCCGGCCGGCGGCGCGGGCGAATTCACCGGCACCGAAATGCTTTACATCGACCCGGATGCCTGCATCGACTGCGGCGCCTGCATGGAGGAATGCCCTGTCGACGCGATCTATTACGACGAGGATCTTCCGCCCGACCAGGAGCGGTTTCGCGATATCAATGCCGGCTACTTCAAACGGCACCCGCTACAGGCTCGCGAACATGGCCAACCGGTCGAGCAGCACGGGATCACGCCGGGTTCGTTGCGGGTTGCCGTTGTCGGCGCCGGACCCGCCGCGTCCTATGCATCGGCCGCGCTGATCGGGGTCGAGGGCGTCGAGGTGAACCTCTTCGAACGCCTGCCCACTCCCTTCGGCTTGATCAGGGCCGGCGTCGCGCCCGACCACCAGCGCACCAAGTCGGTCGTCCGGATCTTCGACCACGTCTTCGGCAACAAGAGGTTTGGCTGCCACCTCAATGTCGAGATCGGCTCGGACCTGACCCACGATGAGCTGCTGGCATACCACCACGCCGTCATCTATGCGGTCGGCGCCTCGCACAGCAGGGATCTCGACATTCCCGGTAAAGAACTGCCCGGCAACCACTCCGCCGTCGACTTCGTGGGCTGGTATAACGGGCATCCGAACCACGCCAACCATGTCTTCGATCTGTCCGGAGAGCGGGCGGTGATCGTCGGCAATGGCAATGTCGCGTTGGATGTCGCAAGGTTGCTCTTGCTCGATTCTGACAGACTTGCCACCACCGACGTCGCACAGCACGCGCTGGATGCCTTGTCTGGCAGCAAGATTCGCGAGGTGGTCATTCTCGGCCGACGCGGTCCCCGCGACTCGGCGTTCTCTGCCGGCGAATTCGCCGCACTCGGCCATCTCCCGGGAGTGGACATCATCATCGACGGCGGCGACTTGGCGCCCTCGGCTGACGACGATATGGAGACCGAACTCAAACTGCAGATCGCCCGCGAATACGCCGACCGGCCGACCAGCCCGAGGAACAAACGGATCGTCTTCCGGTTCCAGGTCTCCCCCGCGGAAGTTGTCGGTTCCGACCGAGCCGAAGGACTACGCATCACCTTCAACGACTCATCGTCAGACACCGAAATCCTCCAGACGCCACTGATTCTGCGTGCTATCGGCTACCACGGATCAGCGATCGAGCCGCTGCCCTTCGACGCCGCCAACGGCGTGGTACCCAATGAGCACGGGCGGGTCGTCAGTGACGACGGCCGGCCGGTGCCCGGTGTGTATGTAACCGGATGGATCAAGCGTGGACCGCGCGGTGTCATCGGCACGAACCGCATCTGCGCCGACGAGACCGTCGCTACCCTTTTGGAGGATTTCCATGGCGGCCGTCTGGCCCGCGAGGTGGCTGATCCCGCTGGCGTCGGCCAGCTTCTCCGCGATCGCGGCGTGACGCCGATCGACTGGACAGGCTGGCGAGCAATCGACGCCGCCGAACGTCAACGCGGGGCCGAGATGTCCCGGCCCCGCGTGAAGTTCATCGACGTCACCGACATGATCGCCACTGCCGGCGGCTGAACTCAGCTCAGACGCCGGCCAATTGACGTACCTCGCTGGACACCCGCGGGAAGTTGAGCATCCGGCGGGCGTTCTCTTCGACGATCAACGAGCACTCGTCATCGGGAACATCGGCAAGCACCTCGGCGGCACGCTTGCGCGAGTTGGGCCAGTTCGAATCACTATGCGGAAAGTCGATTTCCAGCGTGATGCGGTCGATGCCGATCTCATGGCGGTTCTTCAACCCATGCATATCGTCGATGAAACAGCCCCAGAAGTGCTTCTTGAACAGATCCGACGGCCGGGTATCGAAATCGATGTTCTGGTAATAACGATGACGTTCCCACACATAGTCCGAGCGCTCCAAGATATAAGGCACCCAACCGATTCCA
>Ga0164242_10001883_pt1 | contig 24572 bp, 22 predicted proteins | sample OricomgcompostMG_FD_108783 | JGI IMG/M metagenome (GOLD analysis project Ga0164242, IMG submission 108783) | Miracle-Growth compost microbial communities from Emeryville, California, USA - Original compost - Miracle growth compost (MG) ...
CCGTCGGCCCCACGCGGTCCGCCAGCATGTCGACCGCGCGGGCCGACACGAGGGTGTCGCCCTCGAGCGAAAGCTGCAGCACGGGCACCTCGATGCGCTTGAGCGCCGCCTCGTAGTCCACGCGGGTGCCCGCGAGCACGAAGCGGTTGAAGCGCGCCTCCCGATGCCAGTCGCCGATCATCGTCTTCGGCTGCCGGTCCCCGAACCCCAGCCGGTGCCCCGGGAAGTAGCCGAGCAGCCGCGTGATCGCGAGAGCCGTCGGGGTGATGAGCCGCCGCTGCAGCCGCGGGATCGCCCCGTCGCGCGACGTGAAATGAGCGGCGCCGCTCGCCACCGTCATGACGCGGTCGGGCGTGAGGATGCCGGCACCGGTGGCCATCAGCGAGAGCAGCCCGCCCAGGCTGTGCCCGACGAGGGTGAGGTGCTCGATCTCGCCGAGCGGCGTCTGCGCGAGCGCCGCCGGGATGTCCTGCTCGAGCAGCGTCGCGTAGCCCCAGTCGTGGCGCCGCACGTCCGTCGTGGAGCTGCGGGGGCGGCCGCGCAGCTCCAGGCCGAAGGTGCGGATGCCGCGGGCCGCGGCCAGCTCGAAGAGCGGCGCGTAGTACCCGATCGGGACGCCGAGGGCCGGCAGGAAGAGCACCGCGGCCGAGGAATCCGTCGCCTCGTACTCGTCGACCACGGTTCTGGTGCCGTCCGGCGCGACGATCGGGTGCTCCACTGCCATGCCCGCCACGCTAACCGGCGCCGCCCGCGCACTCGTTGCGCCTTGTGAAGTGGCCACAATCGGGGCTCTCGAGCCAGCCAATACAGTTGTCTGCATGCCCCTCGACTTCGAAACGCGCCAGATCCATGCGGGCGCGGTCATCGACGCGCAGGCACAGGCGCGCGTCACCCCGATCTATCAGACCGCGGGGTATGTGTTCGACGACTTCGACGACGGCGAGGCGCGGTTCGCGGGGCGCGGGGGCCGGGCCTACTCCCGGAACGAGAACCCGACCAACTTCGTCGCGGGGCAGCGCATCGCCGACCTCGAGGGCGGCGTCGACGGCATCGTCGTCGCGAGCGGTCAGGCCGCGATCCTCGTCGCGATCTCGGCGCTCGCGGGCGCCGGCGACCACGTGCTGATCACCGCGTCGCTGTATGAAGGCACGAACGAGATGTTCCGCGGCGTCCTCAAGCGGCAGGGCATCGAAGGCGAGTACGTGCCGGACGACGCGAGCGATGAGGAGTGGGCCGCCCGCATCCGCCCGAACACGAAGGCCGTCTACACCGAGAGCCTCACCAACCCGCTCGGGCAGGTCACCGACCTCGAGCGGCTCGCGCGGATCGCGCACGCCCACGGGGTGCCGCTCGTGGTCGACAACACGGTGCCCACACCGTACCTTGAGCGGCCCATCGAGTTCGGCGCCGACGTGGTGATCCACTCCACCTCTAAATGGCTGTCGGGGCACGGCTCGGTCATCGGCGGGGCCGTGGTGGATGCCGGCCGCTTCGACTGGGCCGCCAGCGGCCGCTTTCCGCAGCTCGCCGAGCCGCAGCGGCCCGGCGTCGGGTCGTTCGTCGAGCGCTTCGGCGCCGGCGCCCTCGGCGCCTACCTGCGCAGCGTCGTGGTGCTGGAGTACGGCCCCACGGTGCCGCCGACGAGCACGTTCCTGCTGCTGCACGGCATCGAGACGCTGTCGCTGCGCATGGAGCGGCATGTGAGCAACGCGCAGGCGGTGGCCGAGTTCCTCGAGGGGCGGCCGGAGGTGGCATCCGTGCTCTACCCGGGTATCGCCTCGAGCCCGTACCGCGCCCTCGCCGACCGCTACTTGCCCCTGGGCGCGGGGTCCGTCGTGTCGGTCGATCTCGGCAGCCGCGAGGCGGCGCGCCGCTTCATCGACGCGCTCGAGCTCATCACGCGGATGACCCACATCGGCGACGTGCGGACCCTCGCGATCCACCTCGGCTCGACCATCCACCTGAAGCTCGACGAGCAGCAGCAGGCCGCGGCCGGCATCACGCCGGGCCTCGTGCGGCTCTCGATCGGCATCGAGAGCGTGCGGGACATCATCGCGGACCTCGAGCGGGGGCTCGCGGCGGCGCGGGCCTCGTAGCCCGGTCGTCCCCGCCTCCCCGAGCCGTGCGGCGACAATAGGTGCCGCAATGCCGGGTCGCCTCAACCGTGCGGCGACATCAGGTGCCGCAAAAACCCGGCCGAGGCGGCATCTATTGTCGCCGCGCGGAGGGGCGCCGCGCGGAGGGAGCGCCGCGCGAAGGGAGCGCCGCGCGGAGGGGCGCCGCCGGAGGGGCGCCGCCGGGGCGCCGGGGCGCCGGCGCGGAGCGCGGGAGATCAGCTTGCGGGCGCCGAAGCGTGCTCTAGCGTCCGCGCGATGCGCCGCACCGCCTCGACGACCGTCGACGGCTCGCAGGCGAGGTTCGCCCGCGCGAAGCCGCGCCCCGGCGCGCCGAAGCTCGGCCCCGAGTTGAACGCCACGCGGCCCACCTCGCGCAGCACGGCCGCGGGGTCGTCCCCCAGCCCGGTGTCGCGGAAGTCGAGCCAGACCAGGTAGCCCGCGTTCGGGCGCACGAGCTTCACCGACGGCGCGTGCGCGGCGAGCTCCGCCTCGAGCAGCGCCACGTTGGCGACGATGCGCTCAAGGGCGGCGTCGCGCCAGTACGCGTTCGCGAACGCCGCGATGTTGGCGTGCAGGCCGAGGATGCTGGTGCGCGCCGCGAGCTCCTCGGGCAGCCCGTTCAGCTGCTCGGCCGTCTGCGCGTCGGCCGCGACGACGACCGCGCACTTCACCCCGGCGAGGTTCCAGCCCTTGCTGGCGCTCGTGACGGTGGCGCTGCGGGCGCCCGCCGCCGCGGCGATGGGTGCGAACGGGGCGAAGTCGGTGCCCGGGTGCGTGAGCGGTGCGTGCACCTCGTCGCTCACGATCAGCACGTCGTGCTCGGCGGCGAGGCGCGCGAGCTCGGCGAGGGACTCCCGCGAGTGCACGCGCCCGGTCGGGTTCTGCGGGTGGCACAGCACCATCGCGTCGACCCCGGAGCGGAACGCCGCCTCGAGTCCCGGGAGATCGAGGGACCAGCCGGATGCCTCGACCAGCGGCACCTCGACCACCTCGGAGTTCGTCTCGCCCACCATCTCGTAGAAGGGGTTGTAGACGGGCGGCGTGATGACGACGCGGCCGCCCGCGGCCGGCACCTCGAGCCGCAGCGCCTCCACGATGCCGACGGTGACGTCGGTCGCGAGATGGACCCACTCCGGGTTCACCTGCCACCCCCAAGAGCTGCGGGCGAAGTCCGCGAAGGCAGGGGCCAGCGGGCCGGGGTTGTCGAGGTAGCCCGTGTCGCCCTTCGCCAGGGCATCCGTCAGCACCGCCGTGATCTCCGGCGCGATGCCGAAGTCCATCTCGGCGACGAACAGCGGCAGCACGTCTTCCGGGTAGCGGCGCCACTTGATGCTCGAGCGCGTGCGGCGCAGTTCCGGAAGCGGCAGGGCGGGCGCGAACGTCATGGGTTCAGGATGCCGCGCCGGTCACGCCGGGCGGAAATCCGCCCCCTCCCTATGACTTCTCGAGTCTCGTCTTCTCGGCCGCGACGTCGAAATCGGGCAGCGGCCACGTCAGGTGGAGCCCCTCAAGGGCGCCGACCAGCAGCCGCTGCACCGCGGCGCGCGCGAACCACTTCTTGTCGGCCGGGACCACGTGCCAGGGCGCGGCATCCGTCGAGCAGCGCTCGATCGCGAGCTGGTACGCCTCCTGGTACTCGTTCCAGAAGCCGCGCTCGGTCACGTCGCCCGGGTCGTACTTCCAGTACTTCTCGGGGTCGTCGAGGCGCTTCTGCAGGCGCTTCTTCTGCTCCTCGGGCGAGATGTGCAGCATCACCTTGAGGACCGTGATGCCCCGCCCCGCAAGGCCCGTCTCGAACTCGTTGATGGCGCCGTAGCGACGCTCGATCTCCGTGTCGCGCGCCAGGTGATGCACGCGCTGGATCAGCACGTCCTCATAGTGCGAGCGGTTGAACACGCCGATCATGCCGGGCGCCGGAACCTCGCGCGCAACGCGCCAGAGGAAGTCATGGCGCCGCTCCCACGCGGTGGGCGCCTTGAACGCCTTGAGCTGCACACCCTCGGGGTGGGTGACGCCGACCACGTGCCGCACCGTGCCGTCCTTGCCCGAGGTGTCCATGCCCTGCAGCACCAGCAGCACGCGGCGCTCGTCGCCCTGCAGCCCGCGGGCGTAGAGCCGCTGCTGCAGCTCCGTAAGGTGGGCGGCGCCCTCCGCGAGCACGGCCTCGCCGTCCCGCTTGTCGCCCTTGAAACCGGGAGTGGATGCCGGGTCGACATCGGCCAGCACGAACCCGGCGCCGGCCTTGAGCGACTCGGCGGGGTCGACCTTCCATGCCTTGCTCATGCGCCGACTCTAGGCGCTGAGATGCTACGCGGCGTCGTGAAGCCGGCCGAGCAGCCCCCACACGGCGCGGGTGAGTCCGGGGTGCTCGAGCGCGATGCCGCGCAGCACCCCGTATTCGAAGCGCTCCGCCGCGTCGTGCGCGGCCGTCGGATGGTAGGCGCGGGCCCGCTCGTCCTCGAGCCCGGCCGCCGCGATGCGCTCGAGGCGCAGCGTGAGCACGACCTGCTCGTCGACCGTCGGCAGCTCGGGCAGGAACTCCCACGGGTCGTCGCCGAGCCGGCACTTGAGCTCGATGATGGCGGAGAGCTCGTCGCGCGCCTCTCGGCGCCGCGTCTCGAGGTCCTCGCTTGCGGCCATGCGGGCCACCCTACGCCAGCGGCGCGGCGGGTCGGCTGAGGGCTCGTGTGACGCGTCTCGCCCAGCACAGCCGCGGCCCGCGTCGGCCTGTCCACATTTCGCGGGTGCGGGCGGATGCCGCGTCGGCGGCGGCCACCACGATGGCGTGCATGGACGACATCGACCGCTTCGCACCCCTTCTCACCGACGACGACATCAACGAGCGCGTCGAACAGCTGATCGGCCGCGCGTGCCGCGCGCAGCTGTGGCTGCTCTTCCTCGACGAGCGCGCCGTGATGCTGCCGACCCTGATGCCGAACGATGAGCTGCCCGCCCCGCTCGATGCCGAGCTCGCCGAGGGCATCGCCGCGATGCTGCGCCAGGCCATCGGTGGCACTCCCATCGAATCCGTGATCCTCGTCTGGGAGCGGCCGGGCGGCCCTATCGCCAGCGAGAGCGATCGCCAGTCGGCAGCCGCCCTCGCCTGGGCCTGTGCCGACGCCGGAGTGCCCGTGCGCGGTCAGTTGATCAGCCACGACTTCGGGGTCCGGTGGTTCGGGGCTGAGGAATACACGGGGCTGCTCGACGCCGCCGGTACCGTGGAGGGGTGACCGATGCCGACCGCTCCGGAGCCCAATACCACCTCGCCGGCGCGAGCGAGTCCGCCGAGTCCGCCGCGGAGGCCGTCGTCGATGGCTACATCGCGGACCTCGCCGCCTTCGTCGAGGCGGCGCCGAGTTCGTACCACGCGGCCGCAGAGGTCGCGCGGCGGGTCGAGAATGCCGGCTTCACCCGACTGGCTGAGACGGATGCCTGGCCGGTCACCCCCGGCCGCTACGTGGTCGTGCGCGACGGCGCCGTCATCGCGTGGGTCGTGCCGGAAGGTGCGGGGCCGACGACGCCGTTCCACATCCTGGGCGCTCACACCGACTCGCCCGCCTTCAAGCTCAAGCCGCAGCCCACCGTCGAGAGTTCGGGCTGGCTGCAGGCCGGCGTCGAGGTGTACGGCGGCCCGCTGCTGAACTCTTGGCTCGACCGCGAGCTCGAGTTGGCGGGGCGGCTCGTCACCCGCGACGGCCGCGAGCACCTCGTGCGCACGGGTCCGCTGCTGCGCATCCCGCAACTCGCGGTGCACCTCGACCGCGCGGTCAACACGGAAGGACTCACGCTCGACAAGCAGCGGCACACGCAGCCGGTCTTCGGACTCGTGGCCGACGCACCGCTGGGCGGCGCCGACCTGCTGGGCCTGCTCGCCGAGGTGGCGGGGGTCCGGGCGGCGGACGTTCTCGGCTATGACGTGCTGACGGCCGACACGCAGCCGCCGGCGCGCTTCGGTCAGGGGCGGTCTCTGTTCGCGAGCAGGCGGCTCGACAACCTGAGCTCGGTGCATGCCGGGGTCACGGCCCTGATCGCGGCAGCCGCGACGGTCGCGGGCGGCGCCGCGATCCCGGTGCTCGCGGCGTTCGACCACGAGGAGCTCGGCTCCGAGTCGCGGTCCGGCGCGTCCGGTCCGTTCCTGTCCGACGTGCTCATCCGCATCACCGAAGGGCTCGGCGCGACCGAGAGCGAGCGGCTGCGGGCGTATGCCGCGAGCTGGGTTGTCTCGGCCGATGCCGGGCACTCGGTGCACCCGAACTACTCCGAACGCCATGACCCGGTGAACCGCCCGATCGCCGGTGGCGGGCCGCTGCTCAAGATCAACGCCAACCAGCGCTACACGACGGACGCCGCCGGCGCGGCGCTGTGGGCCAGGCTGTGCGAGACGGCGGGCGTTCCGTACCAGGAGTTCGTGTCGAACAACACCGTGCCGTGTGGGTCGACGATCGGCCCGCTGACCGCGACGCGGCTCGGCATCGCCACGGTCGACGTCGGCATCCCTCTGCTGTCGATGCACTCGGCGCGCGAGCTGTGCCATGTGAACGACCCGGTCGCGCTGGCGGGAGCCGTCACGGCGTTCTTCGCCGCCTAGGCGGCGGGGCGCTCAGTCCTCGGCGCGTCGCGCCGCCTTCTCGGCCTTCTGCTGCTTGACGCGCGCGTTCTCCGCGCGAACGGCGGCCTGCGTGGCGCGCTCGCGCACGAGCCACTCCGGCGGGCTCTTGAGCAGGGCGGTGATCTCGGCCGTCGTGAGCGCCTCGGTGATGCCGGCGCGGGCGAGCCCCGATGTCGACACGCCGAGCTTGCGGGCCACGACGTCGCGCGGGTGCGGGCCGTTCAGGCGCAGCTCGACGAGCCACTCGGGCGGGTTCGACTGCAACTCCTCGAACTGGGCGCGGCTGATGGCGTTCTCGCGGAACGACTCGGGTGCGGCCGGCAGGTAGATGCCGAGCTTCTTCGCGGCGGTGGCCGGCTTCATCGCATCGGGGCCGGCGGGGACGGGCGCGTTGTCGCTCATTCGCCCAGGCTACCGGGCGCCCCTGCGCCTGAACCGCCCGCGCCCGGCTCGTCTAGCCTGGCCCTGTGCCCGAGAGTCTCCGGATCGCCTACACCCGCGGCGTGACGCCCGGGAAGTGGGCGCGCATCTGGGGTGAGCGCTTCCGCCACATCCCGCTCGGGCTCGAGCTGATCCGGCCCGTGACGGAAGCCGCGGCGCAGCTCGAGGCGGCCGCCGATGCCCAGCTCGCGTTCATCCGTCTCATGCCGGGGGAGGCGCAGCCCGAGGGCTACCACCTCATCCCGCTCTATGAGGAGCGGCCCTTCGTGGTCGCAGCGAAGGGGAACGTCATCGAGGCGGCGGACGAGGTGAGTCTCGCCGAGCTGGAGGGCGAGGTGAGGCATCCGTTCGACGACGACATCGAGAGCACGATCGAGGTGGTCGCCGCGAGCGTCGGCGTCGTCGTCGTGCCGCAGTCGATCGCCAGGCTCTACGCCCGCAAGGACGTCATCGCGCGGCCCGTGACCGACGCGCACGCCTGGCGCGTCGGCCTCGCGTGGCGCACGGATGCCCCGGCCGAGGTGCAACCGCGCATCGACGACTTCATCGGGGTCGTCCGCGGTCGCACCGCCAACTCGTCCCGAGGGGAGGCCGGCGGCGCGGTGAAGAAGGCTACTCCCGCGACGTCAGGTGGCGACCGCCGCCCGAAGCGGCCAGCACCCGGCCGCTCTCGAGGGGGGCGTTCGGGTCGGCGGCCCACTCGTTGAGCGATCCGTCGTAGACGCGCACGTCGTCGCGGCCGATGAGCGTGAGCGCGAGGGCGGCGCCGGTCGACGCGACCCCCGCCTGGCAGTACGCGATGATCGGCGAGGGGGCGGTCGCGGCCTCCCCGAGCACCTCGCGCAGCTGCTCCGCGGGCAGGTACGTGTTCGTGTGCGGGTCGATGAGCAGCGTGGCCGGTGCGCTCACCGAGCCGGGGATGTGCCCGGCCCGGGTGCGGCCGCCGGTCTCACCCGTGAACTCGCTCGCCGGGATGGCGCACAGCAGCACGGACTCCGACCTGCCGGAGAGCACGGCCTCGACATCCGTCTTGTCGGCCCACATGCCAGGCTCGGCGTAGCCCGAGAACTCGCCGGCACGCCGCGGCCGCACGGCACCCGTCTCGGTGGGGCGGCCCTCCGCCCGCCACTTCACGAGGCCGCCGTCGAGCACCCGCACCTCGAACCCGAACGACCGGAACAGCCACCACAGGCGAGCCGCCCAGTGCCCGGTGCCGGTGTCGTAGACGACGACCGCGGTGTCGTTGTCGATGCCGTGCGCCTGCGCGGCGCGCTCGAAGTGCTTCTCGCTCGGGCGGCTGAAGGGGTACTCGCCCTCGGGGTCGCTGAAGTCCTCGAAGAGGTCGGCGAACACCGCGCCGGGGATGTGCCCCTCGAGATACTGCTCCTCACCGGTGACGTAGGCGTCGGCGCCGTTGAAGCCCGGCACAGCCCGCACCGTGTCGTCAAGCACGACCAGAGCGTCCGCATCGAGGTGGTCCGCCAGCCACTGCGTCGTGACCAGCGGGCCGTCGGGAAGTCCTGCGAAGAGAGGGTGCGGCACGAGCGCCATGTTAGACGCAGGTTAAGCCCGCGTTAAGGGGGCAGCCGGGACCGGGGATCAGCCCGGCCGCACCGCAGTGACCACGAGGTCCCAGAACCAGGCCGCGTCGAGGCCGAGCGCGACCGCGGTGGGGCAGGCGTCGTGCGCGACCCACGGCCGCAGGTCCACGACCGTCATGCCCGTCGTGTGGCGGCCCGCCGTCTCCACCGCGATCGGCGCGCGCACCAGCTCGACGTGACCGCCGCCGAGCTCCTCATCGATGACGATCGCGACGGCCACCGGGTCGTGCACCGGCGGCGCGGCGAAGCCCTGCACGTTCGCGTAGCGCCGGCCGTACTCGGCGAGCAGGTCGACGAGGAACGCCGCCTTGGGGCCCTCGAGCGCCGCGACGCGCGCCATCACCTCGGGGGTCGCGAGCGCCTGGTGGGTCGCGTCGAGACCCGCCATGATCACCGGCCAGCCCGCCGAGAACACGAGGTCGGCGGCCTCCGGATCGAACGCGATGTTGAATTCCGCGACAGGTGTCAGATTCCCCGTGTGGGCGCCGCCGCCCATGAGCACCACCTCGCGCACGCGCTCGACGATGCGCGGCTCGCGCCGCACCGCGAGCGCGATGTTGGTCAGCGGCCCGGTCGGCACGAGCGTGATCTCGCCCGGCGCGCGCGACATCACCGTCTCGACGATCACGTCGACCGCGTGGCGCGGGTCGAGGGTGACGGATGCCGCGGGCAGCACGACCCCGTCGAGTCCGCTCTCGCCGTGGATGTCGGGGGCGTACTCGGCGCTGCGCTCGAGCGGCCCGGCGGCGCCCGCGGCGACCGGCGCCGTGATGCCGGCGAGCGTCGCGATTCCGAGGGCGTTGCGCGTGACCTTCGGCAGGCTCTGGTTGCCCGCGACGGTCGTGACGGCGAGCAGTTCGATGGCGGGGTGCGCCTGCGCGAGCAGCAGTGCGACCGCGTCGTCGTGGCCGGGGTCGCAGTCGAGGATGATCTGGCGCGGCATCCGTCAACTCTCGCGTATCCCGTCACCGCGTCGCCAGCGTCGCACGTGTGACGGGCAGCGGATGTCAGGGCGCCGAGCTCCTGCCCGCTCGGTATACTCCGAGTATGACCACGACGATCAAGGTGAGCGATGAGCTGCGTGACCGCCTGAAGGCGCAGGCCGCGCTCGACGGTGTGACGCTCGGCGCGCATCTGGCCCGGCTCGCCGACGCGGAAGACCGCCGCCTGCGGCTGCGTGAGCTCAAGATCGCCGTCGCGCGCACGACCTCGGCTGACTTCCGATCTCACGCGGCCGAGTCCGCCGAGTGGGAGCGCGCCGAGCTCGCCGACGCGGATTCGTGAGCGAACCTGATCTCGCCCCCGGCGTCGTGGCGTGGGCCGCGCTCGAGCCGGTGCGCGGCCGCGAGCAGGGCGGCCATCGCCCGATTCTGATCGTGGCCTCGAGCGGCTATCTGGAGGCGGTCACGTCACTGGTCATCGCGCTGCCGATCACCACGGTCGACCGCGGCTGGCCCAACCACGTTCGCGTCGACGGACCGACCGGGCTCGACCGCCCGTCGTGGATCATGACCGAGCAGCCCCGCACGCTCTCGCGAGACCGGCTGACCGGCATTGCGGGCCACGTCTCCGCCGAGTGTCTCGCTTCGGTCAAGATGTGGCTCGGCGATTTCCTGGATCTATAGCGCGCCGGGCACCCGCCCACTCCGACCGCAGCAGGCCCATCACGATGTTGTCCTCGTAGTGTCCGCGCACCCACGCGTGCTCGTGCCGGCGCCCCTTCGCCGCGGGCTAGCTAGATCCAGCTGCGCAGCCACATGTGCGAGCGCCAGAACTCGTATGAGGTCTGCACACCCGTCCAGATCGGCCAGAAGAACGCGCTCGCCGCGAGGACGATCACGAGGTACGCCGCGACGCTCGCGATGCCCCTCGTGCGCCGGTACGTCGAGTCGGCCGGGCTGCCGAGCGCCTTCGCGATGAAGTAGACGACAGCGAGGATCAGATACGGCTCGAACGCGATCGAGTAGAAGGTGAAGATCGTGCGGTCGTGGTAGAGCACCACCCAGGGCAGCCACCCCGCGCCGATCCCGGTGAGCAGCAGCCCCGCGCGCCAGTCGCGGTGCCGGATCAGCACGTAGATCAGCCCCAGCATCGCGAGCGTGCCCGCCCACCAGATGAACGGGTTGCCGAGGTCCGCGATCGCCCGCGCGCAGCCGTACTGCACCTCGGGGCAGCCGCTCTGCCCGGCGCCGACGGGCAGGTAGTACATGCTCGTGGGACGCAGCATCAGCGTCCACCACAGCGGGTTCGCCTGGTAGGGGTGCGTCGCGTGCAGGTTGATCGAGTAGTTGTAGAGCTCGGTGTTGTAGTGCCACAGGTTCTGCGCCCAGTACGGCACCCAGGACAGGAGGCCGTGCCACGCGTTCTGCGCGGGGTTCGACTCCACCCAGCGGCGGTCCCAGCCGCCGTTCGTGAGCAGCCACCCCGACCAGCACACGACGTAGGCGGCGATCGCGATCGGCACCATGGTCAGGAAGTTGACGACCGCCTGCGCCGCCTCGACGCCGCTGAAGAACCCGGCCTTGCGGTACGCGTTCCAGTCTGCGACCACGGCGTAGACGCCGAAGACCGCCAGGAAGTAGAAGCCCGACCACTTGATGCCCGCGCACAGCCCGAACAGCAGGCCCGCCGTGAGCAGCCACGGGCGCCACAGCACGGGGCCCGTGTTGCTCGGTGCTCGCATCCGCCTCTCCCGGTAGCCGCGGTCGAGGATGACCGCGCCCACGCCGAGCAGCGCGAAGAGCATCACGAAGTTGTCGAGCAGCGAGATGCGGCTCATCACGATGGCGCTGCCGTCGACCGCCATCAGAAGGCCCGCGATGCAGCCGATCAGTGTCGACCCGTGGAACAGGCGCTTGGCGATGAGGATGATGAGGATGACGGCGAGGATGCCGGCCACCGCGGTCGACAGCCGCCAGCCGACCGCGCTGTCGATGCCGGTGAGGTGCTCGCCCAGCGAGATGATCCACTTGCCGAGCGGCGGATGCGCGACGAACTCGGGCTTGGCCGACCAGCCGCTCGCGTCGCCGGCGTTGAAGTCCTTGTCGGCATCCTTCACCCAGGCGCCCTCGTAGCCGAGGTGGGAGAGAGTCCAGGCGTCCTTCACGTAATAGGTCTCGTCGAAGACGAGCACGTGCGGCACGCCGAGGTGCCACAGCCGCAGCACGGCGGCGAGCAGGGTGACGGCGGCGGGGCCGCCCCACTCCCAGCTGCGGCGGTTCCGCGGTGTGGCGAGAAGACGCGCCCACCAGCGGTCGAGGCGGGTGCCGACGGGCTCGGGCTCGAGCTCGTCGCCCGGCTCGTCTGCCGCGGGCTCCGTGCCCTCCGGCGCCGCGTCCTTCCGCACGACCGCGTCGAATCCGGCATCCCCGTGGCTCACCCGCGTCATGGTACCCGGGGCCCCGATGCGGAATCCGAGCGCGGATCATGAGCCGAATAGGATTCGCCTCATGCTCATCCTCGCCGCAACGCCCATCGGGAACCTCGGCGACGCGACCCGGCGTCTGGTCGACACCCTGGGCGCCGTCGAGCTCGTCGCGGCGGAGGACACGCGGGTCGCGCAGCGCCTGCTGCAGGGCCTCGGGGTCGAGCACCGGCCGCGGCTCGTGGCGCTGCACGACCACAACGAGCGCGACCGGGCCGGCGAGCTGGTGGCGCTCGCCGCGGCGGGCGACGTCCTCGTGCTGTCGGATGCCGGCATGCCGACGGTGAGCGACCCCGGCTACCACCTCGTCCAGGCGGCGATCGCGGCGGGCGTCACGGTGACGGCGCTGCCCGGGCCGTCGGCGGTGCTCACCGCGCTCGCCGTGTCGGGGCTGCCGACTGACCGCTTCGCGTTCGAGGGGTTCCTGCCGCGCAAGGAGGGCGAGCGCCGGAAGCTGCTCACGAGCCTCGCCGACGAGCGCCGCACGCTCGTCTTCTTCGAGTCCCCGAACCGGCTCGCGGCATCCCTCGCAGACCTCGCGCGCTGCTTCGGCGCCGACCGCCGCGTGGTCGTGGCGCGGGAACTCACCAAGCTGCACGAGGAGGTGCGCCGCGGCACCGTCGCGGAGCTCGCGGCGTGGGCGGAGGGCGGCGTGCGCGGCGAGATCGTGATCGTCACGGAGGGTGCGCCCGAGCGGGCCGTCTCGCTCGAGAGCGGCGTGGCCGCGGTGCTCGAACTGGTGGCGAGCGGAGCACGGCTCAAGGATGCCGCGGCGCAGCTCGCGGCCGAGACGGGGCTGTCGCGACGCGAGCTCTACGAGGCGGCCCTGCGGTCCAGGTGACGGCGCGGCGGCGTCAGTTGCTGTTCGGCGTGAACCGCGGGCTCGGAACAGGGAAGCGGCGCTGCGGGAAGTCGTAGCCGCTGCCGCCCGAGCCGCCCCCGTGGCCGAAGTGGGTGAACGCGAAGACGATCCACACGACGATCAGCGCCACCCACAGCGCCGTGAAGATGTAGCCGAGGATGAGGCCGGCGAGGGCGTACTCGCGCCCGCGCTCCGGCAGCCCCCTGCGGTACTCGGCGAGGGTGATGTGGCCGCAGACGATGCCGACCACGGGAATGACGAAGGCGCCGACGAAGGCGATGATCGCCATGACGTTGAAGGGCGGCAGCGGCGCGGGCCCGGCGACGGTGTGCGGCGCCCGTGGTTCGCTCCCGTTGCTGCGTGGAGGGTTTGGCGTGCTCACACGCCGACCCTATGCGCGATGCGCCACGAGCGGGGCGCGAGGGGGCGGTGAATCCGATAAGGATCCGAACCGCCCATAGGATTGAACGCATGCCAGACGGCCGCCCGTTCTACCTGACCACGCCCATCTTCTACGTCAACGACGTGCCTCACATCGGCCACGCCTACACCGAGGTCGCGGCCGACGTTCTGACCAGGTGGCACCGTCAGTCGGGCGACGACACCTGGCTCTTGACGGGCACCGACGAGCACGGTCAGAAGATCCTCCGCACGGCCACGGCGAACGGCGCGAGCCCCAAGGAATGGACCGACCGCCTCGTCGAGTCGGCGTGGAAGCCGCTGCTCGAGACGATCGACATCGCAAACGACGACTTCATCCGCACGACGGACGAGCGGCACGAGCGCCGGGTGAAGCTCTTCATCGAGAAGCTACGTGAGGCCGGCCACATCTACGAGGCCGAGTACGAGGGCCTGTACTGCGTCGGCTGCGAGGAGTTCAAACCGGAGTCCGAGATCGCGGACGGCGCCGGCGAGTACGAGGGGCAGAAGGTCTGTGCGATCCACGGCCGCCCGCTCGAGCTGCTGCAGGAGAAGAACTACTTCTTCCGCATGAGCGCCTTTCAGCAGCAGCTGCTCGACCTCTATAAGGAGCGCCCCGACTTCGTGCAGCCGGAGAGTGCCCGCAACGAGGTCGTCGCCTTCGTGTCGCAGGGCCTCAACGACCTGTCGATCTCGCGGTCCACGTTCGACTGGGGCATCCCCATCCCGTGGGACCCGTCGCACGTCCTCTACGTGTGGGTCGACGCCCTGCTCAACTACGCGACCGCGGTCGGCTACGGCGAGGACGACGCGCAGTTCCGCCGCCGCTGGCCGGCTCAGCACATCGTCGGCAAGGACATCCTGCGCTTCCACGCCGTCATCTGGCCCGCGATGCTGCTCGCGGCCGGACTGCCGGTGCCGGCGGGGGTCTTCGGTCACGGCTGGCTGCTCGTCGGCGGCGAGAAGATGTCGAAGTCGAAGCTGACGGGTATCGCGCCGAACGAGATCACCGACACCTTCGGGTCGGATGCCTTCCGCTACTACTTCATGCGCGCGATCTCGTTCGGTCAGGACGGCTCCTTCTCGTGGGAGGATCTCGCCGCGCGCTACCAGGCCGAGCTCGCGAACGGCTTCGGCAACCTCGCGTCTCGCGTGATCGCGATGGTGAAGCGCTACTTCGACGGCGTGGTGCCGCAGCCCGGCGCGGACGAGCCGGCCGACGTCGCGGTGCAGGTCACCGTGTCGACCTCGGTGCTCGAGGCGGATGCCGCGATCGAGCGCTTCGCGATCCATGACGCGCTCGCCGCGGTGTGGAAGATCGTCGACGCGCTGAATGGCTACATCACCGAGCAGGAGCCGTGGTCGCTCGCGAAGGACGAGGGCAAGCGCGAGCGCCTCGCGACCGTGCTGTACACGGCCGCCGAGGGCTTGCGCGCGCTCGCCGTGCTGCTCTCGCCGGTGCTCACGAAGGCGACGCCGAAGCTGTGGACTGCGCTCGGCGCCGCAGAGTCGCTCGGCGCGCTCGCCGCGCAGCCGCTGCGCTCCGCCGGCGAGTGGGGCCAGTTGAAGCCCGGAACCGCAGTCGGGGACCTCGAGCCGCTGTTCCCGCGGATCGAGGCCGCGTAGCGGGGGCGGCACCCCTGCCGTGCAGCGCTGGCCTGAACTCCGCCGCGCTCTCCGTCAGACACCCATCTGGTCGGAACCGCGTACCGACCCGCATCAGCACCGTTCCACTCAGTGCGCGCGCTGACCAAATGGGTGTCTGACGGAGAGTGTCCGGGGAAGAACGCCGGACGCCTCCCGATACGCTGATTCCGATGGCATCCGATCGCTCCTACCCGCCGCTGCCCGACGCGCTCGCCGTGCCGGTGTACGACGACCACACCCATCTCGACCCGGCCATCCACCGCGACGAGCCGGGGCTCGAGGCGATCAGGTGGCGTGAGCAGCTCGACCGCGCGGAGGCGGTCGGCGTGCGCGGGGTCGTTCAGGTCGGGGTGGACGTCGAGACGTCGATCTGGAGCGCGGAGCACGCCCTGCGGGACCGGCGGATGCTCGCCGCTGTCGCGCTGCACCCCAACGAGGCGCCGCTGCTCAAGGCATCCGGCGCCCTCGACAGCGCGATCGAGACGATCGCCGAGCTCGCTGAGCGTCCGCGCGTGCGCGCGGTGGGCGAGACGGGGCTCGACTTCTTCCGCACCGACGAGCCCGGGCGCGCGGCGCAGTTCGAGAGCTTCGAGGCGCACATCGCGATCGCGAAGCGGGCGGGCATCGCGCTGCAGATCCACGACCGCGACGCCCACGACGACGTCGTCGGGACGCTGCTGCGGGTCGGGGCACCCGAGCTCACGGTGTTCCACTGCTTCTCGGGCGACGCGGCCCTCGCGCGGCTCGCGGCCGACCACGGCTGGCACCTCTCGTTCGCCGGCACGGTGACCTTCAAGAACGCGCCCGCCCTGCGCGAGGCGCTGGCGGTCGTGCCGCGCGAGCTGATCACGGTCGAGACGGATGCCCCGTACCTGACCCCCACGCCGCACCGTGGCCGCCCCAACGCGCCCTACCTCGTGCCGCACACGGTGCGCTTCATGGCGGAGACCCTCGGCACGCCGGTCGACGAGCTCGCAGCGCAGCTCGCGGCGAACGCCGAGCGCGTGTACGGGTCCTGGGACGACGAGCTGGATGCCCTCGTGGAGGACCGGCCGTGACAGCCGGGCTCCTCGGGCCCGCCGAGGTGCGCGACCTCGCCGAGCTGCTGGACGTCACGCCGACGAAGAAGCTCGGCCAGAATTTCGTGCACGACGCGAACACGGTGCGCCGCATCGTGCGCGTGGGTGAGGTGCAGGCCGGCGACACCGTCGTCGAGATCGGGCCGGGGCTCGGCTCGCTCACGCTCGGGCTGCTCGAGTCCGGGGCATCCGTCGTCGCCGTCGAGATCGACGGCCGGCTCGCCGCCCAGCTTCCCGTCACGGTCGCCGCACAGCTGGGGGAGGCGGCGGCTGGGCGGCTGACGGTGATCCACCGTGACGCGCTGACGATCTCCGAGCTGCCCGCCGCGCCCACGCGGCTCGTCGCGAACCTGCCCTACAACGTGTCGGTTCCGGTGCTGCTGCACCTGCTGGAGCGCGTGCCGTCGCTGCGCTCGGGCGTCGTCATGGTGCAGGCCGAGGTGGGGGAGCGGCTCGCGGCCGGCCCGGGTTCGAAGGTGTACGGCGCCCCGAGCGTCAAGGCCGCGTGGTACGGGCAGTGGCGCACAGCGGGCAACGTCAGCCGGCAGGTGTTCTGGCCCGTGCCGAACGTCGACTCGATCCTCGTCGCGTTCGAGAAGGGCACGGCGCCCGGCGACGAGGAGCTGCGGCGACGCACCTTCGCGGTCGTCGACGCCGCCTTCCAGCAGCGCCGCAAGATGCTGCGGCAGTCGCTCTCAGGGCTGTTCGGCGGTTCGGGGCCGGCGGCCGAGGCGCTCGAGGCGGCGGGCGCGGCGCCCACGGCGCGCGGCGAGGAGCTCGACGTCGCCGCGTTCGTCCAGGTCGCGAGGCGGCTGCCATGACCGAGGCGGTGGAGTCCGGTCGGGAGGCGCGCGTGCACGTGCGCGCCCCCGGGAAGATCAACGTCTACCTCGGCGTCGGCGAGGTCATGGCCGACGGCTACCACGAGGTCGCGACGGCGTACCAGGCGGTGAGCCTGTACGAGGAGGTCTTCGCGAGCGAGTCCGCCGAGTTCTCGGTGTCGTTCCGCGGCAGCATCGACTGCTCGGGCCTGCCGACCGACGAGACGAACCTCGCGGTGCGCGCCGCCCGGCTGCTCGCGACGCACACCGGCTACACCGGCGGCGTGCGACTCGAGATCGAGAAGAACGTCCCGATCGCGGGCGGCATGGGCGGCGGGTCTGCGGATGCCGCGGCGGCGCTCGTCGCGTGCGACGCGCTCTGGGGCGCCGGCGTTCCCCGGGAGGAGCTGCACGAGCTCGCCGCCCTGCTCGGCGCCGACGTGCCGTTCGCGCTTGCCGGCGGCACCGCGATCGGCACGGGCCGCGGCGAGGAGCTCTCGCCCGCTCTCGCCCGCGGCACCTTCCACTGGGTGCTCGCCCTGCCCGAGGCGCAGCTGTCGACGGCGGCCGTCTACGGCGAGCTCGACCGGCATCGCGAGCGGCACCACGCCGAGCTCGCACTCAAGCGTGTGCCCGCTGTCGAGCCGACCGTGCTGCAGGCGCTGCGCGCCGGCGACCCGCACCTGCTCGCCGAGGTGCTGTCGAACGATCTGCAGGCGGCGGCGATCCACTTGGCGCCCGAGCTCGCGGCAGTTCTCGAGACGGGGGAACGGGCCGGCGCGCTCGCGGGCATCGTCTCCGGCTCTGGGCCGACCGTGGCGTTCCTCGCCGAGGACGGCGACTCGGCTCTCGATCTGCAGATCGCGCTGTCGGCCTCGGGGCTGCGCGCCCACCGCGTGACCGGGCCGGTGCACGGCGCGCGGCTCGTCGGCTGACGCAGTGTTGCAGGCGAGGGGCCCTCGGGTCCACGGAGGTTGGGAGAGGGGTTGGTGTGGGGCTCTGCGAGCCGGGCCCCCCGCCAGGCCTGATCAGGTTAACCAGCGCAGAGGGCCGCGGATCGGGCCTCGCGCCAAACCGTCAAGATCTGACGGGCGCGCCGGTCACTGTCCGCCGTCGCTGCCGCGCAGCAGCATGCGCAGCTCGCGGCGAGAGCTGAGCGACAGCTTCGACAGGATGTTCCGCACGTGGAAGTTCACGGTCGTGACCGAGACGTAGAGGAGCTCGGCGACCTCCCGGTTCGTGAGCCCGTTCGCGACGGCGACGGCGACCTCGCGCTCGCGGGGCGTCAGCTCCTCGAGCGCGACACCGCTCGCCCTGCTGGGGCGCATGAGACCGAGCGCGGGCGTGCCGTCGCTCTCATGAGCCCCGCCGCTCATCGCGCGGCGTGCAGCGCTCGGAGCCTCGCGCCGCACCGTGTCGGCGAGCGCTGCCGCGCGCTCGAGTGCACGCAGCAGGTAGGTCCGGGCATTCAGGGCCCGGAATCCGTCAGCGGCGAGCTCCAGCTGCTCAAGGGCGCGCTGCGCATCGCCCGCGAGCTGAAGCGCCTCGGCGTAGAGGACACGGTCGCGAGCGAGGGAGAAGGGCAGGGTGGCGGCGGTGTTGCTCTGCACGATCCCGGCGTACAGCGTCACGGCATGGGTCCCGTCGCCCGCGGCGAGCGCGACGCGGGCGCGCAGGCGGCTCACGGCGTGCGGGCTGCGGTGCCACGGCGTCTGACCTGAAAGGGCCTCGTTCGCGATGCTCGTCGCCTCAGCTACGCGGCCGAGCGTGGCCAAGGCGTCCACGTGCAGCTGAAGCCAGCTCCACGCCGTGCCGTGGCGGGCCGCGGTGTGGGCGGTCTCCGTCGCGCGCAGCTGGGCCGCCGCGTCGCCCAGCGCGGCGGCGAGTTCGGCCCGCATGATGTCGGGCAGGTCCGGGTCGTAGGGCACGGAGCCGCCGCCGGACGGCGGCAGCAGAGCGAGCAGCCGGTCGATGCGCGCGACGGCCGCGCCGTCCCCGCGGGCGGCGGGCACAAGGCCCGAGACCGCGTAGGCGACGGGCAGCGCCGCGGGATAGGGGTCGTCGAAGGCGCTGTCGAGCGCCGCCTGCCCCGTGGTGAGCGCCTGCTCCCAGTCGCCCATGAGGAAGAGGACGTGCGCGTACATCGTGAGGGCGATGTGCCGCATCCAGGAATCGGGGAACCCCGCGGCGACGCGGACGGCGCGGTGCAGCCGGTTCGCGCCGTCGGCCACCCGCCCCGCGTAGATCAGCGTCCGAGCCTGGTAGATGGTCGCGTCGACGGCGGCGGGCGAATGCGGGGTCGCCCGCACGAGGAGGTCGAGCCGCGACATCCACTCCGACAGTCGCTCGCTGTCGCGCAGTCGGGCGGCGGCGCCGAGCTCCCACGCGGTGAGCCACAGCTCGTTCTCGCTCGGCCGCACCATCCAGCGCAAGTCGGGCTCGACCTCCCTGGGGTCGACGGGCGCCTGAGCGAGCAGTCGCCTCGCCGCCGTCGCGTGCCGCGCGACCAGCTCGTGACGGTCGTTGATCGCGTCGTAGAGGGGGATCATCGTGGCGGCGTGAGCCCGCAGCGCCCGGCCCGTGGGCGAGGCGTCGGCCGAGGCGATGACGGCCTCGGCCCGTTCGATGCCGGCGTCCCTGTTCCCGGCCAGCACGTCGAGGTCGGCGATGATCGCGTCGCGAAGCGCGCTCGGCGGAAGCGCCGCGAACTCGCCCTTCAACGCGAAGAGCCGCTGGTGCTCGTGCAGCCGCAGCGCAAGGATCCCCGCGAACAGGAGCGCGCCTTCGTACTCGTCCCCGGGCACGGCGAGCCGTACGGCGGAGAGGGCGAGCGTCATGGCGCGCTCCGCGTCGGCCACGGTCGCGAGCGTGCGCGCGGTCCCGATGAGGTCCGCGACGAGCGTGAGGTCGTCGGGGTCGGTGGCGCCGATCCGGTGCCGCAGCACGGACACGCCGGTGAGCACATCGGCCGCGGCCGCGTGGATGGCGCGGCGCCGCTCGATCGCGATGCCTGCGGCGATGGAATCGGCGGCGACCCGTGTCGGCGGGGCGACGGTGGGCACGGTGGCGTCCTCGACCACGCGGACGAGCCCGGCCTGCCGCGCGCCCTCCAGATCGAAGGCCCCGAACACGTCCGTCACGCCGAGCCAGGCGGCGACCCGGTGCACGGAGGCGATCGCCGTCGGATCACGCAGCACCGCGACCACCTCGGCGGCGGTCCGCACGCCGGGCGTCGCGTTCTCGAGCGCGCGTCGCTGGCGCGGCAGGAGCGGAACCGGGTGCCCGCCGTCGAGCTCGGCCGCTCCGGGGTGGATGGCGCTCGCCAGCTCGTCCTTGTAGGCGGCGAGCAGCTCGGCCACCAGGGCCGGATTCCCGTCGGCATCCGCTGCGAAGCGATGGGCGATGCGGCCGGGGAGCGGACGCGCGACGATCTCGACCGCGAGCTCCTGCACATCGGCCGGGGAAAGCGGCGGAAGCTCGACGATGACGTTCCGATCGGGGTGCGATTGCGAGAGGACCAGCAGCAGCTGCTCGGTCGGGCCGCTGAGCGTCTCGGACGACATGATCGCGAGCCGCGGCTGTGCGCTGTAGCGCCGCACGGCGAAACGCAGCGCATCAGCTGAGCGGTCGTCGGCGAAATGGATGTTCTCGAGCACGAGACACACGGGTCCATCGATGGCGGCGAAGGCGTGCGCGATGGCCCGGCCGACGGCGACCGGGTCGTCGAGCGCGCCCGGTGAGGAAAGCGGTGTCGGGACCTGTACGCCGTACCGGGCCAGAGACGAGTTGACCACCTCGACGAACGACCAGGGCGCCTCGCGCTCGCGCTCGTCCGCGACGCCGACGACGAGCGCCCAGGCCTCCAACAGGTCGATCGACTCCCGCACGAGAGTCGCGGACTGGAATCCCTCAGGTCCACACACGAGCACCGTCCCGATGCCAGCGTGCGGCTCGAGACTCACCCTCGACACGCGCTCAACCGCCTCCCGCACCCGCTCTCGGGTAGCGGTCGACGCGACGGCGCGCGGCGTCGGGTAAGCGCTCATGCCATCCCCCTGGATGAAAAGGCAGGCACACGCGTCATCTCGGGTCACAGCGGGCGCCCAGAGCACACACATTGCCACAACGGATCGCGCTCGCAGGGGGCTTGAATTCCCCCAATTCAGAGGTATGCCGGCCCTCGCTAAGCTCGACTCAATGGCACATCTCCTGGGCGCCGAGGCGCTGCGGCTGGAATTCCCGACGCGCGTGGTCTTCGACTCGGTCACCCTGGGCCTCGCCGACGGCGATCGCGTCGGCATCGTGGGCCGCAACGGCGACGGCAAGTCGACGCTGCTGCGCTTGCTCGCCGGTCGGATGGAGCCGGATGCCGGCCGCGTGACCCGCCGGCGCGACCTGCGCCTCGGCATGCTCGACCAGGCCGACACGCTGGACCCAGGGCTGACGGTGGCCCAGGCCATCGTCGGCGAGGTGGCGGAGCACGAGTGGGCGGGCGACGCGCGCACGCGCGACGTGCTCGCGGGTCTTGTGGCCGACATGCCATGGGATGCCCGCATCGGCACGCTCTCCGGCGGCCAGCGCCGCCGCGTCGCCCTCGCCGCGCTGCTCGTCGGCGACTGGGACGTCATCTTCCTCGACGAGCCGACGAACCACCTCGACGTGGAGGGCATCGCGTGGCTCGCCGAGCATCTGAAGCGCAGGTGGGCGAGCGGCGCGGGTGCCCTCGCCGTCGTCACGCACGACCGCTGGTTCCTCGACGAGGTCTGCACCACGACGTGGGAGGTGCACGACCGCGTCGTCGAGCCGTTCGAGGGCGGGTATGCCGCCTACATCCTGCAGCGCGTGGAGCGCGACCGCATGGCGGCCGCGACCGAGGCACGCCGCCGCAACCTCGCCCGCAAGGAGCTCGCCTGGCTGCGCCGCGGCGCCCCGGCGCGCACCTCGAAGCCGAAGTTCCGCATCGACGCGGCGAACGCGCTCATCTCCGACGAGCCGGAGATCCGCGACGCGGTCTCGCTGCAGCGCCTCGCGGTGTCGCGCCTCGGCAAGGACGTGGTCGACCTGCTTGACGTGTCGGTGTCCTTCGAGAAGCCCGTCCTCCGCGACATCACCTGGCGCATCGCCCCGGGGGAGCGCACGGGCGTCCTCGGCGTCAACGGCGCCGGGAAGTCGACCCTGCTCGGCCTGATCGCCGGCACCGTGACCCCGACCGCGGGCCGCGTCAAGCGCGGCAAGACCGTCAAGGTGGCGACCCTCACGCAGCGGCTCGACGAGCTCGACGAGGTGCTCGACGAGCCGGTCCGCACGGTGATCGGCCGGTTGCGCACGAGCTACACGATCGGCTCGGGCTCGAAGGCGCAGGAGCTCACGCCGGGCCAGCTGCTCGAACGGCTGGGGTTCTCGAGCGCGCAGCTGTCGACCCCGGTGAGGGACCTCTCCGGCGGTCAGAAGCGCCGGCTCCAGCTGCTCATGATCCTGCTCGACGAGCCGAACGTCCTGATCCTCGACGAGCCGACCAACGACCTCGACACCGACATGCTGGCCGCCATCGAAGACCTCCTCGACTCGTGGCCCGGCACGCTCATCGTCGTCTCGCACGACCGCTACCTGCTCGAGCGCGTGACCGACCAGCAGTACGGCATCCTCGACGGGCACCTGCGCCACCTTCCCGGCGGCGTGGACGAGTACCTGCGGCTGCGCCGCGCGCAGCAGGCGACGGATGCCGCTCCCGCCGGTCGACTCGCGCAGGACGCGAATGGAGACCAGCCCGCGCCGCCAAGCCCGACCCTGACCGGCGCCGAGCGCCGCAACGCCGAGAAGGAGGTCGCCTCCATCGACCGCCGCATCGGCAAGCTGCAGGGCGACATCGCCGCCGCGCACGAGCGGATCGCAGCCCACGACCAGTCCGACTACATCGGACTCGGTGCCCTCACCGACGAGCTGCAGGGCCTCGAGACTCAGCTCGCGGACCTCGAGACGCGCTGGCTGGAGCTCTCGGAGCAGCTCGAGTCCTGAGCCGCCTGCGCGCTCCCCGCGTGCCCGCGCCCCCGTTTCCCTACCCCGGCCGACACTTCCGACGCGGTCCCGCGTCGGAAGTGTCGGCCGCGGTACGAAAGGAACGGGATAGGGGCGGGGAGGCGGCGTCAGGAGAGCGCCACGGCCGCGACATCGCCGACCAGGTACCGATACCGATCCACCTCGCGGAACCCGAACCGCGAGTAGAGCGCGAGGGCGCCCTCGTTCCGGGCGAGCACCTGCAGCCAGGCATCCGTCACCCCGCGCTCCGCACCTGCCGCGAGCAATGCGGCCACGGCCCGCGCGCCGTACCCGCGCCTCCGGTGTTCTGGCAGCGTCGCGACGCAGTAGAGGCCGCCCCACGACCCCACGAGCGCGAGTCGCGCGACCGCTGCGACCGCCCCCTCGACGCGAAGCGCCGCATAGAGCGCGGGAGTGCCCAGCATGATCCGGCGGGCGATCTCGAGTTCGGCCTCGCCGCCGCGACCGTCCACCGCCCACCAGCAGTCGAGCCACTCGCGGCCCGGTTCGGCGGCGACGATCACATCATCCCCGGCGAGCCCGGCGAGATCACGGGTGACGGATGCCGCGAGCACGACCGTCTCGTCCACCGGGCGGTATCCGCGCGCGACGAGGCGGCGCTCCGCCTCCTCGTCGGAACCCGCCAGCTGGAACACGGGCGGCAGGCCGCGCTCCTGGTACGCGCGCTCCACAGCGGCGACCGCCTCTGCCGACAGCGCCTGTGACAGCGCCGCCGCACCCGCCGGCCGCCACGCAGAATTGGCGCGCTTCGTCACCCCGCCGGCGAAGCGGGCCTCCCAGCCCCCAGCAGCAACGCGCGAGAGCGCGGGCCACCCCGCGTCCGCGAGAGCGGCGAAGTGGGGCACAGTCTGGTCGGCACGCTCGGTCACCCGTCGAGGCTACGGGCCTCAAGCGCTGCGGCGGGTCTCGCCGCGCTGCTCGATCGTCGGCACCTCACGTGTCTGCTCGAACAGCCGCGACAGCTCGTCGACGTCGTCGCGGTCGAGGACCGGGGCGCTCGCGACGGATTCCTCGGCCGATGCACCGTCGTGCGAGGCAGCAGCCATCGCCGCGAGGTCCGGCTCGGGCGCGGCGACGGGCACGGGCTTCGACCAGCACAGGCGGTACCGACCGAGCAGTCCCCGGTGCAGCTCGGCGCCGGGCAGCAGCTCGGCCGCGGCATCCGTCACCTCGGCCACGGTGTGTGACGGCGCGACCGGCCCGCTCAAGCGGAACTCGGGTCGATACATGCCGCGCCAGGTATAGAAGGCCTCGAGCGCCTGCGTCCACACCCGCGACGCGGCGTCGAACGCGCGATCGACGGGCGTCTGAGGCAGTGCCTCGCCCACGATGACGAGCGTGCCGCCCGGTTTGAGCAGCTCGGCCACGCGTTGCAGTGCCGGGCGCAGCGGCAGCTCGTGCAGCACCGAGACCATCGTGATGACGTCGTAGCTGTCGGGGGTGAGCCCCCACTCGGTGCCGAACTCGGCCACCGCGACATCCGTGTTCGCGACC
>Ga0164242_10001884_pt1 | contig 24563 bp, 16 predicted proteins | sample OricomgcompostMG_FD_108783 | JGI IMG/M metagenome (GOLD analysis project Ga0164242, IMG submission 108783) | Miracle-Growth compost microbial communities from Emeryville, California, USA - Original compost - Miracle growth compost (MG) ...
CGTAAAACGGGAGGCTTGCATGAATCCGCCCATCCTTCAGAACTCTCCGCTAGGAGAAGGGACTAATGGGATCCCCTGCCCGTTTCTTAAACCTTGCGTGCTGTCTTTGAGTACCTGCCTAAGTAGTCTTGGGTCTTATCCTCTGACATAATTCATCATGCATCCTGACTGCGATGGTATGTACATGCTCACCATCGCCACTGGTATGCCTGTGAAGATGCCCGGATCTATTCTATATTGCCTAACAAAATCCCACCAGCTAGAGCCAAGTTATCCGTTGGAGGGCCGCTTCGACTAACTTTGCCTTTTTAAACCTCCTATATATATGGCGCTGTCTTATCATGGAGAGAGCTATAAAAACGTTTTAGGTGGTATTCAAAGACAGCGTATAGTCTCGGCCGGTGATCCCTCGTATAACCGACGAGGGCTGGCTTACCCTGGTTAGCCAATATATGGCTCTATATGCCTTAAAGTGGATCAAAGAACAGTTCCGACTTGAAGTTGAGGCATACTCCGGCCCTCAGCACAGATTTGATACCACCGCTTTGGGCATGATTCCAGCTCACCTCAGCTAAGCTCAGCTAGCCCACCAACATTTATACGCGTAAGCTAGGTAGCACTCAAGGCCTGCCGATCGCAACTTGGGGCCATTGCGTTGTGTACAAACTTGATTGTCAAGCTGTTGCCTAAATCCTTCAAAGGTGTCTTGCCCGGTTGCCAAACTGTCGCTTAAATCCTCCCAAGCAACAACAGGCGCTGCGCTACAGTCGATGTAGGATTGGTTACGTCAGAAAAAAGCAGGGCCCTTGGGCTGGCAGCAGCTGCGGCAGGTGTCTTGTATGGAAGGATAGCCGGAACCCTCCCAAAACTTGCGGTAGAAGCTTCCCGGCCGAGTCGGCGACATCTACAGCTTTACAGGTAGCTGCCTCAACGAGCTGCCTCAACGAGCGACTGCTTCAGCAGGCAATCTCCTAGCCTAGTCCTTGTTTATGTGTGGAAACTGCCAGGTATTCATTGTTTAATTTATATGGAGGCTGCAGGAGATTAGAGGGTTTGTGGTGGGATTTTGGCGATGAGGGGTTCACAACGTCGTGGTGAAGCAGTATGTTCAGTATGAAGTAAGGAAGAAAGATGCAGATTCCATTTATCTGAAGCCCTGAGGGCGCGTTGGATAGGGAACCTTAAGGAGAGATTTGATTGGATAACGTGGTAGGTTCCCGCGTGGGCAAACGGAGGAATCGGAAATCGGCATACTCGAAATCGACACGAATATTACACGTTTTTGGAGGCGTGGTGACCCAAGTTACGGCACTGCCTACGACTTGGAAAACGGAGTCTACGATTTGACCAGAGGAAAAATAAATCCTCTGGATGAAAAGGGTTTTTGTCAAGAAACTCATTCGGGGTCATCGCTGTCTTGGTCTCGATCTATGGCTGATTTGGAGTCCCTGGCTGGCAGTAGGGCTAGACGTGCTCAACTTCCACCCTCGTAGTAATTATCGAGTACCAGCTTTCTCTACATCCTCACCCATGGCTTGCACCTCCACAGGAGGCCGTGATAGAAACTTTGGCCGCTGTGGTTAGGCTCTGTGGTTTGGCTCTACGGTTAGGCTCTGCCGGTAGTGTTCTGGGCGGTGGAGGGGCTCCGTGTGGCGCAGTCCAAGATCCTTCAAAACCAATGTCATTTAGCCCCTTACCCCTGTCCGCCAATGCACCCGCCTCGCGGATGAGGGAGCCCTAGCCAAGGCGCCAGGCGCGCAAGAGAACGGATCCGTAGCGGCCGGAAGCGCAATGATCGAAAAGTTATTCAACCCAGCTCCGCCAAGACATAATGTGGCGGAGGGCTTAATGACACTGAAGGCCTCCATTTCCTTCCTTCGTCCGTACGTTTATTTTACTTACGTCTTATCGTGTCGACTTAGCTCAATTTAAACACGGTGTTGCTATTTCAACTATCATCATGGCTAGCCCGCGAGCTTTAAGCATCGTGATGATGCTGATGTTATATTTAGCATCCCTAATTGTCGCGACTCCGGCCCAGTCTTCCTCCGTTGAATCGGCCACACTCACAACATTGCCCCCTGCCGACCCAATTAGTAATAATTCCGACCCATGCGCGTTCTCCAATCGCGCCGGGCTTCTAAACCGCATAGACAACGACCCGGAAGGCTACAATATTTCTCTATTAGTTACAACATGTAGCTCTGTCTGTGCGGTTGTCTACGGCTCTGGCAATCCTGACATATCTGGAATTGGGGTAAGCTATTCCTTAAGAGGTAGCCCCCTGAAACAAACTCACTGACTTTTAAAGGCAATGACCTCGTACTACATACAAGGAATCATTACCCTCATCCTGGGGCCGTTGCTCGCATTTCTTCTCGTTGTCTATCGTGGACAAAGCCCTGCCGACCTTCCAAGTGCCGACATTCCCAATGCCGACCTTCCCAATATCGACCTTCCCAAGGTTAACCCTTCCAACGCAGGTCCCTCCGATCCCGACTCTTCCAAGACGGAGTCTTCCCTTCCCACGTGGTTATCGGCGGCCATTCCTCTTGCACGATATCACCATCAAGCCAATCATATAATTGCGCTTTCCGTGCTCATTGCTTCGGCTGTTCGTCTTTCTCAAGCAGTGCCATTAGCTGAGATATCCCTTATAGACTCCCTCTCCATGTATCAGCTCCTTAATATCCTCATTTGTTCTATAACTGAGCCGATTTTGTTTGAGGATCACGGGGATGTAACCGTTCCCCTTGCAACCGCTTCCCTTTATCGCTTGGTTATATTCACCCTAGGCGGCTTTGTCGTTCCAAACATGAGTTCTTGGGCCTCCAAGTCACCAGCCCTCCAACAAATATCAAAACTTTGTACGTCGGAGTGGGATTACCCATACATTCCTCCCTCAACCGACTCTAGTCTACCTGGCGGCGTTGGAACGGAGATTTCAATTGCACTTCTTATCGGAATAGCTGGAGTTATTTTCATCTTTCTTTTTGTTAGCTTTTATATCCGGCATAGATGGTTCAACCTCATTAGCTCCTCTGTTGGCGTTGCGATGGCGTTTGGGGGTGGTGTATCACTTCTGGTCAAATTACAACGCATCCGTCACCAACTTCAAATCGCGGCAGGAGACGCGTATCAGGACTCTGAGTGGGGGTTTGGTCAAATTATGGCCGTTTTAGTGTGGTATCCGGTTATTGAAGAGTCGATACGGGCGTTGTCAAAGATGTTGACCAGTAAGAAGCATCCTGGTATCTAGCGCTTGGAGATTTTTATTTTTGAGGATGAGCCGGTGCTGCTGGTTGAGCTGAAGGGGGACGTACATGCCATTTCAAAGTCGCACGGGAAGCATGAGTTGCAAGTGCAGTTGAAGTTAAAACTATGATATCCCATCTAAATATCCACATGTATGTACATAGTACTTCAGAAGACTATGCTAAAGGACGAATAAGCTTGTGATGCGAACACTGGTTAAAACATTCGTCATCTGCAGGCTTTGTTTCCATCTCGGATCACTGAATCGCGTTCTACACAGCCTTCCATGTAACCTGGAATGAGACACTCTTCGAAGTGGTATAAACGGTCCCTTGGGTGCTGCCACTCGGAAGTGCCGTAGCGTAGAAAGTGTTCGACCCGTCGTAAGTCAAATACGCACCGTCGTAGCCAAACGAACTAGCGGCCGAGACAGAAGCAGCACAAGTCAAAGAGGAATCGCTTTGCACCGCGCAGTTGCCTTTGCTGGTTTTGAGGGTAAAGGTGGAGCCGCTTCCATCAGGCGTCGCGGTATACGTGGCCGGGGTGCCGCCGTTCCTATACCATGTCCCTCCGCTAATGAGGAAACCACCACTGGCCGAGGCATCAGTGCTGACATATAAGTAACCCTTGCCAGAGAGCTCCCCTGGGCCTGGCTCGCCGGTCGCGGTCGATGTAGGGGGAGATGTCGTCGTGCCAGTAGGGTTGGAGCCGCTCTTGGGTAGATACTTGATACCGGTCTTGGGGCAGGTGGACGGCGCCCCAACAGGATCGGTTGGGGCAAATTCACCGGATTGAATAGAGCCCTGGACGTTGTAGTGATACCAAAGCTCATTAAGCTTGCCACCAGAACAGTTGATGATGACGTCGTGGCCGTGGTGGGACTTGAGGGCGGCCTGGATTGCGGCGAGAGTATATGTTGCGGTTGTTGAAGGTACGATCCCAGCCGCCGCGAGCCACTCGTAGGAAGGAAGAGTCTTGAAAACTTCAACAGAGCGTTTGAAGTAATCAACGACCTCGTCGCCCACCTGATACTTGGGGTAGCAAGCTGTTTCCAAAGTACTCATGCAAGTGCCATGCTTGCCGAACTCATGCTCCCAGAAGCTCTCGTCGTTTCCTTGGTAATCCTTCCAGTAAGTTTGCATATACTCGAGGGTAGCAGGTGCGCCCTTGGTCAGAATCGCACTGATGTTTGTATACTCTCTGCTCGTATCGCAGTATTGCTCATACGACCCATCACAGTTATCGGGCCTATGCTAAACATTAGTAAGGGGGTGACGAGACCGAGCCTAGTTACACCAGGACAGGGAAACAAGAAGCTCGTACCATAGGCCGTGGATGGTCCACGAGTCGGTTGGGCCCGTGGAAGGGTCGGTGTCCCAGAACTGGGTTTGGAGAATTTGACCTCCTGGATAATTGAAGCAGCACGTGTTGGCGTAGGCAGTCGTGTTATGACAGCTCAGCGGAGCGTCGGCAGGACAAGACAATGCGGACACGCAACGACGCGAAACCGCTGCCAGCGCAGGGCCAACGGCGAGGGCAACGCCAACAGTGAAATATCGGGACAACATCTTGTTCATGTGGAAGGGTTATCTACAATCGACAACATAATCGACGGTTGGGAAGGTATTTAAGGTCGCCTACTGTTGCCCCGCTCCCGGCCACAAACGGCGTTCCAGGGGAGAGCTGACAACAGGGCATCGGCTATGAATCGATAGTCCGTAATTCGACTGCAAGTTTCGCGAGTAACTCAGTATGGCCTCCACGGGCGTGTTCCTCAGCGTGGTCCTGGATTCGCCGGCAGGAAAATTAAACCTGGTTCAACGTGCCATACTTCAACCAGTAGCTCGTTCGAATTAACGGCTAAGTCTTAGCAACGGACACCAATGAAACACATCCAATCAATCTACCCATGTGCCGATTCCCACATTTCACAAGTCGGCCAATCAGTTGTGGCTCACCTTCCCGATTTGACATTTCCCCCTTCCAGGGAATGCGTGGATTAGAAGCAATAGAAGGCCTGGATTGCCGAGCAATGTGTCGCACTTGAAACACGAGATGGATGGGGGTGTCTCTGGACCACACAAAACAGAACCGCACAAACGGTCCTGACGGAGTCTGGGGATCTGGAAGAGTGGGTCAGACGGGAATATCGATGAATCGATAGGATGCCCATCACGGCACTGAGGAGATCCTAATCTTGCGAATCGAGAGCACAAAACAACAGCCACGTCTTAAATAGGAAGCTGGCCGGGAGCTAGCGATTGCAGCTCTGGGATCTTGATGCAGCTCCGTGATCTTGCATCTACTATGTACGATCGCAAGTCTTTCAAACAATCATAGATCTCCGCAGGCAGCCTGTAGGAAATAGGGGCTCATATGATGGCCCAAGAGCCTTAATAGACGGTCCTTGACTACTCGTACCAGGTAGGTAGTATGCAGCCCACCGTAGCTTCTCGCCTCGATAATATGTCCACGATGCTTGCGTTTTTGCTATTCCATGTAAATCGGATTTACTGTGTAAAGTAATTAGGGCGTTGCTCGCTTTTCCCTGCTTGCTCTAGTCTCGGTAACTTGGAAGTACCCATTTTCGTCCAGTGAGAAGTTGAAGTTCCACGGAGCCACCAATGCCGAAGCGAACCTGCGATTGCCGGTTGAGTCACAACCTCTCAACAACTATCCAAGGTCTGTGCAGACTTCCAACCTCACACTCTACATCAAGTCGCCAAGTCGCCAAAGAGACTAAGAAATGAAGCCTTCACCAAGGGTGGTTACCGCCGCCGCGAGGCTCGTCCGACCTCGGGCTACTTTCCGCCGGGCACGCATGTCAACCGTCATCGAGGACCGAAGGATTAGCCCCGAACCATCGACCCCTCCCCCACCACCCGCTTCCCCGCCTCGACCTTCGGAGCAGCCCGAAGAGGCATCACTTCGGGACGCCGACCAACAGAGGAACGCGCGGCGGATTCTGCGCGAGGCCGTTGCCGCGACTAGCCTGCGACACAATTGGACGAGGAAAGAGATTGCCGCCATTTACTACCAGCCTCTGCTGGAATTGGCATACCAAGCCGTGAGTTTGTCAAGCCCCCTGTCCAAATCCATCCTCCCCCGCCCCCCGAATCCCAAATGGGCTTCGAGCTAATCCCGAGAAACCCCCCTTGCCTAGGCTAATGTGCACCGACGATTCCACAACCCGGCCGAGGTCCAGCTCTGCACGCTGATGAACATCAAGACGGGCGGCTGTAGCGAGGACTGCTCCTACTGCGCGCAGTCGACACGGTACCAGAAAGGCACCGGCGTGACGGCCCGGCGCGTCGAGAGCGTCGAGTCCGTGCTCGCCGCCGCGCGCACCGCCAAGGAGAAGGGCAGCACGCGGTTCTGCATGGGCGCCGCGTGGCGGGACATGCGGGGCCGCAAGACGAGCCTGCGGAACGTCAAGGAGATGGTGGCCGGGGTGCGGGCCATGGGCATGGAGGTCTGCGTGACGCTGGGGATGATCGACGCGGAGCAGGCGCGCGAGCTGAAGGGCGCGGGCCTGACCGCGTATAACCACAATGTCGACACCAGTCGCGAGTTCTACCCGTCGGTCATTTCGACGCGCACATACGACGAGCGTCTGCAGACGCTGGGCCACGTCCGCGATGCCGGCATCAACGTCTGCTCCGGGGGCATCCTCGGGCTCGGGGAGACGTCCGAGGACCGGGTCGGGCTGCTCCACACCGTGTCGACGTTACCGTCGCACCCGGAGAGCTTCCCCGTCAACGCGCTGGTGCCCATCAAGGGGACGCCTCTGGGAGACCGGAAGCCCGTCGAGTTCACGAGCATGCTCCGTACCATTGCCACAGCGCGCCTGATCATGCCCGCGACGGTGATCCGCATCGCCGCCGGGCGCAAAACCATGCCCGAGGAGCAGCAGGCTCTGTGCTTCATGGCCGGCGCGAACGCTATCTTCACTGGCGAGAAAATGCTTACCACCGAATGTAACGGCTGGGACGAGGACGCTGCCCTGTTCGGTCGATGGGGACTGGAGCCGATGAAGAGTTTCCAAAAGTCGCCCCGGCCTGCGCCTGAGGTGACTATTGGGTAGGTATGGATCGAGTGATTACCTATAGCATAAAATAGAGGACTGAGTGACTTGAGGTTCTAACGGGAGAATACGGAATCCCCGACCTTCCAGGGCCTCCGCCATGGTTCGCTGTCTGCATTGTTCAAGCCCCTCTATCGTAACCGTAGGCACAGTTTCGCAGAAGAGAGCAACTCTGGCTGAACCCAACCCCCCACCCCGTAGAACAGCTTGGCGGCTAGGCATGTCTGATGGTTGCTGCTACTTCCAGTGCTGTTTCCCTTGCGTTTTGCGACATGGTCTCCTCTCCCTAGGAGATTCCTACACATCATTTCCCGAAGGCGGCACCCCGTCCGTTCCCCTGCCCAAATCTTCTGTCATCCTCTTACCCCCAACAACCAGAGGCTTACAGTCCTGGAGGCAAAATATCATCCTAGCCCATTCGGTCTTGCTGTCATTCCTCCAGGAGTGCATCGTCGCCCTCTGGACCATGACATCCCCCCTCTGCATGACCGTTTCCTCTCCCGAGTCCAGCACGCTCGTGATCTCACCCTCGAGCACGATGCCGTAGTCGACGCTCTGAGTTCGGTGCATCATGCACTCATACCCGGGTGCGAAGTCGACAAACCGGAGGACCGTACCCCCAGCCGATACAAGGCTACGGGCTGCAGGATTGGCTTCGCGTTCGTCGTAGGCAGCCACATCAGCGTCATTGTTTAGGTCGGCTGGGAATTGTGTCGTGTATACGACAGACATGTTAAGTTGGTCCTTGTCGTGCTTGGTCCATTTGACGGGCCGCTTTGAATGCACGACGGCCTGCCCTGATGGATCATGGCCCGTCAGGTAAGTTGTCGGTCCGGGAAGGGATGCCGCCAGTTGGTTTTCTGTGGGAGGGCGGGAAGCCATGATGTCGACGGTGGGGTTATCCTTCGTGTCTCTAGAAAAGGGAATATACGAGACCTGGGGTTGGTTGCTTGTTTTGCTCACGGGAGCTGGTCACGGTTAAAGGGCAAGAGTAGTTCGGGATTGGGCTTGCGTTGGGTCATGCATTGAGCGCCATCCTTCGGACTTCCGAGACCTGTGATTCGAGAAGCCCAGAGGGACCCTCCTGACATGCAAAACTTGCTTTTTGCTACGAGAACCCACCCATGTCAGAGAATCCCGCAGTGTTAGGTCTAGGAATTCTTTTACCGGATAGCAATATTGCATTCAGGTGGGGAGCGGTTTACAAGTCCAGGTGTGTTAAGCGACAAACCCTCTTCATGCCGAGCAACAAGCTGACCATCATTGGAATGCACTGTCAAGCCGCATAGCTCTGCCCGCAATGGCGTTGTTTCGAAGACTTCCTAAGATCATGCACGGGCGGATCTCCATAGAAAAGACCCTGGATTTACCAAGTGGTCGGCGTCGGTCAGAATACTGCGAGGGGCGTCGAATACTGGCCACAGAAGCCATCTCGGCGGAAATGACTCCAACAATGCCATTCACAGCTATTCAAAATCCACGCTTGCTTCTTTGCCTAAGATGTATGCAGACCCAACGCCTGGGATATATGGCATTGCGGCCAAGGGGGTGATCGAGCAGCTGGGTTGGCCATAGCCGGTACCAACCGCTCACGCTCGCGACGCCTTGTCGTCTAGTCCTCGTATCTCGCAGCTCGCCAGCGCTCGATCCCAGCTCCTCTCTTTTGTAAGCGTCGCCCCAGTTCCTCGAGGTGACCTCTACCAGCAAGAAACGCTCAGCCCCTCCCGCCATTATAGTCCGCACCGCCCGCCTTCCTCAGGCGCTTGACAATATCCTCCTCCACGAGGTCGGCGGTTGAGCTCGCGTCGACCTGGATGCTATAATGGGACAGCACCTTGGTAATCTCCGCGCTCTCGGTGAAGATGCGCCCGCGGCGAAGCGGCCGGATGTCCTTGCCGATCCAAACGACGAGGATGAACTTGATGCGCTTGCTCTCGGCGTCGTTCGCGTACTCGATTCGCACATAGGCGTACTGCACCTGCCCGTCTTCCAACTGGGGCACCAACTCCGGTAGGCCGCCAGACCCCTTGGCTGACAGGACCAGCCTGTTGCGGACAGCGGGGTCGTCGGAGATCAACAGCCAGTTGGTCTCGTCCTTGTCCGACCGGACGGCTTCGTAGGCCTCGAGGACTTCGGGGGAGAGTGCACCGGCCATGATAGGCGAATATCGGACGGGTTCTGGGGGAAGGGGAGGTTTAGCCGGAGGGCAATTGGAAATCGCGGCCTCGTCGTGAGAAGGCGTCGTAGGCAATCCAACTTGAAACCATCCTAGAATCGCTGGCTGGCCAGAGCTGACAATGGTCAGTGTCTGTCTGCTAGCCCTTAAACAGTTAGGCTGGGAATTCTGCTATTGGTGGACGGATATCCACTTGTTCCTGGCGAAAATTGGTTACGTAATCGTCTATGGACTGCTGAGGCCCGTCCATGTGGGCAGCCCGCGAATAATGCATCCGTGGAAATGGATTTTGGTGTACGGATACGTACCTCGCAAACAAGAGATACAAGATAATCGCCAATGATGCAGTAGAAGAAATTTGATAGCATCGAGTCGTTACACATTTATTCTATTCCAGGAATCAAGTTGATCATCTTCAATGTGCTTCCGCATGAAGGCGCCGAAGGAACGAACCATTGCATGCCACGCTTCCCCGGGCGCAGCTGCTTCCACCCTCCCGCCCAGGGACAGGCGGGAAGGAGCTCGGGCCTAGCCCGAGACCCTGCTAGCGTAGGAGGCTAAATGTTTCGTCGAACGACACACCATTCTCTCAGTAGCTCATCACCGTGAACCTTCTTGGTGTCCTCTGCTACTTTTCTCTCCTATACGCCATCAAAATTCAGTCGAGCCGTCTGCCTATATTGCGACCCTCCCTCTAATACGGCTACGGGTCCCTCTGAAGGTGTAGCTACGGGATTGCGGGACCCAAAACAAAGGCAAAGCCGCAGGCTAAGCAACGCTAGGCATGGACCCAAGTAAAGAGGGTCTGCTAAACCCAGACTCCAAGTATCGGAAATCCTACGAAGACCGTGAACCCAGTCGATCCCGTCACTCCGAAGACTCTCTCTCCGACCTCGATGCTACAGAATACCTAACCGACAATGCCCCCCACGATGCCACACCCGCCTTTCTGACCGGCCACCGCCGGAGGTGGTCCATTCGCAGACCGTTCGCCGGCCGCAGCCGATGCTGCATTGCCGTGCTCGCCGTTGTGGGGATTGTCTGGCTCGTGGTGGCGGCGGGGGGTGCGTTCGTGTATAAGAAGTTTGGCGAGGAGCCGCCCTACGGCCAGTCTCCACCATGGTACCCCTCGCCGCGAGGCGGGACCGCACGGGGTTGGGCCAGTAGCTACCGCAAGGCGAGCGATATGGTCGGACGAATGACTCTAGCCGAGAAGGTCAACGTGACCACGGGCACGGGATGGCAGATGGGTCTCGCCGTCGGCACCACAGGCCCCGCGCTCCTTGTCGGCTTCCCCCAGTTACAGCTGCAGGACGGGCCGCTGGGCATCCGCTTCGCTGATGGGGCCACCGCTCTACCCGCCGGGGTCACCGTAGGGGCGACATGGAATCGAGAGCTCATGTACGCCCGGGGCCGAGCGCACGGCAACGAGGCTAAGAACAAGGGCGTCAACGTGCTGCTGGGCCCTTGCGTCGGCCCTCTGGGCCGCATGCCCGCTGGCGGGCGCAACTGGGAAGGTTTCGGAGCCGACCCGTACCTCTCAGGGGTGGCCGGCGCAGAAACAATTAAGGGCATCCAGGATGAGGGCGTCATGGCGACGATCAAACATTATGTAGCCAACGAGCAGGAGCACTTCCGACAGGCGTGGGAGTGGGGCCTGCCGCACGCGGTGTCGAGCAATATCGATGACCGAACGCTACATGAGCTATACGCCTGGCCGTTTGGCGACGCGGTGAAAGCAGGTGTGGCAAGCGTCATGTGCTCGTACAACATGGTCAACAACTCGTACGCATGTGGCAACTCCAAGTTGCTTAACGGTATCCTCAAGGACGAGCTAGGCTTCCAGGGTTTTGTCATGTCTGACTGGCTCGCCCAGCGGTCCGGCGTGGCGAGCGCCCTTGCAGGGCTCGACATGACCATGCCGGGCGACGGGCTCCGGTGGCAGGACGGCAACTCTCTGTGGGGTTCTCAGCTAACCAAGTCCATCCTCAACGGCTCTGTCCCGGTCTCGCGGCTCAATGATATGGTGACGCGCATTGTTGCTTCCTGGTACCAGCTCGGACAGGACAACGAGGCCGAATGGCCGCGGAAGCCCCCCAACTTCTCGTCTTGGACCAACGACAGGACGGGTGTCATGTCCCCTGGTAGCAAGTCGCCACAGGAAGTTGTGGAAGTCAACCAGTTTGTCAACGTCCAGGCCAACCACTCCATAATCGCACGTCAGGTCGCCACCGAGGGCATTGTCCTGCTGAAGAACGAAGGAATCCTACCCCTCGAACGAAAAGGGTTCGCCTCTGGAAAGCGGGAAACGCGTAAGCTCCATGTTGCCATCATTGGAGAGGATGCCGGGCCCGGGAAGGGACCGAACTTCTGCAAGGATCGCGGCTGCAACCAAGGCACCTTGGGTTCTGGTTGGGGCTCGGGAGCTGTTGAATTCCCTTATCTTATCTCTCCGGCGGAGGCTCTGCGCGGCCAGTTTGACGAGTCCGGAGTGGAGCTACACGAATATCTCGTCGACGATCCACCATTCAGCAAGGAGAAGGCCGTCTTCGACGTCCTAGACATTTGCATCGTCTTTGCTAACGCCGACTCGGGCGAAGGCTTCCTCGTGGCGGAAGGTGTCAAGGGCGACAGAAATGACCTATTCCTACAGAAGGGCGGCGACGATCTTATCGCCGCGGTTGCGGAAAGGTGCGGCTCTGGGGCTGGTAATGTCATCGTTGTGATCCACTCGGTCGGCCCTGTGGTGATGGAGCAGTGGATAGACCTGCCGAACGTCAAGGCCGTGCTGCTGGCCAACCTGCCCGGTCAGGAGTCTGGACACGCCCTAGCCGACATCATCTTCGGCGACGTCAACCCGTCTGGCAGGCTGCCCTACACCATCGGCAAGACGCTTGACGACTACGGCCCCGGCGCCAAGGTCATGTACATTCCCAACGGCGTCATCCCCCAGCAGGACTTTACCGAGGGCCTCTACATCGACTACCGTCATTTTGACAAGCAAGGCATTGAGCCCCGCTTCCCCTTCGGCTTCGGCCTCAGTTATACCACCTTCGGCGTCTCTAACGCAGAAGTGACCCCCCTCAAAGCCAAATCCGCCCTCCCCGCTACGCGGCCCCCCGCAGGTGCCGAGCCGCCGACCTACGACGACGGCATCCCTCCGGAAAATGAGGCCCTCGCGCCACCAGACCTCCGGCCGCTGGACGGCTACATATACCCCTACCTCGCCCAAACGGACGACCTCGTGTCGGAGGGCTACCCCTACCCGGAAGGTTATGACGGCTCTTCCTCGCTGCCGTCGGGTGCAGGCGGTGACGAGGGCGGCAACCCGGACCTGTGGGAGACGTACGCGACGGTGCGGGCCGACGTCACCAACCTGGGGGATAAGGTGGGCAAGGTTGTGGCCCAGCTGTACGTTGGATATCCGGCGGGGCAGGCCGTCGACTTCCCCGTCAAGGTACTGCGCGGGTTTGAGAAGGTATCTCTTGGGCCAGGCGAGACGCAGTCGGTCGAGTTCAACGTGACAAGGAGGGATGTGAGCTACTGGGACGTGGTGGATCAGAACTGGAGGATGGTGGTTGACGGGAAATACACGTTCTTGGTTGGGCAGAGCTCAAGAGATTTGACGGCTGCGGCAGAGTGGTAAGGGCTTATTTTTGGTTGCATGGTTAGCTAGCGTTCACGCAGGATGATGGAACTTGTTTGGCGTTTTGGAATGCCTGGGATTGGTACGGAGAATTACGAGAGCAATGAATACGATATCGAGCAGCCTGGGCGCCCATGGAGAGTCTACGGCAGGGTAATACTCTCCGGGATCACAAAGCACGATTTTGCCTGGTCTATGGGGTGTCAATCTATTTCCTCTCTACCCGACGGTCTATGAACGTCCCAATCTCTAACCATGTCAACGCAAAGCCTCTAAAGCGCAGTAAACCTCTTCAGCTCGTAGCATGAAGGCAAGGGGCCGAATACAGACGAGGTCTGCAAAAACCCGACTCCCCTTCCCCAGCTTCTAAATGCAAGGGTATCAAAACTGCCCATATCCAGCTCGGCTTCCAAGGCCTTAATCGAAGCGGGTAACGTTGAACGGACCCATGGACGGCTCAGGAGTATTCTCCTCGGGAAGAGTGGTGGCATTGTCGGGAGCGGTGTGGTGGTCCCATGGCTTCCAGCCACTGCCCTTGCAAGGCCAGTTGTGAGCCGGGTTATTGCCGATGGTGGCGTAGCAGTCGACATAGCCGTAGTAGTTAGTGATGACGCCCATGTCTTTTTTTCCCGAGGGTGGTTAGTTTTAAAGATAATGAGTTCGGTGGGCATGAAGAAACGTACTGAGGTCTAGCAGGGTAGTGTACTCATCGCCACTGTTGCTGCCGCAAACGCAGGAGAGATAATGGCTAGCTGCGATCCAGCACTGCTTGCACGTATGGTAGAAGTTACCCCTATTTTCGTGAGCACATTTTGCCGCTCCGGTCATATTTGGGACAGTCTCACTTCTTGCCGTAGTACATGTTGCCGTTCTCGTTGATGATGCTAGAGAGATGGTTAACGTGTTTTCTTCCATGCGTGAGATGGGACTAGATCTACAAACCAGTTGTTCAGGTCAAGGTGTGAGTAGACTTTCTTGCCACAGACCTGGTCATCACACTTGGCGATCAGGATTCCGTTCTGGACGAAGAAGAGAGAGTCACAGCCTTGGTTGAGAAAACCAGCGGCAAGGGTCTTCCCCACAGAGAGAAGCGCCACGACTCCCGCGCGGCGGTAGTTCAGCAGCATGATGGCGATGATCAAGGCCAAACAAGGTGGATTATTGTGAGAGGGGTTGCACAAGACGATATCGAGCAAGTCGGAAAGTTGGGGTTGGATACCGTGCGTATCTGGGGGAGAGGTAGAGGAAAACGCGAGTGCGGTGGATGGTGAGGTCAGGTGAAGGACGGGAGGTGGGCGTCCAGCAGAGTTTTTCTGTTAAGGGTTGGTTTCGGGTGCCCACGTGAGTTGGTAAGACGCGTCCAAGGTTGTGGGAGCAAAGTCAACAGTCAACAATAGAATCTACGTCCTGTCGCGTGTGCACCGACTCTACAGCTTTCTAGAATGGCCTTCCATGTCCTTTTTCCCCCGACAAATATTCACTTTGTGCGCTCAATATTCATGTGCCTTACCTGACTGGTTTGAACACAAGTGGTTCTGCCTTACCAGAGTTCAGGCCCCCTGAAAGTCTGTTTACAGACACGATATCTTCCCACAAAGTTTTCTCTCCCAACCTACCTCCTATTTTCTTCTTCCACCATCTCTTTCTCCGCCACCCTTTCCTCTACCCCATCCTTTTCCACCGCATTTAATCAACCCTTGCACCATCTAAACCATCAATCTCATCGTCACCATCATCTCTCAGCAAGAAGACAACATGTGCTCGTTCTAGAAGATCGTGGCCATCCTACTCTCGACGCTGAGCATCTTCCCTGGCGTCGTCGGCGCCAATTCCTTCCCCCCCAGCTATTCCAACTTCCGCCGCAAGTGCGCGACCCCGTACCTCGAGCATGGCGGTCCGATCCTTCGTTCCATGTGCTCTGAATCCTGCTCTTGGTGCCGCTCGTTCTACAACGAAGCCCTTGACCTAAACCGCTGCATCGGAGTTGATAACCATGGCAACCTCATCGCTCAGAAGAAGTAAGCCTCTTCACCAGTCCATACAGGAAAAACAAGCCGCCAACACACTTATTGTAATCGTTTTTGCTAACAAGAATTTGCCTAATGTAGCGGCCAGTACGCCCGTCATTGCCCCCACTGCTTCACGACCTACGAGGAGCCAGACGTCATGCGCTGCCAGTGCCGCAACTCGAAGCGCGTCCTCCAGGATGTCAAGATGAACCTCAGTCAGTAGCATTAATATTCCCCCTTTCTTCCCTTTGCACAATCGATTTTCACTCCCAGCTCCGTTTTATATCACCATTTGCTAACCTAACGCTCCCTCCCCAGACCGCGTCGTCGGCCAGCATTGTGGTCGCCTGGCCTGCTTCGACCACATCGCTGCCCTCGGCCGCCCCCTTGGCAAGCCTGACGGAGATGGCTGCGATGTGGATTCGGCCAACCCCAGCGGCATCAAGATGGCTGAGCCCACTGCTCCGCCCTTGAGTCCCGCTGCCGCTCTTCCAGTGTGATCGGGTTGCCTCTATTACGAGCTGTGGGGAAGGAGGCCTTTGGGCAGGACAAACTTGGAGGTCAAAGGGCCTGTTATCTGTGGCCGCTTAACGGATTCTCTTCCAATGTTCCTATTTTCTCCCGATTCTCGCTCATAGTCTCTACACACTGCACTTACGCGGCATTCAAGTTGTAGCCGTAGACATGAATATTTCATTACCCACACCTCATTGATCTCCCTCTTCCCGATACCAAGGCCAGCCGAGAATGAAGCAAACGACAACCCGGAACCCGGAAGAAGAATGCGAAGCAGAGTTCGAATATATGATTTCTTTCAACTCTATACACCATGATACAGGTGAATCCCTTTTGAATATCTGCCTGTCCCTTTAACCTATCCCCAGTCCCTGCCATGTGCCAGGTAATGACTCTCAAGCCGCCGGCGGGAAGCCATGCGATCAGATCAGGCTTTCCACTTGTCTTTGATATCCTTAACAACGAACTTGATGGCATCGGTGACGGCAGCCATCTCCACGAAGAGGACGGTCCAAAAGATGGCGCATAGCAATTTCATCATCTGTGGCTTTGTGATCCATAGCCATGTCATTCCCATATCCACCAGCTTGAACGAGCGTGAAAACGCGTGATCTAGCAAACCTGGATGAGAAAATAAACAGCATCACAGGGGAGAATATATGTACATACCCATGGACCAGCTGTACCGACCACACCACCAGCATGTTTCGCCGAGAGTCGCCCTGCGGAATTTGGTCAGTCATATCCGCAGCTTTTCTCGGCGCAGCTCCGCGAAAGCATGTCAGGCACCGAAAACCGGGGCCATGGAGACCCATGGCCGAGGTATTTGGATTGCCGAGTCTACCGGGGTCGGAGGTGTGGATTCTGAAAGGGGGTAATTACATACACTGAATCTCTAATCAGCTTGCCATCATGCCAGTCAGCCAGGCACCACTTGAGATCTAGTTCTGGCCAGTCGTGAGCGACGCACTCAGCCCATTTGATAACTTGCTTGACCTTGTCCATGTGGAAGTCTGCGTTGTAGGCGTAAAAGTCGAGGTCTTCCCAGCTACCAGTCGTGTCAAATATTTCCTCCTCGTTGAAGCCGTGGTACCCGGTCCAGCTGCGCAGGACGGTTCCAAAGTCAACCACAGTCGGTCGTGCGGCCGGGCTGCCCCATATTAGGGTGCACGAGTTAGTGCACGAGAAAGAATGGGTGGTGAGGGGAGCATCATTTGCGCCAGTGTAGTAAGGGTAGGGAACTGCGAGAGCAGTTGTGGCTAGGAGAGCCGCCATGATAATGGTGTTGGTGTTGCAGAACAGGGTAGAAAGGAAAGAGGTGGTACCGTGCTGAAGTCGCGCCATGATGTAGACCGGCACAGTTCAAGGTAACCGTTCAATGTTGGTTTAGGGGACGGGTAGAATATGGGATGGCAAGTCGAGGGGGGTTCACTGTGCTGTGGAAGGGCAACAGAGTTGCTGTGTTGATCTCGAAGGTCAACGCGTCGGGTCGGTATGTCTTATTTCAGGAGCGGGAAAATAAAGGAGTGACAGCTCGAGGCAGACTGGATCAGATCGTGCCGAGCACTGCGCAGGGCGGACAAATTTTGTGTGCTCAGGTGGTGATCCGAGAAGTTGAAGTGCTGGCTTGGGGGAAGCGGCGACGGAGGTGACGAGGATGGAAAGGGAGGGTGATATAGGTGAGGGTGCCGACAAGGCGATGGACACACAAGGTCGGTTTCAAGAACCGCAGAGCCAAACCAGCAGTTCGGACCTTGGGAGACCCACTGGCCTATCACATCCAAGCATCCCAAGTACCACCCCCGGCGTGGATGCCTTCCTTCCTCATTCATGAGTTCTGGCAAACAGCCGAAGCTAACCACGTGTTCTCGGGCCTAGAACCGGCTTACAACTTCGTGCTTTCTTTCTACATCATCATTCAGTGCAGAATCCATCTGCTACCTACTTTGTGCAAGTCTTTGTCCTCGTCACTTGAACCCCTATTCCTCCCCTGACACGATTCAAGGTGGGCCAACACTGAGTGATGGCTCTAGCTACAATCCATGCGTTTTCCGTACCTCGGAGTGAGTCCTCATCTTCCGGGCCGTTCTGTACTACCTTCAGATAGATCCTTTGGCTATCATAACTGTGCTGTCACTGCCACCACAGCAGTGCATTGAGATGCTTATCTGCATTGCTTCATTCTGAACCGTTGGTTGGTAGATATTGTCATTTTCCATATCCTGGTGGACTCCTGGTCATCCCTCCTCCTAGCTACATCTCGCCCGTCTTCCCTCTCTCAGCTCCCAATCTCTTTGACCCTGCTAACAGGTAATCACAGGAAGCCATTGACTCATTACAAGGGCTATGGAACCCCCACCATTCATCTCTGTAATCGTCAGCTTGTTCCAAGACTGGGGACTTTGCCACTGCAATATTCGTTATGCAACGCCATTATATTTGTAGTCCCTAAATCAGGCTATTATCCATAATACAGATCAGCAAGCTCGTTTAGACGATTCCTTTTGCGACTAGAGTCATGTAATCAGAGACAAATTTCCTGCAGTTACCGGATCGTTTTGCTGACCTGGGGATGGCTGCAAATAGGAGGTTCTAATTTTAATCGGGCCGGTTCAAAGGAATAGACGCAAATTCGGGACTGCCGCCTCCATCGCGCTCAATTTTGTCTCCCACTTCTCCACGATTATTTAAGATACCAAGACCCCCTCTAAGTCCAGATCATCACCTATTTTGCGTTATAATGATATCACAATCGTCATCATGTTGACCACCAGTACAATGTAGGCTCACTACAGGGGCACTTGACAGTTCCAACGCTGATAGTAGTGAATACCGCTATATAAATTGCGCTACAGAGAAAGATACGTAGTTAAGTTCGGCCAGCATATCTCCACCACCGCCAACCCCTTAGCGTAATAATCATTTACTTCCTCTATCGACAAGCTCTCCAGTCGACAGAAATGTTCACCTTGATCTTGCCGCTAATACGATCGACCTATTCGTAATTTGAAAACTCTTTATCAGCTCAAATCTTATCGAAATTTTGCAGCATCTGGCAAAACCAGAAAAAGGTTAAAGGGGAGGATCTACTTACCGCAATCAGTGCTGGCTGCTTGGTGGGTGAGATGTTGCATTGCGTATTCATATTCATAATGGCAGTGGTACCGCCACAGGGGCTCCAGCTAGCCTCATCTACATCGGCGTGTAGCGTAAACGGTCCCTCCCGCTCACCGTCGAGCTTCACGGAGAAGTACGACTGCCCGGTAACACCCGTAAAGTCGAAGCTGTTAGTGCACAGGCCGTGAGACCCTTCTGGGATTTGCGCGAAGCCCATCATGTCGGTAGCCATGGTGGCGAACCTGTTGTAGGGCAAGAGAAGCCTCCATTAACACATCATCCTTGGATACTTGAGTTATGCCATCGTATGACCGGGGGGCTCTTAGGTAGAGCAACAATATCGTCGCATTGGAAAAAAAGAGAGTTGACACGTACTGGAACCCTTCATCGAAGGCCATATTAAGCGTAAGCTTGCAGTTCTTACGCCAATCGGCGGCCTTGGTGTCTGGACCCGTCTGGACAATGTAGTCGGAGAATGTGACCTCTAGGAGGGTCTTGGTCTCGTCGATCTGCACGTCAGCACTGCCGGCTGGGCAACCAGAGCCCAACAGGGAGACACCTAGAATCCGAACGGACTCAGGAACAGCCTGCGGGGCGATCAAGCCCGCGGCAGCGAAGCCGGTGAAAAGCCCGAGGGTCGAGAAAAGCTTCATGATTCCTCTTGGTTGAAACAAATATCAGGGTAGAAACAACGATAGGGAAAGATTGCCAACGACCAGCGGACGAAACTCAAGATGTCTGATTTATACCCAGACCTAGGCATGCTGGCCTCGATCCTTTTGCGGGGCGTCTAATTGCCAGATATGAGAACAAATGAAGCTGGCTCTAAAAACTTTGACGATAACGTGACATTCGAGCGAGGCAAAACTCAAGAATGCATGATAATATCGAAACCTGCGCGTCTTAGGAGTAAGCCGCGCTGTCTCATTGCTCAGGGACCGACATGCACTCAATACCGGCTGGAGTTATTCTCGGCGTACGTTGCACTCGCCTGCGACGGGATTGTTTTTCTTGACGTTGTGCTACAATACAACACCATGTTAGTCCAAAATCCAATTTCACGGTGGCAACCAACGGCCCTGTCCCGGCGGCGAGTTCTAGAAGACATCTTTAACCGGGAAAGGGGCACAGAGAACCAGGATCCAGGATTCGTTCGTTCAGCCGGCGAAAGCCGTCTCACTGCATGGGCCCCAGCTCAGCGGCAGCGCCAGCTTTCCGGGGAGGGCAGTTACGAAAGACGAGTGTTCTGATGCCCGTTGATAGTGCCAAGACGCGGGGTTGAGGTTTTGCGAGGCTATTTTTACCAACCGTGATGTCACGAAATGCAAGTAATACATCAAATCGAGAGGCGACAAAGAGTTACCTTATAGTTTTCAAGGAAGACCCTCCGAGTTTTCAAATCCTTCCGGAACTTCGTCTAGTTTGGTCAAGGCAGAAGAGTCCAGAATGGCCGGCGGAGACTTCTCGGTCGGATGTCGGCACGTAACAGTAATTATCCCGTAAAAAAATGGATAGTGGTTCATAAAGAGCAGCATTCTATTATGGAGTTGACTCCCCAAACCCAATACCAAAAAAGAACTTCAGGGTTACTAAAGTACGTTCTAAATACGGATCGCTGCCACCAGGTTTTACCTTCGACCGCTGTGCGTCTCTTGCACCATGTTCCTATCTTGCCGGCCCACTTAATCGCTCCGTCTATGTTGGTTTCACGGCCCGGTCAGAGACGCTTTGAGAGGTCCTAGTATTTGAGCTGCAAATGAAGGTCTATCGAAGCGATGGGGCTGCCTAGAGCGAAGAGAAGAATAACAGTAGTCACTTTGATAGGCCAGGAATGAACCTCCGTTAAACACAGCCACTTATCTAATGGACACAAGTGTAAGTAAGTGGTTCTCTCTTGGTTCCATTTTTGAGAGAATTCCAGTACCCCTAACAGCCTTCCCTGTAAGTGGAAAGTGGGGGCTCGCAACCTGGGCGAGGAAACGCGCGGTATTTGGGACCTAGGAGTCATCTAACATGACTAAATCGTGCCATGATGGTCACTCAAGCCCCGCAACGGTCCTTCTTAGCCAACTCAGTGCCGAGTTAGTGAAACCTATGTGCCATCGCAGTTTCACCCTAGCAAGCGTGAGAATGTCATCAGGCACGGGTTTGGGAAGGAGGCACACTCACGTCGGTCTTTTGAGTGAGATCCCTTCCTCTCGGCTGACCTAGGTCCACCATATCCATGGGGTACAGAGAGTAAGGAGGAGAGCTCACCTCTTGGAGGATCAAACATCGTTCTCCGGATGCCAATAAATATAAAGATATTGGCATGTATGTTTTTGGGAAAAGCAGCCTTTTCGAACCCGAAGGAGTCGGTCGCCGATACCTCCGGGGTTGTAGGACGGCACATTCTGTGGGGACCATAATGCAGATGTTTCCGTCGATGACTACTAGGTATGTCAAGTACAAATCCTGTGAGACGCACGCCGAAGTCTCTAGTTTGAGGCAGCCCTGGCCACAAGCTCCTGCGATGCAACACGTGCGCATCCTCTACCCCATACAGCATCTCCTAGGACACGAGCTCCCAACGGCTTAGCTTCAGTTTCGTAGCTCGTAATTATCATGTCTTAATACAGCTTCGCCTTGCCTGTCATGACCGGTGAAGCCGTTTAGTAGCGGCAACCTTGACTAGACCAGATAGTACCAAGTTAACATACCAAGGAGATGTCAGATGCCACCGTTACGGAGATTCTCACTAAGTCGACTTGCCAGCACCTATGTGCCATTGGAAGTTTGAAATTGGTGCTAATCTAATTTTGATATCAGGGGCCCAAAAAAATTGTTTCGCTGTAGTCCCGCCTGCCACCCGGGAGAGTCGTGTAGTCCCGCCACAGCTGGGGAGAGTCGTTATCTCCCCTTTTGTCGAGGTTGCCGTTTTCAGTTCGTGGTATCGTTTTTGGCAGACGCCGCCACGTTTGGTTGTCGAGGTTCGTTTTCAGTTCGTGGTGTCGCTTTTGGCAGATGCCGCCACGTTTGGTTGCGGGGTTGTTGAGCAGTATTCTTATTTTTTTGTCGGTCTAGTCGGGGAGTCGAACCTGGGTGATGACCTTTTGTAGTGTTGGGGTTACAACTGGGCCATTTGTCGTGTGCCTCTTTGGCGAAAGAACTTCTCAACATTTGAACCTATATACCCAAATAGCCCTCTCCTCCCCGGCTGGTCCCTTCGTATGCCAGCCGCCAACCATGCTTCACCCACCATGTACCAGCTGCAATGCCGTGTCACTACCCTACCTACCTCCATAACGACTGGACTGCAATACTAAAGAGAACTGGATGACGGAGCGGGGGAGCGTAGAGGAGATGTACGTGAGCAGTAGCTCAGGCTGCTCAGCGCCGTATTTATCAAGCAATTTATCGACCCATTCCAAGGCTAGGTAGGCCTGTAGGCATAAGGTTCACAAGGTCAGATTCATTAGGTAGTCAACAAGGTGATGAGGTACTAGTCTGCTGGCTCTTCATGGTGTCCTCTCTTGCAGAGTCTCCTTGGACCCTGTCCGTGATGTACCGCCTCAGGTCCTATAGTCTCAAGGCTCTTAGGAGAGCTGTGTCCCACGATGTTTTCGTCGCCTTTCAAAGGCAGTATCTTTATTGGCTCAGCCCTAAACTCGAAAGCCATGGCTACTGAAATTCAGTGTTGTTCGCCTCGTCCATCAAGAGCACATTTCTACACCCACGGCCTTCCGGGAATGTGACTCTGTCCTCCCACCCAGCATGTACTTCCCCTGGCAGTACAACATGCTCGTTGCTGGTATTCTCAATCATTGCGTCTAATTTAATGCCGTAGTCCTCTAGTTCTACGATCATCTTCGACATTTTCTCCAGTTATTCCTGTAGACCTTCAGTTTCTTTGGCGTGACGGTCCACGTCTTTCATCTAGTTCTCCCATGGTTTTGATATGGTCCTCCATGCCTTGAATAAGCCTAATGTGCTCGCCTATCAGGGTTGCCTCCTGGGATAGTTCGTCTAGTGCCGGGGGTAATTATGGTTCGCAGGTCCTTTTCTATCCCTGTCTTGGATTTACCACCCTCTTCGCTAGAAGATCTGAAGATTCTCTGTCTACCTAAGTCGCTATGAACGTCAAAAAGCGACGCTGGTGAACACAAGCTCCATTCCAACCCACTGATCCAACCTTGCGATGTTGCTGATATCTCGCTCGTGGTAGCGGCCTGCAACATCCAATCGTACCACAAAACACAGCATCTCAGCCAACCCTGTCAGAGGTCTGCTGAGTGGCGGTGGCTACCGTCGTTGTGCGGGTGCTGGTGGCTATAGCTGCCTTTGTCGTTACCGCCGTCATGGTGATGTTTTCCTTCCTCATGCTCGCGCCTGAACATCTCAAGAGCCCCAAGCGCAACAACAGCGCCCAGGCCGGCCTTGGCGAGGTGTTCTGTCTTGTGCTTTTTGCTACGGGCGACCTTGCCTAGCTGGTCCGCGGAAAGGGCCGCAGCCGTGAGGCCGGCGACGAGGTCAATGCCTTCACCGAAGTCAACGTCGTTGATGAGACCCCTGCTGCTTTTCGGCGATTTGGGATGATCTGCCTGGGAATGGGGCATTCGTGTGGATATAGTATTGGGATTGTGTTAAATAGAACTGTATTGAGTATGCTCTGTTTGTCGCTGTGGTCTCAATACGAGCTATTGCCCTTCCCTTAAGTATTCCTTTCCTGTTTCCGGTTGTCCCCGTTTGCTTCCGGAGGTCGCAGTGGCTCCGAACTTCGGCAAGCTCCGGGCAAGGCCGTACAGTCATCAGTCATCGGTCAGCTGGTTTTCTACCAATCGGAGACACCTAATCCTTCATGCACATCACAAAATTTGCCAAGTCATCCCCGCCCAGCGGCCCCTACAACCACCGAATGCCGATGCTTGTCAAATTGCAACTTTCCAGGCTCCCCTGCCATCTGGTCAATCTTCAAAGCGAATTGCCGATAGCTCAAGCCTTTCCCGCCGGTACTTCACCAGACAAGCGTGACTTGGCAAGGCAAACCCGAATAAACCCGCAACGAGCCGCACCACCACCGCAAAAGGTGTAGCGGCGGCCGACGCATTCGTCTCCCAATCACCGCACAAGAAAGACCCACAACTCCGGAATCGCGAATGGGTGGATGATCTCGAAGGCAAAACTGCTCCTCAAACGTGACTGCTCGATTACTCCAGTGAAAGCAAGCGTGATGAGAGCTTCGCGGTTCCGGTCACCGTGACCCAGCCGTGTCTATATTCTCTGCGAAACTCTATCCTCACTCTAGGTGTTTACCACCCTAGAAAGGATGAGTAGTGAGGTTATATTCTGATTGTGCGGCGCTTTTCCACCGCGAGAGATACGACGTATGGAGGCTTACATAGAAGAGTACAAGATCTACGAGTGAATGATGCGGCTAATCTCCACACGGAAGGACGTAACCACTCCATCATGTGCTATGATGCAGGAAAGGCAGCACAACGTCACCCAAACAAGGGGTGATCAGCGGTTTAGGTGATCATCGATCCCCTATCAAATCCCCCGCATTCCACCACCGTAATTTATCAAGGCGCGTTGCCTCTTGCCGACCCGGAACCCCAAAAAGCCACCCGTCGCCCATTGGCGATCATTTTGTGATCGTCCAGCGCTACTGATAAATCTTTTCTCCACGCATCCTCGGCGCGAAACCACAACCCCGTCGTCGAGCAGCCTCAAGCAGCTTTCTTCCTGGCCGTTTTGGGCCGAAGCATTCTTTATCTATTC
>Ga0164242_10001885_pt1 | contig 24552 bp, 27 predicted proteins | sample OricomgcompostMG_FD_108783 | JGI IMG/M metagenome (GOLD analysis project Ga0164242, IMG submission 108783) | Miracle-Growth compost microbial communities from Emeryville, California, USA - Original compost - Miracle growth compost (MG) ...
CACCTCGAAGAGATCATCGATGCGTTCGACGGCATCATGGTCGCCCGCGGCGACCTCGGGGTCGAGCTTCCGCTGGAGGCAGTGCCCATCGTCCAGAAGCGCGCGGTCGAACTGTGCCGCCGCATGGCCAAGCCTGTCATCGTGGCGACGCAGATGCTCGAGACCATGATCAACAACCCGGTGCCCACGCGTGCTGAGACCAGCGACGTCGCCAACGCCGTGCTCGATGGCGCCGACGCGGTCATGCTCTCGGGCGAGACGAGCGTGGGGGAGTACCCGGTCGTCGTCGTGCAGACGATGGCGCGCATCATCGCATCGACCGAAGACCACGGGCTCGAGCGCATCCTGCCGCTGGGCACCACGCCCCGCACGCAGGGTGGTGCGATCACCGCGGCCGCCCTGGAGGTGGCTGAGTTCGTCGAGGCGAAGTACCTGTGCATCTTCACCGAGTCGGGCGACACGGCGCGGCGTATGTCGCGTCTACGTCCGCGCATCCCGATGCTGGCATTCACCCCCGATCCGGCGATCCGCCGCCGTATGGCGATCACGTGGGGCATCCGGTCGACGCTGGTCGAGCACGTGCCTCACACCGACCGCATGTTCATCCAGGTGGATGAGTACCTCCTCGGCAACAAGCTGTGCGAGGTCGGCGACAAGGTCGTCGTGATCTCGGGTTCCCCTCCCGGGATCATCGGTTCCACGAACGACATCCGCATCCACAAGGTGGGCGACGCTGTACACGGCAACGCACCCATCTACCGCGACCACCACGCGTAGTCGCAGCTTCGCGGATCATGAAGCGGGATGCCCCAGGGCGGGGCATCCCGCTTCGTTCTATGCTGAGCCGGTGAGCGCGCAGCCGCCGGTGACGCCGGGCCGTCGTGTGCACTGGCTCGAGCTGCTGTTCGACCTGGTCATGGTCGCGTACATCGGGCAGGTGGCGCACACGCTGCACGGCGCCCCTTCGGGGCGTGATGCCGTGGCGTTCACCGTGCTGCTGGCCGCCGGCTGGTGGGCGTGGGTGAACGCGAGCGTCACCATGAACCTGTTCGGCGCACGGGTGACGTCGGTGGTATGGGTTTCGGTCGCAGTCGCGATGATCGCGGTGGGGTTCATGGCTGCCTCGGTTCCGGAGGCGCTGGGCGCACGGTCGGCGGGGTTCGCGATCGGAAACGCCGTGATCCGTGTGGTGTGGATGCTGCCGTGGTGGATGAAGCGCGGCAGGACGGGTACGGCATGGTGGCGTCCGTTCGTGTACTGCCTCGTCCCCGCGCTGCTCTGGGCGGTCTCGATCTGGGTATCAGCGCCGTGGCGGTATGGTCTGTGGGCTGTCGCGGTCGCCGTTGAGATCATCTTGCTCGCCGTGCTCGGCGGCGCGACGGGCTGGCTGCAGCGCACCCTTGACGTCGGCCACCTCGTCGAGCGCGTGAGCCTGCTGGTGGTGATCGTTTTCGGCGAGTCGGTCCTGAGCGTGATCACGCAGCTCGAGGCGCATTGGGGCCCACCGGCATGGCTGGCTGCGCTGCTCGGCTTCGCGGCCATCGTGCTGCTCGCGTGGGTCTTCTTCACATTCGCGCCGGGGGCCGTCGAGACGGGATTGCATCGCCTGCAGCTGCGAGGCAGTGTCGGCGGTCTGCGTGACACGGTGATGTACCTGCCGCTGCTGCTGATCGCAGGCGTCGTGCTCTTCGCGGTGGGCGTGGGCACGGCCGTGGCCGATGCGGCATCGCCCTTGCCGCCGTCGGCGGTGCTGTGTCTGGCGGCGGGGGTGAGTCTCTTCTTCCTGGCGAGCGGCGCCGAGTCGCTGCGCTACGGCGCGGGCTGGCGCGCCGTCGTGATGTGGGCGCCCGCCGGCGTTGTGCTGCCCTGGATCCTGCTTCCGGTGGCCACCGTGCTCTCGGCGACGGGCGTCGTGGCGGCGGCCGTGGCGGTCATCGCGGTCATCGCCGCGCTCAACGCCCTCAATGCGCGGCGGGTGCGGGCGGGCGCCGGGTGATGATGATCTCGTCACCGCACGTCGGCCGTGGAAGACTCGCAGGTGAGCGAAGGATGGGAATGAACGAATCGCAGCCGAGGGGGGAAGACCACTCCGATGGCGGACGACGTTCGTTCGCGAACGTGAGGGCGCGCGAGACGTCACGCGCGGCATCCAGCACTACGACCTTGACGCGATCATCTCTGTCGGACCCGCTCGACACGGTCGCCAAAGTCCATCCGTTTAGCGACGGGAACAAGCGCACCGCCGCGGCCCTGTTCGCGTACTTCCTGGACCGCAACGGCATCGAGCTGGACCGGGCCATCCCCGGGAACATGCTCACGGCGTTGACGCTGATCGAGAGTGCCGATGGTGGGAGTCGAACCCACACGCCCTTGCGGGCAACCGAGTTTGAGTCGGTCGCGTCTGCCATTCCGCCACATCGGCGCACACCGACGTGCTGCGCACGCCGATCTCTGACAATACCGTAGGATCTTAGGGTGACTGAGCAGGAACAGAACTCCGGGTCCGCATCCGCACCGCGTCGCGTCGTGGTGGCCGAGGACGAATCGCTGATCCGTCTCGACATCGTCGAGATCCTGCGTGACAACGGCTTCGACGTGGTCGGAGAGGCCGGCGACGGCGAGACCGCCGTGCAGCTGGCCACCGAGCTTCGTCCCGATCTGGTGATCATGGATGTGAAGATGCCTCAGCTCGACGGCATCTCGGCCGCCGAGAAGCTGAGCAAGGGCAACATCGCCCCGGTCGTGCTGCTGACGGCGTTCAGCCAGAAGGAACTCGTCGAGCGCGCCAGCGAGGCCGGCGCCCTTGCCTACGTCGTCAAGCCGTTCACCCCGAACGACCTGCTGCCGGCGATCGAGATCGCCCTGGCGCGCCACGAGCAGATCATCACGCTCGAGGCCGAGGTCGCCGACATGGTCGAGCGCTTCGAGACCCGCAAGCTCGTCGACCGCGCCAAGGGCCTGCTCAACGAGAAGATGGGCCTGAGCGAGCCTGAGGCTTTCCGCTGGATCCAGAAGGCGTCGATGGACCGCCGCCTGACCATGCAGGATGTCGCCAAGGCGATCATCGAGCAGCTCGCGCCCAAGAAGAAGTAAGGCGCTCAGCGCGGCGGCAGGTCGCGCACCATGTTCGTGATGCGGACGGTGGAGCACCGGCGGCCCGCGTCATCGCTGAGCACGATCTCGTGCACCATGACGTTCCGCCCCAGGTGAATCGGCGTGCACACGCCGGTCACGAAGCCCGTCGTCGCCGAGCGCGTGTGCGTCGCGTTGATGTCGACGCCGACGGCGAGGCGACCGGGTCCTGCATGCCAGTTCGCGTGCATCGACCCGAGCGACTCGCCGAGTACGACATAGGCGCCGCCGTGGAAGAGCCCGACCGGCTGCGTGTTGCCCTCGACGGGCATGCGTGCGGCGCAGCGCTCCGCGGTGAACTCCAGCCACTCGAAGTCCATCTTCTCCGCAAGCGCGCCGTTGCCGCGCGACGTCGCCCACGCGAACGGGTCGGCGGACCGGTCGTCCCACGTGGCGTCGGGGGCTGCGGGCGGGTCGACGGGCATGAAGCACTCCTTCGGGCGGCGGACGTCGGAAGCCCTGACTAGGCTTGCAGGGTGACGGACTCCGCAAAGCCTACCCTCCTGATCGTCGATGGCCATTCCCTGGCGTACCGTGCGTTCTACGCACTTCCGGTGGAGAATTTCTCGACCAAAGACGGGCAGCACACCAACGGCATCTACGGGTTCCTGTCCATGCTCATCAACCTGATCAAGGCCGAGCAGCCCACACACATCGCCGTCGCGTTCGACACGTCGCGCGTCTCCTTCCGCACCCGTGAGTACGCCGAATACAAGGGCACCCGCTCGGAGACGCCCGAAGAGTTCCGCGGGCAGATCCCGCTCCTGCAAGAGTGCCTGGGCGCCATGGGCATCACCGTGCTCACCGCCGAAGACGTCGAGGCCGACGACATCCTCGCCACGCTGTCCACGCAGGGTTCGGCTGAGGGCTACAACGTCCTGGTCTGCTCGGGCGACCGTGACAGCATCCAGCTCGTCAACGACGAGGTGACGCTGCTGTACCCGAGCGTGCAGGGCGTCTCGCAGCTCAAGCGCTACGACCCCACTGCGGTCATGGAGCGCTACGGCGTCCCGCCCGAGCAGTATCCCGATGTGGCCGCGCTCGTCGGCGAGACCAGTGACAACCTGCCGGGCGTTCCGAAGGTAGGGGAGAAGACCGCGGTCAAGTGGCTCAATCAATTCGGGTCGCTCGATGCGATCCTCGAGGGCGCCGACCAGATCAAGGGCGTCGTCGGCGGCAATCTGCGCGAGCACCTCGACGATGTCCGCCGCAACCGCCGACTGAACCGGCTCCTGCGCGACGTTCCCTTGCCGGTGACGCCTGCCGACCTCGCGGTCAAGCCGATCGACACGCAGGCGGTGCGCGACATCTTTTCGCGCCTCGAGTTCCGCACGCTCACCGCCCGTCTCTACGAGGCGACGGGCACCGTCGAAGACGAGCCCGATCTGCCCGCCGCCAAGGCGCCCGAGCCGGCACAGCTGGACGCCGACGCGCTGGCGGCGTGGCTCGCCGATACGAACGGCGACGTCGGCGTCACGGTCACCGTCGAGGGTGGTGTTCCCCATCGCATCGGTTTCGCGACGATGGATGCCGCGGCCGAGGCGTCCTGGTCACCCGGGGTGGCGGCATCCATCGGTCCGTGGCTCGCCTCCGAAAGTCCCAAGCTCCTGTGCGACGCCAAGCCGCAGCTCAAGGCTCTGCGTCGTGCCGGGTCCGATCTCGGGGGCATCGTGCACGACGTGCTGATCGCCGGGTGGCTCGCTCGCCCGGCGCTGCCCGACAAGACGCTCGGCAATCTCGTCGAGCGGTTCCTCGACGAGAAGCTGCCCGAGGCGGACCCCACGCAGCTCGTACCTGAGCACGAGGGCGCGACGCCGGGCCAGTTGTCGTGGTACGTGCTGCGCGTGGCCGAAGCCCAGCGTGCGGCGCTGCCTGAGCGCGTCGAGGCGGTGCTCACCGACATCGAGATGCCGACGCTCGTGGCCCTTGCCGACATGGAGCTGGCCGGCGTGGCCGTCTCCCACGAGAAGCTCAGCACGTGCTCCGGAGAGCTCGCGGCACGTGCAGACGCCATCGCGCACGACGCGTTCGCGGCGATCGGGCGCGAGGTCAACCTCGGCTCGCCCAAGCAGCTCCAGGAGGTGCTCTTCGACGAGCTCGGGCTGCCGAAGACCCGCAAGACGAAGACCGGGTACTCGACCGATGCCGGGGCACTCACCGCCCTGCAAGAGAGCAGCCCGCACCCGTTCCTCGACCTGCTGCTGCAGCACCGCGAGGCGACGAAGCTGCGGCAGATCATCGAGTCGCTCGACGTCGCTATCGGCCCCGACCACCGCATCCACACGACCTACTTGCAGACCGGCAGCCAGACGGGGCGCTTGTCGAGCACCGACCCGAATCTGCAGAACATCCCGATCCGCACCGATGAGAGCCACCGCATCCGCGCGGCGTTCGAGGTCGGCGAAGGCTATGAGACGCTGCTGACAGCCGACTACTCGCAGATCGAGATGCGCATCATGGCGCACCTGTCCGAAGATCCGGGTCTGATCGAGGCGTTCCGAAGCGGCGAAGATCTACACCGGTACGTCGGCTCGCGCGTCTTCGGCGTCGAGCCGGCCGAGGTCACCCCCTTCATGCGCACGAAGGTGAAGGCGATGTCGTATGGGCTCGTATACGGCCTGAGCGCCTTCGGCCTGTCGAAGCAGCTGCGCATCGAGCAGTCCGAGGCCAAGGGCCTCATGACCGAGTACTTCGCTCGTTTCGGCGCCGTGCGTGACTATCTGCGTGCGTCCGTCGAGAAGGCACGCGTGGACGGGTACACCGAGACGATCTTCGGCCGCCGCCGCCCGTTCCCCGACCTGGGCAGCCCCAACCGCGTGCTGCGCGAGAACGCCGAGCGTGCGGCACTGAACGCGCCGATCCAGGGCAGTGCGGCCGACATCATGAAGATCGCGCTGCTGCGCATCCACCGCCAGCTGCGCGAAGAACAGCTGGCATCTCGCGTGCTCTTGCAGATCCACGACGAGCTCGTCGTCGAGGTGGCACCGGGGGAGTGGGACGCCGTCGAGCACATCGTGCGCGATCGGATGGGGGATGCCGCAGCCTTGACAGTGCCGCTCGACGTCCAGATCGGCCGCGGGCCGAATTGGGACGAGGCCGGTCACTGACGACGACCGCGCCGACGCCGCACCCGGCGAAGATGCGCGGACCGCACAGGGCCCCACCGGGCCGCATACGAAGAGGATGAGACCAATGACGGAATCCGAACGAACTCCCACGCCCGTCGACACGATCGCCGAGGCCTGGGTCGATGACCTCGCCGAGCTGTATCCGACCATCGCGACCTATATCGGCCGTGACGAATACAACGACCGCTACGGCGACCTGTCTCCGGCCGGGGCCGATGCCGGTGCCGCGCGGGCGCGGCAGCGTTTGTCTGAGCTGAACGCAGCGACGCCCATCGACGCGATCGACGAGGTCACGAAGATGGACCTGGCCGGTCAGCTCGAGCTCATGATCGAGACGTACGAGGCCAAAGCGCACCTGCGCGACCTGAACGTCATCGCCTCGCCCCCGCAAGACCTGCGCAACGCCCTCGACATCATGCCGACGGCCACGATCGATGACTGGGAGATCATCGCGAAGCGTCTCGACACGCTGCCGGCCGCGCTCGACGGCTATATCGAGACGCTGCGGACCGGCATCGAATCGGGTGTCGTCCCTGCGCGCCGCCAGGTCAACGAGGTCGTCACGCAGATCGCCCGATACACCGCCGACGACGGCTTCTTCGCCACGTTCGCAAGCGAAGCCGCCCCCGCGGAGGGGCAGCTGCCGGCATCCCTTGCCCGTCACCTGGCCGATGCGGCCGGCGGTGCACGTGTCGCCTACGACAAGCTCGCCGATTTCCTGCACGGCGAACTTGCGCCGGCGGCCACCGAGCAGGATGGGGTGGGGCGCGAGCTGTACAGTCTGTTCTCGCGCCAGTTCCTCGGCGCGACGATCGACCTCGACGAGACATACGAGTGGGGCCTCGAAGAGCTCGACCGCATGATCGCCGAGCAAGAGGCGGTGGCGCACGAGATCAGGCCGGGGGCCTCCGTCGAAGAGGCCATCGCGTTCCTCGAAGCGGACCCAGTTCGTCGCCTGCACGGCACACAGGCGCTGCAGGAGTGGATGCAGTCGACCGCCGACCGTGCGATCTCCGAGCTGGGCAAGACACACTTCGACATCCCCGAGCCCGTGCGGCGCATCGAGTGCATGATCGCTCCGACCCAAGAAGGAGGCATCTACTACACCGGGCCGACAGACGACTTCTCGCGGCCGGGCCGCATGTGGTGGTCGGTGCCCGAAGGGGTCGAAGACTTCGACACCTGGCGCGAGTTGACCACCGTCTACCACGAGGGTGTGCCCGGTCATCACCTGCAGATCGCCCAGGCCGTGTACAACCGGGGTGAGCTCAACGCCTGGCGCCGTCTGCTGGCCGGCACCTCGGGGCACGCAGAAGGGTGGGCACTCTACGCGGAACGTCTGATGGAGCAGCTCGGTTATCTTGAAGACCCGGCGGATCGACTCGGGATGCTGGACGGCCAGCGCATGCGCGCGGCCCGGGTCGTGCTCGACATCGGTGTGCACCTGGGCAAGCCGCGCCCGGCCGCCTGGGCGCATCTGGGCGACGGCGGGTCGACCTGGGACGCGGGCTTCGCTCTGGAGTTCATGCGGCACAACGTGAACATGTCCGACGCGTTCGTGCAGTTCGAGGTCAACCGGTACCTCGGGTGGCCCGGGCAAGCGCCGTCGTATAAGGTGGGCCAGCGCATCTGGGAGCAGTTGCGCGACGACTACAAGGCCGCGCAGGGCGACGCATTCGACATCAAGCAGTTCCACAAGCGCGCACTCGACCTCGGCGGCGTCGGTCTCGATACGCTGCGCACGGCTCTGCTCGCCCCGGGCGCCTGACCGGTCGTTGAGCGAGCGCAGCGAGTCGAAACGACGCCGCTCGCGCTCGCTCAGCGCCCGCCCGCCTGCAGAAGCCGCGCGACCTCCTCATCCGGCGTCTGCGTGAAGTCGTCGTAGAACGCACCGACGGCCCAGAGTCGCTCGATCGGGTGCGGGCAGATGTACGCGTCGACGCTGCCCGGTTCCGGCTTCCACGTTGCCGGTGCGACGGGCACGGCCAGCACGATGCTCGCCGCCATCTCAGCCCGTACGCGACGCACGGCGACACGCGCCGTCGACCCCGTGGCGATCCCGTCATCGATCACGAGCACCGTCCTGCCGCGGAGGGTGGGTGTGGCATCCCGAATCACTCCCATACGGCGCGCGAGCACGGCACGTTCCCGCGCCTCTATGTCGTTCAGTTCCGCATCGCTGACCTCACCGTGTCGAACGGTGCGCTCGTCGATCACCCGTACGCCATCGGCGATCGCGCCGAGGGCGATCTCTTCGTGCCCCGGTATCCCGAGCTTGCGCACGGCGACCGCGGTCAGCGGCAGGGCGAGTGCCTCCGCCACGGCCGCGGCCACCACCACACCGCCGCGCGCGATTCCTGCGACGACGGCATCCGAGCCACGCCACTGCTTGAGATGTGCGGCGAGTTCACGGCCCGCATCGGCACGGTCGGCGAAGAGCGCCATGGCGCCACCCTACGTCGTCAAGCGCACCCACGGCGCAGAAGTAGGCTTGAGCAATGGCAGCTGTGCGTTTCGTGGCAATCGGCGACTCGTTCACGGAGGGCGTGGGTGACGAGCTTCCTGATGGCACAGCCCGCGGCTGGGCAGACCTCGTGGCGCAGGGGTGGGCGAACTCGAGCGGCGAACCGATCGAGTACGCGAATCTGGCGATCCGCGGCAAGCTCATCGAGCCCATCGTCGAGCAGCAGCTCGAGCCCGCACTGGCACTGAAGCCGACGCACCTCTCATTCAACGGCGGCGGCAATGACATGCTGCGCCCGCGCACGTCGATCGAGCACGTGTCCGAACTGTTCCTGCAGGTGCTGCAGCGCTGCGACGAAGAGGGCGTGACGCTGATCGCGCTCTCGGGGGCGAACCCGTCCGCGCAGCTGCCCATGCGTCATCTGATCCAGCGCCGCGGCGACGAGCTGTCTGCCGCCGTGGCGGCGAGGCTGGCGGAGCGCACCGATGTCATCACGGCGTGGAACTGGCCTGATCGTGAGCTGAGCACGCCCGGCTACTGGTCGGCAGACCGTCTGCACATGAACCCGCGCGGGCACCACCGCGTCGCGGCACGCGTTCTCACCGCTGTCGGAGAGCGTCCACCAGCCGGCTGGTGGTCACTGCCGGAGATGCCCGACACGGGCCTCAAGGGCGGGGCGTATTACCGGGCCCATGTGCTGCCGTGGATCAAGCGTCGCCTGACGCACACCTCGTCGGGTGACGGCCGGGTCGCGAAGTTCGGCGAGTGGGTCGAGATCACTCCGCAGTGACGCGCGCGTACTGAGAGCCCGAACGCGTGCGCTCGACCAGGTCGTGGTCGACGAGGTATCGGCGCAGCACGGCTACGTCGCCCGTGAACGATGCCAGCCGCTCATTCAACTCTGGCTCGCTGAGCACCTCACCGGGGGAGAGCGCTCGGTCGATGATCCAGACGAGCAGCGCCCGGCGTTCGGGCGGCTTCACAGGGTAGCGGTCGATCTTGCCGTCGGCGTCGAGAAAGCGCTCGGGGCCCGTCGGGCGCATCGGAACGTCCTCTGCGAGCAGAGCGCGCAGCGCGGCATCTGTGAAGCAGACTGCGCCGGCCGCATCGGTTTCGGTCAGACCCAGTTCGGTCAGCCGTTGCAGGGCACGCGCCCGGCGCGCATCCGTCAGCCGAACGTCGGCGCTGAGCTCACCGAGTGCTGAGCGCAGGTCGGGATTCAGCAGCGCCGCCACGACGCCGCGCCACTTCTCACTCACCGCCTCAGGCTATCGGCTTCGTCGCCCGCAGTTCCGCCGTCGCCATCCACGGTCCGCTCCACCACATCCGCCACCCGACCGGCCGGCGATGGAGATCGGCGGCACCCAGCTCACGCAGCCGCCGCTCGTACTCGCGGGTCTTCGAGATGTCGACGATGAGCAGCCGCCCGCCCGGGGAGAGCACCCGCCACGCCTCATCGATCGCCTTCTGTCGGCCCTCTGCGGTGTGGATGTTGTGGATGGAAAGGCTCGCGGTGACGAGGTCGTAGGAGTTGTCGGGCCGGGGGAGCTGCGTCATGTCACCGGTGAGGAACGCGATGCGATCGGCCACGTCGTTCAGCTGTGCGTTGCGTTCGGCCGCCTCAGGGCTGTTGCCCGACTGATCGACCGAGCGCCACAGGTCGACGCCGGTCACCTTCGCCTGCGGAAACCGCTGGGCGACCATGATGCTCACCGCACCGCGACCGCAGCCCATGTCGAGCACGTGCGTCGCCGCCGGTGTCGCGGCGAGTACCTCGCGCCAGACCACGAACTTGCCGCGCCGCGACGTATGCCAGTACAACCCGGCGCAGAGCAGCATGAGTAGTCCGATCACGCCGATCACGATGCCGAACCAGAAGGAGTCCCACAGCCAGAACGCACAGACCGCCAGCGCGAGGTAGATCACCCCGAAGCCGACCTGCATCCAGGGCACCCAGGGGGCGTCGACGCCGAAATCACCGAGAGGCCGAATGCGGATCACGCCGACAGGCTACCGCCGCGCGGCCCGCCTTTGCCGGGGTTCGTCCATTCCGAGCAGGATCCGCGTGCGCTTGCGCTCGTACACGATGAAGAACGCACCGACCGCCCACAGCGGAACCTGCGTGAGGAAGGCGATGCGAAAGGCGTCGAGGCTGTAGGTGGCCGGCGTTCCTGCGCCCTGCAGGTCGAGGGCGGCACCGACGAGGAAGATCGCGACGAGGCCGGCGACGAACCCGCCGGTGTTCGTGATGCCGGTCGCGGTGCTGAGCCGATGGCTGGGGTTGTGCGTGCGAGCGTGGTCGAAGGCGATCATGGATGCCGGACCCCCGGTGCCCATCGCCACGGCCAGCACGAACAGGAGCCAGAGCGGTGCCGGTCCCGGCCACGCGATGACGGCGAGCCACGCCACCATCTGGAACGCGACGGTGGGCAGCACCAGCACGCGCGAGCGGTGGTTGGGCAGTCGGCCGGAGAGCAGACCCATCACCGGGCCGAGCGCCATGCCCACCGCGATGTAGACGGTCGTGATGATCGCGGCCTCGGCGGGCGTGCGTCCCTCGCCTGCGGTGAGGAACGGGATGCCCCACAGCATGATGAACGCGGTACCCGAGAACGGGGTGGTGAAATGCGACCAGAACGCGAGCCGAGTGCCGGGGTGCGACAGCGCCGCACGCACCCCCACGCGCGTGTCGGCCGCAGAGGTCACGATCTGAATCGCGCCGGTGTCGGTGTCCACGGTGACGTCACTGCCCACGGTCGGCGGGTGGTTGCGCACCACCAGCAGGAGAAGGATCGCGAAGAGCACGCACAAGCCGGCGATCGAGGCGAAGGTGATCTCCCAGGTCGTGGCGTGCAGGAGCGCAGCCAGTGGTGCGATGGAGAGGAACTGCCCGGTCAGCCCCACGATTCCGGTGAGCTGCACCATGAGCGAACCCCGTTGCGCAGGGAACCATGTCGCCACCACGCGCAGCACGCTCGGGAAGATCGCCGCGTCACCCGCACCGATGAGCATTCGGGCGCCGATCGCTATCCCCACGTTGGGGGAGAGCGCCATGACGAGCTGCCCGCCGGCCATCAGCACCATGCCGCTCACGATGATGGGCCGAGTGCCCCAGCGGTCGAGCAGCAGGCCGATCGGCAGCTGCATCGCTCCATAGACCGCGAGTTGCAGCACCGCGAACATGGAGAGCGTCGAGGCATCCGCATGAAACCGGTGCGCAGCATCCACTCCCACCGCACCGAGCGAGGTGCGGTTCATCACCGACAACACATAGGCGGCGACCGCGACACCCCAGATGATCCAGGCGCGCCACAGCGGTGCGGGCAGACGGGGCGTGGTCACGAGTTCAAGGGTAGCCCGGGCCACACCCGACTGATGTCAGTGGTGGATGAGCACCTTGAGAAGAATGAGCACGGCGCCGAACGCGCCGCTGATGACGGCGCCGAGCACACGGGTCCAGAAGGAGGCCGTACGGGCGGCAGCCATCAGCCAGCCGTCGATCACCAGCAGGATCAGCGTGATCAGCAGCGCGAGCCAAACCGCCGCTTCAGAGTCCATCAGGCCCGATGCACCCATCACCAGCACGGCGAGCGGTGGCACTGCCACGATGAGCAACCCGATGGAGTGGTGAATCGCGCCGCGAAGCGAACGCGCGATCGTGGCGCCGCGGCCGTCGGCCGTGCGCGAGAGTGTGCCCGCATACACGTGCGCGGCGAAGAAGACGAGCACCGTGATGAGCACGGTCAGCATGGTTTCCCACGCCTCATCGCTGTTCTCCGAGCCGACGATGACCATGCCCGCGACGAGGATCAGGCCGTAGACGGCCTCCTCGGAGACGAGGAGGCCGCCCAGTCGGGTCTTCGGGCGCACGACGTCATCGGTCATGTGCCCATGATGGCACCCTGCGGGTCAGCGGCTGTCGCGGATGTCGCGGGCGAATCCCACGACGTTCTCACGCAGCGCCTGGATGCGGCGCTGCCGCGCGGCATCCCGATCGAATCCGGGGTAGGCGAGCGGCGGCAGCTTGCGCACATTGTGCGTGCACTCGAAATGCGCGCAGACCAGGGTGCCCACGCTGTCGCCGTTGCGTCCGGCACGGCCCGCGCGCTTCGCGCTGAAGAACACGACATCGTTCGGCAGGGTGACGTCTTCGCACCATGAGCACTGCGGACGGGTGCGGGCGCGCTGCTCGGATTCGCGGAGCAGGATGCCGACGGGCACCCCGTCGACGGGGACGATGATGTATCCCTGCTGGACGTACTTGGCGTCGCGCCAGCCCAGGAAATCGCGATCGTCCCAGTCGAGTCGGTCGAGACCGTCGGGGAGTGTCAGGCTGCTGCGTTCGCGTTGGGAGGCGTTGACGAAGGAGGCGCGGATGTCCTTCTCAGTGAGGGCATGCATGGGGAAGGTCTTTCTGTCGATGGTGTGGAGGGACGGCGGGCAGCGCTCGGCGCAAGGGCGCGAGCGCTGCGGGGCGCGGTCATCTCGTGCCGGCGCAGAGTGCGCCGACGACCTCCTGACGTCCATACGGACGGTTCATCGATGAAGACATGCGTGCGAGTCTACGCGCGGGGGAGTGGACGGAGCCTGAAGACGATGATGCCGAGGTAGCGGTTCATCCATTCCTGCTTGTGCGGGTACCGCCGAGCGTCTTCGGGCGCGAGTTGCGGCTCGAGGGTGCTCTCGACCCAGAGACCGGCGGCGCTGAACGTGTTGAGCAGGTCCGACATCGTGTAGGTGCGCTTGGTGAGCGTGATGTCGTCGTTCCACCTCCGCGAGCTTGGCGCCGTTGCCGCAGCCGAGGTCGAGCACCGAGAGGCCGGTGACGTCCCCGAGCATCCCCCGCGTCGGGCTGCCGGGCATGGCCGAAGAGCACGCGCACACGCAGCGGTTCGTGGGGGAGTAGCGCACGAGCTGAGGGGGTTACGAACGCGACACGATCAAGCGCAGCGACCCGTCGAAAGTCTGTGCCGTCCGAAGTCGGCCGTGTCTGGCATCCCACGTGCCATCTTCGAGGTCCGAGCGCAACGTATTCTCGAATCGATCGGCGATCTCGGGTGAGACGAAGCTCCATGCGGAGTTCGCTCGGCGGGCACCGGGGTCGAGCAGCGCCTCGGGGCGACCGTAGTACGCCTCACCGAAGCCGTCCGTGCAGTCGAAGGGGATGGGAACCTCGTTGACCTCGATGTCGCCCCCGAGCGCGTCGGCGATGCGCTCGATGCTCGGATATCGGCCCGACTCGGTCTCGATGACCTCGGGCGCGTATTCGCTGAGCCAGAATCGGTTGACTGCCGTCGGGTCGCAGGTCAGCACGACGACGGGCCCGCGCGTCACCCGCCGCAGTTCGCCGAGCCCCACGGCCAGGTCGCGCCACTGATGCACGGTGAATGATGCGAGCGCGGCGTCGAAGGCGTCGTCGGGGAACGGAAGTGCCTCAGCCGTCGCGTCGATGGCGGTGGCCAGGTGGGCCGGTCGTTGCGCGCGCATCGCCGCACTCGGTTCGATCGCAGTGACCTCGCGGTCGGTGGGCTCATAAGAGCCCGCGCCGGCGCCCACGTTGATGAGCGTGCGGCTGTCGCCCAGGGCTTCTCGTATCGCCGCGTAGATGCGCGGGTCGGGTCGGCGGTATCGGGAGTACCCCTCGCCGATCACGCCGTAGTCTGCGTCACCTGCGCTGCCATCGGTGTTCGCCGCCACGCTCTGACGCTAGCAGCGCGGCGGTGCGCCGACGCTGGGCTGAGGCGGATCGCCCACACAGATCTGGCGCTGTTGTGCACGAGGCGATCCCAGAGGGCGCAACAGCGCCAGATCTGCGCGGTGACGACGCTCACCAGGAACGCACGGTGACGGAAAGGGACTCGCTCACCAGGGGGAAGGACGACCAGGGTCACGCTGACTGTCGTCGGGAAGCTCGGGCAACGGTTCACCGCCCGAGCGGATACACAACCAGCGCAACTGCTCTGTGCTGTCGGGGCGAGCGCGCCAGGTGCGCCAGACGCCCTGACCGACACGCACGACCGTTCCCGGACCGACCTCGATGATGTCGTCGTCGAGCCCCATCTGTCCGGTTCCCGCCAGGAAGACGTACAGCTCTTCGATGCGTGCGTGCGCGTGCCAGTATCCCGCCTCTTCACCCGGCTCGAGGGCGTTCGCGGTCATGCCGATGTACTGCATGGTCAGCTCGTGATCGACGACCCTGCGTCCGTCGCGCGACCGCGCGACGTCGAACCCGCCGTGGAACGCACGCCACTGGTCAAGACCACCGATGTTCACGACCTCGTAGTCACTCATGGGTACGAACCTTCCATAAGGGCGGGTGGGCCTGTCAAGCCTGCAGTCGAGGTTCGCAGGGGGAGTGGCGTGTGAGGAGTCAGGCCGCGACATCCTCGTGCCGGGCGGTCAGCAGCGGCGAGAAGACGATCACGAGCGTGGCGAGGGCGAAGGCCACAGCCCCGATTCCGAGCGTCCATCGGTAACCCAGCACGGTCAGCAGCGCGCCCGTCAGCAGCGCGCCGAAGAAGAAGACGATACGGTTCACCGTGCGGATCGTCGCGTTCATGCGACCTTGGATCTCGTCTGCCGCGATGGCCTGCCGATAGGAGATGTCGTTCGTGTCCTCGATCCCCATCGCCAGGCCATAGACGAACTGCGACGCCGCAACGATCCAGAGGGTGATGGCCATGGGGCTCTGGGCCGAGAACGGGATGAGCGCCAGGGCGAACCAGGGGATGACGGCGAGAATGCGTCCGAGAAGGATGCCGCGACCGGCGCCCAGCAGCGCACCCACGCGCGGGGCGATGAGCGCGCCGACGAACCCGCCCACACCGCCCGCAGCAAGTACCAAGCCATACGCCCACTCCGGCAGACGCAAAGCCCGCAGCACGTAGACGGCGAACGCGGTCACGACGATGCTGTTCCCCAGAAACCAGACGTGTACCGACAACGCCAATGGACGAAGAGTCGCGTGCCGGTAGACATACCGCATGCCCTCGCCGATGTCGTGCCCGAGATGGCGACCTCGTGGGCGCGGCGCCGCCTTGGGCTCGGCGATGCGGATGCGCGCCTGCAGCACCGCGGCGATGGCATTGATCGAGGCTTCGATGACGAACAGGATCGATGGCCCGACGAGGTTGAGCAGTGCACCGCCCAGCGCGGGCCCGGCCGTGATCGCCACGGTACTGCTCTGGCCGAGGCGTGCGTTCGCAGAGACGAGCGAGGCGCGCGGCACGATGCGGGGGAGAAGTGGTTGAGCGGCCGAGTCTGCGAAGAGGGTGAGCACGCCGAGAGTGAGGATCACCGCACTCAGCGACCAGAAGTTCAGGGTCCCTGCCAACAGAAGGACCGGAACGACAGCGAGCACCACGGCGCGGCCCACCGTGGTTGCAACCAACGTGCGTTGCCGTCGCCACCGATCCATGAGCGCACCGATGATCAGGCCGAGGAACAGGTAGGGCACCACGCCGAGCGAGCTCAGGATGCTGATCTGCACCGGCGTTGCATCGAGCACGTTGACGATCACCACCTGGAACGCCACACCGGCGATCGCCCCGCCGAACGCGCGGATGGTCGTCGCACTCCAGAAGTACGCGAAGACGGGATGCCGCAGGATCTCGCGCGGGGGAGACACAGCGTCCCTGCCGCCGGCCTCTTCGCGCATGCGCCCAGCGTATCGGGACGATCGGAGCCCACCACGGGCACATGCGGTGGAGTAGCGTGACTGCGCATGACGAACCTGCCCGCCGACGCGCACGTCCACAGTGAATGGTCGTGGGATGCTGGATCCGATTCGGCCTCGGCGGGAACCATGGACCGTACCTGCGCCCGTGCCGTGCGCATAGGGCTGCCGGCCCTCATCTTCACGGAGCACCTCGACCTCGATCCCGAGTGGGTCGTCGAGGAGCCAGCCGATATCGGAACCACGGCGCAGCGGTACGTGGATAAACAAGGGCGTGTGCGGTTGCGGGCGTTCGATGTGGAGGGCTACCTCGCGGCCATCGAGCGCTGCCGCCGTACGTACCCGGACCTGCAGATCCTCACCGGAGTCGAGTTCGGCCAGCCTCATCTGTGGGAGGGGGCAGCTCGTTCGGGGTGTTCACCCACATCGACTTCGCCGTCCGCTCGTGGCCGACGGAGCGGGTCGGCCCATTCGATCCGGCTGAGTTCGAAGAGGGGTTCCGCACCGCGATGCGTGCGCTCGCGGCATCCGATCGGGCACTGGAGCTCAACACGCGCCGGCTCTGGCCATGGATACCGCAGTGGTGGGCGGAAGAAGGCGGCCGCGCGATCACCTTCGGCAGCGACGCACACCGGGCTCAGGATGTCGCGGCGAACTTCCCGGAGGCGATGCTGATGGCCGAATACTTCGGCTTCACGCCGGGTCGACGTCCCGAGGACTTCTGGACCCACTGACGTCGATCACCTGCGTGGAGGCCCACCGACTCCAAGCGTTCTCGGCCGTGCGGCACGTCATTCTTCGTGCGGCTCGGGTTCGTCTGGAAGAGGCGCGCCCGGGCCGTCGAGGCGGAGCGGATCGGCGAGAGGCGGACCGGTGATCTGAGACGTCGCATCAGCGGACGGCGCATAGTATGTCGGGGGAGTCCGCCCCGAATAGATGGATTGGATCGGGTCCTGACCCGGCACGCTGAGACGTTCCGCGCGGCGGCCGTGCCGATGGATGCGCCAGCCCTTGACGACCGCGCCGATCGCGAATGCGGCATACAGACCCCAGACGAGCCACATGATCCAGGCGGATGTCGTAAACGTCGCCCACCACAACGCCGCGAACCCGCCGAGCAGCAGACCGCCCACGATCAGGCGACGGATGCCGGTGCTCATGGCGTCCTCCTCACCGTTGAGACAGGCTGATGGACTCGTGACTTCCATCCTGGTGCATGACGCGGCCGAGGGCTTCGCATGGGGAACGTACCACGTGGCCATGGCGAAGCCACCGCCGCAGAGTGGTCGCTGTTGCGTGCGCGACGGCTTCAGAATGCGCAAGTGCGACAGCTTTGTTCCCGGGAACTTGTTCGGGCATGCGACCCCCTTGTCTACCGGGTCGAAGTCACGATCGCTGATCGTCAGCCACGCACCGTAGGCCTCACCGGATATCCGCAATTGCCAGCTCAGTCCGGATCCGAGAGGCGGCTTCATGCAGGGCGGGCTCAGCGAGGAACACAGGACCGTCTGAGATATCGACGTTGCGTGTGGGGTCATCATCGCCGTGCTGTGGGAAGACGTGGCAGTGGAGGTGTGGCATGCGGTGGCCCATCACGAGATAGTCGATCTCGCGGGGCGCGTAAAGGTTGGCGATCGCCTGTCCAGCCTCTGAACGTCGGCCCAGAAGGCTACGAGCTGGGGTACCGGAAGCAGGCCGAGATTAGTCACGTGCTCGCGGAGAATTACGAGGCAATAGCCGGGGTGAGCTTGGTTTCTGGAGAGGCGAATGTGCGTCGTCGGCGTGGACGCGACCAGCACGCTGTGCGGATTCTCCGCAAGGTGAGCATCGGCGCACATCCCGCACCGAGCCGCCTCATGGAGCGCTAGCCACTCTTCGTCGGACCACCACACGGGCTCAGCATAGAACGAGTCCGCACGGTGCTCCGTCAGGGGAGTGGTCGGGCGAGCTCCAGTTGTGCGCCGGTGGCGTACGGGTGCGAGCGAGTGCGGCCTGTTGCCACGAACCGATGGCGAGCATAGAAGCGGCGCGCAGGTTCCGCGCCTTCATGCACATAGAGCCGGATCTGCGACGACCGCGGCTTCGCCCACAGGAGGATCCGTGCCAGAAGCGTATCCGCCACGCCGTGCGTTCTGCCACGGAAGTCCGGGGTGACGTACACGCCGGTGAGCACCGGATCAGCACCATCGTCATCGTTCGCCTGTGCACTCATCATCCCGACCCAGCGCTGCGTGGAGCCCTCGATCGCGACGAGCGCGGTGGCATCATCCTGCTGACCTCGGCGTGCACGGAGACGCCAGTCTTCCTCTGTCATCGACAACGTCGTCTGAAGCGTCGCGCCATAGGAGATCGGGTTGTCCGTTGCGTTCTCCACTCGGAACGCTCGAACAAGCGGCCAGTCATCCTCACACGTCGTCCGGATGGTGAAACTCACGAGCTCATCCTATGGAGTGGTCGCGCACGCGTTCTTCGGCATGAACAGAATCATCCTGCGTACGAGAAGGCAACTCAGAAGAGCGCGATTGAACGCCCACACCGCGCGCCAGAGGAGGGCGTATACAACGGCGCCTTGGGCACTTGCTAATGCGAACTGACATAATGTGCATTATCGGCTATTACATGTTCCCGTCGCTCGCACGGAACCTCAGGGCGTGAAACGCAGCACGTTCGTGTCCCTGCGGACGAAACCGACTGACTCATCGAGACGCAGCGCAGCCGCGCGAGACGGACGGGACGTCAGCTCCAATGAGCGAAAGCGAATCCACGCGTTCGCGCCCGCTGGATAGAGCGGTACGTCGACACCGGAGTCATCGAACGGTCGCCACAGGACGGGCATGACCACGCCGTCCGACTCGGTCAGCGTCCCACCGTCGTCAGACGGCGCAGGATTCACGGTGCCGGAGTACAGCGCGACGATCTCGTGACCGAGTTCCCCGTTGAAGCGAAAGATGTTCTCAACCGTTCCGAGATGGGCGAGGTCATGGATGCGTGCGCCCAGCTCTTCGTCGACCTCGCGGATGATCGCCTGTTCGAACGTCTCCCCGAGCTCGACGCTGCCGCCGATGAGACGGTGATACCCCTGCGGGTTCTCGTCGGTTGGCTCGTTGACGCTGACGAGATGACGCGTGCCATCGGGGTGCGGCGCGACGAGCATCGCCTTGACGCGGATGTACGAGCGGTCGACAGGCCTCTCCCCGGCGCGCCATTCATACTGCGGCCTCGATGTCTGTGCGTGCGAAGTCCTCGCCCTTGTACAGGAGCGGAATGTTCAGCTGCTTCGCCAGTGCATACGAGAAGCAATCACCGAGATTGAGTCGTGCCGAGTGTCGCCCTTTGCCGAATGCACGCCACGCGTCGATCGCCGATTGCGTGGTCGACGCGTCCACAGGCGCCCAGGCCATCTCCAGTTCTTCAGCGAGGGCGTAGAGATCCTCCACGCCTGGCTGACCTCGCTGCGATTCGACGACGATGGACAACTCGAAACGTGTGACCTCGGATGCGATGAGCGAGCCCGCGTGGGCGTCGAGGACGTCCGCGTAGTGCTCGGCGTCGACTTCACCGAACAGAACGGCAACGACCGCCGACGTGTCGACCGCCACCTGCGCCAGCGTCACCGCGGTAGACCGATCTCGTCGTATCCAATGATCTCTTCCGGAGTTCGGCTGTCCGTGAGTGGCCTGCGACGCGCGTCATCGATGATGCGTTGGATTCGTGTGCGACGCTGCGTACTCCGCGACTCTTCCGCAGCGCGCACCCGAGCGAGTCGCTCGGCGAATGCCAGGCGCGCGGCTTCGGTGATACTCTCCCCCGTTGCGTCCGCGAGCTCCCGCACCAGACGATCCGCTTCTGGGTCCTTGATGCTCAGCGCCATGATCACTCCGGTTTCTATACTCTTCACTCAAGTGTATATACGGAGCCAAGGGGCTCGGGCGACCCTTGCGGTCTCACAAGGGCATGCGACGGATCAGCAGACCTCGAGACAAGGGATTCGCGCCGAGACAGAGGCCGACGTCATCGGTCTCGACAGAAATCCTGGGTCTCGGCGCTCCGGGTGCCGACGACGCCGGGCCCAACGCTCCCGCCGCGCAGAGTGCACAGCCTCACGCCCGCACGTACTCCGCCAGGTACTCCCCCGTCAGCGTCGAGCGGTCGGCGACCAGCTGCGCAGGCGTCCCCTCGAACACCACCCGCCCGCCGTCGTGGCCGGCGCCGGGACCCAGGTCGATGATCCAATCGGCGTGCGCCATCACCGCCTGGTGGTGCTCGATGACGATCACGCTCTTGCCGGCATCCACCATCCGGTCCAGCAGTGCGAGCAGATTCTCCACGTCGGCGAGGTGCAGGCCGCTGGTCGGCTCGTCGAGGACGTACACGTCTCCCCCATCGGCCATCTGCGTGGCGAGCTTGATGCGCTGGCGCTCACCGCCCGACAGCGTCGACAGCGGCTGGCCGAGCGTCAGATACCCCAGCCCGACGTCCACCAGACGCCCAAGGATCTTCGTCACTGCCGGGATCTTCGCCGCGCCCTCACCAAAGAAGCCGAGAGCCTCGGCCACCGGCATCCCGAGCACTTCCGTGATGTCGAGCCCACCCAGCGTGTACTCGAGAACGGCGGGCTGGAAGCCTTTGCCGCCGCAGTCTTCGCAGGGGGTCTCGACCGTGTCCATGAACCCGAGTTGCGTGGTGATCACGCCGGACCCCTTGCAGGTCGGGCAGGCGCCCTCCGAGTTCGCGCTGAACAGCGCAGGCTTCACTCCGTTCGCCTTCGCGAAAGCCTTCCGGATCGGCTCGAGCATGCCGGTGTAGGTCGCGGGGTTGCTGCGACGGGACCCCTTGATCGCGCCCTGGTCGACCGCGACGACGCCCTCGCGCCCGACGACCGAACCCTCGACGAGCGAGCTCTTGCCCGATCCGGCGACGCCGGTGATCACGGTGAGCACGCCGAGCGGCACGTCCACATCCACGTCCTGCAGGTTGTGGGCGTTCGCGCCGCGGATGGAAAGAACGGTGGATGCCGCGCGCACAGCCGTCTTCACGGACGCACGGTCGTCGAAATGCCGGCCCGTCAGAGTGCCGCTGGCGCGCAGGCCGTCCACGTCGCCCTCGAAGCACACCTCTCCCCCGGCCGTGCCCGCACCCGGCCCGAGGTCCACGACGTGATCCGCGATCGCGATGGTCTCGGGCTTGTGCTCGACGACCAGCACGGTGTTGCCCTTGTCGCGCAGCTGCAGCAGCAGCGTGTTCATGCGCTGGATATCGTGCGGATGCAGTCCGATCGTCGGCTCGTCGAACACGTACGTCACGTCCGTCAGCGACGAGCCGAGGTGACGAAGCAGCTTGATGCGCTGTGACTCTCCGCCACTGAGCGTGCCCGACGGCCGCTCCAGGCTCAGATACCCCAAGCCGAGCGTCACGAACGCGTCGAGGTTGGCACCCAATGCCGCAAGCAGCGGCCCCGCCTCGGGGCGGTCGAGCGCCCGGACCCACGCGGCGAGGTCGGTCACCTGCATGCGGCACGCATCGGCGATGCTCACCCCGTCGATCATCGATGACCGTGCGGCTTCGGTCAGGCGCGTGCCGTCGCACTCGGGGCAGGTTGCGAAGGTCGCCGCGCGCTCGACGAAACGCCGCACGTGCGGCTGCAGTGACTCGAGGTCTTTGGAGAGCATCGACTTCGTGATCTTCGGGATCAGCCCTTCGTACGTCACGTTGATGCTGTTGATCTTCACCTTCGTCGGCTCGCTGTGCAGGAAGGCCTGGCGCTGCTTCTCGGTGAAGGTCGAGATCGGCTTGTCGGCCGGATAGAAGCCCGACTCGGCGAAGCCGCGCACCATCCACCCGTCGGCGGTGTAGCCGGGCACGAGGATCGCCCCATCGACCAACGAGAGTGACTCGTCGACGACCGCGGTGAGGTCGATGTCCGAGACCTGGCCCCGCCCCTCGCATCGCGGGCACATGCCGCCGAGGTACACGGCGTTGCGGACGATCTTCTTGCCGCCCTTTGCCGAGGTCATGATGCCGCTGGCCTTCTGCGTCGGCACGTTGAACGAGAACGCCGTCGGTCCGCCGATGTACGGCTCACCCAGCCGCGAGAACAGGATGCGCAGCATCGCGTTCGCGTCGGTGACGGTGCCCACGGTCGACCGAGGGTTGGCGCCGAGCCGTTCCTGATCGACGACGATCGCGGTCGTCAGGCCCTCGAGCACGTCGACCTCGGGTCGTGCGAGCCGGGGCATGAACCCTTGGACGAACGCACTATATGTTTCGTTGATCATGCGCTGCGATTCGGCGGCAATCGTGCCGAAGACCAGCGAGCTCTTGCCCGAGCCGGAGACTCCGGTGAACACCGTGAGACGACGCTTCGGGATCTGCAGGTCGATGCCTTTCAGGTTGTGTTCGCGGGCCCCGCGGACTCGGATCATGTCATGGGCGTCGGCGGCGTGCATGAGGCACAGCGTACGACAGCGTGTCGGTGGTGGGCGAGGGTGAGGCGGCACTAATGTGAGCGGCGAAGAGCCTCACAGGTAAATCTCAGAAAGGCACTCCCCCATGTCCACCGACACTTCGCCGGCCGCCAAGTCCGCGGTCAACGGCATCCGTACGTTCCTGGGCCTGTCCGGCCTCGTCGCCCTCATCGTCGGGATCCTGATCCTCGTCTGGCCCGGCAAGACCGCCGTCGTCGTCACCGCGATCATCGCGATCTACGCGATCGTCGGCGGCCTCGTCTACCTCGGCCTCGGGATCTTCTCGAAGACGATGGGTGGTTGGGCCCGCGTCGGGCACATCGTCCTCGGGCTTCTGTACGTCGTGGCCGGCATCATCGCCTTCACGAACCTGCAGCACACGGCAGTCTGGCTCGCCGTCTTCCTCGGCATCCTGGTCGGCATCATGTGGATCGTCGAAGGCATCGTCGCGCTGACGACCCTCGGCGGGGCGGTCTCGAAGGGCCTCACGGTCTTCTTTGCGATCCTGAGCATCATCGCCGGCATCATCCTGCTCATGTCGCCGCTGTGGGGCGCGGTCGTCCTCTGGTGGCTGCTGGGAATCTCGCTGGTCGTGCTCGGCATCTTCCAGATCGTCCGCGCCTTCACGTTCAGCGCGAAGTCGCTCTGACCTCATCACGCACGAAGGAGCCCCGGGAGATCGTCTCCCGGGGCTCCTTCGCGTCTGCGGCTCAGTCGCCGATGAACGAGCTCGTGTCGCCGACCAGGCGGATGTTGTCGGTGGGGATCGGGTCGATGGCGGCCTGAGCCACCTCGGCCGCGAACTCCGCCACGTTGTAGAGCTTGCCCGCGGCCTCACGGCGCGAGGCGATCGCGTCGGGGTTCATGCGGTTCAGCAGCGTCGCGGTGATCGTGCCCTCGATCATGTCGCCGGAGACGACGACGAACTCGACGCCCTTCTCGGTCAGCGTGGGGATCCGCTCGCGCAGGGCGTCCTCCCCCGCGCGCTTCGACAGCGCGACGGCCTCGTACTCGGGCATGGTCTCGGTGGTGCGGATGAAGTGGGCCTGGTGGCTCGTCACGAACACGACGCGGGCGCCCGCAGGCATGAGCGGCAGCGCCGCCTCGAGCACGCGCACCTGCGCGTCGCGGTTGAGCTGCAGTGCGTAGTCCTCGGCCATGCCCGACTCCATGCCTCCGGATGCGTTCAGCACGAGCACGTCGAGCGAGCCGAACGCCGAGGCGATCTCCGCGAACATTGCGTCGACAGATGCCTGATCGGTCAGGTCGGCGGCGACGGTCAACGCCTGAACGCCGAGCTCGCGCAGCTGGGCCGCCAGGCGCTCCGCACGCGGGGCCTTGTTGCGGTAGTTGATGACGACGTCCGCTCCGGCCTCGGCCAGGTAGCGCACGGTGTCGGCGCCGATACCGCGCGATGAACCGGTGACCAGGGCGGTCTTCCCTGCGAGGGAATCGGGCGGAAGGATCTGGGACACGAGAACTCCTGTGGTGTGAGGGATGCCGCAGCCGCGCGGACCGCGCGCCGGAACGGCGTTTCGACCTTACCAATCCCGGCGTCTCGAGCCGGGCGCATGCTAGGTTCGGAGCACGAAGGGGAGGTGGCGTGGACGTCATCACAGGGATCGAACAGTTCGCCTGGATCGCGTGGATCGCACTGATCGCGATCTTCCTCGTGATCGAGATGCTCAC
>Ga0164242_10001886_pt1 | contig 24552 bp, 21 predicted proteins | sample OricomgcompostMG_FD_108783 | JGI IMG/M metagenome (GOLD analysis project Ga0164242, IMG submission 108783) | Miracle-Growth compost microbial communities from Emeryville, California, USA - Original compost - Miracle growth compost (MG) ...
CAGGCCCTGGTGCGCGCCGATCGGCTGCTTCCAGACCGTCCGCTCCTTGGCGTAGTTCACCGCCTTGTCCAGCGCGTAGCGGGCGGTGCCGATGGACAGCGACGCGGCCATGATCCGCTCGGGGTTGAGGCCCGCGAACAGCTGGGCGAGCGCGGCGTCCTCCTCGCCGATCAGCGCGTCCGCCGGCAGCCGCACGTCGTCGAGGAACAGAAGGAACTGCTTGTCGGTCATCGCGATGTCCATGTCGATCGCGCGGTACTCGAAGCCCGGCGAATCGGTCGGCATGGCGAACAGCACCGGCTTCAGGCGTCCGGTCTTCGCGTCCGCGGTGCGGCCGACGATCAGCACGGCGTCGGCGCGGTCGACGCCGCTGACGTAGATCTTGCGACCGGTCAGCAGCCAGTCGCTGCCGTCGCGGCGGGCGGTCGTGGTGATGTTGTGCGAGTTCGATCCGGCGTCGGGCTCGGTGATGCCGAACGCCATGATCGTCTCGCCGCTGGCGATGCCGGGCAGCCAGCGCTGCTTCTGGGCATCCGTGCCGAAGCGGCCGATGACCGTGCCGCAGATCGCGGGCGAGACCACCATCATCAGCTGGCTGCAGCCCGCCGCTGCCAGCTCTTCCTCGACGAGCGCGAGCTCGTACATGCCTCCGCCCCCGCCGCCGTACTGCTCCGGGAGGTTGACGCCGAGGAAGCCCTGCTTGCCGGCCTCCAGCCACAGCTCGTCGGTGTGCGCGCCGTCCTTGACCTTGCGTCGCGTGTACTCGTAGCCGTACCGGCTGCCGAGCTCGGCGACCGCCTTGCGCAGCGCCTGCTGCTCCTCGGTCTCGTCGAAGTTCACTGCTGCTCCTCCTGGGTGCTGTCTGAGCTGACGACGGCGAGGACGGCGCCGACGTCGATCTGCTGCCCGACGGCGACGGGGAGTTCGGTGACCACCCCGTCGGCCGGTGCGTCGATGCGGTGCTGCATCTTCATGGCCTCGAGCCACAGGATCGGCTCGCCAGCGGCGACCGCCTGGCCCACCTCGACCGCGAGCCGGACGACCGAACCGGGCATCGGCGCCACGAGCGAGCCGGCCGCGACCTGGTCGGCCGGGTCGGTGAAGCGCGGCGTGACGGTGAAGCGTGCCGACCCGGCCGGGGTGTCGACGTGGACGGTGTCGCCGTAGCGAGCCACGGCGAAGCACCGCTGCACCCCGGCGACGTCGGGGACGACCTCGTCCCGGCGGGCGCGCACCACCGTCACGTCGTCGTAGCCGTCGGCCCGCAGGCCGTCGCGCGTGATCCGGTAGGCGAGGTCGTGGGTGCCGGCCGGGCCGACCAGCTGCAGCCGCTGCGGGGCGCTGACCACATTGCGCCATCCGGACGGGACGCCCGGCAGCAACGGGGCGTCGGCACGCGCGGCGGCGTCCAGGGCGAGCGCGGCGGCCAGTGCTGCGATCCGCTCGTCCCCGTCGCCCAACAGCGGCGCGGACAGCGCGTCCAGACCGTGCTTGTCGAAGAACGCGGTGTCGGTGTCGCCGGCCAGGAACGCCTCGTGGCGCAGCACGCGCACGAGCAGGTCCCGGTTCGTGGTGACGCCGTGGATGCGCGCGCCCGCCAGCGCGCGGGCCAACCGAAGCGCAGCCTGGCTGCGGGTCGGTGCCCACGCGATGACCTTCGCCAGCATCGGGTCGTAGTGGATGCCGACGACCGAACCGTCCTCGACGCCGGAGTCGAGGCGCAGGCCAGAGGTGCGCGAGCCCACCTCGAACGAGACGTCGACGTCGGCGACCTCGATGCGGTGCAGGGTCCCGCTCTGCGGTTGCCAGTTCGCCGCGGGGTCCTCGGCGTAGAGACGCACCTCGATGGCGTGCCCGGCGGTCGCGGGCGGTTCGGCGTCCAGTCGCCCACCGTTCGCGACGTGCAACTGCAGCTCGACCAGGTCGAGGCCGGTCGTGCACTCGGTGACGGGGTGCTCGACCTGCAGCCGGGTGTTCATCTCGAGGAAGTAGAACCGGCCGGCCTCGTCCGCGAGGAACTCGACCGTTCCGGCGCCGGTGTAGCCGATCGCCTTCGCCGCGGCGCGAGCCGCGTCGAACAGCTGCTCGCGCATGCCGTTGATCTTCTCGACGAGCGGCGACGGCGCCTCTTCGACGACCTTCTGGTGCCGCCGCTGGATCGAGCACTCCCGTTCGCCGACGGCCCACACCGTGCCGACCGTGTCGGCCATGATCTGCACCTCGATGTGCCGGCCGGTCGCGAGGTAGGGCTCGCAGAACACGGTCGGATCGCCGAACGCCGACTGCGCCTCGGCCCGGGCGAGTTCGGCCTCGCCCGGCAGGTCGGCGAGGTCGCCGACGACCCGCATGCCGCGCCCGCCGCCGCCGGCGGACGCCTTGATCAGCACGGGCAGGTCGGCCGCGGTGACGTCCTCGGGCGCGAGCTCGGCCAGGACGGGCACGCCCGCCGCCGCCATCAGCCGCTTCGACTCGATCTTGCTGCCCATCGACTCGATCGCCTCGGGCGTCGGGCCGATCCAGGTGAGCCCGGCCTCGACGACCGCGCGCGCGAAGGCCGCGTTCTCGGACAGGAACCCGTACCCCGGGTGCACCGCGTCGGCGCCGGCGGCCTGCGCGGCGGCGACGACCAGGTCGGCACGCAGGTACGTCTCGGCCGGCGTCGTGCCGGGCAGCCGGACGGCAGCGTCGGCCTCGCGGACGTGCGGGGCGTCGGCGTCCGCGTCGGAGAAGACGGCGACGGTCGACAGGCCGAGGTCACGGCAGGTGCGGAACACCCGCCGCGCGATCTCACCGCGGTTGGCGACGAGCACAGAGCTGATCACGACGCTCCTCGCATCGAGTGGTCACTTTCGGCTCGAGTGGTCAGTTGTAGGTGACCACTCGACGCGCAAGTGACCACTGGACGGGCTTTCACAGGCGGAACACCCCGAATCCGTCGGCGCCGCGGACGGGCGCGTTGTGCACGGCCGACAGCGCGATGCCCAGCACGGTGCGGGTGTCGCGCGGGTCGATGACGCCGTCGTCGTAGAGCCGCCCGGACAGGAACGGCGCGAGCGACTCGGTCTCGATCTGCTGCTCGACGTACGCGCGCATCTGCGCGTCGGCCGCCTCGTCGTACTCCTGCCCGCGGGCCTGCGCCGACTGCCGGGCGACGATCGACAGGACGCCCGCGAGCTGGGCGGGACCCATCACCGCCGACTTCGCACTGGGCCAGGTGAACAGGAAGCGCGGGCCGTACGCGCGTCCGCACATGCCGTAGTTGCCGGCGCCGTAGGACGCGCCCATCGTGACGGTCAGGTGCGGCACGGTCGAGTTCGACACCGCGTTGATCATCATCGCGCCGTGCTTGATGATGCCGCCCTGCTCGTACTCCTTGCCGACCATGTAACCGGTCGTGTTCTGCAGGAAGACCAGCGGGGTGTCGGCGCGGTTGGCCAGCTGGATGAACTGCGCCGCCTTCTGCGCCTCCTCGCTGAACAGGACGCCCCGGGCGTTAGCGAGGATGCCAATCGGATAACCGTGCAGCGTCGCCCAGCCGGTGACCAGCGACGAGCCGTAGAGCGGCTTGAACTCGTCGAAGTCCGAGCCGTCGACGATGCGGGCGATGACCTCACGCGGGTCGAAGGGCACCTTGAGATCGGTCGGCACGATGCCGAGCAGATCCTCCTCGTCGTACAGCGGGGCTGCGGGATCCGGCTTCGGCTGCGGGCCCTGCTTGCGCCAGTTCAGCCGGCCGACGATCTCACGGCCGATGCGGATCGCGTCCTGCTCGTCCAGGGCGAAGTAGTCGGCGAGACCGGACTGACGGGCGTGCATGTCGGCGCCGCCGAGCGATTCGTCGTCGGACTCCTCACCGGTCGCCATCTTGACCAGGGGCGGCCCGGCGAGGAACACCTTCGCGCGTTCCTTCACCATCACGACGTAATCGCTCATGCCGGGGATGTAGGCACCACCGGCGGTCGAGTTGCCGAACACCAGCGCGATCGTCGGGATGCCCGCGGCCGACAGCCGGGTCAGATCGCGGAACATCTGCCCGCCCGGGATGAAGATCTCCTTCTGCGTCGGCAGGTCGGCACCGCCGGACTCGACCAGGCCGATGACCGGCAGCCGGTTCTGCAGCGCGATCTCGTTGGCGCGCAGGATCTTCTTCAGCGTCCAGGGATTCGAGGCGCCGCCGCGGACGGTCGGGTCGCTCGCGTTGATCACGCACTCGACGCCGTTGACGACGCCTATGCCGGTGACGCAACTGGCGCCCACGGGGAAGTCGCTGCCCCACGCCGCGAGCGGCGACAGCTCGAGGAACGGCGTGCCGGGATCGAGCAGCAGCTCGATGCGTTCGCGGGCCAAGAGCTTGCCGCGCCTGTGATGCCGCTCGACGTACTTCTCACCGCCGCCGGCGACGGCCTTCGCGTGCTCGGCGTCGAGCTCGGCGATCTTGCCCAGCAACGCCTCGTGGTTCGCTCGGTACTCGGGCGACGACACGTCCACCTTCGACCGGATGACGGTCACGCCGTGTACCCCAGCAGCTTCGCCGACAGCCCGGTCAGGATCTCGGTGGTGCCACCGCCGATGCCGATGATCCGCATGTCCCGGTACTGGCGTTCGACCTCGGACTCGCGCATGTATCCCATTCCTCCGTGCAGTTGGACGGCCTGGTCGGCCACCCACATGCCCGCCTCGACCGCGGTGTTCTTCGCGAAGCAGGCCTCGTTGACGAGGTTGAGTTCGCCGGCTGCCGCGCGCGCGGCGATCGAGCGGGTGTAGACCCGCGCCACCTCGATTCGGCGCGCCATCTCGGCGAGCGTGTGCTGCACCGACTGCCGGCTGATCAGCGGACGCCCGAACGTCTCGCGCAGCCGGCACCACTCGACGGTGATCTCCAGGCAGCGCTGCGCGCTCGCGTACGCCTGGACGGCGAGGCCGATGCGCTCGCTGACGAAGTTCTGCGCGATCTGGACGAACCCGCTGCCCTCGGTGCCGACCAGGTTCGCGGCCGGCACGTGGACGTCCGCGTAGGTCAGCTCGGCGGTGTCCGAGCAGAGCCAGCCCATCTTCTCCAGCCGGCGCGAGACGGTGAAGCCCGGCGTGCCCTTCTCGACGACCAGCAGCGAGATGCCGTGGGCGCCGGCCTCGCCGGTACGCACCGCGGTCACCACGAAGTCGGCGCGGACCCCCGAGGTGATGTAGGTCTTCGCGCCGTTGACGACGAAGTGGTCACCGTCGCGCCTCGCGGACGTGCGGATGCCGGCGACGTCCGAGCCGCCGTCGGGCTCGGTGATCGCGAGCGAGCCGATCAGGCGCCCGTCGATGGTCGGTCGTACCCACTCGTCGATCTGCGCCGGATCACCCGCGGCGACGAGGTGGGGGAGTGAGATGCCGGACGTGAACAGCGACGCGAACACGCCACCGGCCGCGCCGGCGTAGTGCAGCTCCTCGGCCAGGATCAGCGCGTCCACCGCGTCACCGCCACCGCCGCCGACCGAAGCCGGGTACGACAGCCCGATCAGGCCGAGTTCGGCAGCCTTGCTGTGCAGTTCGCGGGGCAACTCGCCGGCCCGCTCCCAGTCATCCTGGTGCGGCAGGATCTCACGCTCGACGAACCGGCGGACGGTATCGCGCAGCGCACGGCGGTCGTCCGTCGCGAACACGTCGTTCACAGCAGCGACTCCGGGACGTCCACGACGCGCGAGCGCAGCCACTCGCCGAGCGCCTTCGCCTGCGGGTCGTGCCGGACGTTGGAGGCGACCCCCTCGCCGAGGATGCCGTCGACGACGAAGTTCACCGCGCGCAGGTTCGGCAGCACGTGCCGGCGCACCGGCAGCGACGCGGTCTCGGGCAGGAGGCGCTGGAACTCCTCGACGGTCAGGGACGCGGCGAGCCAGGCGAACGCGTCGTCCGTCCGCGTCCAGACGCCGACGTTCGCGCTGCCGCCCTTGTCACCGCTGCGCGCGCCGGCGACCGCGCCCAGCGGTGCGCGCCGGGTCGGCCCGGCCGGGAAGTCCGGCGCCGCCGCCTCGGCGACGTCCTCGAGCTCACGCGTGTCGGTGGCGCAGGGGATCTCGACGCGCGAGCCGTCCTTGAGCACCGCAACGTGCGGAACCTGCGTTGCGTCGACGTACGCGGCCGTGAACACGCCGTACGGCGCGGCGTCGCCCGGCGGCGACGTCACATGGAACCCGGGGATGCTCGCCAGCGCCAGCTCTACAGCCCGGCTGGAGAACCCGCGGCCGACGAGTTTGGGGTCGGTACCTCGCACGACGCAGTGCAGCAACGCGGCGGCCTCCTCCTGGACGTCGGCGTCCGGATGGTCCGTGCGCGCGAGCGACCACGTGGCGTCCAGGTCGGCGAGCTGGTGCTGGATCAGGGCGGCCTTCGCCTCGATGTCCAGGCCGGTCAGCACGAACGTCATCTCGTTGCGCAGCCCGCCCAGGGTGTTCAGCCCGACCTTCAGCGTCGGTGGTGGCGCCTCGCCGCGCACGCCGCTGATCAGCACGCGGTCGGGGCCGTCCTGCGCCAGCTCGATCGTGTCGAAGCGGGCGGTGACGTCCGGCCCGGCGTAGCGCGGCCCGCCGATCTCGTAGAGCAGCTGCGCGGTGACCGTGCCGACCGTGACCGCACCGCCCGTCCCGGGATGCTTCGTGATCACGGACGTGCCGTCGCGGCGTAGCTCGGCGATCGGGAAGCCGGGGCGGCGCAGGTCGGCGATCTCGGCGAAAAACGAGTAGTTGCCGCCGGTCGCCTGCGGTCCGCACTCGATGACGTGCCCGGCGACGACGGCACCGGCCAGCGCGTCGAACTCCGAGCGCGACCAGCCGAAGTGGGCGACCGCCGGGCCGACGACGAGCGAGGCGTCGGTGACGCGGCCGGTGACCACGACGTCCGCGCCCGAGCGCAGGCATTCGGCGATGCCCCACGCGCCCAGGTAGGCGTTCGCGGCCAGCGGCTCGCCGAGCCCGAGTTCGGCCGCGCGTGGGCGCAGGTCGTCGCCCTCGACGTAGGCGACCGATGCGTCCAGGCCGAGGCGCGCGGCCAGCTCACCGATCGCCGCCGCGAGGCCGGCCGGATTGAGGCCGCCGGCGTTCGCCACGATGCGTACGCCGCGTTCGAGGGCGGTGCCGAGGGATTCCTCGAGCTGGCGCAGGAACGTCTTGGCGTAGCCGAGCGATCCGTCGCGCATGCTGTCGCGCGCGAGGATCAGCATCGTCAGCTCGGCCAGGTAGTCGCCGCTGACGACGTCCAACTCGCCACCGGTCAGCATCTCCTGCATCGCGGACGCGCGGTCGCCGTAGAAGCCGGACACGTTGCCGATGCGCAGCAGCTCCGGATCGCGGCCGATCATCGACCGGACCCCGCGAACTGGCCCGGCGCGCGACCGGGTCCGGGCGGGCCGGCGAAGGCCTGCGCGATCGTCAGCCATTCGGCGGCGTCGGCACCGCTCGCGACGAGCGCGAGGTCGTCGCGGTGCCGGCGCTGCGTGACGAGCAGGCAGAAGTCGAGCGCGGGCCCCGTGATCGACTGCGCCGCGTCGTCGGGACCCCAGCTCCACAGCTCGCCGCCGGGTGCGGTCAGCTCGATGCGGAACGGCTCGGCCGGGACGGGGCGTCCGTGGACGAGGTAGGCGAAGTCGCGGGTGCGCGCGCCGATGTGCGCGACGTGGCGCAGGCGGGGCGTCGGCAGCCGGGTCACGCCGAGCGCGTCCACGACGTCCTGGCCGTGCGCCCAGGTCTCCATCAGCCGTGCGGTCGCCATGGACGTCGGGCTCATCGGTGGCCCGAACCACGGCACCTTCGCACCGGCCGGCACGGCGCGCAGCGCGTCGGCGAGCCGTGCGCGGCCCGTGCGCCAGCTGTCGAGCAGTTCGGCCGTCGGCAGCGCGGCCCGCTCGGCCGCCGCGGCGTCGACGTAGGTGTCCATGTCGGCCAGGGCGCGCTGGAGTTCGGCGGAGAACCCGTCCGCGTCGGTGGCGGCCAGCGTCGCCGCCTCGTCGGTCCAGGCGAGGTGCCCGATCTGGGACGCGATCGTCCAGCCGGTCGCCGGGGTCGGCGTCGCCCACGACTCGGCGGGCAGCTGCGCGACGAGGACGTCCAGTTCGGCGCTCTCGTCGGCGAGATCGGTGAGCACGAGATCGAGGTCGGCCACGGCGTCGAGCCTGGCAGAGCGCCCAGAACAAAGCAAGCGGGCTTGATTGTTTTGCTCGATACCGGAATGTGTCCCCGGGCGCGCTACGTTCGGTCGCCATGACCGATGCCCGCGCCGTCGTCGCCACCGCCTACGGAGAACCGGACGTGCTCGCCGTCCGGCCGATCGAGGTGGCCGATCCCGGGCCCGGCCAGGTGCTGGTCGAGGTGCGCGCCGCGGGAGTGAACCCGATCGACTGGAAGGCCTACAGCGGCATGTTCGGCACCGACCCGGCCAACCTGCCGATGCGGCTGGGCGCCGAGGCGGCGGGTGTCGTCGTCGCGGTCGGGGCCGGCGCCTCCGGTCCGGCGGGGCCGATCGGAGCGGGCGACGAGGTGATCGCCTACCGCGCCAACGGGGCGTACGCCACGCACCTGCTGCTCGACGCCTCGGCCGTGGTCCCGAAACCGGCCGCGCTCGACTTCGCCGCGGCCTCGGGACTGCTGCTGACCGGCGCCACCGCGGTGCACCTGCTGACGGCCGCCGCCGTCGGCGCGGGCGACACCGTGCTCGTCCACGGCGGTAGTGGTGGTGTGGGGCTGATGGCGGTGCAGCTGGCCGGCCTGCGCGGCGCCCGCGTGATCGCGACCGCCAGCGCCGGCAAGCACGAGCTGCTGCGTGAGTTGGGTGCGACGCCCGTCGAGTACGGGACGGGCCTGCGCGAGCGGGTGCACGCGATCACCCCGAACGGTGTGGACGCCGCGATCGACGCGGTCGGGACGGACGAAGCGGTCGACACGTCCGTCGACCTCGTACCCGACCGCAGCCGCATCGCGAGCGCGGCGGCGTTCGGGCGGGCGGGGGAGCTCGGCATCAAGCTCGTCGGCAGCGGCCCGGGCGCCGACCCGGGCACGGAACTGCGCGACGCCGCCCGGCTCGAGCTCGTCCGCCTGGTCGACAGCGCAGAGCTGCGCGTGCTCGTCGCGCAGACGTTCCCGCTCGACGAGGCCGCCGACGCGCATCGCGAGATCAAGTCCGGACACACCGCCGGCAAGATCGCGCTGGTCGTCTAGGAACCGGCGCCGGCCGATCCGTCAGCCGATCCGTCAGCCGCATCGTCAGCCGAACCGGCGCACGACGCCGTCCGGCGCGTGCCGCAGCACGACGCTCAGCGGCACCCACGGCCAGCGCGGCACCGCACTCGTGCGCACCTCGCGCTCGATCAGGCGCACCATCTCGGTGACGCCCTTCGTCGTGCCGACCATCAGCGGCGTCTTCTCCGCGGAACGGTCGCTCATCTCGGACTCGATGTAGCCCGGCAGCAGGGTCGTCACCCGGATCGGCGTGCCGCGCAGCTCGAGGCGGATGCCGTCGGCCAGCTGGCCGATGCCCGCCTTGGACGCCGCGTAGGCCGTCATCGTCCCCGGCATGCCGCGCACGGCCGACATGGACGAGACGACCACGAGGTGGCCGGCCTGCTGCCCGCGGAAGATGCCGACCGCCGCCTCGCACTGCGCGAGCCCGGCGACCAGGTTCGTCTCGATCGTGTCGCGGTTCGCGTCGAAGCGGCCGGTGCCGATCCGCGCGCCCTTGCCGAGACCGGCGTTGACGATCACCCGGTCGAGGCCGCCGAGTTCGTCGCGGCATTCGCCGAACACGCGGAACACCGCGTCGTGGTCGTTGACGTCCAGGCTGCGCACCGCGATCCGTACGCCCGGGTTGCGCGCGCTCAGCTCGGCGCGCAGCGCCTCGAGCCGGTCGGTCCGCCGCGCGCACAGCGCGAGGTGCCGCCCCAGAGCGGCGAACTGGCGCGCCATCTCCTCCCCGAGTCCCGAGCTCGCGCCGGTGATCAGGATGCGCTGGCGGATCGGCATGATCAGTCTCCCGTGGGCAGTGGCCAGTCGGCCTCGACCGGCGCCGGCGGCGGGGTCTGCGCGCTGACGCTGTTGGCCGTGCGTGCGACCGCGGCCTCGAGGTCGACGCCGGTCTGGTCGGCGAGCAAGAAGACGCCGTAGGCGAGTTCGCCGAGGCGGGCCGGCCAGTCGGGGCCGGGACGGAACGGCGTGCGCCCGCGGCCGGTGCCGGCCGCGACGGTCGCGGTCAGCGTGCCGAGCAGCGTCTGCAATTCCAGCAGCAGGGTGGGGACGGGCGCGTGCAGGTCGGCCGTGTCGGCGCTGCGCGCGACGAGCTGACCGAGTGGGGAGACAGCGTCACTCACGACAAGGCAACCTATCTCCCCCGGTAAGCTCGGGCGAACCCGAGCAGGCAGTGCGAGGAACGAGCCGAGGACGTCGAGGACCGACCGTGACGAGTGAGCGTCCCGCGCGGCTGCGCGTCGGGGTGATCGGTGCGGGCCGGGTCGGCAGTGCGCTCGGCGCCGCGCTCGAACGCGCGGGGCACGTGGTCGTCGCGGCCAGCGCGGTGTCCGCGCAGTCGCGGGCCCGGGTCGAGCGGATGCTGCCGCACGCGCAGGTGCTCGCACCGGACGAGGTGATCGCCGAGGCCGACTTCGTGCTGCTCTCGGTTCCGGACGATGCGTTGCGCCCGCTGGTCTCCGGACTCGCCGCCGCGGACGTGTGGCGCGAGGGCATCCTCGTCGCGCACACCTCCGGCGCGCAGGGGATCGGCGTGCTCGACCCGGCTGCGGCGCGCGGTGTGCTCGCGATGGCGCTGCACCCGGTGATGACGTTCGCGGGACGTCCCGAGGATCTCGACCGGCTCTCCGGCGCGACGTTCGGCGTGACCGCGCTGGACGAACTGCGCCCGGTCGCCGAGTCGCTCGTGCTGGAGATGGGCGGTGAGCCGGTGTGGGTGCCCGAGCCTGCCCGCGCGCTGTACCACGCGGCGTTGACAGTCGGGTCGAACCACCTGGTGACGCTGGTGAACGATGCGCTGTCGTTGCTCGACCGGGCCGGCATCGACGACGGCCAGCAACTGCTGGCCCCGCTGCTGTCGGCTGCGCTCGACAACGTGCTGCGCCTCGGCGACGGCGCGCTGACCGGGCCGGTGTCGCGCGGTGACGTCGCCACCCTCGCCACCCACCGGCGCACGCTGTCCGCGCAGGCGCCTGAGATCGTGCCGTCCTACCTGGCGATGGCCCGCCGCACGGCCGAGCGCGCGCACGCCGCCGGCGTTCTCGACGACGCCACGACCGAGTCCGTCCTCGAGGCACTCTCGTGACGCGACTGGTACACAGCCGGGCTGAGTTCTTCGCCGCGCGCGCCGAGTTGGGCGACGAGGTGTCGCTCGTGACGACGATGGGCGCGCTGCACGCCGGTCATGCAGCCCTGCTGCAGGTCGGCCGCAACGCCGCGCCGGCGTTCGTCGCGACGATCTTCGTCAACCCGATGCAGTTCGGCCCCACCGAGGACCTTGCGAAGTACCCGCGCACGCTCGAGGCCGACCTCGCGATCTGCGAGCAGGCCGGCGTGGACGTCGTGTGGGCGCCCGCCGTCGAGGACGTCTACGCCGACGGCGCCGCGCAGGTGACCGTGCAGCCCGGGCCGCTCGGCAGCGAGCTCGAGGGGGCGTCGCGTCCGGGTCACTTCGCCGGTGTGCTCACGGTTGTCGCGAAGCTGTTCAACCTCACCCGGCCGAGCATCGCGTTCTTCGGTGAGAAGGACTACCAGCAGTTCACGCTGATCGAGCGGATGGCGCTCGACCTCGACCTGGGCGTGCACGTCGCGGCCGTCCCGACCGTCCGCGAGCCGGACGGGCTGGCGCTGTCGAGCCGCAACGCCTACCTGTCGCCGGTCGAGAGGCAGCAGGCCGTCGCACTGTCGCGCGCGCTGTTCGCCGGGCAGGCCGCCGCCGCCGAGGGCGCTCAGGCCGTGCTCGCCGCCGCGCACGCGGTGCTCGCCGGGGCCGACGGGGTCGAGCTGGACTACCTCGAACTGCGCGGCGCCGACCTGCGCGAGGTGCGCGGCCCGGGCGAGGCCAGACTGCTCATCGCGGCCCGCGTCGGCACGACGCGGCTCATCGACAACGTCGAGGTGATCCTCTAGATGCTTCTCGCAATCGACATCGGCAACACGAACACCGTCCTCGGCGTCTTCGACGGTGAGAAGCTGGTGCGCTCCTGGCGCATCAAGACCGACGCGCGCAGCACGGCCGACGAACTCGCGCTGACGTTCCGCGGGCTGCTCGCCGACCACGAGGTCAGCGGCATCGCGGCCTGTTCGACGGTTCCGGCCGCGCTGCGCGAGCTGCGCTCGATGCTCGCCGAGTACTACGCGGACGTCGCGACCGTCATCGTCGAGCCGGGCGTGCGCACCGGCGTCAGCTTGCAGTACGAGAACCCCAAGGAGGTCGGCTCCGACCGCATCGTCAACACGCTCGCGGCGCATCACCTCGCAGGGGACGTCCCGGCCGTCGTCGTCGATTTCGGGACCACGACGAACTTCGACGTGGTGAGTGCGCACGGCGACTTCCTCGGCGGCGCCCTCGCGCCCGGCATCGAGATCTCGCTGGACGCCCTCGCCGCCCGGGCCGCGCAGTTGCGCAAGGTCGAGTTGGTCGCGCCGCGCGGCCCGATCGGCAAATCGACGGTCGAGGCGTTGCAGTCCGGCATCCTCTACGGCTTCGCGGGCCAGGTCGACGGCCTCGTCCGCCGGCTGTCCGCGGCGCTCGCACCCGAGGACACCAGCAGCGTCGAGGTGATCGCCACCGGCGGGCTCGCGCCGTTGCTGATCGAGCACTGCGAGACGGTCACCCGGCACGAGCCGGACCTCACCCTGATCGGGCTCCGCCTGATCTACGAGCGCAACACCTGACTACGGTCGAGGGCGTGGATCTTCGCGTCTTCACCGAACCCCAGCAGGGCGCCTCGTACGCCGACCTCCTCCGCGTCGCCACGGCGGCCGAGGACCTCGGCTTCGACGCGTTCTTCCGTTCCGACCACTACCTGTCGATGGGCTCGTCCGACGGGCTGCCCGGCCCGACCGACGCCTGGGTGACGCTCGGCGCGCTCGCCCGCGAGACCAGCCGAATCCGGCTCGGCACGCTCGTCACCGCTGCGACGTTCCGGTTGCCCGGCCCGCTCGCGATCTCGGTCGCGCAGGTGGACGAGATGAGCGGGGGACGGGTCGAGCTCGGGTTGGGCACCGGGTGGTACGGGGCCGAGCACACCGCGTACGGCATCCCGTTCCCGGATGTCGCCGAGCGGTTCGCCCGCTTCGAGGAGCAGCTCGAGATCATCGACGGGCTGTGGCGCACCCCCGTCGGCGAGAAGTACAGCTTCGCTGGGCAGTACTACCAGCTGCAGGACGCGCCGGGGCTGCCGAAGCCGGCACAGTCGCCGCGCCCGCCGATCGTCCTCGGCGGCAGCGGCAAGAAGCGCAGCGCGTCGCTCGCCGCCCGTTTCGCCGACGAGTACAACGTGCCGTTCGACCGCGAGAACACGCAGGCGGTCTTCGACCGGGTCCGCGCCGCGGCGGCGGAGACCGGACGCGAGCTGGTCTACTCCGCCGCGCAGGTGATCTGCGTCGGACGTGGCGACGCCGAGCTCGCGCGCCGTGCGGCCGCGATCGGGCGCGAGGTCGACGAACTACGCGAGAACGGCCTGGCCGGAACGCCTGCCGAGGTCGTCGACCGCATCGGCAGGTTCGCGCGGATGGGGGCGAGCCGGCTGTATCTGCAGTTCCTCGACCTGGCCGACCTCGACCACCTCGAGCTGGTGGCGAGCGAGGTCGCCCGCCAGCTCTGAGCGCGGGTCAGAGCCAGCCGCGCTCGTCGGCGGCCCGGATCGCCTCGGTGCGGTTGCGCGTGCCGGTCTTCGCGATCGCCGCGGACAGGTAGTTGCGCACGGTGCCCTCGGACAGGAACAGCCGCCCGGAGATGTCGGCGACAGTCGCGCCGTCGCGGGCCGCGACCAGGACGTCGCGTTCGCGCCCCGTCAGCGGCGACGCGCCGCCGGCCAGCGTCGCGGCCGCGAGCGCGGGGTCGACCACCCGTTCGCCGCGGTGCACTCGACGCACCGCGTCGGCCAGCTGCTCGGCGGGCGCGTCCTTCACGACGAAGCCCTGCGCGCCGGACTCCATCGCGCGGCGCAAATAGCCCGGGCGCCCGAACGCCGTCAGGATGATCGTGCGGCAGCCTGGCACCTGCTCGGCGAGCGCGGCGGCCGCGGCCAGCCCGTCCAGGCCGGGCATCTCGATGTCGACCAGCGCGACGTCGGGCTGCACGGCGATGGCCGACGGCACCACCTGATCGCCGCGCCCGACCTGGGCGACGACGCAGAAATCCGGTTCGAGCTCGAGCAGGGCGGCGAGCGCGTTGCGGATCAGGGTCTGGTCGTCGGCGAGCAGCAGCTTGATCCGGGCGTCCGAACTCATCGGACGATCGTGATGGGTGCGTCGTGCGACTGCACGTCGGGGGCCGGTTCGACCGGTGTCGCGGGACGGGCATCGGTCGGCACGTCCACACGCAGTCGCCAGCCGCGCCCGATCGGCCCCGCCTCGAGCGTGCCGCCGGCGGCCGCCACGCGCTCCCGCAGCCCGGTCAGCCCGTTGCCGTTGTTGCTCGACCCGCCCACGCCGTCGTCGACGATCTCGATCGACCGGCTGCCCAGCGTGATCGTCACCCGCGTCGCGTGCGCGTGCCGCACGACGTTGGTGACGGCTTCGCGCAGCACCCAGCCGAACAGCTCCGACAGCTCGGGATCGACGATGTCGACCGAGCCCGGCAGCTCGGACTCGATCAGCGAGGCCCGCAGCACCTCGCGCGTGGTCGCGAGCTCGCCGGCCAGCGTGACGTCGCGGTGCCCTGCCACCGCCGCACGCACGTCACCGAGCGTGCGGCGGGACAGTTGCTCGACCTCGGTGATCTCGTGCAGTGCCCGTTCGACGTCGCCGGTCTCGGCCAGCCGACGGGCCAACCCCGCCTTGACCGTGATCGTCGTCAGGGAGTGCCCGAGCAGGTCGTGCAGGTCGCGGGCGATGCGGGTGCGCTCGTTCTCGGCCGCGAGGCGCGCCACCTCGGCACGAGCCGCCGACAGCTCGATGTTCGACCGGACGATCGTGAAGAACCCGAGCATCGCCAGCGCGACCAGGAAAACGGTCAACCCGTCGCCGAGGTCGATCGTCTTGTGCCAGAACGGGATCAGCCGCGGCAGCACCGCCGTGACGACGGCGAGCAGGACGACCGGGATCGTGGCCCGCTCGTCGAACGCCGCCACCGTCAGCACCGCGAGGTAGACGCAGAACGTCAGCGCGTCCTGCCGCGAGAACAGCGTCTCGACCCCGGTCAGCGCGAACGCGGCCACGTACAGGTACCAGAACGCGTGCTTCGCGCCGTTCCAGCCCATCGGCAGAGCGGCGAGGTAGGTGAACGCGAACGCGCCGACCACCCCGTACCCGACGATCGCGCCGACCCCGTGCGAGTAGTCCGCGACGCCCTGGATCGTCTGGCCGAGGTAGACCAGCCAGAACCCGGGGAACAGGTAGCGGCGCCAGCCCATGCCCCAGTACCGGGCGAAGTCCGGCGCCGTCGGGGCGGGCTTCTCGTCGGCGGTCATCGCGATCTCCTCGGCAGGTCAGGCCCGACGAGTGTCGCGCCGGTAGGCCCACATCGCGAACACCGTGGCGGCGATCGACCACACGGCGACGACGATCCAGCCCTCGACGCCCCACGGGTTCGAGACGCCGACGTAGCCGACGTTGCCGGCCCCGGTGAGCCAGAAGGACGGCAGCAGCTTGCTGAAGTCCTGCAGCCCGCCCGACGTGATCGGGAACCACGCGCCACCGAGGAACGCGAACAGCGACGCGCCGATGCCCGCCGCCGCACCAGCCGCGTCCGCGTTGAGCAGGTGCCCGAGGCCGATGCCCATGCCGGCGTACGGGATCAGGGCGAGCAGGACGAGCGCGGTGAGCTCGATCCAGACGCCGATGCCCATGCGCACGTCGAACGCGATGCCGAGGATGTACAGCAGGACGATCGCGACGCCGGCCGACGCGTAACCGGTGACGACCTTGGTGCGCAGGTAGGCGCCGGGCGTCAGCGGGGTGAGCCGCAGCATCCGGTTCCAGCCGATGATCCGCTCGGCGGCGATCCGCGGCCCGATGGACAGGATGGCTGCGAGCCCGCCGAACGCGAGCAGGCTGATCATGTAGTACTGCGGGGCGAACAGCCCGGTGTGGTGGTGGGCGTCGCCGCCGAAGTTGTGGTCGTTCTTGTTCGGTACCGCGATCAGGAAGAACATCAGTACCGGGATGAGCACGGTGAACGCGAGGCTCTGCCGGTTGCGGAAAAGCCGGAGCAGCTCGAACCGCGTGTAGGTGGTCGCGGTCGCCATCAGACCGTCGTCCCTTCGGTCTCGGTGTGGTCGGACGTGAGTTGCAAGAACGCCTCTTCCAGGCCGGCGCCGCGCACCTCGATGTCGCGCGCCTCCGGGTAGGAGGGCAGCAGCGCGCGCAGTGCCGCGTCGCTGTCGGAGCAGTTGAGGATCACGCTCTCGCCGCGGGTGTCGACGTTGGTGACCCCGGGCAGGGTGGCCAGGGCGTGGACGTCCGCGCCGGGCAGCGACGCGCGGATCGTCCGCATCCCGACCGTCGCCTTGATCTCGGTCGCCGGCCCGTCCGCGACGATCCTGCCGTGCGCCATCAGGATGATCCGGTCGGCGTACGCGTCCGCCTCGTCCAGGTAGTGCGTGGCGAAGATGACCGTGCGGCCCTGCTTCGCGAACGTCCGCATCACCGACCAGAACTCGCGCCGCACCTCGACGTCCATCGCGACCGTCGGCTCGTCCAGCACCATCAGGTCCGGGTTCGTGACGAGCGCGAGCGCGAACCGCACCCGCTGGGTCTGCCCGCCGGACAGCTTGTTCGTGCGCCGGCCGACGATGTCGCCGATGCCGGTGAGCCGGACGACCTCGTCGACCGGCATCGGCTTCGGGTACAGGCTCGCGACCATCTCGAGCGTCTCGCCGACGCTGAGGTACTGGATGATGCCGCCGGTCTGCAGCATGGCGCCGATCGCGCCGGCCGCGACCGCCCTGTCGGGAGTCATGCCGAACAGTTCGACCGAGCCGGCGTCGGGCTTGGTCAGGCCGAGCATCATGTCGATCGTCGTCGACTTGCCGGCGCCGTTCGGGCCCAGCAGAGCGACGGTCTCGCCGGGCGCGATCGAGATGTCGACACCCTGGACGGCGCGCACGGGTCCCTGTGGGGACTTGAACGACTTGGTCAATCCGCGCAGCACGATGCCGGCGGACGGTGTGGTGGCCATCGGTTTGGTCATGGCGGAAACTCTGCCCGAAACGGACGCCCCGTCACAGTCGTTTCACAACCGATTGCGCCATGACATTCGTCAGCGCGGGGCCTGGATAGGTTTAACGGGTGAACGACGAGGCTGCCGCACCGACGGACGAGGACGACCTGCCCGAACAGCTGCGGGTGCGGCGCGCCAAGTACGACCGGCTGATGGCCGACCCGGCGCGGGCGCCGTTCCCGGTGAACGTGCCGCGGACGAGCTCGCTGGCCGAGATCCGGGCCCAGCACGCGGACCTGCCGGCCGACACGTACACCGGCGAGCAGGTCGGCATCACCGGCCGCGTCATCCTCTCGCGTATCGGTGGCAAGCTCTGCTTCGCGACGCTGCGCGAGGCCGGCGTCGAGCTGCAGGTGATGCTGTCGCTCGACCGCGTCGGTCAGGACGCTCTGGACAGCTGGAAGGCCGACGTCGACCTGGGCGACCAGGTGTTCGTGCACGGCGAGGTGATCACGTCCAAGAAGGGCGAGCTGTCGGTGCTCGCCGACTCGTGGCGGCTCACCGCGAAGGCGCTGCGGCCGCTGCCGGTCGCGCACAAGCCGCTGTCGGAGGAGACGCGCGTCCGGCAGCGCTACCTCGACCTGATCGTCCGCCCGGAGGCGCGGCGCATCGTCCAGATGCGCGCGGCGGTGATCCGCTCGCTGCGCGCGACGTTCCTCGAGCGCGACTTCCTCGAGGTCGAGACGCCGATGCTGCAGGTGATCCACGGCGGCGCGACCGCCCGTCCGTTCGTCACGCACATCAACGCCTACGACCTGGACCTGTACCTGCGCATCGCGCCGGAGCTGTTCCTCAAGCGGTGCATCGTCGGCGGGCTGGACCGCGTCTTCGAGATCAACCGGAACTTCCGCAACGAGGGTGCCGACTCCACGCACTCGCCCGAGTTCGCGATGCTCGAGTCCTACCAGGCCTACGGTGACTACGACACGATCGGCGAGCTCACCCGGACGCTCGTCCAGCGCGCGGCGCAGGACGCGGTCGGCTCGCTGCAGATCACCCATTCCGACGGCGTCGAGATCGACCTGTCCGGCGAGTGGCCGAAGCTGTCGCTGTACACGCTGGTCAGCGACGCGGTCGGCGAGCCGGTCACCCCGCAGACGCCGCGCGCCGAGCTCGAGCGGATCGCCGCGAAGCACGATGTCGCGGTGACCCCGGCGATGGTCGACGGCAAGATCGTCGAGTCGCTGTTCGAAGAGCTCGTCGAGCACACGCTCGTCCAGCCGACGTTCGTGCGCGACTATCCGGTCGACACGTCCCCGCTCGTCCGGGCGCACCGCAGCGAGCCCGGCAAGGTCGAGAAGTGGGACCTCTACGTCAACGGCCTGGAACTGGCCACCGGCTACTCCGAGCTCGTCGACCCGGTCGTCCAGCGCGAGCGTCTGGTCGAGCAGTCGCTCGCCGCGGCCAAGGGTGACCCCGAGGCGATGCAGCTGGACGAGGATTTCCTCACCGCGCTCGAATACGGCATGCCTCCGACCGGCGGCATGGGCATGGGCATCGACCGGCTGCTCAGCGTCTTCACCGGCCGCGGCATCCGCGAGACGATCCTGTTCCCGTTGATCAAGCCCGTGCAGGACTGACCCCCGCCCGGACAGAAGGGTTTTCGGAATGGTGCAGAAGCACATCGTCCAGCTGATCGACGACATCGACGGTTCGGACGCCGACGAGACGGTGTCGTTCGCCCTGGACGGCGTCCGCTACGAGATCGACCTGTCCGACGCACACGCGGCGCAGCTGCGCGACGCGCTCGCGCTCTACGTCGCCAACGCCCGGCGGGCGGGCACGCTGGGCGGCTCCTCGGGCGGTGGACGGTCCCGCGGCGGCGGGGGCGCACGAACCGACAAGGAGCAGACGTCCGCGATCCGCGAGTGGGCCCGCCGCAACGGCTACGAGGTCAACGAGCGCGGCCGCATTCCCTCAGCCGTCCTCGACGCCTACAACGCCCAGCACTAGCGGCGCCGGGCTGAGGCAGATGGTCTGCGGGTGTCAGAGGTCGATCACGACCTTGCCGTGGACGTGCCGGCCCGCCTGCAGTTCGACCGCTTCTCGGACCTGCTCGATCGGGAAGTGCGCGGCGATCGGCACGCGCAGCTGTCCGGACGCCACGAGCGCGGCGATGTCCTCGATCGCGCCGGGCTCGGCTGCCGCGCCGTTCGCCGGCGTGATCCCGTCGAGCTGCGCGGCGATCGTGGTGATCCGCGCGTCCGGCACCGCGAGTTCGCGGGCAGCCAGCGCGGTCTCCGTGCCGTGCAGGTCGAGCGCGGCCGTGATCCCGTCCGGGGCCAGCTCGCGCACCCGCTCGACCAGGCCGTCGCCGTAGGCGACCGGCTCGGCACCGAGCGCGCGCAACGCCTCGGCCGACGACGGCGACCCCGTGCCGATCACGCGCGCGCCGGCGAGGCGGGCGAGCTGGACGACGAACACGCCAACCCCGCCGCCCGCACCGCCGACCAGCACCGTGTCGCCGGGGCCCGGGTGCACGATGGCCAGCGCCGCCGCGGCCGTACACCCCGCGATCGTCAGCGTCGCCGCAGTGCGGTCGTCGACGCCGTCCGGGGTGCGGTGGACGTCCCCGCCGCCGGCGATCGTCCCGGACGCGTCGACCACGACGTGGTCGGCGACCGCGCGCGAGAGCGCTCCGCCGAACACCCGGTCACCGACCGCGAACCCGGATACGGCGTCCCCGACCGCCTCGACGAGGCCGGCGTAGTCGGTGCCGAACCCGCATGGCAGGCCCAGCCCGAACCGTGCGGCGGTGTCCGTGTCGGCGGTCATGATCCAGTCCATCGGGTTCAGCCCGGCTGCGGTCACCCGCACCCGGACCTGCCCGGGACCGACCTCGGGGACGGGCGCCGTGGCAAGCGTCAGCCGCTCCGGCCCACCGAACTCCTCGAAGCGCACCGCCCGGCTCGTCGGCTGGGCTGTGGCGGCGGGCTGGTCGGACATCGTCGGCTCCTTCGCGGGAGGGCGCGGAGCGAAATGGACTACGCTCCGTTTTTCGCCATGCTACCACCGAACCGGAGCGCGATCCGCTTGACCGACCCCGATCCCCGCCCGCTCCGGGCGGACGCGACCCGCAACCGCGACCAGCTGCTGAGCGTGGCCACGCGGGTGTTCGGCTCGTCCGACAGCGAGCCGTCCATGCGCGCGATCGCGCGCGAGGCCGGCGTCGGCATCGCCACGCTGTACCGGCACTTCCCGACCCGCGAGTCGCTGGTCGACGCGATCTACCGCGACCAGGTCGCGCGGCTGACGTCCGGCGCCCGCGACCTGCTCGCGCAGTGCCCGCCGTCCGTCGCGCTGCGCCGCTGGATGGACCTGTTCGGCGACTGGATCGCGACCAAGCAGGGCATGCTCGACACCCTGGTCGCCATGATCGAGTCCGGCGAGATCGCCCACGCCCGCACGCAGGCGGAGCTGCTGGCCGCGATCGAGGGCATCCTCGCCGCCGGGCGCGAGCGCGGGGACGTGCGCGCCGACGTGAGCGCCGAGGACGTCGCCGCCGCCCTCGTCGGCATCTTCACCGTCGCCCGTCCACCGGCAAACGAGGCCCGCGCGGCCCGCCTGCTGGACGTCCTGATGGACGGGCTCAGCTCGCCGCGTCGGTGAGGTGCTCGGCGAAGAACGTCTCGATGCGTCGCCAGGCGTCCGCCGCCGCTGCCGGGTTCGGGCCGATGTTCATGATCTTCAGCAGTGGCCGCAGCCGCTCCGGCCCGTTCGGGGCGTCGTTCAGGAACGAGTGACCGGCGCCCGGGTACTTCTTCACGTCGTGCGGCACGCCGAGCGTGGTCAGCGCCTTCTCCAGCCGCCCGGCCATGGCGGGCATCAGCGGGTCGGCGCCTCCGTAGCTGGCGACGATCGGGCAGGCCCCGCGCAGCGCCTGCTGCGCCTTGAGCGGCACCGCGCCGTAGTTGGCCGCCGCCACGTCGAAGCCCCGGGTCGAGGTCACCAGCGCGAACCCGCCGCCCATGCAGAACCCGATGATGCCGACCTTGCCGGTGCACGCCGGGTCGGCCAGCAGGTGCTGGCGGGCAGCCTCGATGTCGGCGAACGCCTTGCCGTGCCCGGTCGCCATCGCCCGGAACGTCCCGACGACGCACTTCTTCACCCCGCCGTCGCTGAACAGGTCCGGGCCCAGCGTCAGATAGCCCGCCGCGGCCAGCCGGTCGCACTGCCGGCGCAGCACGTCGTCCAGGCCGAACGCCTCGTGGACCGCGACGACGCCGGGGAACGGCCCGTCCCCGTCCGGACGGGCGAGATAGCCGGACAGCGCGGCCGAGCCGCCGGGGATCCGGCCGAGGGAGACGTCAGGCATGGACGGGAACGTACTCATGGGTAACGTCGAGCGGAAGGAGGACGTCGCGTTCGCTATGGGCGGACGCGGGCGGGGCATGATCGCCGCCCTCCGCTCGTTGGGCAGGGTGAACGCGTCAGAAACCTGCCGCAGCGGCCGATTCTGGTGGTCAGCAGCAGGTCGTTCGGAGGTCGATCGCAGGTCGGTCGCAGGTTCGCAGCATGATCGCGGGCCGGTATCGATTACCGCAGGGCCGGTGTCCGGTCGCACGTGCGGGATAGAGTCGAAGGACGCGGGAAAGCAGCGCAGACGTCGGGCGAGTGCCCGATGCAGTTCCCGAGCAGTACAGCGCGGAAGGAGTCACCGCACATGTTCGAGAGGTTCACCGACCGCGCACGTCGCGTCGTCGTCCTGGCCCAAGAAGAGGCCCGGATGCTCAACCACAACTACATCGGCACCGAGCACATCCTGCTCGGGCTGATCCACGAGGGTGAGGGCGTCGCCGCGAAGGCGCTCGAGTCCCTCGGCATTTCGCTCGACGCCGTGCGTCAGCAGGTCGAGGAGATCATCGGCCAGGGCCAGCAGGCCCCGAGCGGGCACATCCCGTTCACGCCGCGCGCGAAGAAGGTCCTCGAGCTCTCGCTGCGTGAGGCGCTGCAGCTGGGCCACAACTACATCGGCACCGAGCACATCCTGCTCGGCCTCATCCGCGAGGGCGAGGGCGTGGCCGCCCAGGTGCTGGTCAAGCTCGGCGCCGACCTGAACAAGGTGCGCCAGCAGGTCATCCAGCTGCTCAACGGCTACCAGAGCAAGGAGCCTGCGGGCACCGCGTCCGAGGCGACCCCGTCGACCTCGCTGGTGCTCGACCAGTTCGGCCGCAACCTCACCCAGTCCGCGCGCGAGGGCAAGCTCGACCCGGTCATCGGGCGCGAGATGGTCATCGAGCGGCTGATGCAGGTGCTGTCGCGGCGCACCAAGAACAACCCGGTGCTCATCGGCGAGCCCGGCGTCGGCAAGACCGCGGTCGTCGAGGGCCTGGCCCAGGCGATCGTCAAGGGCGAGGTGCCCGAGACGCTGAAGGACAAGCAGCTCTACACCCTCGACCTCGGCTCGTTGGTTGCCGGCTCGCGTTACCGCGGTGACTTCGAGGAGCGCCTGAAGAAGGTGCTCAAGGAGATCCGCACCCGCGGTGACATCATCCTGTTCATCGACGAGATCCACACGCTCGTCGGTGCCGGTGCCGCCGAGGGCGCGATCGACGCCGCGTCCATCCTCAAGCCGATGCTCGCCCGTGGTGAGCTGCAGACGATCGGCGCGACCACGCTCGACGAGTACCGCAAGTACGTCGAGAAGGACGCCGCCCTCGAGCGCCGGTTCCAGCCGGTGCAGGTGGGCGAGCCGACCGTGGCGCACACGATCGAGATCCTCAAGGGCCTGCGCGACCGCTACGAGGCGCACCACCGCGTGTCGATCACCGACGCCGCGCTGGTCGCCGCCGCCGGGCTGGCCGATCGCTACATCAGCGACCGGTTCCTGCCCGACAAGGCGATCGACCTGATCGACGAGGCCGGCGCGCGCATGCGCATCAAGCGGATGACCGCGCCGCCGGACCTGCGCGACTTCGACGAGCGCATCTCCGAGGTGCGCCGTGAGAAGGAGTCCGCGATCGACGCGCAGGACTTCGAGAAGGCCGCGTCGCTGCGCGACAAGGAGAAGCAGCTGCAGGGCGAGAAGGCCAAGCGCGAGCAGGAGTGGCGCGCGGGCGACCTGGACGTCGTGGCCGAGGTCGACGACGAGCAGATCGCCGAGGTCCTCGCCACCTGGACGGGTATCCCGGTCTTCAAGCTGACCGAGGAGGAGACCGCCCGCCTGCTGCGCATGGAGGACGAGCTGCACAAGCGCGTCATCGGCCAGGAGCAGGCGATCAAGGCCGTCTCGCAGGCGATCCGCCGTACCCGGGCCGGCCTGAAGGACCCGAAGCGTCCCGGCGGTTCGTTCATCTTCGCCGGCCCGTCCGGTGTCGGTAAGACCGAGCTGTCCAAGGCGCTGGCAGAGTTCCTCTTCGGTGACGACGACGCGCTGATCCAGCTGGACATGTCCGAGTTCCACGACCGGTACACCGTGTCGCGGCTCGTCGGCGCTCCCCCCGGCTACGTGGGTTACGACGAAGGCGGCCAGCTCACCGAGAAGGTGCGCCGCAAGCCATTCTCCGTCGTGCTGTTCGACGAGGTCGAGAAGGCGCACCCGGACGTGTTCAACACGCTGCTGCAGGTGCTCGAGGACGGTCGGCTGACCGACGGCCAGGGCCGCATCGTGGACTTCAAGAACACGGTCCTGATCCTGACCACCAACCTCGGTACGCGCGACGCGTCCAAGTCGGTGGGCTCGCTCGGCTTCGCGGCCGACACGGGCGTGGGCGACTACGAGCGGATGAAGAACAAGGTCAACGACGAGCTCAAGCAGCACTTCCGCCCCGAGTTCCTCAACCGCATCGACGACATCATCGTCTTCCACCAGCTCACCGAGGAGGAGATCGTCTCGATCGTCGACCTGATGATCGCGCGCCTCGACGTGCAGCTGCGCAACAAGGACATGGGCATCGAGCTCACGTCCGCGGCGAAGGCGTTGCTGGCGAAGAAGGGCTACGACAAGGCACTGGGTGCGCGGCCGCTGCGCCGCACGATCCAGCGCGAGATCGAGGACGCCCTGTCCGAGAAGATCCTCTTCGGCGAGATCGAGGCCGGTCAGATCGTCGTGATCGACGCCGTCCCCGAGGACCCGATGAAGAAGGACGGACCGCAGAAGTTCTCCTTCCGCGGCGAGGCCAAGCCGGCCCTGACCGTCCCGGACGAGCCGGCGGGCGTCACCGCCGAGTA
>Ga0164242_10001887_pt1 | contig 24540 bp, 19 predicted proteins | sample OricomgcompostMG_FD_108783 | JGI IMG/M metagenome (GOLD analysis project Ga0164242, IMG submission 108783) | Miracle-Growth compost microbial communities from Emeryville, California, USA - Original compost - Miracle growth compost (MG) ...
GCGTCGCCCTGCGGATCCTCGTCTACAGCAGCAACGCCCAGACCCGGGAACGGGTGATGCGGGCACTGGGCAGGCACCTGCATCCCGACCTGCCCGAGCTGAGCTACGTGGAGGTGGCCACCGCCCCGATGGTGGTCAAGACGATGGACCAGGGCGGCATCGACCTGGCCATCCTGGACGGCGAGGCCACCCCCACCGGGGGCATGGGAATCGCCAAACAGCTCAAGGACGAACTCGACACCTGCCCACCGCTGGTGGTGCTGACCGGGCGGCCCGACGATGCCTGGCTGGCGTCCTGGTCGCGCGCCGAAGCCGCGGTGCCGCATCCGATCGACCCCATCCTGCTCGGCCGCACGGTGCTGAACCTGTTGCGCACCCCGGTTCGCTGACCGGATCCACGCGTCCTCGTTGCCGCCGGGGCAATCGCCCGGCCGTCGCCCCCTGACTTTGCGCTGGACAGCGCGAGCACGGCGGCGTCAATACTGCAAAACGCCCACCCCGGGCAAGCGCGCCGCGCGCCGCGACGCTATGTTGAAGATCACTGTGACGGTCCCGAAACCGGGTTCGTCACAGCAGCCCGGTTACCGCCTGGCCGCTGCAGGCGGCTCGCACGACGGATCATGGAGCGAGTTGAACGTCTACATACCCATCCTGGTGCTGGGGGCGATCGCCACCGCCTTTGCCGTGGGCTCGGTGGTGATCGCGAGCCTGGCCGGCCCGTCACGTTTCAACAAATCGAAGATGGCGGCCTACGAGTGCGGCATCGAGCCCACCGAAACCTCGGTGAGCGGCCCGCGCGCCACGGCCGGACAGCGGTTTCCGGTGAAGTACTACCTGACCGCGATGCTGTTCATCGTCTTCGACATCGAAATCGTGTTCCTGTACCCGTGGGCGGTCAGCTACGACGCGCTGGGCACCTTTGCTCTGATCGAGATGGTGGTCTTCATGCTCACGGTTTTCGTGGCCTACGCCTACGTGTGGCGCCGCGGCGGCCTGACGTGGGACTGAGGGCCGAGAGGGGATTGAGGTAAGCGTGGGTCTTGAGGAACAGCTGCCCGGCGGGATCCTGTTGTCGACGGTCGAGAAGGTCGCCGGCTACGTCCGCAAGAACTCGCTGTGGCCGGCGACGTTCGGGTTGGCCTGCTGTGCCATCGAGATGATGGCAACCGCCGGGCCAAGATTCGACATCGCGCGGTTCGGCATGGAGCGGTTCTCGGCCACTCCCCGCCAGGCCGACCTGATGATCGTCGCCGGTCGGGTGAGCCAGAAGATGGCCCCGGTGCTGCGCCAGATCTACGACCAGATGGCCGAGCCGAAATGGGTGCTGGCCATGGGGGTGTGCGCGTCATCCGGCGGGATGTTCAACAACTACGCGATCGTGCAGGGCGTCGACCACGTCGTCCCGGTGGACATCTACCTGCCCGGCTGCCCCCCGCGCCCGGAAATGCTGTTGTACGCAATCCTCAAGCTGCACGAGAAGATTCAACAAATGCCGCTGGGCGTCAACCGGGAAACCGCCATCGCCGAAGCCGAGCAGGCGGCGCTGTCGGCCCGGCCCACCATCGAGATGCGCGGACTGCTGCGATGAGCTCGCCCGACCAGGACCCCCGCGAGGCGATAGCCCAGGGCGACGACGAGGTGATCGACGTTCGTCGCGGCATGTTCGGGGCCGCCGGCACCGGCGACACGTCCGGCTACGGGCGGCTGGTGCGCACGGTCACCCTGCCCGGCAGCAGCCCGCGACCCTACGGCAGCTACTTCGACGACGTCGTCGACACGTTGACCGAGTCGTTGCAGAGCAACGGCATCGAATTCCACCAGGCGATCGAGAAGGTCGTGGTGTACCGCGACGAGCTCACCCTGCACGTCGACCGGGCCGCACTGCCGCACGTGGCCCAGCACCTTCGCGACGACCCGCGGCTGCGTTTCGAGATGTGCCTGGGCGTCAGCGGCGTGCACTACCCGCACGAGACGGGTCGCGAACTGCACGCCGTCTATCCGCTGCAGTCCATCACGCACAACCGCCGCGTCCGCCTGGAAGTGGCTGTGCCCGACGGGGATCCGCACATCCCGTCGCTTTACCGGATCTATCCGACCACCGACTGGCACGAGCGCGAGACCTACGACTTCTTCGGCATCATCTTCGACGGGCACCCGTCGCTGACCCGCATCGAGATGCCGGACGACTGGCACGGGCATCCGCAGCGCAAGGACTACCCGCTCGGCGGGATCCCGGTCGAATACAAAGGCGCACAGATACCCCCGCCCGACGAGCGGAGAGCGTACAACTGATGAGCACCACCACCGAATCGACGCACGACGGCGCCGGCGAGACCCTCGTGGTCGCGGGCGGCCAGGACTGGGACAAGGTCGTCGAGGCCGCCCGCAGCGCCGACCCCGGCGAACGCATCGTCGTCAACATGGGACCCCAGCACCCGTCCACCCACGGGGTGCTGCGGCTGATCCTGGAGATCGAGGGCGAAACGGTCACCGAGGCGCGTTTCGGAATCGGCTACCTGCACACCGGCATCGAAAAGAACCTCGAATACCGGTACTGGACCCAGGGTGTCACGTTCGTGACCCGAATGGATTATCTCTCACCGTTTTTCAACGAGACCGCCTACTGCCTGGGCGTGGAGAAGCTGCTCGGCATCACCGACCAGATACCGGAGCGGGTCAACGTCATCCGGGTGATGATGATGGAGCTCAACCGGATCTCCTCGCATCTGGTGGCCCTGGCCACCGGCGGCATGGAGCTGGGCGCGATGACGCCGATGTTCGTCGGCTTCCGCGGCCGCGAAATCGTGCTCACCCTGTTCGAGTCGATCACCGGGCTGCGGATGAACAGCGCCTACATCCGGCCCGGCGGCGTGGCCCAGGACCTGCCGCCGAATGCGAAAACCGAAATCGCCCAGGCGCTCGACCAGTTGCGCCAACCGCTGCGCGAAATGGGCGACCTGCTCAACGAGAACGCCATCTGGAAGGCCCGCACCCAGGACATCGGCTACCTGGACCTGACCGGCTGCATGGCGCTGGGCATCACGGGGCCGATCCTGCGCGCCACCGGGCTGCCGCACGATCTGCGCAAGAGCGAACCGTACTGCGGTTATGAAAACTACGAATTCGACGTGATCACCGCCGACACGTGTGATGCTTACGGGCGCTACATGATTCGCGTCAAGGAGATGTGGGAGTCGATCAAGATCGTCGAGCAATGTCTGGACAAGTTGCAGCCGGGCCCCATCATGGTCGAGAACGGAAAGATCGCCTGGCCCGCCGATTTGAAGGTCGGCCCGGACGGCCTGGGTAACTCGCCGGAGCACATCGCCAAGATCATGGGCGGCTCGATGGAGGCCCTGATCCACCACTTCAAGCTGGTCACCGAGGGCATCCGGGTCCCGCCGGGCCAGGTGTACACGGCGGTCGAATCGCCGCGCGGCGAGCTCGGCGTGCACATGGTCAGCGACGGCGGCACCCGCCCCTACCGGGTGCACTACCGCGACCCGTCGTTCACCAATCTGCAGTCCGTCGCCGCGATGTGCGAGGGCGGCATGGTCGCCGACCTGATCACCGCGGTCGCCAGCATCGACCCGGTGATGGGCGGGGTGGACCGATGACCGGCCCACAGGGGCAGCCGGTGTTCCTCCGGCTCGGCCCGCCGCCCGACGAGCCCAACGCGTTCGTGGTCGAGGGCGCGCCCACGTCCTACCCGCCCGAGGTGCGGGCCCGGCTCGAGGTCGACGCCAAGGAGATCATGGGCCGCTACCCCGACAAACGCTCGGCGCTGCTGCCGCTGCTGCACCTGGTCCAGTCGCAGGACTCCTACCTGACCCCGGCGGGGCTGGAGTTCTGCGGCGAGCAGCTGGGTTTGACCGGGGCCGAGGTGTCGGCGGTGGCCAGCTTCTACACCATGTACCGGCGTGGGCCGACCGGTGACTACCTCGTCGGGGTGTGCACAAACACGTTGTGCGCCATCATGGGTGGCGACGCCATCTTCGATGCGCTGAAGGAACATCTGGGCATCGGCAACGACGAGACCACGCCCGACGGGTCGGTCACGCTGCAACACATCGAATGCAACGCGGCCTGCGACTACGCGCCGGTGGTGATGGTCAACTGGGAGTTCTTCGACAATCAGACACCCGAGTCGGCGCGCGAACTCGTCGACTCGCTGCGCGCCGGTAAGCCCCGGCACCCCACCCGCGGCGCGCCGCTGTGCGTCTTCCGGGAGACCTCGCGCATCCTGGCCGGGCTGCCCGACGAGCGCCCCGACCAGGGGCAGGGCGGCGCCGGCGCGGCGACCCTGGCCGGGCTGAAGGTCGCCAAGGAACACGGCATGCAGGCACCGTACCCGCCGGAAGGCCAGCAATGACAACGACTTCGGAGACTTCGGAGGCCTCCGGGGCCCCGCAGGCGACGCCGCTGACGCCGGTGATCAGCCGCTTCTGGGACGATCCCGAGTCGTGGACGCTGCAGACGTACCACCGGCACGGCGGGTACGCGGCGATGAAGAAGGCGCTGGCGATGGAGCCCGACGCGGTCATCGGGATGGTCAAGGACTCCGGGCTGCGCGGGCGCGGCGGCGCGGGCTTCTCGACCGGCACCAAGTGGTCGTTCATCCCGCAGGGCGACACCGGCGCGGCCGCCAAGCCGCACTACCTGGTGGTCAACGCCGACGAGTCGGAACCCGGTACGTGCAAAGACATTCCGTTGATGCTGGCCACCCCGCACGTCCTGATCGAGGGGGTGATCATCGCGGCGTATGCGATCCGGGCCAACCACGCGTTCATCTATGTGCGCGGCGAGGTGCTGCCGGTGCTGCGCCGGCTGCAGAACGCCGTCGCCGAGGCCTACGCCGCCGGCTATCTGGGCCGCGACATCGACGGCTCGGGCTTCGATCTGGAGCTGGTGGTGCACGCCGGCGCCGGCGCCTACATCTGCGGCGAGGAGACCGCGCTGCTGGACTCGCTGGAGGGCCGCCGCGGCCAGCCCCGGCTACGGCCGCCGTTCCCGGCGGTGGCCGGGCTGTACGGCTGCCCCACGGTGATCAACAACGTCGAGACCATCGCCAGCGTGCCGTCCATCATCGGCAACGGCGTGGACTGGTTCCGCTCGATGGGCAGCGAGAAATCGCCGGGTTTCACGCTGTATTCGCTGTCCGGCCACGTCACCCGGCCCGGCCAGTACGAGGCGCCGCTGGGAATCACGTTGCGCGAGTTGCTCGATTACGCCGGCGGGGTGCGGGCCGGGCACCGGCTCAAGTTCTGGACCCCCGGCGGCTCGTCGACCCCGCTGCTGACCGACGAACACCTCGACGTGCCACTGGATTACGAGGGCGTGGGCGGGGTCGGCTCGATGCTGGGCACCAAGGCGCTGGAGATCTTCGACGAGACCACCTGCGTGGTGCGTGCGGTGCGCCGCTGGACCTACTTCTACAAGCACGAGTCGTGCGGCAAGTGCACGCCGTGCCGCGAGGGCACGTTCTGGCTCGACCAGATCTACGAACGGCTGGAGACCGGTAAGGGCACGGCCGAGGACATCGACAAGCTGCTGGACATCTCCGACACCATCCTGGGAAAGTCGTTCTGCGCGTTGGGCGATGGCGCCGCCAGCCCGGTGATGTCGTCGATCAAGTACTTCCGCGACGAGTACGTCGCCCACGTCGAGAACGGCAGATGCCCGTTCGACCCGCGAGACTCCATGCTGACACCGAACGGGAGCGACTCGTGACCCAAACTGCGGACACCGAAGGCCGCGTGACCCAGCCGGAGATGGTGACGCTGAGCATCGACGGCAACGAGATCAGCGTCCCCAAGGGGACTCTGGTGATCCGCGCGGCCGAGTTGATGGGCATCCAGATCCCCCGGTTCTGCGACCACCCGCTGCTGGAGCCGGTCGGGGCGTGCCGGCAGTGCCTGGTCGAGGTCGAGGGGCAGCGCAAGCCGATGGCCTCGTGCACCACGGTCGCGACCGACGACATGGTGGTGCGCACCCAGCTCACCTCCGAGGCCGCCGACAAGGCCCAGCACGGCGTGATGGAGCTGCTGCTGATCAACCATCCGCTGGACTGCCCGATGTGCGACAAGGGCGGCGAATGCCCGCTGCAGAACCAGGCAATGTCCAACGGCCGCAGCGATTCTCGCTTCACCGACGTCAAGCGCACCTTCGCCAAGCCGATCAACATCTCCGCGCAGGTGCTGCTGGACCGGGAGCGCTGCATCCTGTGCGCCCGCTGCACCCGGTTCTCCGAGCAGATCGCCGGCGACCCGTTCATCGACATGCAGGAGCGCGGCGCGCTGCAGCAGGTCGGCATCTACGCCAACGAACCGTTCGACTCCTACTTCTCGGGCAACACCGTGCAGATCTGCCCGGTGGGGGCGCTCACCGGCACCGCCTACCGGTTCCGGGCCCGCCCCTTCGACCTGGTGTCCAGCCCCAGCGTCTGCGAGCACTGCGCGTCCGGGTGCGCCCAGCGCACCGACCACCGCCGCGGCAAGGTGCTGCGCCGACTGGCCGGCGACGACCCGGAGGTCAACGAGGAGTGGAACTGCGACAAGGGCCGGTGGGCGTTCAGCTACGCCACCCAGCCCGACGTGATCACCACTCCCCTGGTCCGCGACGCCGACGGTTCGCTGCAACCGGCCTCCTGGTCGCACGCGATCGCCGCCGCGACCCGGGGGTTGGAATCCGCGCTGGGCAACACCGGGGTGCTGGTCGGCGGTCGGGCCACCTGGGAGGACGCCTACGCGTACTCGAAATTCGCCCGAATCGTGTTGGGCAGCAACGACATCGACTTTCGGGCCCGGCCGAGCTCGGCCGAGGAGACCGACTTTCTGGCCGCCCGGATCGCCGGCCGGCCGATCACCGTCAGCTACTCCGACCTGGAGTCCGCACCGGTGGTGCTGCTGGCCGGGTTCGAGCCCGAAGACGAGTCGCCGATCGTGTTCCTGCGGCTGCGCAAGGCGGCCCGCAAGCACGGGGTGCCGGTGTACGCGGTGGCGCCGTTCGCCACCCGCTCGCTGACCAAGATGTCGGGTCGGCTGATCAAAACCGCGCCCGGCGCCGAGGCCTCGGCGTTGGACCGGCTGGCCACCGGCGAAGTGGGTGACCTGCTGTCCACCCCGGGCGCGGTCATCATGGTCGGCGAACGGCTGGCCACGGCGCCGGGCGGACTGTCCGCCGCCGCCCGGCTGGCCGACACCACCGGCGCCCGGCTGGTCTGGGTTCCGCGGCGCGCCGGCGATCGCGGCGCCCTGGAGGCCGGGGCGCTGCCCGGGCTGCTGCCGGGCGGCCGGCCCGTCGCTGACGACGACGCCCGCGCGCAGATCGCGTCGGCCTGGAACGTGTCCGAATTGCCTTGCGGCCCTGGGCGTGACGTGCAGGAGATGCTGGCTGCCGCCGCCGACGGCACGCTGGGCGCACTGCTGGTCGGCGGTGTGGACCCGGACGACTTCGCCGATCCGCAGGCGGTGCTGGCGGCGCTGGACGGGGTGGGCTTCGTGGTCAGCCTGGAGCTGCGGCACAGCGCCGTCACGCAGCGCGCCGACGTGGTGTTCCCGGTCGCGCCGACCACCCAGAAGGCGGGCGCCTTCGTCAACTGGGAGGGCCGATTCCGCCCGTTCCAGGCCGCGCTGCGCGGCAGCATGACGCAGGCCGGCCAATCCGATCACCAGGTGCTCGACACTTTGGCCGACGAGTTGGGCGTCTACCTGGGGACGGCGACCGTCGAGGAGATCCGCACCGAATACGCCGCGCTGCCCTACTGGGAGGGCAAACGCGCGGCCGGCCCGGACGTCGCGGCCGCCGAGCCGACGCCGCCCGGGGCGGGTGAAGCGGTGCTGACCGGTTGGCGGATGCTGCTGGACAACGGTCGCATGCAGGACGGCGAACCGCATCTGGCCGGCACGGCGCGCAAGCCCGTGCTGCGGCTGTCGGCCGACACCGCCGCCGAGATCGGCGCCGCCGACGGCGATGCGGTCACCGTGAGCACGCCGCGCGGATCGATCAGCCTGCCGCTGGTGATCACCGACATGCCCGACCGGGTGGTCTGGCTGCCGCTGAACTCCTCCGGCTCGGCGGTACACCGCCAGCTCGGCGTCACCGTCGGCGCCACGGTGCGGATTGGAGTTGGCTCGTGACGACCCCCCTGACCGCCTTCGGGCACGACCCCTGGTGGCTGGTGCTGGGCAAGGCGCTGGCCATCTTCGTGTTCCTCATGCTCAACGTGCTGGTCGCGATCCTGCTCGAACGCAAGATCCTCGGCTGGATGCAGCTGCGGCCCGGCCCCAACCGGGTGGGCCCGTGGGGTGTGCTGCAGAGCCTGGCCGACGGAATCAAGTTGGCGCTCAAGGAAACCATCACCCCGGGCGGCGTCGACAAATTCGTCTACTTCGCGGCGCCGGTCATCTCGACCATCCCCGCCTTCACCGCGTTCGCGTTCATCCCGTTCGGCCCGGTGGTGTCGGTGTTCGGCCACCGCACCCCGCTTCAGCTCACCGACCTGCCGGTCGCGGTGCTGTTCATCCTGGGCCTGTCGGCGATCGGGGTGTACGGAATCGTGTTGGGCGGCTGGGCATCCGGCTCAACCTACCCGCTGCTGGGCGGGGTGCGCTCCACCGCGCAGGTGATCTCCTACGAGGTGGCGATGGGATTGTCGTTCGCGGCGGTGTTCCTCTACGCCGGCTCCATGTCCACCTCGCAGATCGTGGCCGCCCAGGACCGGGTCTGGTTCGTGTTCCTGCTGCTGCCGTCGTTCGTGATCTACCTGATCTCGATGGTCGGTGAAACCAACCGGGCGCCTTTCGATTTGCCCGAGGCCGAGGGCGAGCTGGTCGCCGGGTTCCACACCGAGTACTCGTCGCTGAAGTTCGCCATGTTCATGCTGGCCGAGTACGTCAACATGATGACGGTGTCGTCACTGGCCACCGCGTTGTTCTTCGGCGGCTGGCATGCGCCGTGGCCGCTGAACATGTGGGCGGGCGCCAACACCGGCTGGTGGCCGGTGCTGTGGTTCACCGCGAAGATGTGGACCTTCCTGTTCATCTACTTCTGGCTGCGGGCCAGCCTGCCGCGGCTGCGCTACGACCAGTTCATGGGGCTGGGCTGGAAGCTGCTGATCCCCGCCTCGTTGGTGTGGGTGCTGATCGCGGCGGTGATCCGCACGCTGCAGAACCAGGGGTACGCGCACTGGACGCCGATCCTGGTGATCTCCAGCATCGTGTTCGCCGCCGCCCTGGTGCTCTCGCTGCGAAAACCGTTCACCACGCCGCATATTCGCGCGCTGCGACGGCAGCTGCGCCGCCAGGCCAAGCAGCTGCCCACCGCGCCGGATTCCACCCCGGTATTCCCGACACCGCCGCTGCCGGCGAAAGCGCTGGCGGCCGCGAGTAAGGAGAAAGCACGTGGCTAAATTCTTGGACGCGGTCGCCGGATTCGGCGTGACGTTCGCGTCGATGTTCAAAAAGCATGTCACCGAGGAGTATCCGGAGAAGCCGGGCCCGGTCGCGCCGCGCTACCACGGCCGTCACCAGCTCAACCGTTACCCCGACGGGCTGGAGAAGTGCATCGGCTGCGAGCTGTGCGCGTGGGCCTGCCCGGCCGACGCGATCTACGTCGAGGGCGCCGACAACACCGAGGAACTGCGGTATTCGCCCGGGGAACGCTACGGCCGGGTGTACCAGATCAACTACCTGCGCTGCATCGGCTGCGGGCTGTGCGTCGAGGCCTGCCCGACCCGGGCGCTGACGATGACCAACGACTACGAGATGGCCGACGACAACCGCGCCGACCTGATCTACGAGAAGGATCGGCTGCTGGCCCCGCTGCTGCCCGAGATGACCGCGCCGCCGCATCCCCGCGCCCCCGGCGCCACCGATAAGGACTACTACCTGGGCAATGTGACCGCGCACGGGCTGCGGGAGGCCCAGCGGGCCGGGGAGCCGCGGTGAGTGCCTTCGCCGGCCACGCCGTCGCCGCCACGCTGGCCTCCAGCTATTCCCAGGACACCATCGTCCGCACATCCACCGGCGAGGCGGTCACCTTCTGGGTGCTGGGCGCGCTGGCCGTGATCGGTGCGCTCGGGGTGGTGCTGGCCGTCAACGCCGTCTACTCGGCCATGTTCCTGGCCATGACGATGATCATCCTGGCGGTGTTCTACATGATCCAGGACGCGCTGTTTTTGGGAGTCGTCCAGGTCGTGGTGTACACCGGCGCGGTGATGATGCTGTTCCTGTTCGTGCTGATGCTCATCGGCGTCGACTCGGCCGAATCGCTCAAGGAGACGCTGCGCGGCCAGCGCGTCGCCGCGGTGGCCGCCGGTGTCGGGTTCGGCATCCTGCTCATCGCCGCGGTCGGCAACGTGGCCAGCGGCGGGTTCGCCGGGCTGACCACCGCCAACGCCAACGGCAACGTGGAAGGGCTTGCCGCCCTGATCTTTTCCCGCTACCTGTGGGCCTTCGAGCTGACCAGCGCGCTGCTGATCACCGCGGCCGTCGGGGCCATGGTGCTGGCGCACCGGGAGCGTTTCGAGCGCCGCAAGACCCAGCGCGAACTTTCCCAGGAGCGTTTCCGGGCCGGCGGGCACCCCACCCCGCTGCCCAACCCCGGTGTCTACGCCCGCCACAACGCCGTCGACGTGGCCGCCCTGTTGCCGGACGGCTCGTATTCGAAGCTGTCGGTGTCGCCCATCCTGCAAAGCCGCGGCGGCGACGGCAAGGACGTCGCCGCACCGGAGCCCAGCCCGAGTCTGTCGCAAGGCGGTGCGTCGTGAATCCCATCAACTACCTGTATCTCTCGGCGCTGCTGTTCACCATCGGGGCGGCCGGTGTGTTGTTGCGCCGCAACGCCATCGTGATGTTCATGTGCGTCGAGCTGATGCTCAACGCGGTCAACCTGGCGTTCGTCACGTTCGCCCGGATGCACGGCCACCTGGACGGGCAGATGATCGCGTTCTTCACGATGGTGGTCGCCGCCTGCGAGGTGGTCATCGGCCTGGCCATCATCATGACCATTTTCCGTACCCGCAAATCGGCGTCCGTCGATGACGCGAACCTACTCAAAGGCTGAGCACGCCAACATGACTCACTACACTCCGCTGCTGGTGGCGCTGCCGCTGGCGGGTGCCGCGATCCTGTTGTTCGGCGGGCGACGCACCGACCGGTGGGGGCATTGGCTGGGTTGCGCCACCGCCGTGGCGGCGTTCGTGGTCGGCGTCGGCCTGCTGGATGAGTTGCTCGGCCGTCCCGCCGACCAGCGCGCCATCCACGAAAGGGTGTTCAGCTGGATCCCGGTCGGCCAGCTGCAGGTGGACCTGGGGCTGCAGATCGACCAGCTGTCGGTGTGTTTCGTGTTGCTGATCACCGGCGTGGGGTCGCTGATCCACATCTACTCGGTGGCCTACATGGCCGAAGATGCCGACCGCCGAAGGTTTTTCGGCTACCTCAACCTGTTCCTGGCGTCCATGCTGCTGCTGGTGATCGCCGACAACTACGTGGTGCTCTACGTCGGCTGGGAGGGCGTGGGCCTGGCGTCCTACCTGCTGATCGGGTTCTGGTACCACAAGCCGACGGCGGCCACCGCGGCCAAGAAGGCGTTCGTGATGAACCGGGTCGGCGACGCCGGGCTGGCATTGGGAATGTTCTTGATGTTCAGCACTTTCGGGACGCTGTCCTACGCCGGGGTGTTCGCGGGGGCGCCGGCGGCCGGTCGGGGCGCGCTGACCGCGATGGGTCTGCTGTTGCTGCTGGGGGCCTGCGCCAAATCCGCACAGGTGCCGCTGCAGGCCTGGCTGGGCGACGCCATGGAGGGCCCCACCCCGGTGTCCGCGCTGATCCACGCCGCCACCATGGTGACCGCGGGCGTGTACCTGATCGTGCGGTCCAACCCGCTGTACAACCTGTCGCCGGATGCGCAACTGGCGGTGGTGATCGTGGGTGCGGTCACCTTGCTGCTGGGTGCCTTCATCGGCTGCGCCAAGGACGACATCAAGCGGGCGCTGGCGGCTTCGACCATGAGCCAGATCGGCTACATGGTGCTGGCCGCCGGGTTGGGCCCGGCCGGCTACGCGTTCGCGATCATGCATCTGCTGACCCACGGGTTCTTCAAAGCCGGCCTGTTCCTCGGCTCCGGCGCGGTGATCCACGCGATGCACGAGGAGCAGGACATGCGGCGCTACGGCGGGCTGCGGGCCGCGCTGCCGGTCACGTTCGTCACCTTCGGGTTGGGCTACCTGGCCATCATCGGGGTGCCGCCGTTCGCGGGCTTCTTCTCCAAGGACGCCATCATCGAGGCCGCGCTGGCCGCCGGCGGCGTCCGCGGGTACCTGCTCGGCGGGGCGGCGCTGCTGGGCGCCGGCGTCACCGCGTTCTACATGACCCGGGTGATGCTGATGACCTTCTTCGGCGAAAAGCGTTGGGCCCCAGGCAGCCATCCGCACGAGGCGCCGGGGCTGATGACCTGGCCGATGATCCTGCTGGCCGTCGGGTCGGTGTTCTCCGGCGGACTGTTCGCGGTGGGCGGCACGCTGCAGCGCTGGCTGGAGCCGGTGGTCGGCAGGCACGAAGAGGTGACTCACGCCGTCCCGGTGTGGATCAGCACCGCGCTGGCGCTGGGCGTCGTGGCCGTCGGCATCGCGGTGGCCTACCGGCTCTACGCCACCGCGCCCATCCCCAGGGTGGCGCCGTTGTCGGTGTCGCCGCTGACCACGGCGGTCCGTAACGACTTCTACGGCGATGCCTTCAACGAGGAGGTGTTCATGCGCCCCGGCGCGCAACTGACCCACGCGCTCGTCGAGGTCGACGACGCGGGCGTCGACGGCTCGGTCAACGCACTGGCGGCGTTGGTGAGCGCGACGTCGAATCGCTTGCGGGGCCTGCAAACCGGCTTCGCCCGCAACTATGCCCTGTCGATGCTGACCGGCGCCGTGCTGGTGATCGCGCTGATCCTGGCGGTGCGGCTGTGGTGAATCAGCTGCCCTGGCTGAGCATCCTGTGGCTGGTGCCGCTGGCCGGCTCGGTACTGATCATCCTGATGCCGCCCGGGCTGCGGCAGCTCGCCAAGTGGACCGGCCTGGTGTTCGGGGTGCTGACCCTGGCGGTGGCGATCGTGGTCACCGCCGGCTTCAAAACCGGCGGCGCCCCCTATCAGTTCGTCGAAAAACACCAGTGGATCCCGGCTTTCGGCGCCGGCTACACGCTGGGCGTGGACGGCATCGCGGTGGTGCTGGTGCTGCTGACCGCGGTGCTGATCCCGGTGCTGCAGGTGGCCGGCTGGAACGACGGCGGCGATAGGCAGCGCGGTGTGCACGCCTACGTCGCCCTGACGCTGGCCATCGAGTCGATGGTGCTGGTCTCGGTGATCGCCCTGGACGTGTTGCTGTTCTACGTGTTCTTCGAGGCGATGCTCATCCCGATGTACTTCCTGATCGGCGGCTTCGGCGCCGGATCGGGCAGGTCGCGGGCGGCGGTGAAGTTCTTGCTGTACAACCTGTTCGGCGGGCTCATCATGCTGGCCGCGGTGATCGGGCTGTACGTGGTGACTTCCCAGCACGGGGCCGGCACGTTCGACTTCCGCGACATCGTGGCCGGGGTGGCCTCCGGCCGCTACGGCGCCGACCCGGCGGTGTCCAAGGCGCTGTTCCTCGGCTTCATGTTCGCGTTCGCGATCAAGGCGCCGCTGTGGCCGTTCCACCGCTGGCTGCCCGACGCCGCGGTCGAGGCGACGCCGGCGACCGCGGTGCTGATGATGGCGGTGATGGACAAGGTCGGCACGTTCGGCATGCTGCGCTACTGCCTGCAGCTGTTCCCCGACGCCGCAACGTATTTCCGCCCGCTGATCGTGGTGCTGGCGGTCATCGGGGTGATCTACGGGGCGATCGTCGCCATCGGTCAGGCCGACGTCATGCGCCTGATCGCCTACACCTCGATCTCGCACTTCGGGTTCATCATCCTGGGCATCTTCGTGATGACCAGCCAGGGCCAGAGCGGCTCGACGCTCTACATGCTCAACCACGGCCTGTCCACCGCGGCGGTGTTCCTGATCGCCGGGTTCCTGATATCGCGGCACGGCGGCAGCCGGGCCATCGCCGACTACGGCGGCGTGCAGAAGGTGGCGCCGGTGCTGGCCGGCACCTTCCTGGTTTCGGCCATGGCCACCCTCTCGCTGCCCGGTCTGGCGCCGTTCGTCAGCGAATTCCTGGTCCTGCTGGGCACTTTCAACCGATATTGGCTGGCGGCCGCGTTCGGGGTCACCGCGCTGGTGCTCTCCGCGGTGTACATGTTGTGGCTCTACCAGCGCATGATGACCGGACCGGTGGCCGGCGGCAACGAGAAGATCGGCGATCTGCGGGCCCGGGAGTTGGTCGTGGTGGCGCCGCTGATCGCGCTGCTGCTGGTGCTCGGCATCTATCCCAAGCCGGTGCTCGACATCATCAACCCCGCCGTCGAGAACACCATGACCACCATCGGTCAGCACGACCCCGCTCCGAGCGTGCCGATGGGCACGCCGCGGACAGCCGAAGGACGGCGATGATGACCCTGCCCACCCCGAGCATCCAGTACTTCCTGCTGTGCCCGACGCTGATCGTGTTCGGCGTCGCCGTGGCCGGTGTTCTGGCGGAAGCGTTCCTGCCCAGGCGGATTCGCTACACCGCCCAGGTGACGCTGGCTCTGGGCGGTCTGGTCGCCGCACTGTTCGCCGTGATCGAGGTGGCCGAGTCCCTCCCGGCCTCCGGGCGGGCCGCGGTGCTGGGCGCCATGGCCATCGACCGCCCGACGCTGTACCTGCAGGGCACCGTGCTGCTGGTCGCGGTGATGGCGGTGATCTTCATCGCCGAACGCACCCAGACCAAGTCGGACAGCAAGGTTGCGGTGGTGGCGGGATCGGGCGGCCTGGACTCGTTCACCCCGCAGGCCTCGGCGGTGCCCGACAGCGACGCCGAGCGGGAGGCCGAGCGCGGCGGCGCGGCCCAGACCGAGCTGTTCCCGCTGGCCATGCTGTCGGTCGGCGGCATGATGGTCTTCCCCGCGTCCAACGATCTGCTGACTATGTTCGTCGCGCTGGAAGTGCTGTCGCTGCCGCTGTATCTGATGTGCGGCCTGGCCCGGCACCGGCGGTTGCTGTCGCAGGAAGCGGCCATGAAATACTTTCTGCTGGGCGCCTTTTCGTCCGCGTTCTTCCTCTACGGTGTGGCGCTGCTCTACGGTGCGACCGGCACCCTGCTGCTGACCGGTATCCGCGACGCGCTCATCACCCGCGGTGACACCTCGCTGGCCTTGGTGGGCGTCGCGCTGCTGTCGGTCGGACTGCTGTTCAAGGTCGGCGCCGTCCCGTTCCACTCCTGGATACCCGACGTGTATCAGGGTGCGCCCACGCCGATCACCGGGTTCATGGCGGCGGCCACCAAGGTCGCGGCTTTCGGTGCCTTGCTGCGGGTGGTCTACGTCGCGCTGCCGCCGCTGCACGATCAGTGGCGTCCGGTGCTGTGGACCATCTCGATCCTGACCATGGCGGTGGGCACCATCACCGCGGTGAATCAGAGCGACGTCAAACGGATGCTGGCGTATTCGTCGGTCGCCCACGTCGGGTTCATCCTGACCGGGGTGATCGCCGACAACCACACCGGCCTGTCGGCCACCCTGTTCTACCTGTTGGCCTACAGCTTCTCCACCGTCGGCGCGTTCGCCATCGTCGGCCTGATCCGCGACGCCGACGGGGTCGAGGACGCCACCCTGTCGCACTGGGCGGGGCTGGGTCAGCGCTCTCCCATTGTGGGCGTGATGTTTTCGATGTTCTTACTGGCGTTCGCCGGGATCCCGTTGACCAGTGGCTTCGTCAGCAAGCTGGCCGTGTTCAAGGCCGCCGCCCAGGGCGGCGCCGTGCCCCTGGTGATCGTCGGTGTGGTCGCCAGCGGGGTCGCCGCCTACTTCTACGTGCGGGTGATCGTGTCGATGTTCTTCACCGAGGCCACCGAGGATACCCCGCACGTGGTGGCGCCGGGCATCTTGAGCAAGGCCGCGATCGCGGTGTGCGCCGCGGTCACCGTGGCGCTGGGCGTCTTCCCGCAGCCGCTGCTCGACCTGGCCGACCAGGCGGCCCAGCTGCTGCACTGAGTCGGCCGGCGAGGTCGTCGCGGGCAGACTTGGCCTGCTCGGGCGTCAACAACGGATTCGAATAGATGTCGACCAGGATGGCCGCGACCCGCAGATCGCCCTGCTCTGTGCTGATGTCCACGCCCAGGCCGCGCGAGATGTGTTGCCGCAGCAGCGGTATGGCAAGAGCCATCGCGGTGATGAGGGTGGCGCGCGACTTGGCGTCGACATCGGCGGGCTCGGCCCGATGTTCATCGGCCGAGGCAAGCCATTCCTCGGTCATCGACACCAGCGCGTCGAACAACTCACCGGCGCCGCCCTCAACCAGGGCGCGGGTGATGTAGTCCTGGTATTGGCCGAGGCGAATACGGGCTGAAACGTAGTGCACGTCACCACGTTTGGCGTTGTCCTGCACCTGGGCGTTGAGGTCGCGCATGGTTTTGACGAGGTAGTCGTCGCAGGCTTGACGAAGCTCCTGCTTGGAGCCGAAGTGGTGCCGCAGCAGCCCGGACGACACCCCTGCCGCCGCGGCGATGCTGCGGATGGTCGCCCCTTCGTATCCCTTTTCGCCGAACTCGCGCAGCGCCGCGTGCCTGATGCGGGCGCGGGCGGTGAGATCGTCGGGATCTGTCGTGGTCATTGCGTCAGACTACACGATTGGACAATAAACTACACGGCTGTATAGTCGAGGAAGCCGGAGTTCAGGGAGGCACGGATATGGGCATTGACACCAGCGCCATCACCCCGGAGGAAGAGACCGCATTTTTGACGTTGCAGGCCCGCGCGATCAACAACGGGTGGGCACGCCCCATCCTGCCCGACCCGGGTGCCGCCGATGCCGTGACAAAGATCGACTACGACTTCGACGGCCTGGGGCTCGTGACGCCCGTCGTTTGTCAAACATCCCTGCGCGCAAAACTTCTCGACGACCGGGTGCGCGCGTTCATCGCCCAACACGCCGATGCCGTGGTGGTCGATCTGGGCGCCGGGCTCGACGACGGGTACGCCCGTGTCAATCCGCCGGACACCGTCGACTGGTACAGCGTCGAGCTGCCCGGGCTGGCGGCCCTGCGCGACAAAGTGATGCCACCGGGACCTCACGAACACACCATCGGAATCTCCGTGACCGACCCCGAGTGGATATCGGCGATTCCGGCGGACCGCCCCGCCATCGTCATCGCCGACGGATTGTTCCCCTTCCTCAACAAGGAGCAGATCATCGCGGTGATGCGCGCGATCACCGATCACTTCCCCGCCGGACAGCTGGCGTTCAACGACTACGGACGCATGGTGATTGGCGTATGGATCTCGAAGTTGTTCCCGCAGCGGATGTTCAAGAAGGTGAACCAGCTCCGTGCGTTCGAGGGTTACAACGACCCGCACACGCCGGAACGCTGGAGCCCCAAACTCACCCTCGTCGAGGAGACCAGCCTGGCGAGTGTGCCCGAGGTGGACCTGTTTCCGACGTGGTTGCGGATCGCGACACGGATGGCGGGGTGGAGCAAGCGGACGGCACGGTCCGCGCGCATCCTGAGGTTCAGCTTTTAGCGCCTTCCGCGCGTCGGGGGTGCCGCTCCGGTCGCGTCGTGCGGCCGGCGCCGGCGGTCAGCTCAGGAACGGCCGAATGGCCAGCAGGTAGATCGCCAGCGCCCCCAGCGGGGCAAGCAGCGGCAGCCACGGCAGCTGCAGCGGAAACGACGTCGCCACCAGACCGGCGAAGCTAAACCCCACGGCCGCAACGGCGGTCGTGCGGCTGCCCAGGATCACCGGGACGGGGGTGCCGACCGCGTGTCGGCACACCAGGTAGGCGGTGGCGCACAACCCGGACAGCGCGACGCACGCCGGCGGAGGGTTCGACGTCACGACGGTCACGGCCGCCAGCAGCACGGCAATGGTTGCGGCGGGCCGCAATACGGTGCCCGCCGCGACTGCGATGAGGGCCGCGGCGACCGCGACGGCCGCCGATTCCGGCCGGCCGCCGGCGGCCAATCCCACCATGAGCAGACCGAATCCGGGCGCGCCCACCCGCACCGGCAGATTGGTTCGGCCGCTATCCACGCAGCCTCCCCCGGACCCGGCGGCGGCGATCGGGCAGTACACCCATCGACTGTTCCAAACCGCGGTCGCCCGGCCACCACACGATGTCCACGCCGACGGTGGCCATGTCGCGGTACATCGCCGAGCGCTGCAGCGCCCACATCCGATCCACCAGCGGATCCTGTTCGTCCTCGAACGGCGAACCCTCGAGGATGTCGACCGCCAGCACGACGTGGCCGCGCCGGCGCAGATCGATGAGGGCGAGGGCGAATTCGGTGTCGAGCAGGGTGGAGAACGCGATGACGATGGCCCCGGCGGGCACCGCCGCGCGCGGCGCCAACGTGCCGGTGGTGTGCTCGAATCCGCCGCCGGCGGCCAGCACGGTGTCGAGCACCCGGTAGAACTGGCGTTGCCCGATATCGGCGCCGAGCCAGCGCGGGCGGTTGCCGCCCAGGGCGACGATCCCGGCCCGATCACCGTGCCGCAGCGCGGTTTGCACCACCTGCGCCGCGCCCCGCACGATGCGCTCGGTGGCCTGCGTCGCCGGACCCGCCGGCTGCCGGTATCCGTCGATCAGCACCACCACGTCGGCCGCGCGGTCGGTCAGCCGCTGGGTCACGTGCAGCTGGCGGCGGCGCGCGCTCACCGCCCAATTCACTGCGCGCAGTTGGTCTCCGGGCACGTAGGGGCGAATGTCGGCGTATTCCACGCCGGGCCCGACATGCCGGGTCAGGTGGGCGCCCAACCGGTCCAGCAGCTCGGTGCGCGGGATCGGCGTCGGCTGCGGCGGCGTCAGCGGAAACACGATCACCTCGGCGGCGTCCACCAGCGCGGTCCCGCTCAACAACCCGCCGCGGGCCAGCACGTCCACCCGCGCCGCGACGTGGTAGCGGCCCCAGCGCTGCGCGGTGGCCCGCACGGTTTTGCCGCGGCGCGAACCGGATTCGCCGAACTGCAGTTCCATTCCCTCGACGGGCGGAACCGTCAGCCGGACCGCGCACGGGCCCTGCTCTTCGATCCCCCACACCGTCACGTGCGCCGGCTCGCCCTCGAAGCAGCGCTGCGTGTCGGGTTCGGCGTGCACGGCGACCGCCGGCACCCGTGGCTGCCAGCTGATCGTGCCCAGCACCCCGAGCAGCGGCGCGGCGAAGGCGATCAGCTGCCACCGGGCGCCGATCACGGCCGCGGCCAACGCGAACGCCGCGCAGGTGGCCATCGCCCGCGTCAATTCCGAAGCGCGCCAGCGGAACTCGGCTGCACGGGGTGCGGTCACGCCGCGCTCATCCGGTTTGCCCGGGCCCGGCGCCGGTACGGGGCACCGGGAGCCGGTGCAGCAGCTCGCCGATCACGTCGGCGCCCTGGATCTTGCGCACCCACATCTCCGGGCGCAGGGTGATCCGGTGCGCGACGGCCGCGGTGGCCAGCGCCTTGACGTCCTCGGGGATCACGTAGTCGCGGCCGAGCAGCAGCGCCCGGGCGCGGGCCAGCTGCACCAGGTCCAGTTCGGCGCGCGGGCTGGCGCCCACCGCGACCTGCGGGTGGTGCCGGGTGGCGTTGGCCAGCGAGACCACATAGTGCAGCACGTCCTCGTGCACGGTCACCTGCTCGACCGATTCGCGCATCGCCAGCAGGTCGTGCGCGTCGACGACCTGGTTGACCGCCGGTTCGGCCGATCCGCGTTCCAGGCGCCGGCGCAGCATCGACGTCTCGTCCCGTTCGGACAGGTAGCGCAGCTCCAGCCGGATCGCGAACCGGTCCAGCTGCGCCTCGGGCAGCGGGTAGGTGCCCTCGTACTCGATCGGGTTGTCGGTGGCCAGCACGATGAAAGGCTTTGGCAGCCGGTGTGTTTCGCCGTCGATGCTGACCTGGCCTTCGGCCATCGCCTCCAGCAGCGCCGCCTGCGTCTTCGGCGGGGTGCGGTTGATCTCGTCGGCCAGCAACAGGTTGGTGAAGATGGGCCCGGCCCGGAACGCGAAGCGGCCCGACTGCATGTCGTAGATCGTCGAGCCGAGCAGGTCGGCGGGTAGCAGGTCGGGGGTGAATTGCACGCGGGTGAATTGCAGGCCCAGCGCGGCGGCGAAGGACCGCGCGATCAGCGTCTTGCCCAGTCCCGGAAGGTCTTCGATGAGGATGTGGCCGCGGGCCAGAACCGCGGTGAGGATCAGCCGCAGCGCGTTGCGTTTCCCCACCACCACGCGTTCTATCTCGTCGAGAATCGCCTCGCAGTGTGCCGTCGTGGTTGCGGCCGGCAGAGTCATGGTCGGATCGCGCCCCCTGTCATACCTGCTCCAGCTTTCGCAGAATCTCTTCCAGCGCCGCGCGTCCCGGGCCGGGTTGACGCCCACCGGTGCGGGTGACGTTGTTGGGGTTGACCCACTCCCACAGTTCGGCGCCGAAGAGCATCTGCCCGGTCGCCTGGAAGGACGCCGGGTCCTTGGCTTGCCGTTGGCCGGTTGCGATCGCGTAGCGGCGGGCGAGCATCGGGCGCAGGTGCCGGTCCCAGTCGGCCCGGGTGGACTCCGACCACCGGATCGTCGTCTCGGTGGCCGCAAGCCAGCGGCGCAGTGAATCGCCGAGATCGTCGGCGTCGTGCTCGGATTCGCGTTCGGCGCCGCGGCCGAGCGCACGCCGCAGGCTGAGCAGCACCAGGGCCAGCCCGACGCCGGAGGCCGTCAGCACCAGCCGGCGGTCGTGCTGGGTCAGCGCCAGCAGCTCGATCCCGATGATCAAGCAAAGACCCAGGGCCACAGTCTTTTTCATGCGACACTCCGGCTCCCCAGTTCGTCGAGCACCAGCCGCAACACCCGCACCGCCACGTCGCGGTGGCCCTCGTTCATCACGTGCGGGCTGAACCGCGCCTCGGTGAACAGGTTCACCAGCTGGACGGCGTTGTCGGCGTGCAGCGCATGGTGTTCCACCGCGCGGGCCAGCACCTCGCTGGGGGTGTCGAAGTCCTGCGGCACGGCACCGGGAACGTGCGCCAGTTCGCGTTCCATCGCGGCGTAGCAGGCGATGATGGCCTCGCGGGGGTCGCGGCGCAGGTCGGCCATCTCGGCCAACCCGCGTTCGGCCGCACGCGCCAGCGACTCCGAATGTGGTTGCGGCGCCGGGTTTTCGGCCGGTTCGTCGGGGACAGCCGGCGCCGGCGACCGCCACCGGCGCCGCGCGCCGGCCACCGCTGAGGCGACGACCATCAACAGCATCGCGACGGTGCCGGCGAGCAGGATGCCCAGCGTGTCCTGCGACCCGTCGCGCGGACGCTGCGGGTGCTGCGGCGGCGGTGCCGGGGGTGCCGCCGGGTGCGGTGGCGGCGACGCACCGGTGCCGGGCGGCGGGGCGGGCGCGAGCCCGTGCGACGCGAACAGCCGGGCCAACAGCATCACGATCAGCAGCCAGGCCACGATCACGCCGAGCCCGATCAGCAACACCCGCCAGGTCGGGCGGCCCCTGCCGGCGCCCAGCGTCTCCGACAGCGCGCCGGCGGGCGGGGCCGGCGCCCGCGGGTCCTTCAACCGCGCGACGATCGCGACCGCGATCAGCGCCAGCGTCACCGCGAGGATGGCCACCACCAGGCCCAGCGCCGCCCGGCCGCCCGCCTCGCTGCGCGTCGCGTCGTGTTGGGCGGGCAGGTACCCGCGCAGGGCGGCGGCGACCACGAGCAACAGAACGATCAGGGCGACGACCCGCCCCGTCGGCTTGTCCATCCCGGGCATCGGCACACCACTCGACCGGTTGCCTGCCGCTGGTGCGGCACTGGCTTTGCTCATACTTGCACGTCAGGCGGTCCCGGGGCCAGAACCGCCCGCACCGCTTATGCACAGTTGGCGGTTCATCCACAGATTGGCCGCGGACCGGTTCTGTTCGAACGTTTGTTCTATACGGTGGTGGCGTGGCGTTTTCCTGTCATCGGAACAGGCGCGGCAGCGCATCGGCGCCGCGCTCGACGCGATCGACGCTGCCCACGACGTGCTGCGGCGGACCTCGTCGGATCTGGTCGGCACTGGCTTTCGGATCGACGTCGCCGAACGACTCGAAACCCAGGACCGCACCAATCGGGGGCTGATGTACCGCTTCTTCGGCGAAATCGCCGACCCTCCCGACGAGGCAGGGTCGTTGCCGGTGGCGCGCTCCATGCTGTGGGCGCGGCTGCGCGTCAGCCCGGGAGAACTCCGGCGCCGCTTCGCGCTCGCGGCCCGCATCCGACCGCGCCGTTCGCTGACCGGCCCGCCGCTGGACCCCGAGCTGCCGGCGTTGGCGGCGGCGGTCGCTGCGGGCGCGGTCGGCGAGGACCACATCCGGGCGGTGTGCTCCGCGGTCGATGCCTTGCCCTGTGCGGTCCCCCGCTCCGCCACGTCGGACGCTGAGCGCACGCTGGTACGGCATGCGGCCAAACTCGATGCCGCCGTGATCACCAAGCTGGGCCGGCGAATCGCCGACTATCTCAATCCCGACGGCGAGTTCAGCGACGTCGATCGCGCCCGCCGCCGCGGTCTGCACCTGGGGCCGCAGGGCGTCGACGGGATGTCGCGGCTGTCCGGGCTGCTGGATCCCGAGACCCGCGCCTACTTCGAGGCCGTCGCATCGGCGGTGCGGCCCGGCCGTCACCAACCCGAAGGCGGCGGCGATCCGCGGGCACGCGATGAGCGCACGCCGTCGCAGCGTTGCCATGACGCGCTCAAGCTCGGCCTGGAAGTCGCCATCGCCTCGGGCGGTCTCGGCGTGCATCGCGGCCATCCGGTCACCGTGATCGCCAGCACCACGCTGGCCGAGCTCGACCAGGCCGCGCGCGCGGTGGCCGACCCGTCGATTCCGATGCCGGCGCCGGCGCTGACGGGCGGCGGTTCACGATTGCCGATGCCGGACCTGATTCGCATGGCAACCAAGGCAATTCACTATCTGGCGGTGTTCGACGAGCACACCGGCCGGCCCTTGTATCTGGGGCGGCAGAAGCGCGTCGCGACCGCGGATCAGCGGCTCATCTGTTATGCCCGTGACCGCGGCTGCACCCGACCCAATTGCCTTGAGCCCGGTTACCACTGCGAAGTGCATCATGCGCCGGACTGGGCGGACGGCGGCCGGACCGACGCGGACAAGCTGTTTTTCGCCTGCGGTCCCGACCATGGCGCGGTCAGCCGGGGCGAGTGGCGCACCAGTGTCGGCGACGATGGGCGATTGGCCTGGACCGACGGCAACGGGCCACCTCAGACCAACCGGGCACACCATCCCGACGAGCTGCTGCGCGGCGATCCCGACCCGCCCGAAAACGATTGACGGACGCGGCGATCGGCCGTCAAGCCGGTGTCGGCCCCCGGGCGAAGGGATTGCCGGAGTTTTTCCGGTGGTCGTTTTGGTGCCGATCCGCCGGGTAGCCGACGGGAGTCCATCCAATCGACATTGGGGGAAACACATATGGACGACCGAAAGATTCACCTTGTGATCGCGCGCCGCCCACTGGCAGCGCTCGGCGCCGGTGTGGCTGCGCTGGCTGTCAGCGGAGCACTCGGCGCGGGGGTCGCGTCGGCAACCGTGTCCCACGCGATGCCGGGCACCGCAACCGGCCCCGCGGTGAGCTTCCTGCCGAACAACCCGCCGCCACCCGGGCCACCTGGACCGCCCGGTCCTCCCGGGCCGCCCGGACCTCCCGGAGCGCCGGGCGCTCCGGGCGCGGTGGGGCCACCCGGCGGGCCAGGGGCGGTAGGACCTCCCGGCGGGCCGGGGGCGGTAGGACCTCCCGGCGGGCCGGGCGCACCCGGCGCTCCGGGGCCGGTGGGTCCGCCCGGCGGACCGGGCGCACCTGGCGCACCTGGACCTGCCGGGCCTCCGGGTCGCTAAACCCGTGAGCCGCGGTGGGGGACGGTGCAACGCCTCCCCCACCGCGGTGATGCGGGCCAGAAGAACCTAGTCCAAGCCGCCACAACCTAGTCCAACCCGAAGGGCGGAAGCTACCGTCCAGCACCTGCAGGTGACCGATGGTGCGGCCGGTGACCCTGCCGGGATCTACCAGCGCCAATTCCACTGCGGCCCGGGCGAATTCGTCCGCCGACGCGGTGTCGTCGAAATCGCGGGCGTAGTAGGAAAGCCCCGGCGTGAGGATCGGTTTGGACGGCGACAGCGCATTGACCGCGATGCGATGGTCGGCGAGATCGTATGCCACACACTGGGTCAGGTGTTCGAGCGCGGCCTTGGACCCGCCGTACCCGGGCAGCACCCCGCCGCTGCGATCGGCGTACGGGCAGTCACCCGGCAGCCGGGAGGCGACCGAGGTGATGTTGATGATCGCTCCGCCGCCCGCCCCGATCATGTCCGGGCACACCCTCTGCATCAGTTCGTAGGCGGCGAAGACGGCGATGTCGAAATGCCGCCGGTAGGCGTGCAGCGGCGTGCTGACGAAGCCCGGCCAGCCCGGTTTGGCGCCGCC